>Ga0163144_10004715_pt1 | contig 30616 bp, 25 predicted proteins | sample OliLak19BULKMAT1_FD_123175 | JGI IMG/M metagenome (GOLD analysis project Ga0163144, IMG submission 123175) | Freshwater microbial mat bacterial communities from Lake Vanda, McMurdo Dry Valleys, Antarctica - Oligotrophic Lake LV.19.BULKMAT1 | ecosystem: Environmental > Aquatic > Freshwater >... | reverse complement strand
CTTCCGGGTCCGGCGCGGGGATGGCCTCCCCTTTGCGCAGGTACATGCGGGCTTGGCAGGTGGTCGAATTGAACATGTTGGAGATCACGGCGCGGTGCGTGGCGAGTGCGCCTTTCGGCTTTCCTGTGGTGCCGGACGTGTACATGATCGTCGCATCGTCATCGGGACCAAGCTCGACGCCGGAAGGACCAACGTCTGGCAAGTCGGCCCAGGAATTCGGATGGCCCACGATGTCATTCAGGGAGGCGACGCGCGGATCGGCTATTTCTTCTAGAGACTCGCGGGCAATCAGGATGTGCTTCAAGTCGGGCAGACGTTCCAGCATGCCCCGGATGCGCTCGTAAATCTGGGCGTCCACGATCGCGGCTTTGACGCCCACGAACGACAGTCCGTACTCCAGCTCCTCGGCGGTCCACCAGGAGTTCATCGGTGTTGTGATCGCGCCGGCGCTCAGCGCAGCATAGAAGCCAAGCGGCCATTCGGGATAGTTGCGCATGATGACCGCCACGCGGTCGCCCTTGACGATGCCGAAATCCGACACGAGCGCCTTGGCCAGCTTGCGTGAGGCCAGATGCAAGGCGCGGAAGGTAACGCGCTCGTTTTCGTAGACGATGTAGGTCCGGTCGGCGAACTGGGCGGCCGCCGCTTCAAGGATGAAGGGGATGGTGGGCGGCGCGTTCTTGTAGACCTTCATTGGAACGCCGCGGATCACGGCATCCTCCAGCTCGACCGGAGAGCCCGGCCCGGCGAGCGCTGCATTGGCCGCCGCAATCGACATCACGGGCCAGTTCGAACTCGCGCCTTCGGCCATGGTCATTTTCCTCCAGATTGTTTGGTTGCAGCCAGCAAACCATGTCTGGAGGGCCCTTTGAAGGGGCCGCGGGCCAAATTTGGCAGGGATCGCCGCTCTTGCACCAAGCAAATCGGCCGCAGACCTCCGCTTGCCGGGCAAGTGATGGTCTGCGGCCGCAGGGGGCCGGTTCGGATTACGCGGCGCTCGCCGCGCAGGTCGGAGCCTTACTTGCCGAAGTCGCAGAAGCGCAGGCTGCGTACGGTGCCGTCGCGGTCGGAGACCGAATAGGCGCGGCCGGTGAGGTTGGAGTCGTCGCAGAGATAGCCGATCTGGTACATCGCCAGCAGCTCCTCGTTGCCCGGCAGGATGTCATTTGCGACCATCACGTCGATGGCGTCCTGATGACGGCCAAGGTTGAACAGCGCGAGGAACTCGTCGGACCGGGTGGAGTCAACCGATTCCAGAGTGGCGAGGTGGACGGCAACCGCGGCTTCGGCGGCCGGCAAGGCGGCGGCGGACTGTTTCGCTGCGGCGGTCGTTGCGAAGTCTCTCAGTACTTCGTTGAAATAGTCGACGGCGCCTTCTGCGTCATATCCCGTCGGCGAGATGCTGAGCTGGCCGAGTTTGTGGAGCACTTCGGAGCGCTGCTGGGGCGACAGGCTGGTGTCACCAACAAGCTGCATCAGGCGCTGGATGGCGGTCGGCGTGTTGCCGGCGGCGACAAGTTCTTCGGCTGTCTGGAGACCGAGGTTGAACGGCGAGACGACGACCGAAGATTCGGCAGGGTCGGGCTTGGTTGTGCCTGAGGACGTCGTTGAGGAGGCACACGCGCCGAGCACAAGGGCGGAAGCCATGGCAAACAGGAGGGGACGAAGCATCGGTAATCTCCGGTGAAAAGCATTGAGTCGCGCTGAAAAAAGGCGGCGCGACACTTTGCTTACCGTGGCAAGCCAAGCGGCGACAGGGCCGAACTGAGGTCAATTTGTGGCGGCTGGCTCTCAGGCGCGGGCGGCGCGTTCGATGGCCGAAATGTCACCCCGACCGAGCGCCTCGATGGCGCGGGCGGCGATATGGCGGGCGTTCAGGCCCGCCGTTTCGTACATGGCGAACGGCGAATCGTGATCCTGGAAAACATCCGGCAGGGTCATGATGCGAATCTTGAGGCCGGTATCCAGCGCGCCGGCATTGGCGAGGTGTTCCAGCACGAAACTGCCAAAGCCGCCTCTGGCGCCTTCTTCAATGGTGATCAGGACTTCGTGTTCCTTTGCCAGTCGCTCAACCAGACCAGCGTCCAGCGGGCGCGCGAAGCGGGCATCCGCCACCGTGGTGCTGAGCCCCTGCGCTGACAGCATTTCAGCGGCCTTCAGGGATTCCTGCAGGCGCGCGCCGAAGGACAGGATCGCGACTGTCGTTCCCTCACGGACGATCCGGCCCTTGCCGATCTCGAGCGCTTTCAGATCCGACGGAATTTCGATGCCGATGCCTTCGCCGCGCGGATAGCGGATGGAGCTTGGGCCATCGTCAATCTCGAGGGCGGTCTTCACCATGCGCGCAAGATCAGCTTCATCACCGGGCGCCATGCAAACAAAGCCCGGCAGCGCGCCGAGATAGCCGATGTCGAAACTGCCGGCGTGGGTTGCGCCGTCGGCGCCGACAAGGCCGGCGCGGTCCAGCGCAAAGCGTACGGGCAGTTTCTGGATCGCGACGTCGTGGACGACCTGGTCATAGCCGCGTTGCAGGAAGGTCGAGTAGATCGCGCAGAAGGGCTTCATGCCATCGGCGGCAAGGCCGGCCGCGAAGGTCACGGCATGTTGCTCGGCAATGCCGACATCGAAATGGCGTTCCGGGAATTTTGCCCCGAAAATATCGGTCGACGTGCCGGACGGCATCGCGGCGGTGATTGCGCAGATCCGGTCGTCGGTCTCGCCGAGTTTGGCGAGCGTCTGACCGAAAACTTTCTGGTAGGATGGCGGACCGGCCGCGCCTTTGGCCTGCTCACCGGTGACGACCGAGAATTTCGAGACGCCGTGATACTTGTCGGCAGAGTTCTCGGCAGGCGCGTAGCCCTTCCCTTTCTGCGTCACGACATGGAGCAGGATCGGGCCGTCTTCGATGTCGCGCACATTTTCAAGGATCGGCAGCAGGGTATCGAGATCGTGACCATCGACGGGGCCGATGTAATAGAAGCCCATTTCCTCGAACATCGTGCCGCCCATCGCGAAGCCGCGCAGGTATTCCTCGGCGCGGCGGGCCGGCGACTCGAGGCCCATCGGTGCGACGACTTTCTTCGCGAAGCGGCGCAGTCCGCGATACGGGCGTGAGGAGACGAGGCGCGAGAAATAGTGGCTCATGGCGCCGACCGGCGGCGCAATCGACATGTCGTTGTCGTTCAGGATGACGATGAGACGCGACTTGTCAGCTCCTGCGTTGTTCATCGCTTCATAGGCCATGCCGGCGGACATCGAGCCGTCGCCGATGACGCAGACCACATTGTTCTTGCGGCCCTGCAGGTCACGCGCCTTCGCGAAGCCGAGGCCTGCGGAAATGGAGGTCGAGGCATGGGCGGCGCCGAATGGGTCGTATTCGCTTTCGGATCGCTTGGTGAAGCCGGAAAGCCCCCCGCCCTGCCGCAGCGTGCGCATGCGGTCGCGCCGGCCCGTGAGGATCTTGTGCGGATAGCACTGGTGGCCGACATCCCAGACGAGCTTGTCGTCCGGCGTATTGAACACCGAATGAATCGCCACCGTCAGTTCGACAACGCCCAGTCCGGAGCCAAGGTGGCCACCCGTGACAGCGACCACATCAATAACTTCCTCGCGAACTTCTTCAGCGATCTGCTTGATCTCGGCGCGCGAACGTCCCTTGAGGTCCGCAGGGGAATTGATGGCATCGAGCAGCCGGTTGGGGCGAATTTCTGTCATCTCGCGTTGTCTTTTCTTGATGTCAGCGCAGCTGTTTCAACGTGGCCTATTCAATACATAGTCCACGGAATGGAGCAGTATAGCGGCCTTGTCACGGAAAATTCCCAGATGTTCCTTGGCCTGGGCCGCCAGCAAACGCACTCTTTGACGGGCCCCGTCGACCCCCAGAAGGGTCACGAAATTGGCTTTTCCGGCTGCATGATCGGTCCGGAGCGGCTTTCCGGCGATGTCCTCGTCACCCTCGGCATCAAGGATATCGTCAGCGATCTGGTAGGCGAGGCCGAGGTCGTTTGCAAATCCGGCCAAGGCATTTCGCTCTGCTTCGCGGGCATGGCCTATGATGGCCGCCGCTTCCATGGCGTAGGAAATCAGGGCGCCGGTCTTGAGGCGTTGCATGCGGGTGATGGTGTTGAGGTCTCTGGGGCTGTCCAGTTCCAGCATGTCGATCATCTGGCCGCCCACCATGCCGCGGGCGCCTGAGGCATCGGCGAGACGCTCGATCAGCATGACCCGTACGGCAGGGTCGTCATGCGTTTCGTTGGACGCGAGGATCTTGAAAGCCAGTGTCAGCAACGCGTCGCCGGCAAGCACGGCCGTCGCCTCGTCGAACGCCTTGTGGACGGTGGGTTGGCCGCGCCGGAAATCATCGTCATCCATGCAGGGCAAGTCATCGTGGACGAGCGAATAGCAGTGGACGCATTCGAGGGCCGCCGCCGTGCGCAACAGACTCTTCTCGGAGGCCCCGAACATGGCGCCGGTTTCAAGCACGAAGAAGGGCCGCATCCGCTTGCCGTTGGCGAGGGCGGCATGGCGCATGGCGCGCATGAGGTTGGCTTCAGGGCCGCTCGCCGGCGGAATGAGCTGATCGAGCGCGACCGTGACCCGGTCGGCCACTTCCTTCAGCTTTTGCTCGAACCCGGTAACATCCCCCATTGCCTGTGCGAACTCTCAGTCAAACGCTGCAGGTTCGGTGGCCGGTCCGTTGGTGCCTTGCACAATCTGCTCGACCTTCAGCTCAGCAGACTTGAGACGCCCTTCGCAATGCGCCTTGAGGGCGGCGCCTCGCTCATAGATCGCGATCGATTTCTCGAGTTCGACGTCGCCGGTTTCGAGTTGGCGCACAATGCCCTCGAGTTCCGCGAGCGCTTCCTCGAAGGTCATCTTGTCGACCGGCTTGTTCTTGGTTTCTGCCATGTCCGGCGCCCTCATCCCGTCGCTTTGCAGAGGTTCTAGAGCTACCGGCCGGGAGCGACAACCTAAATACCGGCTGCTGGCCGGATTAACCCCCGCGATAGGCGTAAACCCGGTAGCTCCAGTAACGGTCTCCGCCGTCGTCGACACAGACCCAGCCAAGCTGGCGGAGTTCCGGCCGGAGCATGCGGTTGAACCAGCCGTGCGCCGCCAGGTACACTTTCCCCTGCGCTGAGGCCTCGTGCAGCCGCAAAGCGGCGATCCTGGCCCGGATGCGGGCCTCTTTGGCGTTTTCTCCGCCCAGGCTGTGGCCAGCCAGCCAGGCCGTTCGGGCGAGCACATTCCAGGTTTTCGGGAGCGCCTTCAGACCTGCGAGCTTCGGCGGCGGCAACGTGGCTTCATTGAAGACCGGGTCGTGCGAGGCGGTCTTGTGAGGCAGGGCGATTCCGGCGGTTTGCTGCGCGCGCAGCCGCCCGGACGCGAAGACGACATTGGCGTCTGCGACGAGGTCCATCAAAGCCTGCGGCGCTTTCTGGCCATCCGCCAGAGGGCCGGCCTCATAGCGATCCCACCAGCCGACATACTCCCGCCAACCCAATCGCGGACCTGCCCGGCGATCGAGTGCGGGGCGGCCATGGCGAGAAATGACTATGGGTCCGCGCTGCGACCCGGCCGATGTCGTTTCTGGCATCGCCCTTCCCCCGGCTGGTTCCCGCAAGGCTTGTCGCCTGCCTCTTCCGACTAATGGCGTTGCCCGGTTCGGGCAAGCGCGAAGCCGACTGCGCGGCGAGTTAGGCTACAGCCCGCGCCAAACGCGTTTCTTGCAGTCTTCACCATCCTGCAGCTTGCAGCGATGGAAAGTGAGAAGCACCGTATCGGCACGTCCGATGAGGTGATCGGTCGGCACGAATCCGATGGACGCGTCATCCGGATCCCCCCGCAGCGGACATCCCGCGCGGTCGACCACGCCGTTGATGGGCGGGCAATGTCCGGAGAGTTCGCGGCTGTCATAGGAGTTGTTCCGGTTGTCGCCGATCAGGAAAAGGTGATCCTCCGGCACAACGAACAGCAACGTATCCGACACCGGACGCCCGCGCAGTCCCCTGTGGGTTATCCAGGTCCGGTCGCCGATCGTTTCGGTCCATTCCTGAACCTGTTCGATCACCACTTCCTTGTCCGGTGCGTAGCGCACGTCCCTGACGAATTCGGAGTCCACTGGCTGGCCGTTGATGATCAGTGTCTCGCCGAGGATTTGCACCGTATCGCCGGGCAGCCCGATGACACGCTTGATCATGACGCGGTCGGAGTGCGTGTGCTCGAACACGACGACTTCGCCGCGCTCGGGCGTGCCGGGGAAAAACCGGCCTTCTCCGAGAGGCAGATAGCGGCCGAGGCTGAGCGGGAGCGAATAGCGGCCGTAACCGTAGGCGAACTTCGCGACTGCCACCCGGTCTCCGACTTCGAGCGTCGGCACCATGCTTTCGGAGGGAATCACGCGCTGCTCATAGAGGAGCCCGGTGAACAGAAGGAAAGCTGGCGCGACGATGGCCAGCGTCGCGCCCCATTCCTTGAGCTCCCGCTTGACCTTTTCCCAGGTGGACGCGGGCGGCGCCGTTTGGGCCTGCGTGTCGATTTCGCTCGGCATCATGACCTCAAGAATCCGCTTCGGAGGCAGTCTTAGACGAAAAGGTAATGCTCTGCGAAGGCGAAATACCGGGTCAGACTGCTATTCACCCGGTTGGGCGACATGCGCGAGATTGTAAAGCGAAACGCCGCTTTCGGCGCGGGATATGGCCAGTTCGCCGCGGTGCTTGAGGTAATTCAGGTGCGCGAGGGCCTCGCCGGTGGCCATGCTGAGTTCGTCGCCCTCGATCGCCCGGCCGAAAACCGAGACAAAGGTTTCGAGCACGTTGGCGGGCCCTTTCTCGAGACGTTTGCGCAAGCGCGTGAGGGCCGTCTCATGTCCGTCGATCAGATGCTGCAGACGCTTGTGGGCGCCGGTGAACGGCTCGTTATGGGCCGGCAGGACCAGGCAATCCTCTGGCAGGGCTTTCAGAAGCTTCCGGCAGCTATCCAGCCATTCGGCAAGCGGATCTGAGTCTGGTTCGGTGGGATGAACCGAAACGTTGGACGAAATGCGCGGGAGGATCTGGTCGCCTGAAATCAGGATATTGCGCTCCGGACAGTACAGACAGGCATGCTCGGGCGAGTGGCCCGCGCCCATGATGACCTGCCAGGTGGCGCCGCCCATCTGGAACTCATCGCCGTCCGACAGGCGGTGGTAGGCATCGGGCATCAGGCTGACGCCCCGGCCGAAGCCGCCGAACCGGGATTTGTAGTTCTCCAGCGCCGCCTCGCCCCATCCGGACTGGCGATAGAACTCGACAGCTACCGGCGGCGCCTGACGGCCGGTATCTGCCACCAGCATGCGGCAGGTGATGTATTCCAGCCGGCTCATCCACAGCTCGGACCCGTACTTGTGACAGAGCCAGCCTGCGCTGCCGACATGGTCAGGGTGCATGTGGGTGATGATGACGCGTTTCAGCGGCTTGTGCACCGTGACGCGCGCATCCAGCAACTGGCGCCAGGCGGATTTGGTTTCCGGCAGCGGCAGGCCGGTATCGACGATGGTCCAGCTGTCGCCGTCATCGATGAGCCAGAGATTTATGAATTTCAGCGAGAAGGGCAGCGGCATCCGCACCCATTCGATGCCGGGCGCAACCGTGATGGTCTCGGCAAGGCCGGGGGTGACCTCCCCGAAGGGGTAGTTCAGTCCGAAGCGGGTTGTAGGCGCGTATTCAAATCCATCCATGCCGGGACGATACCCCGGCATGGAAGCACGTCGAGTCGTCACGCAGGGGAAGTCTACTTGATCGGATTGCGGGGCCGCGGCGGCAGCTTGGTGCGGCGGAAGCCCTCCCCCGTCAGGCCATAGTTCCTTGTTCGGTATGGCACTTTAGGTGCCAGCTCCGAGGCGATTTCCCGGGATTTGCCGGATGCGCCTTTGCGCGCCTTGGGACCGGGCGGCGGCGCTTTTTGAGCTGTCTTCGCTTCGGCGATCTTTCCAACGCTGGCCGCAATCAGGGCCGCGCGCTCCTTGTGGCTGAGCGGGCGCCATTTGCCTTCCGGCAGATTGCCGAGTTCGACCGGGCCCACGCGGACGCGCTGCAGGTCCGCCACGCGCAGATGCACCAGCGAGCACATGCGCCGGATCTGGCGGTTGCGGCCTTCAGAGAGCACAAAGCGCAGCGTGTCCTTGCCTTCGGCATTGACCTTTGCGGGACGCAGCTTGCGGCCGTCGAGTTCCAGACCGTGACGCAGCAGGCCGAGCTTCTCGGGCGTGATCTCGCCGAGCACTTTGACCACGTACTCCTTGTCCACTTCGCTGAGCGGACCGATGACGGCTTTGGCGAGAACGCCGTCTTCGGACAGGATCAGGAGCCCGCGAGAGTCTTTATCGAGCCGGCCGAGCGGCGCCATCTTGTTGTTCCGCCCGGGTATGGCGTGCGCTTCACCCTTCAGCGTGGCTTTGGTGATCAGACGGATGGCGGGTGTTTCGCCGGGCTCCGGCGTGCCGGACACGTAGCCGACGGGTTTGTTGAGGACGATCGAGAGCTGGTTATCGAGCTTCTGCGCGGCCTTGGAGTTCAGTTTGATCGTCTGTCCCGGGACGATCCGCTCGCCGAGTTCGGTGATCGGCTTGTCATCGATCTCGACAAGGCCCTGCTCGATCAGTGCGTCCGCTTCGCGGCGGGAGCAGACGCCTTCCATCGCGAGCCATTTGTTGATGCGAACCGGCTCGGCGCCGTCATAGGTTTTTGTCCAGGCGGCCATGGTCTAATCGATTCCAAAAAGTGCGCGGCTATTGTCGAGGAACCGTTCACCGCCCTCCGTGATGCCGGGAACGCGGCCGGGCGCGGACGCCAGCGATGTCTCGGCAAAGAAACCCGCCAGCGCCATTTGCCGGGCCCGGAAATCCGGGTCTTTCTGCCGAGCCGCGAGCGCGGCGCGCGCGAGGAAGTGGCCGCCGATCACATCGCCGGCGAGCGCGAGGTAGGCTGTCGCTCCGGCGAGCGCCTTGTCCTGCTCCTCTGCCTTCATCCGGGCAAGCATCCAGTCAGTTGTTTCCGCCAGCGCCTTAGACGCGGCCCAGAGACGCTCCGCCAACTGAACAAACTGGGGATCATTGGTTGACCGTGCAAGCCGCACTGTCTCGTCGATCTCGGTCAGCATGGCGCGCATCGAAGCGCCGCCATTTCCGGCGAGCTTGCGCCCGACGAGATCGATGGCCTGAATGCCATTGGTGCCTTCGTAGATGGGGGCGATACGCGCGTCCCGGTAGAGTTGGGCGGCCAGCGTGTGATTCATGAAACCCATGCCGCCATGCACCTGGACGCCGAGGCTGGCGACATCGACTCCCATGTCGGTGCTCCATGCCTTGGCGATGGGTGTCAGCAGGTCTTCGCGTGCCTTTGAAGCTGCGCGGACAGACGGCACATCGGACGAGTGCGCAAGGTCCGCGGACACCCCGCAGGCGTAGCAGATGGCCCTCGCCGCGGCGACGCGGGCGCGCATGGTGATCAGTGTACGGCGTACATCGGCATGGTGCAGGATGGGCGCCAGCCCGGATACGCCCTCCGCGGTCCCCTGCCGGCGGTCCTTCGCATAGTTGAACGCCGCCTGGTAGGCGGCTTCGCCGACGCCTACCCCTTCAAGGCCGACGTTGAGCCGCGCGGAGTTCATCATCGTGAACATGCAGGCGAGCCCCTTGTTTGCCTCTCCGATCAGCCACCCGGTCGCGCCCGCGTACTCCATCACGCAGGTCGGGCTTGCGTGAATGCCGATTTTCTTCTCCAGGCCGATGCAGCGAACCGCATTGCGTGCGCCCGGGCTTCCATCCGCGTTGACCAGGAACTTAGGGACGAGAAACAGCGAAATACCTTTAGATCCCCTTGGCGCGTCCGGAAGGCGCGCAAGTACCATGTGGATGATATTCTCGGCGAGGTCGTGGTCGCCCCAGGTGATGTAGATCTTCTGGCCGGTGATGGCGTAGCTGCCGTCCCCCTTCGGCGCCGCCTTGGTCGTGAGCGCGCCGACATCGCTGCCGGCCTGCGGCTCGGTCAGATTCATGGTGCCGGTCCAGTCGCCCGACACGAGTTTCGGCAAGTAGGACGTCTTCTGTTCGTCCGTGCCATGGGCGAGCAGAGCTTCGACCGCGCCGTAGCTCAGCATCGGGCAAAGGCCGAACGCCATGTTGGCCGAATGGAACATCTCCATGACCCCGAGGGCCAAGGTACGCGGCAGACCCTGTCCGCCCCAAATTTCAGGCGCGGCCAGGCGCATCCACCCGCCCTTGCGAAAGGCGTCATATGCGGCCTTGAAGCCGTCTGGAGCTATCACTCCATCTTCGCCCAGCCTTGCGCCCTGCGAATCGCCTGTCGGGTTGAGCGGGGCCAGCACTTCGCGGGCAAGCTTGGCGGCTTCCTCGAGGATCGGGCGGACAACATCGTCGTCATAGGCCTCCAGTCCCGGAAGGCCCGCCAGCTTGCCAATACCGGCTATCTCCTTGAGAGAGAACTCTATTTCGTTGACGGGGGCGTCGTAGGCCATCGGAATACCGTGTCTTAGATAGGAGTTATGCCTGGCAGGTGATAGCTTAAGGGATGCATGCACGAAAAGTCTGCGCTACTTGATAGCCCGACCCGTTGGGCATTTTGGAGACGAACACAATGAGACTTTTCCTGATTTCTGCGAGCGCGCTCGTTCTCGCCGCTTGCACCCCGGCTGCCGAAACGGCCGCAGCGCCGGAAACAGCAGCGCCCGTAGCTGAAGCAGCAACGACGGAAGCCGTTGAAGTGGCCTATGGCAAAGCTGCCACCTACAAGATTGACCCAACACATGCCTCGATCACCTGGCGGGTGAACCATTTCGGACTGTCGGAATACACCGCGCGCTTCAAGGCGTTCGACGCAACCCTCAGCTTCAATCCTGCCGATATCGCAGCAAACTCTGTTGAAGTGACGATTGATCCGCTTTCGGTCGAAACGGATTATCCGGCAGATTACAAAGCCGGCCATGCCGACAGCCCGTTCGCCAGCTGGAACGAAGACCTCGCGATGAACGCACAATGGCTCAACGCCGGCGCTCATCCGCAGATCACCTTCAAGTCCACGAGCGCGACCCAGGCCAGCCCCACCGCCGGCACGGTCACCGGCGACCTGACGTTTCTGGGCGTGACCAAGCCGGTCACCCTGGATGTGACATATAACGGCGTCGCCCAAATGCCCTGGGCGCCGGATCAGGACAAGATCGGCTTTTCCGCTACAACCACCCTCAAGCGGTCAGACTTCGGCATGGGCGCCTACATCCCGAATATCGGAGACGAGGTAGAAGTGATCATTGAAGCCGAATTTGGTGAAGTGGTCGCTGAGTAATCCATGAACGCTGAAGCGTCCTCACGATATACCGCCGTCGCCATTGCCCTTCACTGGGCGATGGCGGCGTTGCTGCTGTTCATGATCTGGCTCGGCTGGAACATGGAAGACAATGAGGCGCGCTTTCAGCTTCACAAGTCGATCGGCATCACGATCCTGTTCCTGGCGCTTGCCCGGCTCGCCTGGCGGTTTGCCAACCCGCCGCCGCCTCTTCCAGAGGGTATGCCGAAGTTGGAGAAGACCGCCTCGCACGCGGTGCACCTCGCATTTTACGCGCTCATGATCGGCATACCGCTCGGCGGCTGGCTGATGGTTTCCGTCTCGCCGTTTCAGGTTGCGACGGTGCTCTATGGTGTCGTCAGCTGGCCGCATCTGCCCTTTACCGAAGGTCTGATCAGCAAGGACCTCTACGAATTCGTCGAGTTCTTTCACAGCAAGGGCGCCTGGGTGATTATCGCCTTGCTTGCGCTGCACGTCGCAGGCGCGGTGAAACATGAATTCGGCGCCGAAGACGGCGTATTGAAGAAGATGATGCCAGGCCTGTTTGGCAGATCGAACCCGCCTGCCCTTCCGCCGAAGGGCTTCCTGTTCGCCTTTGGCGGAAGCGCGGCTTTGTTTGCCGCCATCGCGGCGACGGCCTTGCTTGGCTCGGGACCTGCCAATCCAAGCCCGGCGCCTTCCGGCGCCCCTGAAGCCAGCACCCGGACGAACTGGATCGTCGATTATGAAAAGTCAGAGATCGCGTTCTCGGGCCTGCACGAAGGCAAGGAATTCGAGGGCGTTTTCGAGGCCTGGACCGCCGATGTGGCGTTCCATCCAGAGGCACTTGAAACGTCGCAAGTGCAGGTGTCCGTCGATACCCGCACGGCAAAGACGGGCAAGAAGCTCTATGACGACAGTCTTAAGGGCCGCGAGTGGTTCAATGCATCCGAATTTCCGCAGGCGACCGTTTCGTTGAGCAACTTCGAACAAGCCGCGAACGGCTACGAGGCTACGGCCACGCTCACCCTCAAGGGTAAGTCGGTCAGCGTGCCTCTGGCCTTCACCCTCGACATTGATGGCGAAGAAGCCCGGCTTGACGGTTCGGCCAGCTTCTCGCGCAAGGCGCTTGATCTGGGACAGACATCGGATGCCGGCGCAAAGTATGTGGCAGACGAGGTGACGGTCGACATCTCCGGCCGCGCCACGCGCACACAGTAAAGGCAGCTTTTGTGTCATCGCCGAGGGATGGTATGGCCGGGCAATGACCGCACCCATTGTCCCGATCCTTCCGGAAACCATTGCCCTCGCCGCCGAGATCCTCAGCGAAGGCGGCCTGGTCGCGATCCCTACCGAGACGGTCTATGGCCTTGCCGCAGATGCCGCAAACCCTGAAGCGGTCGCTCGGCTTTACGAAGCCAAGGGGCGGCCCCGGTTCAATCCCTTGATCGCGCATGTGTCCTCGTGGGAGATGGCGGAGCGTGAGGCGGACTTTTCTCCACTTGCGCGAGCCTGCGCGGAGGCGTTCTGGCCCGGCCCCCTGACGCTCGTCCTGCCTGCGCGCGCCGGTGGCTGCGTGTCGGATCTCGCCCGCGCAGGGCTCGACACACTGGCGCTGCGTTGGCCGCGGCACCGCGCCGCCGCCGCCCTGATCGAAGCCTTTGGCCGCCCGCTCGTAGCCCCTTCCGCGAACCGTTCCGGGCATGTCAGCCCAACCCGGGCAGAGCATGTTGCGGACGATCTGGGCGACCGGATCAGCCTGATCCTTGATGGCGGCGCCTGTGATGTCGGCATGGAATCGACGATCCTCGGCTTCGAGGATGGCGAACCGGTTCTGCTCCGGCCGGGCGGCATTGCAACGGAAATGATCGCAGCCAAACTCGGCCGCCCGGTGAGGGCCTATGCTGGACATGAGGGCATCAATGCGCCCGGCCAGATGAAATCGCACTACGCCCCCAAAGCGCGCTTGCGCCTGAATGCGACGTCGCGGGAAACCGATGAAGGCTTTTTGGCCTTCGGCCCGAACGGTCCCGGAGACCTCAGCCTTTCGACCTCTGGCGATCTCGTCGAAGCCGCCGCGAACCTGTTCGAGATGTTGCGCAGCCTCGACACGCGTTTCGAACGCATTGCGGTCTCGCCGATCCCCTTCACGGGTCTCGGCGAAGCCATCAATGATCGTCTGGAGCGTGCGGCGTACCGCGAGGCAGGCTGATATCTCAGCCGCCCATGATGTCTTCCTTGAGGACCGTCATCATGAACTGGTATGATGTCTCGCCTTCTTCCTCGTCCTTGTAGACGACGGCGAGGAACTCGGCCCCAAGATACACTTCAAGGGAATCATTGAGCTTGTCGCGCGAAAGAAGGCGCAGGCCGGGATGCAGCTTCTCCTTGAGATAAGCCTCAAGGCGCAGGGTTTCTTCTTTGTTTATCATGGGATTTCCTGAACCAAATCAACACGCCGCGAGACTAGACGCTTTGGGCGCCTGAGCAAAGTGCTGCGCTGCAAGGTAACGGTTAAGTCTCGGCCGTGTCGGGAAGGCCCTGATCCATGGTCTGGGCAGGTTGGCAGCAGCTGGGGCCCGCCACAATCTTCGCGGGCACGCCGGCCACCGTGCAGTAGCCCGGCACATCCTTGAGAACCACGCTCCCGGCGGCGACTTTGGCTTCGTCGCCGACCGTAATGTTGCCCAGGATCTTTGCGCCGACCGAGAGCAGCACGCCGCGGCCGATCTTCGGGTGACGGTCGCCGACTTCCTTGCCGGTCCCGCCCAGCGTGACGCCGTGGAGCAGCGAACAGCCATCGCCCACAACCGCCGTTTCGCCGATCGTGATCCCGGAGGCATGGTCGAGCATCACCCCGCGCCCGATGCGGGCGGCCGGGTGGATATCGACGTCAAACAGTTCCGACGCGCGGCTCTGGAAGTGGAAGGCCAGGGTTTCGCGCCCGAGGCGCCAGAGCTGGTGGGCGATCCGGTGGGTCTGAAGCGCAAGGTAGCCCTTGAAGAACAGGAAAGGCTGCAACATGCCCCGGCAGGCAGGATCGCGTTCGAGTACGGCCTGCATGTCGATTTCGGCCAGGGCGACCAGTTCGGGGGCCCCGTCATAGATGCCGGAGATCACATGGCGGACCTGCTGCGTCGCCATCGCCGGGCTCGCGAGCTTTTCGGCCAGATGGTAGGACAAGGCGTGTCCGAGGGTCGCGTGATTGAGGATCGCGGCGTTGAGATAGCTCGACAACGACGGCTCTTCTGCGGCGGCCGCAGTGGCTTCAAACCGCAGCCGTTTCCAAGCGGGAGCGGGCGCGCCAATGTCTGGATTGTCGATCATGGCGGGCTCCTGCGATGCTTCAAAGGGGTAAATGGCCTCATGCGGCCAGAAATTCAATTGCCGGGGCGGGTCGCGCCGTTTTGGACGCTTCTCCTTCGACCCTCCCCGCATTAAGCCATACCCCGATGACCAAACGCTTTCCGCCCCCGCCTCTCCGTGACGCGCCGCTTCCCGGCGCCCGCCCCAGCGCAGACGCCCGAGCGCTGCTCGCGCTGCGCAAATCTGCCAACAAGCTGGTGCTCGGGGCGCCCGGCCCCGATCCGTCCGAACTTGATGAGTTGCTACTCGTCGCCGCCCGGGTCCCGGATCACCGCAAGCTTGGACCCTGGCGGTTCGTGGTATTTGAAGGAGATGCGCGGGGCAAATTTGGCGCGTCTTTGGCGGACATACTCAAGCGCAGGGCGGCCCCGGAGGTGCAGATCGACGACGCAAAAAAATCGATGCTGCGGGCTCCGATAGTCGTAGCCGTTATCTCAAGCCCGGTGGACGATGGCCGGACACCGGTCTGGGAACAGGAACTGTCGACTGGAGCGCTCTGCTACAATCTGCTGGTTGCCGCCAATGCCAGCGGCTGGGCTGGCGTCTGGCTCACCGAATGGGCGGCCTATGATGCAGAGGCTGGTGCACTGCTCGGCCTTGAGGCGCACGAACGGATTGCAGGCTTTGTCCATCTCGGGACCGCAAGGGCCGCGACGCCGGAGCGAGTACGTGCCGAACTCGGCCCCCGCGTCCGTCGCTGGACCGGCGCCTGATCAGCCCCGCCCGCGGTAGGGCGCAACGCCTGTTTCCGGCACATACAGACCCTCCGGAACGGCGCCGGATTGCCAAAACACGTCTATCGGTATGCCGCCGCGCGGATACCAGTAGCCTGAAATGCGCAGCCACCTTGCCTGCGTGAACTCGAATATCCGCTTGCCGATCGAGACCGTGCAATCCTCATGGAAGGCGCCGTGGTTTCGGAAACTCGTGAGGTAGAGCTTCAGGCTTTTCGACTCCACGAGCCAGCGGCCCGGCGCATAGTCGATAACAAGATGCGCGAAATCCGGCTGACCGGTCACGGGGCAAAGCGACGTGAACTCCGGCGCCACAAACCGGGTGAGATACTGCGTATCTTCATGCGGGTTGAGGACGCGTTCGAGCACGGCGGCTTCGGGGCTGGCGGGAATGGCGCTCGCCTGGCCGAGCTGCCCGAGGCCCTGGTAGTTCGTTTCTTCAGACATTGGGGATCAGGTTCACGGTTGGGATAAGATCGAAAGTAAGGCCCATGTAAAGGATGTAGCCGAGGAGGAGAACCGCGCCTTCCCAGCGCGCAATCTTTCGGCCGGTCATCGCGAACAGCATGAGCAGACCGGTGGACAGGACCAGAGCGCCGACGTCCACGGACGAAATGATGCTCACCGGCTCGGTGCCCGCCATCGCATCTGCGGTGATATCGCCGCGGATCGTGAACGGGCTAACCAGCGAGGTGATGCCCAGGATGCCGAGAATGTTAAAGATGTTGGATCCGATGATGTTGCCCAGCGCCACGTCTCCGCGTTTTCGGTAGGCCGCCACGATCGAAGTTGCGAGTTCTGGCAGGCTGGTGCCGATCGCAACAATCGTCAGGCCAATAACGGTTTCACTGATGCCGATGGACCGCGCCAGCGAAGTCGCGCCCGTGACGAGCAGGTTGGCGCCGAGCACGACGCCGGCCAGTCCTGCTGCGGCGATGGCGAGACCGACGCCGAGCCCATAGTGCGCCTCGACGGACTCGCCTTCCGCTACGTGCAGCGCCGCGGCGGCGCTTTGCCTCCGCTGGTCGGCGATCAACGAAAAGGCAAGGTAAGCGATAAGCAACCCGAGCAGCAGGAATCCGGACAAGCGGGTGAACTGGTCGAACCACAGCAAGCCGCAAAGCACACAGGTCACGGCAATCATGAAAGATCCGTCACGCGCGAGCGCCTCCGGATGCACGACGATGGGTGAAATGATGGCGGCGAGCGCCAACACCAGAAAGACGTTGGCAATGTTCGAGCCTATGACATTGCCGATGGCAATGCCGACGGCGCCTTGGTCCACCGCCTGAAGGCTGGTGACGAGTTCCGGAACTGATGTGCCGAATCCAACCAATGTGAGCCCGATCACAAGCTCTGAAATATTGAGTTTCCGCGCCACGCTGACCGATCCGCGCACCAGCGCCTCGCCACCGATCAGCAGTAAAAACAGGCCCCCAAGGACCAAAAGGTACATCATCGCGCCGAATCCCGCCGTGTTTCAGGCCATATAAGGTCACGATACCGTGAGAGGCAAATGGGCCCCGCAAGACCAATATTTAGCTTTCACCTGTCAAGTGAACGTTATGGTTTCACCAATATGAATGGGCCAATACTTGCAATACTGCCCCGGCAGAAAGCTGAGACATAAGATGAAAGTGGCGAAACCGGCCAACGCTTGGACGATCACCCGGCCTTTGGCCGGGGCCTGTCTGCTGGCGGCCACGTCTGCTTGTGCGTTGATCCCCGGTTTTCGGGATGTGATATCTCAGGAAGCCGAAACAACGCCCCGCGCCACAGTCGAAGGTATGCCCCCTGCGCTGACCGCTCGCGCCAATGACCTTGTCCGCGTTGCCGAACCTGCCCCTCGCAGCGTGCTGGAAGCCCGAAACCGGATGAACAGTTCGGCCAATCTCCTGCGCGACCTGATGTCTTCCGAGGGCTATCTCGCCGCCGACATCGCGCCTTCGCAGATTGATGCGACGAGCGACGCTGCTGTGCTCGTGGCCGATCCCGGCCCACTGTTTACTGTCCTGTCCCGCGACTTCAACGGCCGTGACGCGATGGTGCCGGAAGTGGCCCGCAGCCTCGAAATCGAACTCGCCAACCTGCCCGAAGGCGCGGTGGCCCGCACCCAAAGCATCGAACGTCTGGATGATGATCTCGTCATCATGCTGCGCCGGCAAGGCTATGCGTTTGCCCGCAGCGAAGGCATCGACGTTCTGGCCTCGCGCGAGGACGCCAATGTCGAGTTGACCTTCCTCCTTGTTCCCGGGCCGCGTGTGTCGCTTGGGCCCCTCGAGATCGCGGACGCGGATGCGCGCAGCGCCAAAACGGTACGTACGCTGAAGACATGGTCGGATGGAGATCTGTACACACCCGCGATCATCGATCAACTACGCACGCGGTTGCGCGCCACCGGCCTGTATGACGGCATCGGTGTCACCATATCCGAAACGCCTGGTTTGGATGGTTTGCACACTGTTTCAACGACCCTCGTTGAAGGAAAGCCCCGCACCGTCAGTGCCGGTGTCACGGCTTCGACTACCGAAGGCGTCGGAGTCGACGCCTATTGGGAGCGCCGTAATCTCACCGGCCGTGCGGACCGGTTGCGCGTCAGCACAAAAGTCGCGACGCTGGGTCAGGACCTGACAACCGCCTATGAGCGTCCCAACATCGGGAAGTATGGGCGCACCCTTTCGCTGGAAGCTGGCGTGCGCGCCGAGCAGACGGACGCCTATGACTTGCAGGGAGCGCGCGTCAGCGCAGCGCTTGCGCAACCCCTTTCCCGCCAATTGACGATCTCCATCGGTACGGCGCTGGACGCAACCCGCACGGTTGATGAGCGCGCCCGCATCGTGGGCGGTATCGAGCGAGATCAGTTCACCTTGTCGTTTCCGGTTTCGGCCAACTACACCGACGTCGGCGATCCGCTGGACCCCCAATCAGGCTTCCGGTTCTTTGCAGCCGCAGACACGGGCGTGTCACTCGGCGATGACACGCCAGGCTACACACGCCTTCAGCTTTCGGGCGCAACCTACAGGGCGATTGCAGACGATCTGGTCGCGGCGTTTCGTGCAGAATACGGCGCCTTCATTGGATCGGACGATGTACCGCCTGACAGGCTGTTCTTTGCGGGCGGCGGCGGCACCGTACGCGGTTACGATTACCAGAGCCTCTCTCCACGCAACGCATTTGGAGATCTGGTAGGTGGCCGCAACCTCTTCTCGGCCTCGGCCGAGTTGCGCTGGCGGGCGACCGAGCGTTTTGGATACACCCTGTTTACCGATCTTGGCGCTGCCAGCGATGAACCGGGATCGGTATTCTCCGATGCGGCCGCTTCGGTAGGGCTTGGCGTGCGATACTATCCGGGTTTCGGCCCGATCCGTCTGGATATTGCAACTCCGCTTGACCGCCGTGATGGCGACTCGCCTGTGCAGGTCTATATCTCGATTGGCCAGGCATTCTGATGCCGGACCGTTTCAACCCCTTCTCCCTGCTTCGCCGGCGCCCGGTTTCATCAGCGCTGGTGACCCTCCTGCTGACGGCGGTGATCCTGCTTGCCTTCGCCCGGCACTGGATCACCACCGACGCGGGCCGCGACTTTGTGATCTCGCAAGTCGACGGCCAGGACGTTGCGGGATATGGCCGCCTCAGTATCCGGAAGCTTGAAGGCGATCCGCTCTCTTCGCTGACAGTCGGCTCGATTGAAATCCGCGATGCCACGGGCGTATGGTTTTCAGCGGAATCGGTTGACCTCTCCTGGTCGCCCATGGCGCTCCTGTCGCGCACCGTCGACTTGAAGGAATTGTCGGTATCGCAGATCAATATTCTGCGCCGTCCCGTTCGCGCCGATCGGCCGAAAACCGGCAACGAACCATGGGAAGTACGGCTGGGCCGGGCCACCATCGACCGGCTGTTCCTCGCCGAAGGCGTGGCGGGGCCCGCGTCGGCTTCTGCCATTTCGGCCCGCTTTCTCAACGCACGCAACGGCTCGATTGATACCCAGCTCGATATCAAGCCACTCGAAGGCGCCGGTGACCGGATCGAAGCGAAAATCCTCCGTGACCGGAACTCCGCCTTCGACTTCATCATAGACGCCACCGCGCCAGCTGGCGGCGTGTTTGCGCACTTGCTTCAACTTCCGGACGGCGCCTCGGCGGCCATTTCAGCCACCGCCGCCGGCAACCTCAACGACGGCCGCGGCGAAGCGCGCCTTACCGTAGACGGCAGCGACAAGGTATTCCTTTCGGGGAAGTTGGAAAACGGCGCCCTGGATGCCAGCATCCGTATGGATGCCGGCGCCTTGCCAATCTCTGAGAATCTCGCCGCCTTCCTTGGCCCTCGCGCAGAAGCGGATGTGACGGCTACATTCGAAAAGTCGCTCGTTTCCTTTGCGCTTGACGCCCGCATTGCGGCCGGCAACGTCAACCTCTCCGGCACGTCCAGAGTCAATCGCCTGGAGCTGGCTGGGCCAGCGAAAGTGACCGCCCGTCTGACATCTCTCGCACCCTTCTGGGATGCTCCGCGACTTGTTGTCCTCAACGGAACGCTGGAGAAACATGACGCTGGTTATCAATATTCGGGCGACACGCGCCTTGAAGTGAAGCCCGAAGCGGACCTGCCGTTCGAGTGGCTGGCAGGCCCGGTGACGGTCAGCCTGGATGATGGCCGCATTCCCTTTACCGGCGACGCCACGGTGGGCAAGCCGTTTTCCAGTAATACTGAAATCGCCGGCATACTCGGCGAAGAGGTCCACATTTCCGGCAACGGCAATTTTGACATCGAGACCCGCCGCCTCCTCGTTGACGCCGTTGAACTCACCCACAAGTCGGGCACCGCGCAGCTTCTCGGCGAGGCAAGTTTCGCGGACGATACGCTCAACGTTTCCGGCAAAATCACGCAGTCAATCGCCGCGCTCCCCGGAGGCTTTGGCGGCAATGCTGCCGGGTTTGTTCAAGCGAAAGGCAAGTTGCGGGACTTCGAACTTGGCCTGAACCTGAACCTTTCCAGTCTCACCACCAGCATCACCCAGCTCAAACCGCTGATCGAAGGCGGCGGCACCTTGCGCGGTATGCTGGGCATCACGCCTGAGTCAGGCATTATCCGCCGGCTCGATTTCCGCCTTCCCGGCGCTGAGGGCCAGATCAGTGGACGCATCTATGGCGGGCAAAGCCCAGATATGAAGATCGCTTTCCAGCAATTGCAGGCGCTGGAGGTATCCGGCAATCAGATAGACCTCGGCTCGGTCACGGCGCAGCTGACGCGGCGTTCCGGCGGCATGCTGCTGACAGCAAATTCCGAAGGCGGCAGCGCAGTCGTCAGTGGACGGATTGTATCCAATCTCGGCGCTCAGGCCGAAATCCTGATCAATGATGGCGACATTTCCGGGCCAGTCACTCTTAAGGGCCGCTCGGACGGACAGGCCTCCGCTGTCTCTTTCCTGCTGGACCGTACCGGCAACATCACGCGGTTCAGCGACATCGCAGGGCGTCTCGGCACTGTCGAGTTCTCGGGTTCCGCCTCTTTGCAGGATGGCGGCGAGATCGAAGCCGATCTCGATGCCGAGGCGGAAACTTTTGAGATCGCAGGCATCACGTTCGGTTCCCTGAAGCTCAAGGGCACCGGCGGGCGTACAGCGGGCGATCCTTTCGCCGTGGGCGCTGAATTTGAAGCGCGCAATATTCGTGTCTCCGAGCGCCTCGAGATTGATCAAGTCATCGGCACACTCACGACAACACCGGCCGGGTATCTGTTCGAAGGCCGGCTCGTGGATAATCTGCCGGGCGCCAGCAGCGACATGAACTTCTCTGGCCTGGTCGCGATGGCCAACACTCCCACGTCGGGAACCCTTTCTCTTTCGGGGAATCTTCTCGGGATCGTCGTCGCCACGCGCGAGGACATGCAATGGTCGCTGGGATCCGCACCGACGCTGGATGCGGACCTGTCGCTTCTCGGCGGCCAGCTTCAGGCGCGCTTGCGGCCCGGCAGCGAGGCGACCAGCAGTTCGCTTACTCTGGACAACCTTTCCATTGCGCCGGTGCTCGTCGCATTCGGGTACCCGGCCGTGGACGCGGTAATTTCCGGCCGCGTAAACGGGCGCTTGTACGGCGAAACCCCCGAAGCCGTCTTCAACCTCTCCGCCGTCAGCGCTGTATCCGGACTATCGACTGCGCTCGACTTTGATCTGAACGGCCGCCTTGACCGGCACGCGCTGACCTTTACCGCGGAGTCCACATATGGCCCCGATCTCAAAGCCAACGCCGCTGGCCGCTTTCCCGTCCTTGCATCGCCCACAGGTCTTGTTCGTCTCGATCAGAGCCGGGCGATTGAAGCCCTGCTGGACGTCAACGGTGACCTTAAAGCGCTGCGGCTGATCGCACTGGCTTATGGCCACGATATCGGCGGCGCGCTCACGAGCCGTACGCGGCTCTCGGGATCTCTTTCGGAGCCCATCGTTGAAGCGGACGGGGATGTTGCAGGCGGTATCTATGAATACGGCGCCACTGGCCTCAGCCTGAAAGACCTCGAACTGCAGGTGAAGTACGAAAAACAGGTCCTGACAATCGTGGGGTCAGGCGCTGGCACCGGTGGCGGAACGCTGGCGTTTGACGGCCGCCTCGCTGAAACAGAAGCCGGTATAGACGTGAACCTCAACCGCATCCTCATCTATGACCGCCTCGGGGATCAGGCTCGGATCACCGGCGACGCGAAACTCACCGAAGGCGCAGTAGACCGGGTTCTCAGCGGCGATCTGGTTGTCAACGATGCACGCTTCAACATCGACAATTTCTCGGACACCTCCATCCGTACCCTGAACGTGCGCTGGACGACCGATGATCCGGAAGCCAAACGCGACATGCTTCTCAACAAGCCTATCCGTCTCGCGCTGAAAGTATCCGCGCCCCGGGGCATAATGGTGCGTGGCCGGGGCCTCGACAGCGATTGGGGGGTTAACCTTGATGTCACAGGACGGCCGGACAGCCTCCTGCTCAACGGCCGCGCCACACTGGCGCGCGGTTCGCTCCAGCTCGCCCAGCGCCCCTTCGAGTTTGAAACCGGCCGGATCACCTTCGACGGTCCTGTGGATACAGCACGCCTTGCCGTCTCCGCCACGCGTGAAGTCGACGGGTTTTCGGTGCGCGCAGACGTCGGCGGCTCGCCGTCCAAACCCAACATCGAGCTGAGCAGCACGCCGTCATTGCCCGAAGATGAAATCCTTTCAAGGATGCTGTTTGGCCGCTCGTCCGTAGACCTCTCAGCCCTCGAGGCGGCTGAACTTGCGACCTCCATCGCGCGCCTCGCCGGGCAGGATACCGGCATTAATCCCATTGGCGTTATTCAGGCCGGTTTGGGTGTTGACCGTCTGCGCTTCGGTGTGGACAATTCAGGAAATGCAGAGCTGGGTGTAGGTCAGTACCTCGCCCCGGATGTCTACCTTGAGGTGACGACACAAGGCGCCGCTGGAAACTCGGTGGAGGTCGAATGGCAGCCACGGCCTCAAGTTTCAGTCTCGTCGGAGACTGGTTCTACAGGAGAATCGCGGGTGTCGGTACGTTGGAAGAAGGACTATTAGTGACACTTATCCTGTCATGTTCTGACCACGGCACGTAAACTCCGCAACATTAAATGCGCTTAAGCGTTTCAGATTTTAGCATACTGAGCCGATTGCCTTCCGGTTTCTACGGAGGGACACCAAAAAATTAGCCAAAAGGTAGAAAAATGGTCGAAGAAGCTCGAATTGCCGGTTCCCGTTCCCCGACACGTATTGACCAGATGGTCGGCGAGAAAATCCGCGAACTCCGTACAGCTCAGAATTTCACCCTTTCCGAGTTGGGTCAGGAGCTGGGGATCAGCCATCAGCAACTCCAGAAATATGAGACCGGCACCAACCGTCTGAGCGCCGGTATGCTGGCGAGCGTCGCGCGCGTCCTACGCGTTCCGATCGCTGAGCTGTTCCAGGACGCTGAAGCCGGCACACCGGATAAGCGTGATCCGGTTACGGAAGCCCGCGCCCGTTGCCACACCCTGATTGACCGGACGAACTCTGTGCCGAAACTCGAATCGATGGCGAAAGTCCTTCGCGCGCTGTCTTCCGACTAAGCGTTCAGCATTCGACCACATTGACAGCCAGGCCGCCTTGGCTCGTTTCCTTGTACTTTGACGACATGTCGATGCCCGTCTGGCGCATCGTTTCGATCACCTGGTCCAGCGAAACCTTCGTTTGTTCCAGGGAGTGAAGCGCAAGACGGGCGGCATTCGCGGCCTTCACCGATCCAATCGCATTGCGTTCGATGCAGGGGATCTGAACGAGGCCGCCGACCGGATCGCAGGTCAGCCCCAAATTGTGCTCCATGCCGATCTCAGCCGCATTCGCGACCTGCTGCGGCGTGCCGCCCCACACCGCCGCCAGCCCCGCCGCCGCCATCGAGCACGCCACGCCGACTTCGCCCTGGCAGCCCATTTCAGCGCCGGAGATTGACGCACGCTGCTTGTAAAGCAGTCCCACGCCCCCAGCTGTGAGCAGGAACTTCCGGACCCGGACAAACCTGTCTTCCGAATCCCAGCAATAATGACGAATCACGGATGGCAGGATCCCCGCCGCGCCGTTGGTCGGAGCCGTCACCACCTGCCCGCCGGCGGCGTTTTCCTCGTTCACCGCCATGGCATAGACGTTCAGCCAGTCAAACAACTGCTCACGTTCATTTGAGGGTGGCCCGGCGATCAGTTTCTGCCAGATATCGGGAGCACGCCGGCGCACCTTGAGGCCGCCGGGAAGAATTCCGCTGCGTGCAAGTCCCCGGTCGATACAGGCCATCATCACCGACGCGATCCGGTCCAGCGCTGCGTTCGTCTCCTCGGCCGTTCGTTTCGCATTCTCATTCGACATGATGACGCCGTCGATCGGAAGTCCCGTCGTGCGACAGATGTCGAGGAGTTCGGCTGCCGAGATAAAAGGATGCGGAACGGCGGGGCCAGTCGGAACAATATCGTCCCGGACAGGACGTTCCAGCTGGCGCTGAGAGGCGATGAACCCGCCGCCGGTCGAGTACCAGGTACTATCCGCGAGCACCTCCCCTGCACCTCCAATGGCGCGCAGGCGCATGCCGTTCGGATGCAGCTTCGGGAGCACCTCGTAAGCAAAGCGAATGTCGCGCGCCGCATCGAACGGAATCGTCCGGCCATCTGGCAGCGTCAGCAACGCACGCGCTTCGAGCGCGGCGACCTTGTTGTCCGCATCTTCCGGGTCGAGCGTTTCAGGATCGAGCCCCAGCAGGCCCAGCATCACGGCCTTGGGTGTCGCGTGCCCGGCGCCCGTCAGCGCGAGCGAGCCTTGCAGCTCGACATCAATACGCTCCACTGCGCTGAGCACGCCGAGCTGCTCGATTTCCTGCAGAAACCGCCCGGCAATCCGGATGGGCCCAACCGTATGCGAGCTGGAGGGTCCGATGCCGATCCGGAAAAGATCCAGTACTGAAAGCATGCGCCGTCTCCCGTATCATTTCTTCATTGTACTTTTTCAGGCGGCAGTGTCCGGCATCTGGGTCACATCGTGAGAATAGATCCAATCATATTGACCATGTGCGAATGCCGGCAGCAGCTGGCCCGCGAGCCAGATCGGACCATAGGTCGCCAACTGGCTGAGGGGGTCGCCGCGATGGAACAGCTTGGCATTTCGCCGGGCCCCGGCCTGCACGCGCGATGTGCGCGGTTTCCGGATGGCCTCGTACGCCCTGAACGCGCTGGCTGGATTTTCCGCCTGCGAAACCAGCCGGGCGAGCACATACGCGTCCTCGATAGCCATCACCGCCCCTTGCGCAAGAAAAGGCAGCATCGGATGGCACGCATCGCCCAGCATCACCACCCGGCCATCCGACCACGTCTCAAGCGGCATCCGGTCATACAGCGCCCAGCGATTCAATGTCACGGCCTTCTCCAGGATCGTGCGGATCACGGGTGACCAATGCTTGAAATCCTTGAGCGCCTGATCGCGCTCGCCCGTCGCGGTCCAGGATTCAGCGGGTGCGGCTTTGGACTCCACCACGGCCACGAGATTCGCAAGACTGCCGCGCCGCAATCGATAGGTGACGGCATGCCGCTTTGCGCCTACCCAGACACAAGCCGATTCCGGCGGCGCATTTGGCCCGAGCTCCGAAACTGGCACAACAGCCCGCCAGGCAACGTGACCGGTATAACGCGGCTGGTCCGGCCCGATCATCTGCGCACGGATGGCAGAACGAATGCCGTCAGCTGCCACGAGCAGGTCGCCGCTGATCCGCTCGCCCGTGTCGAGGTGCGCAAACACCTGCGCTGCATCCTGCGCGTAGGACACAATCCGGCGGCCGAGTTGCAGCGCGCCCGCCTGCCGGTCCTGCAAAGCGCCGCCAAGCGCCTCGACCAGGTCCGCCCGGTGGACGTGAAGGTATTCCCCGCCCCACCGCGCATAGGATGCCTCCCGCAAGGGAATCGTCAGTATCCGGGCGCCGCCTTTGCCGAACCGCAGCTCCTGCGATTTTGGCCGGAATGCATCCTTCTCGACCCGGGACGTGACCCCCAGGGCCTCGAAAACCCGCATGCCATTGGGACTGATCTGAAGGCCGGCGCCGATTTCCTCAAGGAAATGAGCCTGCTCCAACACGGTCACCTGATGACCGAGCTTCTGGAATGCCAGGGCGGCTGTCAGCCCTCCGATCCCTGCACCTGAAATCAGGACATGCATCTGCTTGGCCTGTTTCCCGGGTTGAAGAACTATTTCGGACGCGCCGCGTCTTCACGACCGCCAATCAGAACGAACCGGCGGTCGCAGTACTTGCACTCCACGAAGTCCTCATCGCCCATCTCGTACCACACTTTCGGGTGCCCGAGCGCGCCGCCGCCCCCGTTGCAGGATACCTTGTGGCTCGTCACCATCGAAATTTCCGGCGGAGTAAAGACATCGCGCTTGCGGGGCATTTTGTGGACTCCGGTGGGCCTGACGCGAGGAGCGCCTTGCCCCTGTACAACCTGATCCCTAACTAGAGTCTGGGCTGCCCGCTTGCAAGGCGTGCCGAATGCCGCGACGAAAGACCGCCATGCCGACACCCGAATTTGCCATCCAGGTCCGCGATCTGCGGAAAACCTATGCTGGCAACGGCAAGATGCCGGAAAAGCACGCGCTGAACGGCATTTCCCTCGAGATCCCCACGGGCTCGATCTTCGGTCTCCTGGGCCCCAACGGGGCCGGCAAGTCGACCTTTATCAATATCCTCGCGGGTCTCGTAAAGAAAACCTCCGGCACCGCCCGTATCTGGGACCTCGATATCGATGAGCACCCGCGCCAGAGCCGCGCCGCCATCGGCGTCGTGAATCAGGAAGTCGTTGCGGACCCTTTCTTCACCCCCTTCGAGATGCTGGAATTGATGGCCGGCTTTTACGGCGTTCCGAAAGCGGAGCGCCGATCAGTCGAAATCCTGACTGCTCTCGGGCTCGAAGACAAGAAGGACGCCTATGTGCGCCAGCTCTCCGGCGGCATGAAGCGCCGCCTGATGGTCGCCAAGGCGCTCGTCCACAATCCGCCTGTCCTGATCCTCGATGAGCCGACGGCAGGTGTAGACGTCGAGTTACGCCGCCTGATGTGGAACTACGTGCGCGAGCTGCACGACAAGGGCACGACGATCATCCTGACGACGCATTACCTTGAAGAAGCCGAAGAGCTATGCGATTCAATCGCCATCGTCGATAAAGGGGCAATCGTCGCGTGCGAGCCGACTGCCAAGCTGCTCTCGCGTCTCGACTACAAGACGCTGATCATCACGCCGCGCGAGCCGATCACGTCGATCCCGCCGGAACTGGCCATGCATGATCCGAAACTGAAGCCGGACGGCACGCTCGCCATCACCTTCAAGCCAGCCGAGACCGGCATAGGCCGCCTGCTCGAGAAAACGCGCGCTGCCGGGATCAGCATTGCCGATCTATCGACCAAATCGCCCGATCTGGAAGACGTCTTTCTCGCCCTGACGGGCGACCACGCACCCGCTAAAGTGACTGGCTGATCCAGTTGGCCAAAGCCTGACGGTTCATTGCGCCATTATGTGTGGCCGTGACCTTGCCCTGCTTGAACAAAAGCATCGTCGGGAGACCGCGCACGCCGTATTTGGCGCCAACCAGCGGGAAATCATCGACGTTCAACTTGACGATCTTGACCTTGCCATCGAGTTCAGCGGCCACAGCTTCGATATGCGGCGCCATCTGCTTGCAGGGGCCGCACCATTCGGCCCAGAAATCGACGACCACGGGCACATCGGATGCGCCGAGCAGCACATCGAATTCATCGTCGCTTACATCCATACCTGACATAGTTCCGGCTCCTTCTGCGGCCCGAATTGGGAGGCTGATACATAGGGACTCTATTCCCCTGTCAAACCACCCTCAAGGCATTGTTGAGGGAATCTGACAGCATCTCCGGAGGGATACGCATCATTTTCGGGCCATCCGTCCAGCAGAGGACGGCCACGACCTCCCGCCCTGGAAACGCCGATTCCAGCACGGCAGCATAGGCGGCCATCTGGGTTATATAGCTTTCGGCGACGCCCGAAACGTCCTCCGGCGCGGGCTGGTCTGTTTTGAAATCGATCACCAGAACCCGCGACGGCGTCACCACCAGACGGTCCACGCGGCCGTTGATCACCAGATCGCCCGGCAAATTCGGCGATGTTCCGATCACCGCCGCCTCCGCCCTGCCCCCCGGCTCAAAGAGCTCGGACAATGCCGCATCGTTGAGAATCGCCTCGGCCGAGCGAAGCATCTCGGCCTTCTGCGCCTTTGTGAGTTCCGGCTCGCGCGCAAGGAAAGACTCGCCGGCAGCATGGCGCGCGGCAATAGGCAGCTCCGGCAGATATTGCAGCAGGCTGTGGATGAGGCGGCCTCGCTTCAGGCGCGCCTCCCGCTTGGGATCGAACGGGGCAACCACCCGCGTCTTCGGCTCCAACAGGCTGGTCGGTGCAGCCACCCGGCGCGTCACCTTGTCCGGTGAAGGCGCTCGCTGCGCCCAACCGGGCAGCGCTGCGTGCCCGGCGTCTGCGTCGCTGGAGAGATCCATCCTGCGAGCGGCGGCACCATATTCAAGAACGTCATCGTCCTGGGTACGCGCCGGCAACTGATCCATCGCATTACGGCACAGCGCATACCAGGAATCGTCATGATACCCCTTGGCTGCGTCGCCCTCGGGGCCGAACCAGTATCCAGCGATCAGCAAGCGGTCCTGCGCACGCGTCAGCGCCACATAGAGCAGCCGCCGGTGTTCCTCATGCGCCTTTGCTTCCGCCATCAGCCTCGCCCGCGCCGCCGGCTCAATATCTTTGTCCTTTCGCGGCGACCAGATGAGCGCTCCGTCCACGGACAGGATCGCATCACTCGTCAGCTTTGGTTTTGCCGTCGTATCCGGCAGGATCACGATGGGCGCTTGCAGCCCCTTCGCACCATGCACCGTCATCACCCGGACTTCTGCGCCTGCCTCCGCCAGATCCCGCTTGATTTCCACTGGCGTCGACTCGAGCGACGCCACGAACAACTGGAGCGATGACGGCCCGGCTGCATCATGGGCCAAGGCGCGCGCCAGCAAAGCCTCGACCGGATCACGCGCCGGCGTGCCGAGCCGTGCGTTGAGTTTCGCCCAGCCCGTGAGGCCGGCCGTATCGGGTTGGTCCAGCACTGCGGACAGAAACTCGAACGGCGGCAAACCGGACCTGTCGATCAGCAACTTCAGGAAAGCCCTGACAGACAAGACCAGAGGATCTTCGCTCGCAAGAACCCTGGACCAGAGCGTCTCACCCTTCTTGCGCCCCGCCGCGAGCTTGAACAGGAACCGGTCGTCATCGACGAGCCCGCCAAATGGTCCGCGCAGAATTTCTGCGAGGGCGAGGTCCCGGGCCGGCAGCGCCGCAAACCGCATCAGGTTCAGGCAATCCTGCACCCCAATATAGTCCGCCAACTGAAGACGGTCTGCGCCGGCGACTGGAACGCCGGCACTTTTCAGGGCGTTGATCACCGCCTCGAACAACCCGCCGCGCCGTTCTCGCACGAGTATCAGTATATCCCCCGGCCTTGCAGCACGCTGGGCGCCTACGTCCCATACAGACGCACCGCCGGTGACCATCTGCTTGACCGACTTCGCGATCGCCCGCGCGAGTTTCACTTTCGGCGACGTCAGCACAAGCGCGTCCAGCGGCCTCGCCCAGGCATCGGTCTCCGGGTCAGCATCTCGCGGCACCACTGGCCAAAGCTCTACCCGCCCCGGTTCGTTCCATCGCCGCGCCGTATGTACGATCTTGTCCGCCGTCATCGGACGTGTATCCGCAAACGGAACATCAATCTCCGGCGCCGCATTCCACGCCGTGTCCACAAAAGTCAGGATTTCCGGGCTGGAGCGGAACGACATCCTCATATCTGCTTGTGCGACCTTCGTATCCCTCAGCGTCAGCGCCTGTGTCTCCTCCAGGAACCGCGACGGATCAGCGCCCTGAAAGGAATAGATCGACTGTTTCTCGTCGCCCACCATGAACATGGTCCGCGGGTCCTGCAGCCGTTCGCGGCCCTCACCGGCCGTAAACTCCTGCGTCAGGGCACGGATCAATTCCCACTGCGCGGGGCTTGTATCCTGCGCCTCGTCAAGCAGCACATGGCTCAGCCCGCCATCGAGCTTGTAAAGCACCCAGCTCGACAGTCCTTCAGACGCCAGCAGGTCCCGCGTCCGCTCGATCAGGTCGTCGAAGTCGAGCGCCCCGCGCCGGGCCTTCTCGGCTTCATACTCAGCCAATGCCGGCAGGCCCAACTTCAGAAGGGCTGATGTGCGCTCAAACGCTTCCGCGCGGCGCAGATCTGCCGTCAATGCCTCGATCCGGCGCGTCTCGCTGCCGGGATTGTCGCCAATCGCAAACAGTTCGGAAACGACCGGCGCCGCAACTGCAACGCCTTTCGTAAATGGATTTTTCTTGCGCGGCTCACCCGCCGCCGTCAGGAAGATCGAGGTGTAAAGGTCAAACGCCTCTTTCGCATGGCCGCTCGACAGCACGCCGAGCAACTGTTCCGCGAGCTTCAGGTCGGTCACTTTCCCGCCACCCAGGGCCGCGATGGCCCGGCGGATGTCCGCCGCTGGAAAATCCGCCCCCATCGCCTGCGCCACCAGCGCGTCCGGTGACGCGGCCGGCGGCTTGATCCGCTCGCGCAGCGCCCGCTCCATCG
>Ga0163144_10004712_pt1 | contig 30626 bp, 26 predicted proteins | sample OliLak19BULKMAT1_FD_123175 | JGI IMG/M metagenome (GOLD analysis project Ga0163144, IMG submission 123175) | Freshwater microbial mat bacterial communities from Lake Vanda, McMurdo Dry Valleys, Antarctica - Oligotrophic Lake LV.19.BULKMAT1 | ecosystem: Environmental > Aquatic > Freshwater >... | reverse complement strand
CCGCTCGCGCGGTCGGCTCCGTTGGGTGATGGGTTGGGCGAGGGGCTAGGCCGCGCCGGGGCGGTCGCTGACGGCTTCGCGCGGCCTCTCGTCGATCGGGGCGCCCTGCGCCACGCGCTGGTCCTGCCCGGCTTCGAGCGGAGGGCGGGCGATGGCGGGGCGTGCGGCGGGAGTCGGGCGGGAGGACTCGGTCTCGATGTCGTCGGTGACGCCCTTGAGCCCTTTGCGGAACTCGACGATGCCCTTGCCCAGGCTCTTGCCGACCTCTGGCAGGCGCCGCCCGAAGACGAGCAGGGCGATCACGAGGAGGACGACCATCTCCATCGGGCCGGGAGTCCAGATCGCCAGGGTGTACGGGGTCATGGGAGCTCCAGAAGGCCGACTGGGGGGCGATTGATTGAAGGGGAAGGCGGGGAGCGGGTCAACCGCCCGGCTGATGAAGTCCGGCCCAGACTGGCGGCGGACGCGACGAGCATTTCACCACCGGACTTTCGGAGGGGCAGGACGCCTCGGGCGCTGAAGGCCGGAAAACTTGGCGGGTCCGTTGGCGGTGGCAGGCTCAGCCCGCGCGGCGGATTTCTCGGGTGGCGAGGGTCAGGACGTTGGTCTGGGTCATGTCGGGGCCGCGGAGCTGGCCGGTGAGTCGGCCTCCGGCCATAACCAGGACGCGGTGGGAGAGGGCCAGGAGTTCGGGCATCTCGCTGGAGACGAGCAGGACGCCCAGGCCGCGGGCGACGGCTTCTCGGACCAGGCGATAGACCTCGGCTTTGGTGCCGACGTCGATTCCGCGGGTGGGTTCATCGAGGAGCAGGACGCGGGTGTCTAGGCCGAGCCAGCGTGCGATGAGGAGTTTCTGCTGATTGCCTCCGGAGAGTTCGCCTGGGAGGGAGCGGGGGGAGGCGGCCTTGACACGGAAATCGGTGATGCGCTGGTTGACCAGGGCGCGTTCGGAGGCGAGGCGGCGGCAGCCGGCGTGGTTGGCGAGGCGGGACATGTAGGGCAGGACGATGTTCTCATCGACGCCGAGCTGGAAGAAGAGGCCCTGGAGGCGGCGGTCTTCGGGGACGTATCCGACGCCGGCGCGGATCATGGCGCTGGCCTCGGCGCGCGGGAGTTGGACGCCGTCGATGCGGACCGAGCCGGTGGCGCGTTTGTCGACACCGAAGATGGCGTCGAGGACTTCGCTGCGGCCCGCGCCGACGAGGCCGCCGATGCCGACGATCTCGCCGGGGCGGACGTCGAGGGTGATCTCGGAGATGCGGCCGGGGGAGCAGAGGCGATCGACCGAGAGGATCGGCTTGGCGTCTGCGGTGGTTGCGATGGCTGTGATGCGCGGCGATGGACCCGTTGGTGTGGCGATGGGCGGGTTGTTCCGGGCGGAGTTTGCGGCGGCAGCGGGGTCGGGCTCGCCGGGGGCCGCCTCGCCCCCGAGTTCTCGCATGGCCGGCGTTTCGTCCTTGCCGGCGAGGCGACGCCCGAGCATCTGCTCGACCAGGGTCGGCTCGTCGATGTCCTGGATGCGGCTGGTGGTGATGTACTTGCCGTCGCGCAGCACGGTGACGCGGTCGCAGGCGGCGAAGATCTCGCCCATGCGGTGGGAGACGTAGATGACCGTGATGCCGTCCTTGGCAATCTGGCGGACGATTTCGAGCAGGCGGTCGGCCTCGGACATGGAGAGCGAGCTGGTGGGCTCGTCGAAGACGATGACCCGAGGCTTGCCCGGGCCCTCGTCGAGCGAGGCCGCGATCTGGCAAATCTGGCGGCGTCCGGGGGCGAGGGTGCCCAGGGGGGCGGCGACATCGATGCCGGGCTCGAGTCGGTGGACGATGGCGGCGGCCCGGCGTTCCATCTCACGCCGATCGACCAGGCCCAGGCGGGTCCGAGGCATGTCGCACAGGCAGAGGTTCTCTGCCACCGACAGGTTGGGGCACTGGGCGAGTTCCTGGTGGACGATGCGGATGCCGTGGTCGCAGGCGTCTTGCAGGGAGCCGGGGCGGAGTTCGTGGGAGTCGATGGTGATGCGGCCGGAGTCGGGCTTGTGGAGGCCGGCGATGGCCTTGCCGAGGGTGGACTTTCCCGCGCCATTCTCGCCCATGAGGGCGTGGACCTCGCCGGGGAGGAAGGAGCAGGAGACATCGGTGAGGGCGCGGGTGGCGCCGAAGCGTTTGGAGACGTTGGAGACGATGAGGAAGGGGTCGGGCATGGGGTCACCGGCGCGGGCGTGAGCACGCGAGGAGGGTGGCGAGGCTGGGTGGCATGGCCACGGCTTTGCGTACGGATGCGAGAGCGGGGACGGGCGCGAGCAGGGATTGATCCGGCGTGGCCGCTCAGAGCTGCGGCCACGGGACACGGAGGCGGCGAGGCGCCGCCAGATTTCGCGTGCTCACGCACGCGGCTCTGTTAGCCTCCGGTGGCTTCGGAGGCTCCGCTGAGCCACTGGCTCCAGCGGCCCTTGAGGGCTTCGGCGGCGGCGGGGGTGTCGACGACGTCGGGGGCGACGGTGACGCGGGGGGAGGCTGGGGCGATGTCGTTGTGGACCTTGTTGAGGATGAGGCGGACGGACTCGTAGCCCCAGTCGTAGTAGGGCTGGCCGACGAGGGCCTGGACTTGGCCGGCGATCATGTAGTTGAGGGGGAGTTCGAGGGGGTCCATGGAGACGACCTTGGCGTGCTCGTGGATGCCGTCGAGGGCGTTGTTGGTGTAGAGGGGCCAGCCGCCGACGAGGGCCCAGCCGGTGATCTGGGGGTTGGCGGTCTGGACCTGCTGCATTTTGGCGGCGGCCTCGCTGGCGGTCTCGCCGTGGTAGTAGACGTCGATGATGGAGATGGCGTCGTGTTTGGCGGCTTCTTCCTGGACGCCGGCGACGCGGGCCTGGAGGTTGGGGGCGGCCTGGTTGCCGGCGAGGACGGCGACGACACCTTCGCCGTTCAACTGGGCGGCGAGGAGTTCCATGACCTTGGCGCCGGCGGCGTGGTCGTCGACGCCGTAGTAGGCCATGCGGCGGCTCTCGGAGGCGTCGGAGTCGAAGGTGACGACGGTGACGCCGTTCTCGACGGCGTCGTTGATGGCTGGGGTGACGACGTTGGCGTCGGTGCAGGAGATGGCGATGCCGTCGACGCCCTGGCTGGAGAGCTGCTCGACGTACTGGGCCTGGGCCTGGGCGTCCTCGGAGTTGGGGGTCTTCCAGATGACTTCGACGTCGCAGTTCATCTCGGCGCCCAAGGCGCGGCCCGCGTCCATCGCGCCCTGGCGTGCGGCGAGGAAGACGGGGTTGCTGCTGCTCTTGGCGATGATGCCGATCTGGTAGCGGGGGCGGGCGCCGCCGGTGTTGTTGTTGCCGCCGGTGGACCCCGGGGTGTTTGTGGGGGCGGTGTTGTTGCCGCAGGCGGCGAGGAGGGTGGCAAGGGTGAGGAGTCCCGCGCCGAGGCTGAAGTTGAGGAAGTTCCTGCGTCCGCTGTTCATGGTCTATCCCTTTGAGAGCGGCCTGCGTCCGGGCGGGGCGCGCTGTGTCGAGTTGTGTGGGCGGGTCGGTTTGTGGGCGGCGTCCGTGCCGACCCGCCGATCAGCCCCGTTTGCCCTTGGAGAGTCCGCTCTTGGCCTGGTCGACGACGACGGCGAGGATGATGGCGGCTCCCATGACGATCTGATTGTAATCCTGTGGAATGCGGAGGATGACCATGCCTGAATCGATGAGCCGGACGAGGATGGCGCCCAGGATGGCGCCGATGGCGGTGCCTCGGCCTCCGGAGAGGGAGGCGCCGCCGATGACGGTGGCGGCGATGACCTGGAGTTCGTAGCCGCCGCCCGCGCCGGTTTCGGCCGCGCCGAAGTAGCCGATGTACATGGCCCCGCTGAGGCCGGCCAGGGCGCCGACGATGGTGTAGACGAGGATTTTGACGCGGCCAACGGGGACACCGGCGTAGCGGGCGGCGGTCTCGTTGCCGCCGATGGCGTAGGTGCGGCGGCCGAAGACGGTGCGGCTGAGGATGAACCAGCCGACCAGGGCGACGATGAGCATGAAGAAGATGGGCACGGGCTGGACGCCGGCGATGTCGGCGCGAAAGAAGCCGTCCTGGTAGGAGGGCGGGAAGCCGCCGACGGACTGCTCGCCCATGAGTTCTTTGGGGATGAGGATGGTGACGCCTCGGAGGGCGGCCATCATGCCCAGCGTGATGACGAAGGGGTGGACGCGGAGGCCGACGACCATGGAGCCGTTGGCGAGGCCGCACAGCCCGCCGACCAGGGTGCAGACCATGAGCCCGAGGGGTACGGCGAGGAACACGGAAGCGTCGGGCATCCATCCGGAGCGATGCGCGGGCAGCGTGGGCGTCGCGGCGACGAGCTGCCCCTGCATGGCGTTGAGCAGGACGGCCCCGCAGATGGCGGCCAGTGCGTAGATGCTGCCGACGGAGAGGTCGATGCCGCCGAGGATGATGACGGCGGTCATTCCGACGGCGATGACGGCAATAAACGAGGCGTCTTTGAGGACGAGGATGAGGTTGGCGGGGTCGAGGAAGGCGTTGACCTGGCGGGTGATGGAGAGGGAGCGTGTGCCATCCGAGGCGCCGGCTTCGCGGGGGCGGCTGCTGCTTTGGAGGTTTTGGGTGGAACCGTCGGCGCGGGTGATGGCGAGGGTGTAGGTGTCGCTGGTGCCGCTCACGAGGGTCGAGGTGAAGGTGTCGCCGGGGGCGAGGGGGAAGATGGTGCGCTGGGGTTTGGTACCGCCGCCAAGGGTGAGGGCGAGCATCATGAAGAGGATGACCAGGATGAGGCCGGACTCTTGCGCGCCCAGGAGGGAGCGCCACCAGGGGCGGGGCTTTGGAGGCGTTGCCTTGGGGCGCAGATCATCGGTTGTCGCGAGGGCGGGGGGCATCGGAGGGGCAGCGTAGCAGGGGGAGGGGGGAGGGGCATTCGGCACTGGGGACTGAGCACTCGTGAAGGGGCGTTGCTTGGCTTGGGAGCAGAGAGGAGGGCCGGGAGGGCGTTGTGTCTGCCCAGTGCGCCATGCTTGAGCCCAGTGCCTCCCCCCGGAATCGCGACGGTTGGCGGCCGAGTGACCCGCCCCGCCCAGCCTCGCTTATGGCTGCTGCGGTCAAGCCCTGACCAGGTTCACGCGACCGGACGTGCGAGGCCCGGCCGCCAACCGAGGCGACTCCGCGGCGCCCGGGGAGCGGGCGGGCGGAAGGGAGGAATCCTACTCCCTCCCGCATCCGTAAACTACCCGAGTGAACACCCACGAGAAGCACGATCTGGACGTCGACCACGCGGGCGAGGGACCGGGCGACGCGGCGCCGGTCGGGGGGGCGGAAGTTGGCTCGGCGCAGGGCGAGGCGCGGCAAGGCCATCCCGCGCCGCCGCAGGAGGCGACGGGGCGTGAGACGCGGCTGCTGCTGCTGGCGGTGCGGGTGGGTTTCGCGATCCTGTTCGTGGTGGTGACGGCGCTGGCGATCCTGAACACGACGGGGCAGGCGAGCGAGACGCTGGGCGGGGTGGTGAGCCGTAATGCGCCGCAGGTGTTGCTGCTCTCGCTGATCGTGGCGGCGGTGGTGATCGGTTTCGACGTGGTGACGCGGCGCCGGCGTATCTCGACGCTGGGCAGCCTGTTCGTGGGGCTGCTGTTCGCGGTGCTGGCGACGGCGCTGATGAACGCGGTGGTCGATCTGCTGTTCCAGATTTACGACATCCAGAACCCGTCGCTGCTGGCGTCGGCCAAGGTCGTGATCGGGATCGCGATCACATACATCTGCATCGCGACGGTGCTGCAGACGAAGGATGATTTCCGGCTGGTGATCCCGTATGTGGAGTTCGCCAAGCAGATCCGCGGGGCGAGGCCCGTGCTGCTGGACACGTCGATCCTGATCGATGCGCGGATCGTGGACGCGGCGGGGACTGGGGTGTTCCAGGCGCCGCTGATCGTGCCTCGGTTTGTCATTGGGGAGTTGCAGGCGCTGGCGGATTCGTCGGACAAGATGAAGCGGGCGAAGGGGCGGCGTGGGCTGTCGGTGGTGACACGGCTGCAGCGGGTGCCGGGGCTGGATGTGTCGATCGATGAGACGCCGGTGCCGGGCAAGGCGGTGGATCAGATGCTGGTGGAGCTGGCGCAGCGGATGCCGGCGACGATCATGACGACGGATGTGGGGCTGGCTCGCGTGGCGACGATCCAGCGGGTGGCGGTGCTGAACCTGAACGATCTGGCGAGTTCGCTCAAGGCGCCGGTGGCGGCGGGTGAGCGGGTGGCGATTCGGATCGTCAAGGCCGGGGAGCAGGCGGGGCAGGGGATCGGGTATCTGGAGGATGGGACGATGGTGGTGGTGGAAGGCGGGGCGGAGCGGATCGGGGAAGAGGTTGCCATCGTGGTGGGAACGAGTTTGCAGACAGCGGCGGGCAGGCTGGTGTTTGCGAAGGTGGCTGAGGGCAGCGCGGCCCGGGGCGAGGCGGACGCAGCGGGGGGGGGCGATGCGGCCGGGGAGCGGGGCGGCGAGGCTGGTCGGGATGGAGACGGTGTGCCGGCGCTTCCCAAGGCGCAGCGGTTGAGTTTGCCCGCGGAGGAACCGAGTGTGGCGCCGCCGGAGGCGGAGACGCGGCGTCCGGGGCCGGGGCCGCTGGGGCCGGGGGGGCGGGGAAGGCCCACGTCGCGGAACCCGAGGCGGTGAGGGGTGGGTGGGGTATGCTGGGGTGATGGTGGCGCAACCTGCGGCGTGCGTGCTTGCTTTGGTCGCAAGCGGTCTGGGCCTGATGGAGCCGCCGGAGCGTTACCCGCAGAATCAAGTGCAGTTTCCGCCGGCCGGGCTGGAGTATCGGTGGTTCTATCTGGACCCCGGATTTGAAGAGGCGGTGCGGGGCGGAGCATCGGCGATGGTGGAGGATGAGGCGGGTGCGGGCAACAGGGCGGAGGACGAGCCCGCGGAGGCAGCGGGGGCCGGGTCGGGGGATACTGGAGAAGAAGGGGGAGCCAAGACGAGGGGGATCGAGTTCCCTGCCAGCGCGAGGACGCTGGATGAGGGGATCGTGGAGCTGCGTGAGAGCGTGGGGCGACAATGGCCGCATGAGCGTGAGGTGCGGACCGGGCTGGATGATCTGGAGTTGTATCTGCGGAGCCTTGGCGCGGACGACGCGGGGATGCTGTTTGACGGGCGGACGGCGGGCGGGTTCGGTTTTCTGAGGGACGTGGCGGAGCATCACCTTGTGCCGGCGAGCGGGGTGTACGCGGCGACCGAAACCCTGAGGCCCGGCGAGCAGCCGGCGCCGAGGCGGGCGACACCTCCGCCCGCGCCTGCGACACCCCGGCACGTTGATCCGGCGCTGGGGGAGTTGACGGATCGGGAGGCGCACGAGCGGGTGTGGCGCACGCCGCGTGGGCGGGTTGTGGCGGCGATCGACGTGGCGAACGTGCTGGTGGACGACGAGTGGCAGATCCCTTTGAGTGAACGCAACCCGAAGTGGCCGCACAATGGGATGTCGAGTTCGGGCACGCTGTTCAGTTCGCCCGCGACGCTGACGATGGCTCAGCGGTTCAGCGAGCCGGAGCGGCCGTAGGATTTCCGGGCGATCCGCGTGTTCGTCGTGACGGGTGAGGGGCACATGGGGATGCTGCGCGTGGAGTATCGGTGGGATGCGTGGCTGGGTTCCTGGGTGCCTTCGCGGACGCAGACGTGCGTGTGGGCGGCGCAGACGAGCATGTGGATGCGGGGGTTTTGAGGGCGGGCAAGCGTGTGCGAGCGGTTCGCGCGAGAACGGTGGGCGGCGGTGAGTGCGCTCTCGAATCGGTGGGGGGGCGTGTCGTGCGCTGGGAAGGGCGAGTTGTGATGGTTGGTCCGCCCTCCGGGCGGTTGGCGTTGCGGGAGTTCACCGGCGGCTGAAGCCACCGGCTGGGTTGGTGCGCCCTCCGGGCGGGGACCAAGGCGGGGTGGTGTTCAGGCGCGGAGGGTTTGGAGCCAGGCGGGGAAGTCGTGGAGGATTTGGGTGAGGCCGGGCTGGTCGACCTGGCTGTGGGCTTTGGCGGCGGGGACCCAGCGGCGTTTGCGGAAGTCGGCTTCGAGCCAGTCTTCGAGGAGGTCTTCGACCAGGAGGGGGAAGACCTGGACGCGGCAGCGGAGGCCCGGGCGGGTGGCCCAGCCGCCTTTTTTGGTGTACTCGAACGCGCCGAGGGATTCCTGGATGACTTGGCCGCGAACGCCGGCTTCTTCGAGGGCCTCGTTGGCGGCGGCTTGGGGTGGTGAGAAGCCGGGGTCGATGCGGCCCTTGGGGATGGCCCACTCGCCGGAGCGTGAGGTGATGAGGAGGATCTCGGCTCTGGAGCGGGCGATGGGGCGGAAGCAAAGGGCGGCGGCCTGGGGGATGGGGCGGGCGATGGGAGCGGCGGCGGGCATTCGAGGAGGGTAACCCGGGGGGGCGCGTGGGTGTTCCCACCGTCCAACGATCCACAGCGTGTCACCCGGGTGGTGGCGCGGGTTGGTCGTGCGGGGTTGTGGGCGGCGCGAGAGGAGGATGGCGATGGGTGCGAGCGGCGTGGAGGTGCAGGCGGCGGTCGAGAAGTTCGTGGGGCAGGCGGGGGTGCTGCACGCGGTGACCCGGGGGCTGGGGGCGGCGGAACTGGACGCGGTGCCGGTGCCCGGGAGGTGGTCGCTGCGGACGCTGGTGGTCCATGTGATGGACAGCGATCAGTTCTGCCTCGGGCGGATGAAGCGGATCATCGCGGAGGACTGCCCGCTGCTGATCGCGTACGACGAGACGGCGTTCGCGGCGCGGCTGGGCTACGAGAGGCTGGACTTGGCCACGTGCTGCGAACTCTTCCGCCTGGGGCGGGTGCATATGGGGGAGATTCTGCGAGGGTTGGCGGCGGAGGACTTCGGGCGGGTGGGCGTTCACAACCAGAACGGGAAGATGACGCTGAGGGGGGTGGTGGAGGGGTATGTGGGGCATGTGGACCACCACATGGTGTTCGCGCGGGAGAAGTTGCGGGCGATGGGCAGGGTGGTGACGGTGTAGGCGGTGGGGTGGGTGGTGGAGATGCGAGCCGGGACTGGGCACAGCGCGGGGCGAGGGCGCGCTGAACGTGTCCGCGGGAAGGGTGTCTCTTGGGATTCGGAGTGGGGGCTCGGCCGCCCTCCGGGCGGAGAGGGCGTACGCCGCGAGCTTCCGCTTGGCGGCTGGGGGGGTTTGGCTCAGCGTCCCTGCTGCTGCGTGGCGACCTCGAGGGGTTCCTGCATGAAGGACTGGATGACGACGCTGCCGACCTCGAAGGAGGCGAGGGTGGTGGGCGCGCTGACGCGGTAGATGAGGTAGAGCTCCTGCTGGCTGCTGGAGCGGCTGAGTTCCGGGAGGTCGCGGAGTGCTGTGATGGGGGCACCCGGGAAGTAGGAGATGGTGACGAAGGTGCGTTCCTTGTAGATGTAGCCGACGGGGTCGTAGCGGTTGCCGAAGGTATCGACGAGCTGGACGCGGTCGGTGGGGCGGGCGCCCTCGTCGACGGCGAGCAGGATCTCATTGGGGGAATCGACCGAGACGTTGACCTGGACGATGGCGGTGTCGGCCGCGGGGTTCTGGAACTGGTTGATGCGGAGGGCGCGGTCGAGGCCCCGGCCCTGGAGCATGCCCTCTTCGAAGGTGGCCTGCCCCTGGACGATCTTGTTGTTGCGGTCGATCTCGAGGCCCTGGTGGGTGCCCTTCTGGACGATGAAGTTGGCGATGCTGTTGCGGGTGAGGACGCCGTTGGTCGCGACGGTTTCTTGCGGGGGCGGGCCGCCGCCGTTGAGGAGGTCGAGTTCGTCGGGGGTGTAGGCGATAACTTGGCCGCTGAGGTCGCCGTTGGGGAGGCGTGTGTCTCGTTCGGCGACGCTGTCGAAGGCGCGGAAGGCGGTGCCGCCGTTCTCGCGGAACTGGGCGCCGGCGGGGTCGATGTCGTAGCGGACGCCCTTGATGTAGAGGCCCACGGGCTGGAAGTTGGGGGGGACGACGAACTCGAAGGTGAAGAGGGTTTCGGAGGCTCCGCCGACGGAGGAGATGAAGACGTTGGGGGCATCGAAGCGCCAGCGGCCGTAGCGGACGGGGGTGGCGGCGGCGAGGCTGATGGCGGCCACGGGGAAGAGGTCCTTGGCGACGGAGTTTCCAGCGTCGTCGGCTCCGTGGACGAGCAGGCGGATCTGTGTTCCGCCGATGACGATCTGGCCGTTCTTCTCGCGAGCGGAGGGTGCGAACTGGACGGTGAAGCCCTGGAGGGTGGAGCCGGCGGGGAAGCGCTCGCCCTGGAAGTCGGCGGCCTGCTGCTCACGGTTCTCGAACTGGTCGGGGCCGATGAGCTGGGCGAGGGGTGTGCCTTCAACGCCGACGCGGTAGCGGCGGACGACCGACGCGCTGGCGGGAATCATGACGTTCATGGCCTTGCCGCCGCCCTCGCTGGAGCGGAGCATCTCGGGGACGTCGGCGACGTTGGGGTAGTAGAGCGCGAGCGCATCATCGGTGGCGAAGACGCCCATGGAGGCTTTGCCGTAGAGGGAGGCGACCAGGTCGTCGACCGGGACCCAGAGCTTCGTGGTGCTCTGGTTGTTTCCGCCCTGCTGGGAGATGCGGGCGTAGCCCAGGAAGTTTCGGTCGACGCGGAGCATTCCCAGGGACATGACGACGATGCCGGCGGTGATGAGGCCGGCGCCCAGGCCACAGACGCCGCCGCCGGCGAAGTCTGCGGCGGGTTCGAGAACGGTGTTGCTGGGCAGGACCTTGTCGAGGACGGCGCGGAGGAGTGCGAGGGAGATTCCGAAGGGGATGGCCAGACCGAAGGCCCAGGAGGACTGCCAGAGGAAGGAGGCGAAGCCGGTGCGCGGGGCTTTGGCAAGCAGGAAGAGCGCGGTGGACTCCCAGAACGCGAATGCGAGGGCGCCCGCGGTGATGACGCAGACCAGGTTGATGAGGGCGGAGAAGAACCCGCGCGTGACCCAGAGGTAAGTCAGGGCTCCGACAATGACGATGACGAGCAGGTTCATCCACATGGGTCAGCCCCGGGAAAAGGCGCCTGGGTGCGCGCCGCGAGTGGTGTGGGGAGTCAGAATGAGTAAACGCGGGAGTCGGCCCGGGGTTCCGGCTTGAGTCTGGAGTGCGCTGTCATTTCTTTGCGGCGGGCTTGGGACCGGGCTTGGGACCGGCCTTGGGACCGGCCTTGGGAGCGGGCTTGGGGCCCGCGCGGTTGGGCGAGGGCTTGGCGGCTGGCGGCGCCCCCCCCCCACCACCCCCACCACCCCCGGCGGCGGGAGCGGGTGCGGCGGGCTTGGCGGGGGCGGCCTGGTCGCCGCCGGAGATTCGGGCGATCTCCTCGACGCTGGTGAAGCCGTCGACGGCCTTGCGGAGGGCGGCCTGCTGGATGGTCGGGAGGTTGGACTTGCGCCACTCGCTGCGGAGGTCGTTCCAGTTGCCGGACTTGATGAGTTCGCGTTGGGGGTCGGTGATCTCGAAGACCTCGAAGAGGGAGTCCTGGCCCATGTAGCCGACGCCCGAGCAGACGGGACAGATTTCGGGCTTGTTCTTGATGAGGACCTGGCCGCCCTTTTTGTGGAGCTGCTTGACCTTGTCGGCGGGGAGGCCGAGCTGCTTGAGCATGTCGGGGGAGGGGGTGTAGGGGACGCGGCAGTTGATGCAGAGCTTTCGGATGAGTTTCTGGGCGACGACGCCGCGAAGGCCCTTGACGGCCAGCGCGGGGTCGCCGACGGCCTTGAGCCATCCCTGGAGGGCCTCGAGCGCGCTGGCGGAGCGGATGCTGGCGTAGATGCGGGTGCGCTGGTGGTCGGCCTTGCAGATTTCCTGTGCGGTGGCCTGGTCGGGGATGTCGGCGATGGCGACGACATCGGGGTCACGGCGGAGGATGGAGCGGACGAGTTTGGAGAAGTCGGCGTCGGTGGCGGCGGGGTCGAAGGTGTTCTGCTTGGTGCCGTCCATGAAGTCCTGGACTTCCATCTCGATGGTCTGGACGTTGGAGGTGTAGGCGTCGTGGAGTTTGGTGAGCGTGTAGAGGGTGGTGGTGCGTCCGCCGTCGGGCTGTCCGGCGGCGATGACCAGGCCGGTTCCGTCGGCGGCGAGGCGCTTGAGGGCTTCGATCTGGACGTCGAGCAGTCCCATGTCCTCGAGTTTGCGGCGTACCGAGTCGGCGGGGTCGAAGAGCAGGGTGAGGCGCATGCCCTGCTGGTTGCCCTGGCTGGTGACGCGGACGATCTTCTTGGGCCCGCCGTGCTCGACGGCGACGTCGGCGTACTGCTTTTTGCGTCGATCGGCGGCGTCGAGGTTGGCGGCGGTCTTCCAGAGGTCCATGACCGAGAGAGCCTGTGGGGCGGGCAGGGTGGGCCCCGGCTGGCGGAGGCCGTCGACGAGGTAGGAGACGGCGTAGGTTCCGTCGGGCTTTGCGGTGGGCTGGACGTCGACCTGTGAGGCGCGACCCTCACGCCCCTTGATATAGAGGGATTCGGCCAGTATGCGGATGTCGAACTCGGGTGTCTCGGCGTTGGGGACGAGGAGCTTCTGCTTGGTGGGGCTGAGGAGGGTGAGTTCTGCCTTGCCGGCGATCTTGGCCTGGGCCTTGGCGGCGCGGGCGGCCTGCATGGAGGACATGTCGAACTTGAGGCGGTGCTCTTCGGGCACGCGCTCGTCGCGGTTGGTCATGAGGGGGAAGGCGATGAGGTCGGCCAGGAGGACGAAGATCATGGCGGCCAGGGCGACCCAGAACGCGATCTCGCCGGTCATGGGGATCATGAAGAAGACGGCGACGGCGACGACGCCCACGATGAGGTGGGCGAGGTTCCAGGCCTTGCGGCCGAGGTGGAAGCGTTCGGCCTGCTTGTCGTAGAGCGTGGAGATCATCCATGCCCAGCCCCAGAAGGGGATGAGCACGAGGATCGGCTTCCAGAACGACATCATGATCTTGGCGTCGGCGGCCAGGGTCTGGAGGGCCAGACCGGCGGCGTCGGGCGTCAGTGTTGCTGACAGCAGGGGCAGGACGGGGAGCGTGCTCACGGCGGGAAATCCTCCCGGGAGAATGAATCGCGAATCGGCGAGGGGCCGACAAGCGGGGAAGGCGAGAACGGACCGAGCGAGCCCCGCACGGGGCAGGCTCTTGTGAGGCCAGACGGGGCGAAACAGCGGGCACGGGCCACCGGCCAAGGCAGACCGGGCATCCACAATAGCAGACCGGCGCGAGTCCCGACACCGACCGACTTCGGGGCGTGCTCCGAGGCGAGCCGGCGGTGCCGGACGTGCGGGCGCACGCCCGGATGCCCCGTCGCACCTGGGGGGGGGGGGGGGCGGCTTAGCCGAGCTTCTTGAGGCGCATCATGAGCTCGTCGACGTTGGGAGAGGACTCGGTCGCGATGCGCATGTGGATGTACTCCTTTTCCACGAGCTGGACGAGGGAGTCGTTGAAGTCGACCATTCCCACGCTGCGGGCCTCGACGGAGTTGATGTACTCGCGGAGCTCGCCCTCGCGGCCCTCGAGGATGTGCTTCTGGACGACGCCGTTGTTGATGAGGATCTCGAGGGCGGGGATGCGGTGGATGTTCTCGTGGAGGGTTGGGAGGAGTTTCTGGTAGACGAACGCGCGCATCTGGTAGCCCAGGATCTTGCGGACCTGGGGGACGTCGTCGGAGGGGAAGAGGCCGTAGATTCGGCTGAAGGTCTGGGTGGTGCTGGAGGCGTGGATGGTTCCGTAGACGAGGTGGCCGGTTTCGGCGGCCATGAGGGCGGCCTCGAAGGTTTCGGAGTCGCGCATCTCGCCGATGAGGACGATGTCGGGGTTCTCGCGGACCAGGGCGCGGAGGGCGATTTTGAAGTCGAGGCAGTCGATGCCGATCTCGCGTTGGTTGATGGTGGCCTTGCGGTCCTCGAAGATGTACTCGATGGGGTCCTCGATGGTGACGATGTGAACGGGCTTCTGGCGGTTGACGAAGTCGAGCATGGAGGCGATGGTGGTGGACTTTCCGGAGCCGGTGACGCCGCAGAGCAGGACGATGCCCTGGGGCTGCATGGCGATGTCGGCCATGATGGAGGGGAGGTGGAGTCCCTCGAAGGGGAGGATGTTGCTGGTGATGCGTCGGGCGGCGACGGAGATCTTGCCGCGTGCCATGAAGAGGTTGACGCGGAAGCGGCAGCGTTCGTCGTAGTCGTAGGCGAAGTCGACGGAGCCGAACTTGTGGAGGTCCTCGATCTGCTCCTCGGTGAGGATGTGGCGGGCAATCTCCCAGAACTCGTCGTCGTCGATGGGTGAGGTGTCGAGGGGCTTGAGGGCTCCGCGGAGGCGGATCTTGGGCGGGAACCCGGTCTTCATGATGAGGTCGGAGGCCTCGAACTTGATGGTGGCCTGGAGGAACTTTCCCCAGCGGGTGGCGTGTGGGTCCTGCTTCTTCTTGCGTGGCAGGACGACGTGGCCGACGTGTGACGCATCATTGTGAACTTCGGTCCCAACGCTCATAAGTCCCTCGCCAGTCGTGCGACGTCGCGCCCCGCCGGTGGGGCCGCGACGCGCGTCGGTCCCCTGTTGCCTGTTCGCCCAACCCGCGCTCGCGGGGGGGGTTAGCGTAGTCTCCCGCGCGTCGGGCTGCACGCCAAGCGCGATTCGGTCGGGTTCGGCGGATGGCCCCGCCGACCCGTTCGCGATGGCGTTGAACGTCCGATACCCGATCCGCGAGCGCGCGGCGACAACGGCCGCCGGTGGCGGCATTGTTCCTGTTCGCAGAGGGGTCCGGGTGGGTTCCCCGGTTGAGGAGTGCGGGGGTGGAACGGGGCGATCGGCTGCGGGTTTGGGTTGTTTGGCTGCCCCCACCCTGCCTCCTCCCGTTCGGTGGGGCGCAATGGGGGGAGGGGGGTGCGTCGGGTTAACTGGGGGTGGGGATGTGGTCAAACTCGCCGCGGCTGGCGGCGTCTCTGGCGGCGACGGCGAGTTGGTCGGCCTGTTCGTTCTCGGGGTGGCCGGCGTGGCCTCGGACCCAGTGGAAGCGGATGGTGTGGGTCTGGGTGAGGGCGTCGAGTTGCTGCCAGAGGTCCTGGTTTTTGACGGGCTGCTTGCCGCTGGTTCGCCAGCCGTTTTTCTTCCAGCCGGCCATCCACTCGTTGAGGCCTTTGAGGACGTACTGGGAGTCGGAGTGGAGCTCGACGGTGGAGGGGGACTTGAGAGCGGCGAGGCCCTGTATGACGGCCATGAGTTCCATGCGGTTGTTGGTGGTGCGTTTCTCGCCGGCGGAGTCTTCGCGGGACTTTCCGCTGGCGGGGTGGCGAAGGATGTAGGCCCAGCCGCCGGGGCCCGGGTTGCCGGAGCAGGCTCCGTCGGTGAAGAGGTCGACGCCGGGTGGGGGCATGGGGCGAGTGTAGAGGGGGGTTGGGCGAGCCCGATGCGCGAGCCCGGGTCGGTGGGACGAATGCGGGAGGGGACCGTCGGGCCGGTGGCGGGGGTTCGGATGGGAAGCCGCGCACCCCCTGTTGGGGGTCGGATCACGGCTTGAAGAGGTTGTAGCGGAGGATGCAGCGGAGGGCGGAGACGCCGTCTCGCCAGGTGATCTTCTTGCCCTCTTCGTAGGTGCGACCGGCGTAGGAGACGGGAACCTCGAAGATTCGGAGGCGTCGGCGGGTGGAGGGCGTTTCGGTCTGGCCCGGGGCGTTGGGCAGCCACATGCGGGCGAGGCGGGCGACGAGTTCGGGTTCGAGGCCGAAGCGGTTCTCGCGGATGCGAAGGAGGTCTGCGACGGGGCGGGTGAAGGCCTTTGAGCAGCACTCGATGTCGGTCAGGTTGAGGTTGGTGAGCATGTTGGAGAATCGGGTGATGAAGCCGTTGGCCAGCGCGTGCCAGTAGTAGAGCACGCGATGGGACTGTCCCAGGAATCGGGAGCCGATGACGGCGTCGGCCCGGCCATTGAGGATCGGGGCGAGGATCGCGGCGTGGTCGGCGGGGTCGTACTCGAGGTCGGCGTCCTGGATCAGGAAGATGTCGGCGTTGACCTTGTCGCGGGCGGCTTCGAGGGCGGTGCGGATGGCCGCGCCTTTGCCGGAGTTCTTGTCCTGGACGATCGCCAGGATGTCGTCGCGGGCTCCCAGGTCGCGGACGACGTCGGCGGTTCCGTCGGTGGAGCCGTCGTCGACGATGACGAGGATGCGGCGGATGGGCTGAGGGTGCGAGTTGGCCGCGGTCGCGGGCAGGGCGGGCGAGGGCGTCGCCAGGAGGCGCTCGACCAGGCGCGGGAGGAGGTCGCGTTCGTTGTATGCGGGGATGAGGACGGCCAAGAGCATGGGGGGAGGGTACCAAGCCCGAGCAGGCGCCTGAATCGTTGGAAAGCCCGGTGAGCCTGAGTGTGGGGCGTGCCGCGACGAGTGGGCGCGCCCGGCGACCGGTACACCCCGACTCGGTCTCCCCTCACTCTGGAAGACCGGATTGGGACGGAACGGGGCTTCGGGCGAGGGTGGTGGTGCGTTCGAGGGCGTGAGCGACGCGTTCGGCACGCATGCCTCGGGAGCCTTTGAGAAGCACGGCGTCGGCGGGACGGAGGAGGGCGGCGATGCGGTCGGCGGCGGCGTCGTCGAAGGCGGGTTCGATCGCGAGGGAGGCTTCGAGGCCGGCGTGCTGGGCGGCGTGGGCCATCGCGTGGCCGACTGCAACGATCAGGCCGAACGCGCCCGGGTGCTGGGCGATGGCGGCGAGGACCTCGGCGTGGGCGGCTGCGGACTGCTCGCCCAGTTCGAGCATGTCGCCCAGGATGAGGACGCGGCGTCCGCCGGGCGTGATGGAGAGGGCGGCGAGGGTGGCGATGGCGGCCCGCATGGATTCCGGGTTGGCGTTGTAGGCGTCGTTGATGATGTCGATGTCACCGATGCGGCGTCGTTCGAGGCGCATGGCGGCACCCTTGGCGGTTGAGAGGCCGCGGCGGATGTGATCGTCGCCGACGCCCGCGTGACGTGCGATGGCGACGGCGGCGGCGGCGTTCATGGCGTTGTGCTCGCCGAGCATGGGGATGGCGAACCAGGCGAGGGGGTGGGTGGGCGTGGCATCAATCTGGAAGCGGACGCCATCGGGGGTCATCTCGACGCGGCCGAGAGGGATGTCGGCGCGGTCGCCCCGTCCGAAGCGGGCGAGGCCACTGACGCCCAGAACGCAGGATTCGAGCGGCTCGCAGGGCGCCGGGATGAGACGCAGCGAGCGCGGCCCGGGGCGCAGGTGGCGGAGCAGGGCGGACTTCTCGCGGGCGACGCCCTCGACGGAGCCGAGGAACTCGCAATGGGCGCGGCCGATGGAGGTGATAACGGCGATGTCGGGGCGGACGATGCGGGCGAGCGCGTCGATCTCGCCTGGCGCGCTGGTGCCGACTTCGCAGACGAGGAAGTCGTCGCCCTCGCGGGCGTTGAGGATGGTGAGGGGGACGCCGATGGCGTTGTTGAAGCTCTTGGCGGGGTGGGTGCCGGTCAGGCCGCCGCCGGAGAGGGCGGCGGCGATGAGGCGGGTGGTGGTGGTCTTGCCGGCCGAGCCGGTGACGGCGATGACGAGAGTGCAGGAGAGAGCGTCGCGATAGGCGGAGGCGAGCCGGGCAAGGGCGGCCACGGGGTCAGGCACGACGAGGATCGGGAAGCCGGGCGGGGGGGCGGGGGTGATGGCGGCGGGGCTCGAGACGATGGCAAGGGAGGCACCGCGGGCGGCGGCTTGAGCGATGAAGCGGTGGGCGTCGGCGTGCTCGCCCTTGAGGGCGATGAAGATCTGAGCGGGCTGGAGGGAGCGGGAGTCGATGCAGACGCCGAATGGCACGGGGGGAGCGACAACCCCGCGCGCGTCGGGGCGTGGCGCGACGGCTCGCGCGGTCGTGTCTGTGGAGGCCAAGAGTGTGCCGCCGGTTATTCTCGCGATGTTCTCGATCGTCCAGAAACTCATGCGTACTCCCTCATGCTGGGGCGCGAGTGCGGCGTTCCGCGGTTGCTGCCCTCACCGCCCTGCGGGTCCGATTTCAACGCAGGGTCTTTCGCGCCCGTTGCGAACTTCGCGCCCTTTGCGAACTTTGCGAAGTTCGCGTTCAAACGATCACTCCCTGGACGCCCCGACCCCGCCACGCCGAGCGGCCAGGGCCGCCCGGGCGACCTCGCAATCATGGAAGCGTCTCGAGACGGGTCGGCCGTGGTCGTCGACGGACACCTGCTGGGTCTCGTGGCCCTTGCCGGCGATGATGATAATCTCGCCGACGGTGGCCTGTGCGATGGCGGCGTGGATGGCGCGCTCGCGGTCAGGGTGGACCTCGACGCGGTCGCGGGGCGGGCCGGTGATGCCTTCGAGGATCTGTGCGATGATGGCGCGGGGGGATTCGGACCTGGGGTTGTCGGAGGTGACCACGACGCGGTGGGCAAGGCGGGCGGCGACCCGGCCCATGAGGGGTCGTTTGCCCTGGTCCTTGTCGCCGCCCGCGCCGAACACGATGGTGATGGGGCGGGGGCCGGCGACGGCGCGGAGGGCGTTCAGGACGTTCTCGAGGGCGTCGGGGGTGTGGGCGTAGTCGACGAAGACGGCGATCTCGTCGGCGTGGGCGTTGACGCCTTGGAGGCGGCCTGCGGGGGGGCCGACGGCGGCGAGGGCGGCTGACCACCGGGGAGCGGACAGGCCCAGCGCCCACATGCAGACGGCGGCCTGCAGCAGGTTCATGGCGTTGTGCTCGCCGATGAGAGGGGTGTGGACGGGCAGGGTGCCCCAGGGGCCGGTGAGTTCGAGGGACATGCCGGCCATGGTGTGGGAGATGATTCGGGCGGAGGCGTCGGAGTCGGATGGGTGGGCGTTGCCGGCGGCGGGTGCGGCGGCGCAGCGGATGACGCGGGCTTTGGTTTGCCGCACCATGTCGGGCCAGGCCGGGTCTTGCGCGTTGACGACGGCGATGCCGCCCTCGGGGAGCATGTCGAAGAGGCGGCGCTTGGCGGCGGCGTAGGCGTGCATGGTCTTGTGGTAGTTCAGGTGGTCGCGGGTGAGGTTGGTGAAGACGGCGACCTTGAATGCGAGCGCGGCGGCGCGGCGCTGGTCCAGGGCGTGGCTGGAGACCTCCATGGCGGCGGCGAGGCACCCCTGCTCGACCATGCACGCCAGAGTTCGGCTGATCTCGGTGGCGGGGGGCGTGGTCATCTCGGCGGGGGCGAGGCAGACGCCGTCGTCGATCTCGACGGTGCCGATCAGGCCCGTGCGGTGGTGCAGGGCGTTGAGGGTGCGGTGGATGATGTGGGCGGTAGTGCTCTTGCCGTTGGTGCCGGTGATGCCGACGAGCTGGAGATGGGAGGATGGGTTGCGGTAGAAGCGTTCGGCCAGGAGGGCGCCGGCGAGGGCGGCGTCGGGGGCTTCGAGGATGGCGGCGCCGGTGATCTGAGAGAGGTAGGAGGCGGCGGTGGAGAGCGGGCTGGTTGGCGAGGTGGTTGTGGACTCCTTCGCCTGGTCAGCCTGAACGACGACGGCGACCGCGCCGGCCTGGATGGCGTCGGTGATGTAGCGGCGGCCGTCGGCCTTGGTGCCGGGACGGGCGATGAAGAGCGAGCCGGGAACGACGGTGCGGCTGTCCTCGGTGAGGTCGCAGATGCGCAGGGAGGGCGTGGCGTCGGCGATGGGGCGGAGGTTCAGTCCGTTGATCAACTCGCCCAGCAGCATGGGATGCCTCCGATCTTGGAACAGGAATCACCGCAGCGGCGCAGAGGGCGCAGAGAGGGGAGGGTGCGTGGGCTTGAGAATGTCACCCGACGGCGACTGGATTGGACGCCGGCCGCCTGCTCGCCCGGTTGTCTTGCTGTGTGCCCTCCGCGCCTGTGCGTTGAACTGTTGCGACTCCGTGGTGAACTCTTACGACTTGCCGACCTCGACCCAGTGGCCCTGCTCGTGGCGGACGATCGCGCCGGTGGCGGCATAGATGACCTGCTCGGCGATGTTGGTGCAATGATCGGCGATTCGCTCGAAGCTGGTCGCGATTTCGTGCATGAGGAAGGCGAAGTCGGGGCCGATCTGCCCGGCGCGGATGCGGACCTCGGCGTCGCGCATGATGGCGCGTTTGAAGGCGGCCGCGGTGTCCTGGCTCTGGAGGACGATCTTGGCCAGGCGGGGGTCGCTCTTGTCGTAGGACGTGCCCACGTCGCGCAGGATGCCGATGACGCTGTTGGAGACGACGCGGAAGGTCTCGGGCAGCGGGTTGGGAAAGGCTGAAAGGGTGCCGACGGCCTGGGCGATTCCCGCGACCTCGTCGGCGACGCGTTCGAGTTCGTTGTTGACCTTGACGACGGTGAGGATGGCCCGGAGTTGGTCGGGCGTGAGATTGGCCCCGTCGCGGCAGGCCTCGGTGAGCAGGGCGACCGAGGCCCGCTCGATCTCCACGTCGGTTTTGTCGATGGCGTCGTCCTGGGTCGCCACCTGGCGGGCACGGGCGACGTCGCGGGCGAAGAGGGCCTCGGCGGCGGCCTCGAGCATCGCCTGCACGCGGCGGCCCTGCTGGACCAGATCACCCCTGATCTGGGCGACGCGGATCTGGAAGCCTTCGGGGGTGGTGGGCATGTGGGGAGGATAAGCGGGCTGCCGAGGACGGGGGCGGAGACTGGGTCGGGATCAAGGACGAACGCATGATCAATTGCCCCGAATAGGCAGCCCGACCGGCTGCGAAGGCTATGGCCGCGCCGGACGCATCTGGTCGCGGGAGCCCTTCCCGACGGTCGGGCCGCGTGTCGAGCGTTCGTTTGGTCGAGGGCGGCCGAGCGGATGGCGTCAGGGGCCGCCGGGCGCGTTGCTCATGCTGACCCACGCGCCGCCGGCTCGACCTGACTCGATCACTTTTTCGATGAAGCGGACGCCGCGTGCGCCGTCGTGGACGGTGGGGTAGGTGATGGCGGGGCGGTGCGGAACGCCGCGCACCCCTTGCTCGTTCGCGTTGCGATTACCCGAGGCATCGGCCTTGCGAGCGCGGATCGCCTCGAATGCGCCGCGGTAGACGTTGGCGAAGGCTTCGATGAAGGCTTCGGGGTGGCCCGCGGGCAGGCGAGTGGCGGCGGCGGCTTCGGGGCCGACGGTGCTTGATGCTCGCGTGATGATGTGGCGTGGGCCGGATCGCGGGGTGTGTTCGAGGCGATTGGGGTCTTCCTGACGCCACGCGAGCGAGCCCTCGGTGCCGTAGATGCGGATGGAGAGGTTGTTGTCTTCGCCGACGCAGACCTGGGAGCAGGTGAGCAGGCCGCGGGCTCCGCCGGCGAAACGGAGCAGGACGCTGGCGTCGTCGTCCAGTCGGCGGCCGGGGACGAAGGTGGTGACGTCGGCGCAGAGGGATTCGAGTTCGAGGGCGGTGATGGTGGCGAGCAGATTCTCGGCGTGGGAGCCGATGTCCCCCACTGCTCCCGCGATGCCGGAGCGGGCGGGGTCGGTGCGCCAGTCGGCCTGCTTCTGGCCGGATTGCTCGACGGCGGTGGCGAGCCAGCCCTGGTGGTACTCGACGAAGACCTTGCGGACGGTGCCCAGCGCGCCGGAGCGGACGAGGCGGGCGGCCTCTTTGACGAGCGGGTAGCCCGTGTAATTGTAGGTGATCGCCAGGACAACGCCTGCCCGCGCGACGGCGGCGGCCAGTTCGGCGGCCTGCGCGCTGGTGTGGACCATCGGCTTGTCCATGACGACGTTGAAGCCAGCCGAGACGAAGGCGTGGGCGATCGGGAAGTGCGAGTCGTTGGGTGTGACGATGGAGACGAAGTCGAGGCGGTCGGCGGGAGAGCGTGCCCGCTCGGCCTCAAGCATGGCCAGCCACGAGGGGTAGGAACGCCCGTGCGGGAGATTCAGGTCGCGAGCGGAGGCCAGAGCCCGCTCGGGAGAGGATGAGAGCGCGCCGGCGACGAGGACCGCCTGCTGGTCCAGGGCGCAGGCCATGCGGTGGACGGCACCGATGAAGGCGCCCTGCCCGCCGCCGATCATGGCGTAGGTGAGGGGGGTCATGGGGGTGTTGTAGCAGGGGCGAGAGAGGAAGTCCTCAATCCTCGGTCATCGGCCCGGGAGGTTGTGCGCGCGGGGGATCGCTTGAACGCCAGCGCTGCCGACCTGAAGGACTCAGGGGTGTGGACTCAGGACTCGCCAAGACCGTTCATGCCGCGCGGCGGAGCGTGCCGGTTGCCAGGGTGTTCAGGAGTCGCTCGCGGTCGGCGGCGTCCAGGAAGGAAGTGAAGGCGGCGGCCATGCGGACGGGGCCGGGCACGCCGTCGTCGTCGATCCAGAGGACGGTTGCGAGGACCTCGATGGAGGTGGGTTCGGTTCCGCGGAATGAGTCGTCCAGGCCTGTGCCGGAGCGCCAGGCCATCCAGCGCGGCAGTTGCACGCGGATGGTGACGGCGGCGCCTGGCGGGATCGCGGTGTCGAGTTCGAAGCGGACGCCGCCCTCGGAGATGTCGTAGGCGTGGCCTTCGAGCGGCTCGGCGGTGTGGCCGGCGGGCCAGACCTGGACGGCGGTGTACATGGGGAGCGTGGCGAATCGCTCGTGTCGGCGGCGGTTGGTGGGGGGGCTGAGCGTGGTCATGCGTGCCTCGTCTCTAGGGAGTTCGCATCGGCTATCGGCCCATTGTTATCGACGCTTGAGGCAAAGCAGCCCGCTCTCCCCCCACTCTCGGCGGGCAGAGAACTCTCAGGGCGCGCGCCTCGGTTTCCAGTCGCATCGGCCCGTGCATGGCCAGGCTCTCGCCATCCACTTGCGCCAGGCCGCCGGGCGCATCGAGTTCGACGACGCGGCCTCGAGCAGTCACGACGCCGGGCCACGATTCGAGAAGACCAAAGCGGGCAAGGGCTCCGGCAATGAGCAGCGCGCCAGCGCCGGTGGCGGGAATGAAGACCAGGTCGAGCAGGGCGTCACGGGCGTCGGCGTGGCGGGCGGGGTTGACGCGAAACCCGTACTGCCGGAGGTTGGCGACCACAAGGAGGCCCGGGCGTGAGTCCAGCACCAATCGCCCATCGACGCGGGCAGTAATCGGGACGATGCGGGTGTGCGCGAGTTCCTCGGCAATGGGGGCGATGTAGGCCAGGTGGCCTGGGGCCGAGCGTCCCTCGGAGTCCATGCGATGGATCACCGAGGCATCGGGGCCGATCGAGAGCATGATCGCGAAGCGCTCGCGGCGGAGAGTGGCGGGTGCGCCGCCGGACGCCGCGGGGGTTGTGGATCGTCCCTGCACCACGGCGACGTCGACGGAGTCGATGTTCCGGGCGTCGATGGCTCGCGCGAGGCGGGCCGGCTCGCGGGTCATGCCGAACTCGCGGGCGAAGAGGTTCTCGTTGCCCAGGGGGACGTGGTAAACCGGAATGTCCAGGGCAATGGCGTCGTCCAGGGCGTGCTTGACGGTGCCGTCGCCGCCGATGAGGACGAGCAGGTCGGGTGTGCGGCCCGAAACGGGCGGGGCGCGAACGGCGTCGAGGACGACGTGGTGGCCCGCCGTGGTGAGGGCGTGCTGGAATCGGAGGGCGGTTCGCACGGCCTTGCCGCGTCCGGAGGCCGGGTTGTAACGGAGTTCGACCAGCACGCGCGGGAGCGTAGCGGCGGAGGGGGGCCAACGCGCCGCCGCGAACGCGGCGCGCGAGCGAGCGCCCGGCTCCGCGGGTGCAAACCCGCGCTCAATCCTGGCGGCCAGGCGTGTGCGGGCGCGGCACGTTCGCCCCGCTACCATCCGCCCATGTTCCGCCGAGGACTGAGCCCGGGCGATGAGGACGCGGCCTATTCGGCCGCGCAGTGCGTCGTGGAAACGCATCGGCGGCTGGCGGACTGGCTGCGGCACGGGCTGACGCTGGGCGAGATCGACCGCTTCGTCGCGACGACGCTGGATGAGTTGAAGTGCAAGTCGTGCTTCCTGGGGTATCGGGTCGGGAGAATCCCCCCGTTTCCCTCGCACGCGTGCCTGAGCGTGAACGACTGCATCGTGCACGGGACGGCGGGCTCGCACCTGGCGCCGATGAAGGCCGGCGACGTGCTCAAGATCGACATCGGGGTCAAGCACCGCGGTTGGATCGGGGATGCCGCGTGGACGTATGTGTTCGGCAAGCCCACGCCGCAGGTGGCGAGGCTCCTGGAGTGCGGGAAGCAGTCGCTGCGGCGCGGGATCGGGGCGATGAAGGCGGGCACACCGATCGTGGGGTGGGCCAAGGCGGTGCAGACCTGCGTTGAGCGCGAGCACGGGTTCCACCTTGTGCGTGGCTTGGGCGGGCATGGATATGGTCGGACGCTGCACGATGCTCCGTTTGTGTCCAACGTCGTGCCGACGTATCCCGGCGAGTGGCCCGATGGGTACCGCAACTGGGAGCCGGGCGTGCTGGTGGCGGTGGAGCCGATGATCGCGGTGGGCACCGGGGAGACCCGCCCGAGCAAGGGCGCGTGGCCCGTATACACGGCGGACGGGTCGCTGTCGGTACACTTCGAGCACGACGTGCTGATCCGGGAGGATGGGCCGCGGGTGCTGACCGAGGGGCTAGATGAGATCGAGATGGTGATCCAGCGGTAGGGTTCGTGCGAGTTCGTTTGGGCGACCGTGCTTCACGAGAGTTCGACAAGCGGCAATCGCCCTTCCTTGGGGGGTCGGGAGGCTTGAAGCGGCGTTCACAAGTTTGGGTTTCGCTCGCACAACCCCGTCCCTCCGTTTGGTCGGCGAGCCGACATGAGCCGCGATCGACCGCCCAGACGGGTGGCGAGGCGCCGGTTTCCGCGTCCGAATCGCTTGGAGGGGCGGGCAGGATCGCGTAGACTCCGGGTCGTCGGCATCGCGTCGCCCGGAGTTGGGGCGGCGGGCGTCGAGTTGCGCGCGGCCTATCGGCCGTGCAGAGGGAGAGAAAGTCCATGAAGAACTGCGTCCTTGGCCTTGCCGCGCTGGCGGCTGTCGCTGGCGTCGCTGGCGCGCACACGACGTACCTCGATCCGTTCGGCGTGGGCGGCGATGTGGACCCCTTCTTCCTGAACCAGGGGTTCAACCACCTCGATCTGATGGCCGTCGAGATGTTCAACGACAACGGGCTGGTCGACGTTGACGTCGTGGTCAATGCCAACATCCAGTCTGGGACGGGCACGGACTGGGGTAAGTTCCTCATGTTCCTGGATGTTCGCCCCGGCGGGCGCACCGACAATCCGTGGGGACGCAACATCACCACGACCTCGGGTGCCGACTTCTACATCGGCGGCTGGGCCGACGGCGGCGGCGGCGCCCAGTTGTGGGAGGACACGGGCGGCGGGTGGAACCTGCTCAGCCAGTCGGGCAATCCCGGCGCGCATGTGAGCGTGGACCTGACCAAAGCGTCGGCTGGCGTGTGGAGCCTGACCATTGATCAGGCCGTGCTGGGGATCACGGGTGGGCAGAGCATCTTCGTGGACTTCGCGACCACCGGCGGCTCGGGCGGTGACCCGGGCGTCGATCACCTGAGCCTGAGCACGGTCGCGACGCCGGACTGGGGCACGGGCTCGACGAGCGGCGGTTTCCTGAAGTACGAGGTCGAGCCCACGCCCGGGTCGCTGGCGGTGCTGGGTGTGGCGGGGCTGTTGGCGAGTCGGCGTCGGCGGGCGTGAGCCCGGGTCGACGATGGATTCGGACCTGAGATGACCTTCAACGGACCCCGCAGCGTGCGGGGTCCGTTGTATTTGTGTGTGAGTTGTCACTGCGTTCGGTAGAGGCCGCGGGTGTGGATGACGTGCAGCACCGCGGGGGAGAGGCTGGACGAGGCGTCCGGCTCCTGACTGCCCAGCGCGGTCCGGACCGCGGTTGCGCTTACGTCGCTGAGCATCGCCGGGGCCACGCGGCTCAGGAGATAGGCTGCTTCTTCATCGCACCAGAAGTGCGATTGGTGGAGGGCGCTGCCGAGCATCTCGGGCGTGTTCATCGGAGAGCGAAGCACGATGACCGGACGGGCGAGTTCGAGCAGGCGCCGGGCGTCGCGCCAGCGGTGCAGGCTGATCGCCTGGTCCGCGCCGATGAGGAAGCAGAGGTCGGGGGACGCCGAAGGGTTTGCCCCCCCCAGTGCGGCGGCCGCACGGGCGCGTTCGAGGGTGTCGATCCAGTAACTGGGCTGGGCGGGGCGGGCGCGGTCGATCTCGTCGGTCCAGACGATCGAGCCGGGGGTGTCGGATGCCATGGCGCGAACCATCTCAACGCGGGCGGCGTCGTCGGCGATCGGCGGGGGTTTGAAGGGGGAGCGGGCGGCCGGGACGAAGGCGATGAGGGTGGCGGACCCGATGCCGGCGTCGGCCCGCGCGGCCAGTGCGCTGTCAGCGAGCACTCGAAGGTGGCGGCGAGTGCCAGCCTGGTTCGGATCGCGGCCGTCGAGCCAGAGGCGACCGATCTCGGCCATGCTGGCGTGGGCCAGGTGCGGGGGGTCGAACGTGCCGCCGACGAGAAGCACGCGGCGTGTGCCTGCCGGGATGGGAAGGGGCGTGATGGGGTGGTCGATGGGCACGGTGGACGCTCGGGGACTTCACACGGGAGCGGGCGGGGGCGGCCGTGCCCGTGTGCGTCTCTCCCTCTTGGGCTCTCCGTCTCTTCGTCTCTGCTTCGCTTGCCTATTTCGTGGCTGCGTCGCCTCGTCGCTGCGTCGCTTCCTGATTCTTCTCATGTCGGAGCTGGCCGCAGGCGGCGGCGATGTCTCGTCCACGGCTGGCGCGGATGTGGGCGTTGACACCGCGGGTCTTCAGGGCCTCCTGGAAGAGGCGGACGCCCTCGGTGGCGGGCCTTGAGAACGGCATGCCCTTGACCTCGTTGTAGCGGATGAGGTTGACGTTGGCGCGGAGGGTCTTGGCGAGCCTGGCGAGTTCCTCGGCGTGCTCGGGCCTGTCGTTCACGCCGCCCAGGAGCGTGTACTCGAGCGTGATCTCGCGTCCGGTCTTGTCGAACCATTTCTGGCAGGCGGCGAGCAGTTCTTCGATGGTGGAGTACTCGGCCCAGGGGATGAGGCGACGGCGGATCTCGTCGGTCGGGGCGTGCAGCGAGAGCGCGAGGGTGACGGGCAGGTCAAACTCCTCGGCGAGTCTCTCGATGGCCTTGGGCACGCCGACAGTGGAGATGGTGACCTTGCGGGCGGAGATGGCGTGGCCCCACAGGCCGCAGATGGCGCGGATGGCGCTGGTCACGGGGCGGAAGTTGGCCAGCGGCTCGCCCATGCCCATGAAGACGACGTTGGTGATGCGGGCCAGTTCGTCGGGGCGGTGCGGGTGCTTCGGGAGCACGCTGCGGAGGCGCCAGACCTGCTCGTTGATACGCCCCGCGGAGAGGTTGGCGTCGAGGCCGCCCAGACCGGAGGCACAGAACTTGCAGCCGACGGGGCAGCCGACCTGTGATGAGATGCAGGCGGTGCGGCGGTCGCCGCTGAAATCGCCCGGGGGCGCATCGGTCGGGATCATCACGCACTCGGTCTGGCGGGTGGTGTCGGGGGCGGGAAGATTGTCGGAGAGAACGGTGAGGCGGGTGCGGGGGTCGACGGGTTCGGGGCGGCGGAGTATGCGAGGGGCCGAGGGCGGCGAGCTGGAGGGCGCGGGTGCGGTGGATTCGGACGCGTGGGATGGGAGCGATGCGGCCAGTTCTGGAGCGGCCGATGGCTGGATGTCGTCGCGCTCGCTTGCGCTGCGCGTTCGCTCGTCGTCGTCGCTCCACTGGATGAGCATCTTCTGCGTGCCGTCGGTGGCGATCTGGTGGGCCAGGATGTCGCCGGAGAGGAAGGTCATCTCGCGGGCGAGGGTCTCGCGGTCTCGCTTGGAGAGGTTGGACATGTGGGCGGGGTCGATGACGCCCCGGCGGTAGACCCATTCGAGGATCTGGGTGGCGCGGAAGGCGGGCATGGACCGCTCGGCACACCAGGCGGTGAGGGTGTCGGGGTTGTGCTCAAAGATGTGGTTGGGGGGGTGTCGCATTTGATGGGTGGGGCGTTGGAGCAGATCGGCGGGAGTGCGTTGGGCCGTGGGAGGAGGGCCAAGGCTGTTGAGTTCAGGCGGGGTCGGTGCGGCTGCGTTGGTTGGCGGGCACCCGACCGCTCGCGCGGTCGGCTCCGTTGCTCGCGTGGGCTTCGCCGCGCGAGGCGCTGACGGTGAGCGGGACCGCGCCATAGGTTTCGCGGGTAATGACCGGCGTTGTGACGTGGATGCGTCGTGAGGCCGGGTCGATGCCGCGCTCGCGCATGAGGCGCTTGAGGGTGGCGGGGATGCCGAACTCGACGTCCTCGTCAACGATGTCGCGGGTCTGTATGGTTCCGCCGAAACGGGCCATGAGTTCGCGGCAGACGCCGGCGACCAGGTGTTCGGGTGCGCTGGCGCCGGCGGTGAGCAGGACGGTGATGGGCTCAGCCGGCACCGCGGGCTGCTTGGCATGGCCACGCAGACCCGTGGGCGTGCCACCCGGCGTGGAGCACCGATCGCCCAGAGCGACGATCGGTGGCACGTCGGGGAGTCGCGCCATCGCGTTGGGCACGAACCACTCGTCGCGGAGGCCCGAGCCGTCGTCGATCAGGTACGCGGGCGTGCCGGCGTTGGCGGCGATTTCCGTCAAACGCACCGAGTTGGACGAGTTCTTGCTCCCCACAACGATCACCAGATCGCACTCCGGGGCGATCTGGCGGACGGCGGCCTGGCGATTGGTGGTCGCGTAGCAGATGTCCTCGCCCGGCGGCGCCTTGATGTTCGGGAACGCCCGCTTGAGGGCGTCGATGATGACCCCCGCGTCGTCGGTGCTGAGGGTCGTCTGTGTCAGGTAGACGAGGCGGTCGGGATCGTTGATCCGCAAACAGGGGATGTCGGCGGGCGACTCGACCACCTGCGTCGCGTCGGGCGCCTCGCCGGCGGTTCCGACGACTTCCTGGTGGTTGCGATGGCCGACGAGCAGGATCTGGTAGCCCTGGCGGGAGTAGCGGATCGCCTCGGCGTGGACCTTGGTGACGAGCGGGCAGGTCGCGTCGATCCAGGTCAGTCGGCGTTGGTCGGCCAGGGCACGGACCGCCGGCGACACGCCGTGCGCGCTGAAGACGACGATCGAGCCCTCTGGCACCTCGGCCAGGTCGTCGACGAAACGGACGCCTTGGCCCCGGAATCGCCCGACGACGTGCTTGTTGTGGACGATCTCGTGGTAGACGTAGACGCTCTGGCCTTCGAGCACGTCCAGGGTCTGATCGACCACGTCGATGGCCATGCGGACGCCAGCGCAGAAGCCGCGAGGGTTGGCCAGGATGAGGCGAAGCGGCAAGGCGTGCTCCAGGGGATCAACCGGGCCGCGGGCGTAAGCACGCGGCGTTCCCGGCGATCTCAACCAAGGGTATGCGCCGGGTTCGCGGATTGTTCATCGCGTCGGGTTTCTGGGTCGTTCGCCGCTCTGGGTTGCCCCACCGCGCCGCACGAAGACGGGCCGGCGGATGCTTCGCGTGCTCACGCACGCAGCTCTGTGGCGCGGGGCGGTGCGATCGCCAGAGCGAGACTGAACATCAGGGAGATGATCGAGACGCTGGCGAGGGCGACCAGCCAGCGGTTCTCCATGAGCACACCACGGTTGAAGGCGTAGGGAGGGGCCGAGCCCGAGGGCATGACGAGCATGGCCGCGCCGTATTGCCAGGTGCCTTCCGCGAGTTCGCGGGGGCTGCGTTCGGGGGCGGGCTGGCCCTGCATGACGGCGGCGTTGACACGCCGCGCGAACGCCCGGGGGGACTCCGGGTAGTCGAAGCGCTCGTGGAGGAAGCCGCCGCCCTCTCCGGGTGGGGCGTCCGGGGTGGGGGGCACGAACGTGTAGAAGTTGAACGTCCACTCGTGGCGCCAGACATCGCCCCACGCGCCGGCGGGGGCTCCCGGACCGAGCGCGCGGGTGACGACGACGTAGCTCTCGGGGCGCTCGCCGCTCAGGCGGGCGGCGTCGAACTCGGGCCCGCTGAGTCCGGTGCCGTCGGCCCAGATCAGGATGCGGAACCAGTTCTCGTTGCGGAGCATGATGGGCAGCGGGTTGCGATTCGGGATCTCGACCTTCAGGCGTAGTTCATCCTGTGCGTAGGTGACGTAGACGAAGCCCTCTCCGTTGTCGTCGACCTCTTCGCGCAGGCGGACCGGCAGTCCCCCCAGTTCGAACGATGGGGCGTCGACGGGCTTGAAGTAGTACTGGTGCCTTCCGCCCTCTTTCTGGAACTTGCCGATGGCCAGCGCGAGCAGCGCGGTCGTCGTGAGCAGCGTGACGAGCGAGATCGCGGCGACCGCCAAGGCGACGGGACGGCGCGGTCGCCTGCGGGCGTCGGTGGGGGTTGGGGCGGTGGGGGTCGGGGCGGCGGGTGGCACGGTGGTCTCAGGGCCAAATCAGACTGGAGGACGCGTAACGTGGACCGCGGCCTCGCCGCGTGGTCGGGCTGGAAAGCCCGACCCCCTCACAGGGGAACGGCCCGCTCGACAGTCAGTGCGGCGGGGTCACGGGCTGAGTCGCGGGCGGCGTGGTGGGCGGCGTGGTGGGCGTGCCTGCGGCGTCGGGGCCTGTCTCGGGCTGGCGATGCGTGCCCTCGGGAGTAGCCGGCTCGGTGTGTTCCAGTTCGGACGCGGCGTGCTCGGCCTCGTCGGGGTGGTCATCGTCGGCGTGCGCATCTCCATGACCATCGCCGTGGTCGGCGCGGTCGTCGTGCTCCTGGGTCGAGAGAGCGCCCGAGAGGCCGATGCGGGGGCGTGTGCGGTCGGCGG
>Ga0163144_10004711_pt1 | contig 30632 bp, 24 predicted proteins | sample OliLak19BULKMAT1_FD_123175 | JGI IMG/M metagenome (GOLD analysis project Ga0163144, IMG submission 123175) | Freshwater microbial mat bacterial communities from Lake Vanda, McMurdo Dry Valleys, Antarctica - Oligotrophic Lake LV.19.BULKMAT1 | ecosystem: Environmental > Aquatic > Freshwater >... | reverse complement strand
TATTTAAATTGCACATTGCATTGGCGGTGTTATCTCAAATTGATAAAGGGAAATTTTTGTTAACCCAAAAAATTGAGATACACAAAAAGGATTTATTACCCGATTTGTGGAGTCCTTTAAGAGAAGAAAATCCTAACGGAGGAAGTTTTCCAATCTCCAAACTAATAGAATATGCAGTTTCATTAAGCGACAATGTAGGCTGTGACGTTTTATTGAGGCTTATTGGCGGACCGAAAGTAGTAGATGAATACTTTAAAAAAAATCGTATTAAAGACGTTTCAATAAAATTCAATGAAGAGGAAATAAATGAAAATTCGGAATTAATGTTTCAAAATTGGACAACACCAAAAGCAGCAAATGAAACGTTAGCAAAATTTTATTACAACAAGAAAAAATTGCTTTCCCAACAAAGTCACGACTTCATTTGGCAAGTAATGAGAGAAACAGAAACGGGGGTAAACAGGTTAAAAGGGCAGTTGCCAGAAGGAACAATTGTTGCTCACAAAACAGGCTCATCAGGCACCAACAAAGACGGTTTAACAGCAGCAGTAAATGACATAGGAATTGTTTTTTTACCGAATGGGAAATATTTTTTTATAAGCGTCTTTGTAACAAATTCAAAAGAAAATGAAGAAACCAATGAAAAAATAATCGCCGACATTGCAAAAGCGACCTGGGACTATTTTACAAATAAAATGTAGTGTTGAGCCATACCGCTTTCGGCAATACCCAACTGTAACAACGTGAGAAAAATTAAGGTTGTCGGAGATGCCTAATAAATAAAAAAAGAAAGCCTCAGGCATTGCACCTCTACAACCCCAATCAAACAATAACCAATCAACTAATTACCAATTTGAAACCAAACCTTGTTACCTGTCTTTCCCCATCGCTGCTGCATTTATACGATGTAAGCGATGCTGTTGTAGTTGTTATAGATGTGTTTCGTGCCACCAGCACCATAGCGGCCGCTTTGCACAATGGCGCAGCCAAAATTATCCCGGTTGATAGTGTGGCCACCTGTATAGAAATTGGCAAAAACACGGGCGGCATCACAGCTGGTGAAAGAGACGGAAAAGTAGTGGAAGGGCTAATGCACGGCAATTCGCCATTAGAGTATCCCCGCACATTTATACAAGCAAAAACATTGGTGCTCACTACCACCAACGGCACCAAGCTATTGCACATGGCGCTGGCCAAAGGGGCTGATGCCATCATCACTGGTTCGTTCCCCAACCTTAGTGCCGTTTGCGATTTTTTGGTGGCTCAAAAAAAGCATGTGCTATTGGGCTGTGCGGCCTGGAAGGATAGGGTAAATATGGAAGACACCCTTTTTGCCGGTGCGGTGGCCAGCCGGATTGCCGCACATTTTAACATCCATTGCGATGCAACACTGGCTGCCCAAACACTTTACCAAACCGTAAAAAACGATATGTGGGCATTTATACAACAAACAACCCACTACCATCGCCTGGCCGCCTATGGCCTGCAGCAAGACATGCAATACTGCATAACTGAAGATGTGGCCAACGTGCTGCCGCTGTATAAACATGGCGAACTGGTGGCAGTATAATTGTAGCACTGGTAAGCAGCAACTGGTTTGACCACTTTTTTAAGGCTGCCAACCCGGTGTTTCCGCGTTCATGTAAATAACATCCCGTTTGGATTTGTGTTCCACTTTAGTTTCTCATATTTGCCACCTTAAATAATACATGCCAAAAGAGGCATCTTTTTTAAAATAAAACGAATACACTTTATGAAAATGAAAAATGCCTTTGCAGCGGTAGCCGCAGCGCAGTTACTGGCCTATGGTGCCATGGCACAGCAGGTAAAATTTACCGAATACGATTTAAAAAATGGGCTGCACGTAATTCTTCACCAGGATAAGTCGGCACCAGTAGTGGCTGTATCGGTTATGTACCACGTAGGTTCTAAAGATGAGGATACCGCCCGAACCGGCTTTGCCCACTTTTTCGAACACCTGCTTTTTGAAGGCAGCAAGAACATAAAAAAGGGAGAGTTTATGAAACTGGTTAGCAGCAATGGTGGCCAAAACAATGCGAACACTACCCAGGACCGCACCTTTTATTACGAGCTTTTTCCCAGTAACCAACTAGAACTGGGCCTGTGGCTGGAAAGTGAGCGGATGCTGCACCCCGTAATAAACGAAACGGGTGTAAATACCCAAAACGAAGTGGTGAAAGAAGAAAAAAGGCTGCGGGTAGATAACCAGCCTTATGGAAGATTGGTAGAATTTATCTTCAAAGACTTGTTCGTGAACCACCCTTACCGCTGGCAGGTAATTGGCTCAATGGCCCATTTAGATGCGGCTACGCTTACCGAATTTCAGGCTTTTAATAAAAAATATTATGCCCCTACCAATGCCGTGCTTAGCATTGCCGGCGATATAGATGTGGAGAAAACAAAAAAACTGGTGGCCGCTTATTTTGAAGAAATACCCAGCGGTACTGCTTTGGTGAAACCACAATTTACCGAGGCACCAATATTAAAGCCAATGATAGATACGGCCTACGACGCCAATATTCAGTTACCCGCTGTGGTAACCGCGTATCGCATACCCGGCCGTAATAATCCAGATTCCAAGGTGCTGGAAATGGTTTCATCTATTTTATCGGGCAGTGCCAGTTCCAGGCTCAGCAAAAAGATGATAGATGAAAAAAAGAATGCCGTTGCGGTGCAGGCCTTCAACTTTGCGCTGGAAGATTATGGCGCCTATATTACGTTTGCCCTGCCCAATGGCAATACCCCGCTGGATACCCTGCTGGCCGATACGGATGAAGAAATTGCTTTGTTGCAAAAGGAACTCATTAGCCAAAGCGATTACGAAAAACTCCAGAACCAGTTTGAAAATAACTACCTCGAAGCAAATACCCGCATGTTAGGGGTGGCCGAAAACCTGGCCAATGGTTATACTTTTTATAATAACACCAATCACATAAACGGCGAACTCTCCCAAATACGCTCGGTAACCCGGGAACAAATAAGGGATGTGGCCCGCAAATACCTTAATAAAAATCAGCGCTTAGTGCTGTACTATTTACCTGAAAAAGAGTAGTCGTAACAGGTTCATTACTCCCAACATTCATTCATCCCCCAATTTTTATAAATGAAAAAAATATTAAATGCGGCATTGCTGATACTAACAATACAAGCAACCCAGGCACAAAAAATAGACCGGAGTGCCCCACCAAAGGCAGGACCCGCACCAGTGCTTACCATTGGTACGCCGGTTACCTTTAAACTACCCAATGGCCTCACTGTTTTGGTGGTGGAAAATCACAAACTGCCGAAAGTAACAGCTAATCTCAGTATAGATGCCGGCCCCATTACCGAAGGCAGCAAATCCGGCACTTTGGATTTAATGGGCGGAATGCTTAACGAAGGCACTACTAATAAAACCAAGGCCGCTTTCGATGAGGCCGTGGATAAGATGGGGGCTAATGTAAATGTTTCGGCCAGTGGTGGCTTTGTAAGTTCGCTTACGCGGTACTTCTCCAAGTCTTTTTCATTGTTAAGCGAGGCATTAAGAAAGCCCGCCTTTAAGCAAGAGTCTTTCGATAAACTAAAATCGCAGACGATTACTGGCATTAAAAGCAACGAAAAAAATGCAAAAGCTATTGCTACACAGGTAACAGGTGCTTTACTCTACGGCACCAACCACCCCAATGGCGAAATGACCTCTGTAGCCACCGTTAGCAACATAACCCTGGATGATGTGAAAGGCGCTTATAGGCAGTACATAACACCCAGTCGTGCCTACCTCACCTTTGTGGGCGATATAACACCCGCCGCTGCAAAAGCCCTTGCCACCAAAGCCTTTGGCGATTGGAAAGGGGCAAAACTTAACCTGCCGATTTTAAAGCAGGTAGAAAACGTGGCCCAAACTGAGATAAATGTAGTGGACGTGCCCAACGCTGTACAGTCGGAAATAAAAGTTACCAACCTGGTAACCCTGCCCATGAGCAGCCCCGATTATTTCGCCGTATTACTGGCTAATGAAATACTTGGCGGCGGCAGCAGTTCGCGGCTGTTTATGAACCTGCGGGAAAAGCACGGGTTCACCTACGGCGCCTACTCCAATATTTCAGCGGGACGCTACCAAACAAGTTTTACAGCTACAGCCTCTGTACGCAACGAGAAAGTGGATAGCGCAGTAACCGAATTTATAAGCGAAATAAACCGCATCCGCACAGAACCAATTGGCAGCGATGAACTGCAGGATGCCAAGAATAAATACAATGGCAGTTTTGCATTGGGTATGGAGAACCCGGCCCGTACAGCAGGCTTTGCCAGCAATATTCTCATAAATAATTTGCCGGCCGACTTTTACAAAACCTACCTGCAAAAAATAAATGCTGTCACCACAACCGACATTCAACGGGTGGCACAAAAATATTTCAATGTAAAAAACACCCGCATCACTGGCGTGGGCAAAGGGTCGGTAATTATACCAAGTCTTAAAAAACTAGGCTACCCTGTAAAGGAATATGATAAAAATGCGCAGCCCGTGGCAGAAAATCCAATAGCAGTAACCATTTCGGTAAGCCCAAAACAAGTGGTGGCCAACTACATTGAAGCCATTGGCGGCGAAGTAGAACTAAAAAAAATTAACGCCATTTCTACCGTAGGTGAAATAAATATGCAGGGGCAAACACTTGCTACAAACAGTAAAAAAATGTTGCCCAATATGGAGAATACAGAAATTACTATGGGCGGCATGGTGGTAATGAAACAACTTTTTAATGGTACCACTGGCTATCAATCGCAAATGGGTAACAAAAAAGATTATGAAGCCACAGCCGTAGAAGAGAAGAAAGACACCAAGGTTATTTTTCCGCAATTATACTATGGTAACGAAGGCTATAAACTGGAACTGGCAGGCACAGAAAAAGTAGGTGGAAGCCCGACTTATAAACTACTAATAACCACCCCTGCCGGTAAAGTAAAAACCGAATTTTACGATGCCAAAACATGGCATATTGTAAGAACTGAAACGACCTCAAAACTCAACGGTGTAGAAACCATACAAGGAACGGAGTACACCGGGTATAAAAAAGTGGGCAATATTATGTTTCCGCACACCATTGTAACCAACGTACAAACGCCCATGGGCCCGCAGGAATTTGTAAATACCATAAACACCATTACACTTAACGCAGGCGTTACCGCCGAAGATTTTAAATAGAGGGTTCAATACCATCTACTGTAAGGGTTGCCAATCACTTTAAGGTTGGCAACCCTTTTCATTTTCATTTACATTCGTACAAATACCTGCTGCGTGCCCATCGAAAAAACTGACATCGCCCATTTCATTCACCTAAAAAAAACCTGCCCCGTACTAGATGTGCGCAGCCCGGCCGAATATGCCCATGCACATTTACCAGGTGCCTATTCGCTCCCCTTGTTTTCCGATGAAGAACGAAAGGTAGTAGGCACAGCTTACAAACAGCAAAGCAAGCAGCAAGCCATCAAAATCGGGTTGAAATATTTTGCCCCAAAAATGGTAGCAATGGTGTAAGAGGTAGAGGCATTGACAACAAAAAAGCAACAGGGCATTTCTTTGCACACTACAGAAGCAATGACTGAGGTTGAACCAATACCCGTAGTTGTTCATTGCTGGCGTGGTGGCATGCGCAGCGCTGCTGTGGCCTGGTTATTAAACCTCTATGGCTTTAAGGTTTATACTATAGTTGGTGGCTACAAAGCCTACCGCGGTTGGGTAAGAGCACAATTTGAAGAAAATTACCAGCTTAATATATTGGGAGGCTATACCGGAAGTGCCAAAACAAAATTGCTTGCATTACTGGCTGCAAAAGGCCAAAGTACCATAGACCTCGAAGCCCTTGCCAGCCATAAAGGAAGTGCCTTTGGCAAAATAGGTATGCCTACCCAACCCAGCCAGGAAATGTTTGAAAACCTGCTTGCAGAAGCATTGACAACTGCCAACTGCCAACTGCCAATTGCCAACGGCAACATTTGGCTGGAAGATGAGAGCCAACGCATTGGTGATACTATGTTACCCGACTCTTTTTGGAAGCAAATGCGGAGCAGCCCTGTGTATTTTTTGGATATTCCTTTTGAAGATCGGCTGGCTTACCTCGTAAAAGATTATGCTGCCGGCCAAACCGAGGAATTTGTAAATGCCATTATTCGTATTAAAAAAAGATTGGGCGGCCTGGAAGCAAAAACAGCCATTAACCACTTGCTGGAAGGCAACGTAAAAGAAGCATTTAGGGTACTACTTACTTACTACGACAAATGGTATAAAAAAGGGTTGTATAGCCGCGACAACATAGAAGTGCTATTGATACAAATGCCAGCCAAAACGGTTTTGGAAAATGGGCAGGCAGATGCGTTAATAGCAGCCTTTACCGCAAAAAAATAGCGGCTCCTGAGATAGGAGCCGCATGAATATTAGAAAGCGGGCCTGTGTTTTTTGGGAAAGATTTTATTGCTTTATAAAACGGATACTCTTTAAAAATGAATCACCGTTAAACGCATTGAGTACATAATTCCCCGTGGCCAGGTCCTGCATATCTATAGGAAACTGCTGAGAGCCTTCACTAACCAAAGTGTTAAATGTCTTTGCCATTTTACCTTTTACGTCCAGCACTTTAATAATCAGCCGTCCGGCACCTTCGGCGATAACGCTGAGTAAACTTTCGTGTATTACGATGGTTGGGTCGAGGCGCTGTACTAACATTTTTCCTCCTTTAGTTTGGGTGATGAGTTATTAAACGGTTCGCAGTAGGGTATGCAAATCCCATACCTGCTTTTTTTGATGACAGGCCTTTTTTAAAATATGCTGCTTTAGTATAACTGATATGTATGATGCGGCGTGACACCCTACAAAACATTGGCAGACTTATAGACCTCAACAATTTTTCGTAAAATTGCAGCCTAATTAAATTGGCAATGGAGAACTCATATTTAGCTTTTGATGAACTAAAAAAGCTGTACCCTGACGAATGGGTACTTTTAGGCGACCCTGAAATGAAAAACACATCCGTTTTGGGCGGCATTGTTTTATACCACAGTAAAGACAAAAAAGAAGTTTGTTATATAGGTAGGGATAAAACTGCGGATATCGACATTCTGAAAGGTGAACTGAGTATTGACATTTGAATAGTGTGATGAAAATGTACTAAACACAACATGGGGTTTTTGCAAGCATAACAAGACAGCCTGTTGCGACTTTTATCGGGATTGTTAGCTTCGGCATTTGTTTGATGCCACTCCTAATGAACAACCAACCCCTTACTGGTGATGGGCTATATATTCCTCTTCTTCTTTTGTAATATCCATCATAGCCGGTCTTCGAACCTTGTTAATAGTTAACTCATCGAGGATGTCAACGATGTTTTTAAGATTGCTGGTGGGCAATGCTTTTACCATCACCACCATTTTATCATCATTGCCATTATCCCTTATCAGCACTTCCCTTAATTGGATCAGCATGTTCCGTACACTATTGCTTCCGTTATAACTAATTGGGCGAAATGTACCGTCCCGAATGGCCTTATCCAGTTGCCCGTGGTAATACCATACTATTTTTTCATCGGCAATTAGGGTAAGTGCTCCGGTTTCCGGTGCTTTGGAAATGCAGCGGTCGCAATCCATCGGCAGTACCAGTTTCATGGCTGATGGTTGAGCCATTGAGGTGGTGAATACAAAAAACGTGATGAGTAAAAAACCCAAATCCACCATAGGGGTTAAGTCCACACGGGTTGAGTGGATTTTGCGTTTGCTTTTTTGCGGTTGGTTGCCCGATTGTATTTCTGCCATAGCTGTATCGTTTCAGGCTAAGAAGCAGGGGCATAATAAAATCCATACCCGAGATTCAATGTGGGCATTAATGTCCACAAAAAAAATTTGGAGGCTATCTAAACAAAGTTCATTGCTCCCTATAGTTCAGCGTCATTTAGTTATGCTGTTCTTCCAAAAGCAAAATAAATGATCAATGAAAATACAACGGGATCCATGTAATGGGTGTGCAAGATTGAGCGTTGATTATTGAGCATTTTTTTTTCACTAAATCGCAGTGCACATAGTTAAATGCTTTACCGCAGCACTTCCCTGCTGATAACTATCTTTTGAATTTCGCTTGTGCCTTCGCCAATGGTGCAAAGCTTGCTATCCCTGTAAAATTTTTCTACCGGAAAATCTTTGGTATAGCCGTAGCCTCCAAAAATCTGTACTGCATCGGTGCTCACTTTTACCGCTACTTCGCTGGCGTAGTATTTAGCCATAGCAGCTTCTTTGGTCATTTTTTTACCACGTATTTTTAAATCGCAGGCTTGGTTCAGTAGCATTTCAGCAGCCATTATTTCGGTGGCCATATCGGCGAGCTTAAAACTGATGCCCTGAAAATTGCTAATCGGCTGGTCGAACTGATGGCGTTCCTTAGAATATTTTATACTGGCTTCGTAAGCCCCTTTGGCAATACCAAGGCTAAGTGCCGCAATAGAAATGCGGCCACCATCCAGCACCTTCATACTTTGTACAAAGCCGGCTCCTACTTCGCCCATCCTTTGCGAATCGGGTATGCGGCAATTGTCAAAAACCATTTCGGCGGTTTCGCTGGCTCTCATACCAAGTTTGTTTTCTTTTTTACCACCGCTAAAACCTGGTGTGCCTCTTTCCACTATAAATGTCGTTGAGTTCTGTTTGGCCCTTGGTTCACCGGTACGGCAAACTACAACCGCCACATCGCCACTGCGACCATGGGTGATCCAGCTTTTTGTGCCGTTTATTACCCAATCATCCCCTTCTTTTACAGCGGTCGTTTTCATATTGCCTGCATCGCTGCCAGTGTTGGGTTCTGTAAGCCCCCAGGCACCCAGCCATTCGCAGGTGGCCAGTTTGGGTAAATACTTTTGCTTTTGTTCTTCATTGCCAAAGGCCAAAATATGCCCGGTACACAGCGAATTATGAGCAGCAACACTAAGGCCAATGGAGCCACAAACTTTGGCTATTTCCTGTATCACCGCACTGTACTCAAAATAACCAAGGCCGCTGCCACCGTAATGCTCCGGCACCAGTACACCCATCATGCCTAGCTTGCCGAGTTCTTTAAAAATGTGCAGCGGAAACTCCTGTGTTTCATCCCACTCCATTACATGTGGGCGTATGTGCTGGTGGGCATATTCACGGGCTGAGGCGGCTACTTGCTGTGTTATTTCACTGGTATCAAAATTCATAAACTGCGTCTTATTTGTTTGCTTGAAACGATGGCAAAAGTAGGCTAATGAGCGTTAGTTTTTTATGGATAAAACTGGTGCGATGCTTTTGAAATTGTCGCATCAATATGGGTCGTAGCCCTCCCTTGCAGCGAGGCTTGAAAGGGCTATTGCAGTTTCATCGTCAGGCTGTACTTTTGGCCACCTTTAATTTTTCTTCCCTATGAATGGAACAACGACTGTACTTCAGGACGTGGTGATAAAATTTGCCGGCGATAGCGGCGACGGTATGCAGCTAACCGGCAGCCAGTTTACCAACAATACCGCCATGCTTGGCATAGACCTGGCCACCTTTCCCGATTTTCCTGCTGAGATACGAGCCCCAATAGGTACGCTGCCAGGTGTAAGCGGTTACCAGCTACGGTTTAGCAGCGACCGCATTTTTACCCCCGGCGACGCCTGCGATGTATTAGTGGCCATGAACGCAGCCGCCCTTAAAGTGAACCTGAAAGAATTGAAACCCGGTGGCCGCATTATCGTGAACACCGATGGCTTCGATAGCCGCAACCTGCGCCTAGCCAATTACCCCGAGGGCGTAAACCCAATAGAAGATGGCAGCCTTGATGGGTACGACCTTATTACCATAGATGTAACCAAACTTACCCGTGAAGCCCTTAAGGAATTTACGATGGGTATGAAGGAAAAAGACCGGGCTAAAAACATGTTCGTACTCGGCTTTTTATATTGGATGTACAACCGAGATATGGACAATACCATTGGCTTTTTGAAAGATAAGTTTGGCAAAAAAGACGACATTATGCAGAGCAACATAAAAGTGTTGCAGGCAGGTTATAATTACGGTGATACTACCGAAGCCATCGGCGAAAGATACACGGTGGAAAAGGCAAAAATGCCTGTAGGTTCCTACCGTAATATTATGGGTAACCAGGCCGTTACTTTTGGGCTTGTAGCTGCTTCGCAAAAAAGTGGACTGCCTATTTTTCTTGGCTCGTACCCTATTACCCCGGCCTCAGATATTTTACACGAACTGAGCAAATTAAAAACCTTTGGTGTACGCACTTTTCAGGCCGAGGATGAAATAGCGGCCATTACTTCTGCTATTGGTGCAGCTTATGGCGGCAGCCTTGGCATTACCACAACCAGCGGCCCCGGTATGGCATTAAAAGCCGAGGCCATGGGCTTGGCCGTAATGCTGGAAATTCCTTTAATCATTATCAATATTCAGCGTGGGGGGCCCAGTACTGGCTTGCCTACCAAGACCGAGCAAAGCGATCTGATGCAGGCATATTATGGCCGCAACGGCGAATGCCCTATGCCGATTGTTTCGGCGGCCACCCCCAGCGATTGTTTTGGTGCGGTGTACGAAGCCGTACGCATTGCGGTACAGCACATGACCCCCGTTATATTTTTAAGCGATGGCTATATTGCCAACGGTGCAGAGCCATGGAAATATCCAAAAGCCGATGACCTGCAGGATATTCATGTGCAGTTTGCTTCGCAAAACCATGCTTCCGATTTGGATGATGCTGGTAAATTTCAACCGTATAAAAGAGATGAAAAACTTGCCAGGCCATGGGCCATACCCGGCACCAAAGGGTTGGAACACCGTGTGGGCGGCCTGGAAAAACAAGACATTACCGGCAACATAAGTTACGACCCCGATAACCACCAGCACATGGTGAATACCCGCCGCAACAAAGTGGATTTAATAGCGAACTATATACCAGAGCAGCACCTTGATAGTGGCCCCGAAAAAGGAAGTGTTTTGATACTCGGCTGGGGCAGCACTTATGGTGCTATTAAAAGTGCGGCGATAGATTTACGTGCTGCCGGCCTTACGGTAAGCCATGCACACCTGCGGTACATTCGCCCCTTTCCGCGAAACCTGGGCGATATGCTGAAAAATTTTGACCACGTGCTGGTGCCAGAAATAAATGATGGCCAACTGGTAAAAATAATCCGTGATAAATATTTGGTGGATGCCAAGCCATTTAATAAAGTGATGGGCATACCAATTACCAAAGGCGAATTAATTGAGGTAGTGAAAAGGATGGTATAAACATCAAAAATAAAGACATAAAAAAGGCTGCCCGGTATTGATAGGGCAGCTTTTTTTATGGAAAAAAGTTATAAAATTGACACAGCCACTACTAAACAATGAATGACTTCTGAAGCGGCATTTTTAATTCGTGGGTTTGATAATTAAATTAAACCCACTACTAACAGTTAAAGAAGCTGGCGATTTTACCGTAACAATTTTTACGGTGGTATTGGAATTAAGTATCAGGTTAAAGGGCATTGCATTGGTTACAACCACATCCGTATTTTCATCGGGCAGCATACCACAACTCCAGTTGGCTATATTTTCCCAGGCGGTACTTGTGGTGCCGTTCCAGTAATTTTTAAACAGCAGCGTATAGCCATTACTGTTTATACCATTTACCACACAGCGGTACTGGTTTCCCGTCCATGTGGTGGGCAGGTTATTGAGGCCAAGAGTTATGGATGTGGTGCCGGAATAATTGGCATTGTCAATAATATTGGTAAAGGGACCTCCAGCAATGCTCACCTGCCATTGATAACCCACCCCTGTAATGTTAGAAGTGATGGAAGTGTTTCCGCCGTTACAGAAATCTGGGGTAATTGTAACCTTGCCGGGTGTGTACACAACGTTGTTGAGTCCGGTAGTGGTAGTACTGCTTACCAATAGGTTTGTAGGGTCGTTTGTAAAAGTGAGATGGATCTTCATCGGCCAGCACTTTTAGTAAGGTGCTTTTTAAAGGTGCCGGTACTTTGGGCATGGTGGCATAACCCGCTGCCAAAGAAATATGCTTGGTTGGCACCGGCTCGTACTGAAACGAATATGTTTTTAACCCAATGCCCGGTAAATTCATTTTAAATAAATTTCTGGGTTGTGTGCCGTGATCTTTTTTATCTTTTGCTTTTTTGGATGCTCTGTCATTGGTTTTTGCATCAGGCTGTACGTGAAGGCAAATGGCTATGCATGAGCCGGCCAGCAAAAAAATAGTCGTTGTTTCATGGGTTTTGGGCGGGGTTGAAGAGCTATTATTTGTTACTGTTTTTTATCATTACGGGGTCAGCATTTATCCTGTTGGTCAATTTGTACGGGCATTGATTGCCCAATGGTAAAATCCTTTTTTATGTACTGGTCAATATTCCATCGTAAAGAAGGTCTTTGGCCAGCGGGTTATTTGCTAAATAACCCGCTGACTCATTGACCCTAAGGGCTAATTGGGTGGAAGGGTTAGGCATTTTCCTTTAACATCTGCAACGCGGTTATTGGTCGTTTGCAGGGTAGCTCCATTACGAACCTGTATGCTGGCTGCCGCTGCGTTGGCATTGCTAATAATACAATTATTGGGTGTGCCACCAGGTACTATAACATGCGTGTTATCGGTGGGTACCTTGCCAATATTCCAGTTGCCTGGTGTATGCCAGTTGCTGCTTATAGCTCCTGTCCAGGTGGCTACTTCCAGCACAATAAAGGCAAAAGCTGTATCGGTACAACCGAATGTGTTGGTCACCACCAAACGATACGTGCCGGGTACCGCAGCAGCGGGGTTGCCCGTATTCCAAACAGCAGTAAGACCCGTGGTATTATAGAGTGGGTTAAGGTTAGTGGTTTCACCAAGGCAAAAATGATACACAGTAGAATCAAGGCCAGGGCTTGGCGTTGGGTTACTGGTAAGTATTACCGAAGCGGTATCCTTACAGCCCTGTCCATTTGTAGCTATTACCTGGTACGTACCTGCTTCCACACTATCGGGCCTTGCAAGGCTTACAAAGCTTTGATTGAAGTACGCATAACTAAGAGACCCATCAGTAAAGTTTTGCAGCAGGTTGTAGCCACGGCCTATACAATAAGTCCGGTTAAGATCGGCACCGAGAATGGGCTTCAAAATACTAATGGTTGTAGATGTATCGCCCACAAACAAGCCTGTGCTGCTCAGTAACCTTATACGGTAGTTAATACCATTGGGTGTATTGGCAGGTATGGCAGCATTAATTACTGCTGCCTGGTTAAGCCCGTTACCCACAAGTACTACAGACCCAATAACCACAGGTGCGGCAAAAGAACCGGAGGCATTACTTAGCTGTGCTGTAATGGTGTTGCCTGGCGCAAAGGCACCATCGGCATTGGCATTGATAATAAGGCCAAATGCTGCACAGGCGGTAGCTGCTGTGGTATTATCTATCCTGAGTTTGTAAATTGTGGCAGTTAAGCTGCTGGTATCGCCGGCACAACCGTAATTGGTTTCTACCAATTTAATGGTACCGCTGGCGGTGGGCGTGGGTAGCTGGTTCCAGGTAACGGCAATGCTGTTGGTATTGCTGCCACCCGATTGTATTCCCGATGTAATCATCCAGTTCCATGTGCTGGCTGAAACGGCAGGTATATTATAGGCATAATTAAGTGTGCCATTTACCTGTACCGGACCGGTTATGGTTTGCGGTAACGACCGGTTGCCAATGGTCAATGCATTGTTGCCCTGTAAACCAGTAACTATAGGGTTGGTACTGCTAACCCTTACCCTGAAATTGGTACCACCTGTTACTGTGTTTGGAAGTTTACAACCTATAATGGAACTCACCGTTCCGGTGTAAGAACCGATAATGACCGGCGAAGCAAACGAACCTGCCGCATCGCTCAATTCCACATTAAACACATTGCCTCCATTGTAGGTGCCACGTGCATCGTACGAAACTTTTACACTGTCCCTGGCACACATGACCGTTTTGGTAATAGCATTTACATTAATGTAAGGCGATGCCGCAGTGGCAGCGATCGGGAAGGTGTAAATATTGGTGATGCTCCAGCCAGAGCTTGTGCGGCTGCGGATATTCAATTTATGATCACCTACAGAAAGCCCCGATATATTTATCAAAGTAGCAAAATCAGCCAAGGTAGCAGCGGGATTGATAGCTATTGGCACCGCATTTCCAATACCCGGATCTGTATCTATAAAGTATTCTACGTTGGTAATATTAGCGGGTGGTAAGCCGCTTGCAGGGTTTGGCTTATACATAATTTGCCGGTTGGTAACACTCCATTTTCCATCAGCACTTCGGCTGCGGATAAAGAGCTGATGTACGCCTATTGGCAAGGTATCTATGGCAGCTGTAAACATTATATTTTGCACATCGGTGCCGGCCACAAGCGGAATATTAACCGCATTACCAAAGCCGGGGTCGTTATTAAAAAAGTATTCGGCTTTTACAGTATTGCTGGCAGGAGCACCACCATTACCACTTGGCTTATAAAATATCTGCCGGTTGGAAATGCTCCATCTTCCATCGGCATTTCTACTGCGAATAAAAAGCTGGTGAATTCCAACTGGTAAGGTATCTATACCGGCTACAAACGGAATATTTTGTACATCGGTACCAGCAGTTAAGGGAATGTTGGTACCACTGCCAAAGCCGGGGTCGTTATTAAAAAAGTATTCGGCTTTTACAATATTGCTGGCAGGAGCACCAGCATTGCCGTTTGGCTTATAGAGTATCTGGCGGTTGGTAATGCTCCATCTTCCATTGGCATTTCTGCTGCGGATAAAAAGCTGGTGAATTCCAACTGGTAAGGTATCTATACCGGCTACAAACGGAATATTTTGTACATCGGTACCGGGAGTTAACGGAATGTCTGTGCCATTACCAAAGCCAGGATCATTGTTAAAAAAGTATTCGGCTTTTACAATGTTGCCGGGGGGTAAACCAGCATTAGCTGAAGCTTTATAAAACACAAAACGGTTAGTAACGCTCCACTTACCATTGGCATCCCTGCTTCGGATGAACAAGGAATGGATACCCTCCAAAACGGCCGCAATAGAAAAATTAAATGCCTGATTAGATACATTGGGTGAAGGCGTAGTTATAGTAATGCTGTTGGCATTTCCAAAACCAGGGTCGGTATTTATAAAATACTCGGCCGCAGTAATATTGGGTTGTGCAGATGCCTGCCAAAACCAACACCAGCATACTATTATTGCAATAATTTTTTGCATGATAATAGTTTTTAGGACGGGTCATCTTTTGCCGTGTTCCGTGTAATCACAAAACAGTTATCAGCGTCTGGTTCGTGAGGACACGAACCAGGGCCTATGCGTATAAAAAGCCCATCGGGTTGGTCAATCTTAATTATTGCTCTTGGTGCTGAAAGTTACATTGAGCGTATTGCCAGAGGGGGCTGCGGGTGCCTGTATTTTATAAATGGCTGGTATTGCAGGTTGAATTGCAAGCTTAAAGGGCGAACCACCACCGAAGGCGCCAAGATCCACGCCAGCACTACCTGCAGCAATGGCCGGGCTGGCTGCCTTTAGCACAAAAGATACATCGTCGGCACCGCTGTTGTTTACAAAAACGTTGGCCATGGCTACGCTGTTTTGGTTATTGTTACCTGCTGGTAACACGCTGGCTGCCCCGCTCATATTAAACTGTACCGTGCAATTGTTAAATGTGTAAGCGCTGCTGGACTTATTAAAAATGTTATTCTCTACAATGGCATTGGTAACGGTACTTGCACCGGCAGAAATTGCATGTATAACATTGTGTGTATATACCGTAAGCAGACTGGTACCATTAATGTTACCCCCAATAATATTATTAGTGACCACATTATTATTGCCTTGGGAGATGGAAACATTGCTCTGTATCCACGAATTAATAACTACCAACGATGAACCTGAGCTATTAACATAGCCTGCCAGGTTCAAAGCGCCAGCAATAAAACACCTATCAATCCTGATATTAGAGGCATCAATATTAACGAAACCATCAATATAGATATGAAATACAGAATTATTTGCAAGGTTGCCGGTACCACCCACGGTCATCCCATCTAATCTGCCGATGTTGAGAGAAAATTGCTGATTGGGATTCGCAACCAAAAAAGCACCTGTGCTAATCCATGTAAGGCGTTTGTTAGTTGTTAAAGATCCATACGATGTAGTAGAAGGTTCCAGGTGGATGGTGTCACCTGCCAATACCGTTGCAGCACTCGTAGCCGCCTGTGCGGTGGTAAAATCGGCGTTAACACCGACATTATTATTTACACGCCATACTTTGGCAAAAGAAATACTGCACGTAAGTGTGGCAGCTACACTAAGAAAGAAAAACTTTTTCATGGTTGTTTGTTTTGTTTTTAGGAATTGAAAATTGTTTTTTATTGATAAACAGTAAGGTATAAAAAATTGAATGCCCACAAAAGTTGGCAATCGGAAAAATGATGCTAAGGTGTTTTCCCAATGAAATAACGCTTTTCTATTTAAAAAGTTCCCCCTCATTTCAAAATCGAAATTAGCCGCTGTACCAGCGACTAACAATACCAATAAATGGGTATTTTTTGCATCGGTATATAAAAACCAAAACCTGCCTGTTATCTTTAAATCGTTGAGTGAAAACATTATCATATTCCGGCATAGTAAGAAGTTTGCAACCTTGTTCCTGCTATTGTTTTGTGTTTCGGCCAAAGGCCAGATAATTTTTTTTTACAATGCCACACCAACGGCCATACCACCCGGTGCATTTAGTTATTAAATAGATACCAGCGCCAGCCACACTATTGAACGCTTCCGGCACATAGAAAAGGAAATGCAGCCAATGGCTGTAAATAACATAAACCTTACGTTTAAAAATTAAATGCTGTGGCTGCGGCTCTCTTTGGCACAAGTAGCTATGCTGCAAAATTTGCGGTTTTTTATGCTGCGCAGCCCCCATATTAATTATGTAGGTTATTGGGTTTTTAGCGGCGATAGTATATTACAAAGTTTTCCGCTTACCAGCGACCACTCCCGTTTCAGCAGCCGCACTATCCATCACCCCAATTTTGTATTTCCCATTCCGCAAAATGATGTGGCTAATACCTCGCTGCTATTGCTGATAGATAAAAGAAACATGCAACTGCATATACCCATCCACCTGCTTACCCAAGAAGGATTTATAACACATAGCCACCAGGACGATTTGCTGGCTGGTATCATAGCCGGTATCGGTCTGCTGCTTTCGGTATTAAACCTGTTCCTCTATTTTAAAATGAAGGAGCGGCTCTATATTTTTTACGGCCTGTACGTGCTAATAGCCCTTATGTACATTATTAGCGATTACGGGCTGTTGTTTATGTACCTGTTTCCAAATTTTTATCAGATAGCCGATTTTACAAGGCCGCTGGCTATAAGTTTTGCAGCGCCGTTATATGCCTTGTTTTGCATACAGTTACTGGCCATAAAGCAGCACATGCCCGTAGCTTATAAGTGGGCTATGCGTTACCTGTTTCTTTATTTGATGATACTGGTTTGTGGCATGGTACTCATGAAAAGTTACGGCCCGCTGCGTATTGTATTGCTGTGGCAGATGCAGATTTTCCAAAACCTCAATACGCTGCTAGCCCTTACGCTGGCCATTATGGGCATTCGTAAAAAACTGCCGTACAGTATATACATCGTTGTATCCAGTAGTGTGCTCATTGTGTGTTTTTTGCTTTTTATGAACCTAATGTCGGGTTATCTTACCGATACGTTTTTTACCCGTAACCTTATGAACATTGGCTTTACAGTGGAAATATCCATTCTTGCATTTGTACTTACGCTGCGGTTTAGGGCTTATAAAGAAAAGAGCGAAGCCCTGCTGCTTAGGAAGAGTGGGTAGGTCAACAGCCTTTAACCCGCCATTAGCAGCACCTTCTTTCTGCGACTCATGCCAATGCTTTCACCATTAGTGAGCAGGAGGCTATTGTTATTGTGCCCATTAATTTCTTGTATAAACATTTTATTAACCAGGTGGCTGCGGTGTACCCTGGCAAACATTTGCTGTGGCAGTTTCTCTTCGAACCAGTGCAGCACTTTAGCAACCGTCATTGGGTGGCCGGTAGCGAAATGAATTTTGCTGTAGTTGCTCCGGCCTTCTATCCTTATTATTTGATTGGCTAGTACCAGGCGTATGCCCCGGTTGTGGGGGATGGTTATTAATTGCATGGATTTAATTTGTTAGTGGTTGTGCATGGGCCCAACGGGGGTTGTTGCTATAAAAGACTATGTTGGCTTATGCAGGTATAGCCAAGGGGTCAATCCTTTTTTATCTACTGCTTATAACATGGTGCCTTTTATACCGTGTCACCCAGGCTTTCAAAAAACGGAATACTCGGGGCGTAGAAGTACTCACCCCCATTCATAGTTATAAACTGGTCAAATTTTGCGGGACGGGGTATAGCGCTGCCCCATGGGTTTGGAAAGTCAAAAGATGTAGCTTTCGTAATACCCAATAGCGGATCAAGGGGAATGCTAAACATACCTTTTTGAATCTCTTCGAACTGATCGGCGAGGCTAGCCTGAAAACTCATAAATAACAGCCCTACGCCGCCTTCAGGAAACTGGTGGTGGGTGGCTTCAAGGGCGGTATCTATTTCTCTACGCCCATAGGTTATGCCCCGGCGTGCCATTACAGGTTTTGCTGTAATAGCTGTTCCGTTACTGTCGGTTGTCCGTGGGTTTGTTTTTCTGGTATGGGCAAAATAGGGGCATTTACGATCGGCAGTATTTGCATCATCGTAATTAAAATTGTTGAAGTTGCCACTGCCTATTAATTTATCCGTTTCACTTAGGGCTATGGGGGTGCCGTCTTCAAAACGCCCCACCAAAAACGCACCTGCTACTTCCCGTTTTTCTTTATCCTTCTCATCATCAAATAGCTTTTCGCCTATCTTTTCTTCGGCTTTTTTAAAACCCCTTACATCCTGCTCCAGTTTTCTAAATACAAAATAGCTGCCATAGCAATCTTTTAAATCTGGTACAAGAGGATCGTTTATCAATACGAGGCTGGGGTCGGCACTTGGGTCAAACTGTAATTTTTGCAAGGGTACACTGTGAAATTTGGCATAGAAATCTATTTCGTCTTTAAAAAAAAGCGGCTGGCTTATACCATCTACGTAGCCATTATGCTCAATGCCATCCCCATTGGCATTTCTTATGGCATGGCCATACTCCACGGTAATTATGTGGGCGAATTTTTCCAGTTTCTCCAGTAATTCCTTTGCTGCTTTACTCATACGTGTGGTATCATCATCTGCCAGTAGCAGCATAGCATGTGCATTTTGCCGGTAAGGCAGTTCAAGTTTTTCTTTTAAGGGGTCATTCAGTATTTCTTGCCTTGCTTTCATGCCTTTCGTAAAAGCTTCGTCTGGTAATATTTTGGCATATTTTGCTTCATCCAGGTACAGCAGTCCTGCATGGGAGATAAGTATATTGGCAAACATGCCCCCGGGTGTTTGGTTCCTTTTATATCTCTCCCTTTCCCATAATTGTGAGTAGCAACTGGTAAGGTTTTCTGCGGCAAATGTTTTTAGGAATTTTTTCACCGCTGGTTGGCGGCCTTTGTCAAACCGGAGAAAAATATGCGTGGTATGATCCCTGCCGTGGCCTTTTAGAATATTGCCCTGCATATTTTCAAGCATTGGTTTTTTACTTAGATCCATTGGGTCAATGCCCGAATGTTTCATAAATGCTGAAGGAGCCATAGGATAATATTTTTTTGGTTTTTTAAAAAAGGTGTGGGTGTGTGTCATCACGGTACGGAACGTTCTGTTTTTGTGATGCACAAATGTTGCAAAAGAAGAAAGCTGAAAACAACCGTGTTTTCACGTTTAATAGTGCGTGTTTTCACGGGGCATATTTGGTGAAAACACGGGTTGTGGCGTAAATACCAGTAATTATCTTGCGACAATATTTAACCCTTAAAACTTAATCATGCCAAAGTTTATAGTATCGCAGAAGGCCACGGTACTTAATGAGATTGCCTTTAAAAGTTTGTTGCCGATATTGGGCCGCTTACAAAACAACGAGGTACTCAGTAATTGGGAAAACGATGAAATAGACCAATTAAACCAGTTTGTGGCAGCACAACAGGTAGGTAAAATTATTCTTACTACCCAAGCCGAAGGAATGGTAGCAAATTTTACCAACAATCACTCTGGTGTATCAGCCTCGGTTAGTAAAAGCCTTGTAAGCACTTTTTTAGGAGAATGTATTGCCATGTATAACAACTCTGCCTTGTACCCAAGCACCCACGAACTTGCTTTGAGGTTTTACATCGGCATGGATGCAACAGATAATTACAGTTTCGTAATAGTGCCTGCGTATAGCCCAAAGCAATTAGTGCCCGGCAGGATGCTCCATCAGGATAATTTGGAAAAGACAGCATTTGCAGAAAACAGTACGGCATTTTTTTCATTAGTAGCAGATGCCGGCGGAGCAAGTATTGAAAGAAATTTAGCAAGAGCCCGTAATAGGATTATTAACAAAGATGCTTCCGGTAAAGAGCTTGTATTTTTTTCGCAGGGTAATTTGGTAAAATTCTTTGGCGGGTTTAAAGTGCCAAACGATTACACCACTATGCACTTAACACTTGCCCGGGAAACCAGTGCGCCTAACGGCCACCTTTGTTTGGTTCTTAACTGTTTAAAAGGGAATACTCCGCAAACCAGCAAGGTACCAGGCTGGCCGGTTGCTGAAGGCATTTACTTTGATCAGGGCGACCTTATACCACCTCCACCACCTGTAGCAGGAGACCCGATTGACGATACTTCATTCTAAAAAACGACATCTTGACCCTTGGAATCCATAATTACGCCGAAATCATAGCAGCAATGGCATGTACATTTCTTTGCCTAAAGGCTCCATCAAAGCAGTGGGTGGCTTTTTGTATTTTTTTATGGCTAACTGTTTTGGTGGAGCTTTCAGCAAAGCTCATGTTTATGCATAGCGTAAAAAATGTATTGATGTACTCCGTGTTTACAGCGGTGGAATTTTGCTTTTACTTCTACTTAATAAGCAGCCTGATGGAACATCGCCGCCCCAACATTGCTATGTCAGGGCTGCTGGCCGTGTTTTTGCTTTTTTGGATTATTAATCTTTGTTTTTTTCAGGGCACTGGGGTTTACAACAATTATACCAGGGTATTGGCCTGCTTTCTCACTGTAATTAATTGCCTCATTCTTTTTCACTGTTTAGTTACCACTTCTCCCAATTTTAGCAACTATACCAGTTGGTTATTTGTAACTGCAGGCATCACCATATTTTATGCTGGCAATTTTTTGCTGTATTTTATACTTCAAAATTTAAGCGTCAATAACATTCAGCAGGTATATAGAGCCATTAACCATAGCCTAAACCTAATTTTGTACGGGTGTTTTACAATCGGATTTTTTTTGGCTATTGCTAAAAATGAAAAAAGTATAATTTCAAAAGATGCCAGGCAGTGAACAAAATTTTTTGGCGGTCATTATTGGGGTTACGCTCCTTATAGTGGCCTTTGCAGTATTTGTTATTACCATTACCATTTACTTTATAAAACGCCGCAACCAACACACCCACGAAATGACCCAGCTAAAACAAACCTATGACCAGGAACTGCTAAAGAGTCAACTGGAAATACAGGAACAAACTTTTCGCAGCATTAGCCAGGAAATACATGATAATATTGGCCAGGTGCTTAGCCTCGCCAAACTAAATATGGGCATTATGACCCAAACGCCAGGTCAGCCCACAATGCTCTATGATACACGTGATTTATTAGGCAAAGCCATAAACGATTTAAGGGATCTGAGTAAGAGCCTTAGCCCCGAAAGGGTGGCAGATATAGACCTGGCCGAAAGCATCAGCTACGAATTGCACATGCTGGAAAGAACGGGCATTTACCAGGCCAGGTTGCAGGTGCAGGGCAGTGCATACCCGCTACCCAAAGAGAAGAAGATTATCCTGTTCCGCATTTTTCAGGAGCTAACCAGCAATGTGGTGAAACATGCTGGTGCTACCCACCTCGATGTGATAATGAGTTATAGCATGGACCATTTTGAACTTTCCATGGTGGATAATGGAAAAGGTTTTGATATGGCACACCATGATGCTAACCCAATGGGCGGTATAGGTCTGCGTAATATGCAAAACCGAAGTTTGCTTATTGGCGCTGTGTTCCAAATACAATCGGCTGAAGGCTCGGGTACCATTGCCCGCATTTATTTGCCAGTAGAAAATGGCAGCGTTGGAAAAAATTAGAAAAGCAAAAAAATAGAAAAGTACAAAATACCATGTGGAAAGTAGTAATAACAGACGACCATACATTGCTTAGAAACGGCCTGGCAAACCTTGTAGCATCTTTTGAGGGTTTTACGGTGTTAGCACAGGCGGGCAACGGTATAGAATTGCAAAAGGTGCTTAATCCTAAAAACCTGCCCGACATTGTGTTGATGGATATAAATATGCCGGAAATGGATGGTTACGATACAGCAGAATGGCTGAGAAAAACCTATCCACAGGTAAGAATACTGGCACTGAGTATGATGGATTCCGAATCTGCCATCATCCGGATGATAAAAAATGGGGCAAGGGGTTATGTGCTAAAAGATGCAGAGCCAATTGAGCTTAATACTGCGCTAAATGCCATTCTTACAAAAGGATATTATTACAATGATTTGGTTACGGGCAAACTCATTTTTAGCATCAATAAGTTAGGCGAAAATGAAAAGGACATCAAAACATTAATGAACCTTTCAGAAAAAGATGTAGCCTTTTTAAAATTGGTAAGCACAGACCTTACCTATAAAGAAATAGCGGATGAAATGCAAGTAGGCCCAAGAACAATAGATGGGTACCGCGATAACCTTTTTGAAAAATTAAAAGTAAAAAGCAGGGTGGGTCTTGTATTATTTGCTGTTAAAAATAAAATTGTAACGCCTTGATGCAAATCTTGAAGTGTATGGCAAAGCAATAGCTATTAATCAATAATTAAAGGCAGTTTTATCTGGCTATAATTGGCGGGTATTATAAAAAATAAAACCTTCGTACTATTTGCGAAGGTTTTTTAGATAGCATAATGCCCAAGGGCTACCGGCTTTGATATAAATAGTGGATAAAGCAATAATTAAAAGTGAAAGAACCCCATAGCAGTAGTTGGTTTTCATATAATACCGGATCGATAGACGGGCTAAGGATTTCGTACCGTCAAAAGACGGTTCTCATCCAGCCAGAGAATATCAACAATTATAAAATTGAATTCTCAAAAGAACTTACACCCGGAAATTTTTGCTACTTGCTATAGGGTTCTTGTGTGTTGGTTTTCCCTAAACCTGATATGAAATTACATTTCAGGTATATGCAAGCCTAATCGTTATCCGCAGCTAATATTGAGACTGTAGCGCAATGCGCCAATTGCAATCCTTACTCACCCTTAATTGTTACCGTTCAAGAATAGAATGAGCTAAAGTTTAAAATATTGCATATTTTGCAAAACAAAAAAATTAAGTAACTAAATTTTGCAAAAAATATTATTGTATGCTTCAAGACCCTGTAGAATTACAAAGGCAGTTGTTCAAAAGGATAAAAAGTCAGTTGCCCGCTAACATAGCATTGCCCAACGAGCTTGCCACGCTTTTTGATACAAGCGTAGATAGTGCTTACCGCCGTATAAGCGGAAAAACCTTGCTGAACCTAAGCGAACTAAGAGACGTCTGTAAAAAGTTTGGTTTAAGCCTTGATCAGTTGTTTCAACTTGGGGAAGAATCATACCTTTTTCGTGGCAGAGCCATGGATTATCAACACTTTGAGTTTGTAGAATATCTCCAAAATTCAATTGAATATTTGAAGCTGCTCAACAGTGCCCCAGAGAAAATTTTGTATTATACTAACCGGGATATACCCCTCTTTTACCATTTTGGTTATCCGGCTCTGTCTCTTTTTAAGCACCACTTTTGGATGCGGTCCATATTTCAAAGCCCGCATTATATGACCACCCGTTTTAAAGTATCGAACACGAACGATAATTTGCTACAGGTAGGTAAAGCACTGTTTACAGAATATGCAAAACTGCCAGGCGTGGAAATATGGAATATAGATTGTATTAACAGCACCTTAATGCAGGTGGAGTATTACCGGGAAACAAAAATTTTTGGTAGCGAAAGCGATATTGAGGCAGTGTACAAAGACATTGAAAACCTGTTGGACCATATAGAAAAGCAGGCTTCCATGGCTCTTAAGCTTTCGGTAGATGGCAAAATTTTAAACCCTAATGCCCATTATCAGATGTTTAAAAATGAATTTCTATTGGGCGACAATACCCTCTATGGCAAAGCCGGTACCATGGAGTCGGCCTTTGTAAACCATAACGTGCTCAACTATATTTCTACCAGCGACCCCCGCTTTTGTGAGTACACGTTACAAACCATGAAGAACCTTATCAGCCGCTCTACACTTATTAGCGGTGTTAGTGAAAAAGAAAGAAGCAAGTTTTTTTACGAACTGCGGTTAAGGTTAGATAATAGCCGCAATAAAGTGATATAACACCACAGAGCTATCGCCATGTAATCCTCCGCCTCCCCAAAAGAAGCGAAGGTTTTATTTAAGCAGTTTTAAAATCTTTACAGCATATCCTGGCCAGTCGTCTTTAGCGTTTCACAAAAGGGTGATTGGTGACCACATCGAACCTGTACAACGGGTTCTCTTTAAAGCGATGAATAAGTTGTTGCAAATTGGTGCTGTCGGCCACATCGTTAAAAGTAAGGTCGTGCATAAGTAATACACAATGGTTGGGGCAGCGGTTTTCTTTATCCGTATAAAGGGTTTCAATATCCTTTTCCATCTGGTCAACAGATTGCACCAGTTTAGTGCTTCGGTAGCGCCACTCTGCATCCCAGCCGATTAATATAAAGCCACTATCTTTTATATTGTTACAGGCGGGTTTGTACCGTTCAAAAGTGGTTTGGGTAAATTTTGGCGTACGCCAAATATTATTGCCCGGTGTACGTGCAATCTGGTTGGTAAAAAGTACGGTATCGCGGCAGCGTTTAAAATCGTTTTCCGAGCCGGGGATATCAGCATAAAATTTATTGAAACAATTTTTATAGCCATGTGTAAAGCTATGGTTGCACAACACCACATTGGGCATGGCTCGTAGCACCGGCATCCATTTTTTGGAGACGGGCATATCTTTTACATGCATACCAATTAAAAAAAAAGTGGCGGGTACTTTCTCATTTTTGAGGATGTTGATCACAGTAGGGGTGCCTTTATTAGGGCCATCATCAAAAGTTAAATACAACGTCCTTTTGCCCACGGTGTCCGGGTCAATAAAAGTATTGGGGTCAGTTTTTACAGGATACTCTATTTTGTTTTGCAACGAATCTGTTTGTGGGTCTGTGCCATGAATTTGCCTGCAGCCGGCGATAACAAACAATAGAGCTAAGGGTATAGTTTTAAAATATCTTTTGTCAGGGTCGGGATCCATTTTATGTTTTGGGTTGGATTAATTGACATGCAAAGTATAACGTATGCCATACAATCCAAATACCCTCCTGTTGGTATTTTCTTAATGTTTTTGTGAAGCAACATTATGGAGGGTGTGGAGTTTTTTTATGGCCTTTTTATAAAACCGGGTTGTCTTTAATGACCTCAGGAGGAAGTATCAAAAAAAAACGAAGGCACTTAGAATCGGGTAAACGAAAATTGATTCCATCCTTTATCCGAACAAAAAGAGGCTGACTCATACTTTTGAGACAGCCTCTAAATGAATAGTTACTTTAACCTCGCTTCAAACAATTTTAAAATCCTTTTATACTCATCTGTCCAGCTACTTGGTTCTACAAATCCGTGGTCTTCCATTGGGTAGGGTGCCAGTTCCCAGTTGTCTTTACCCAGTTCTATCAGCCGTTGCGATAGGCGCACCACATCCTGAAAATGCACATTTACGTCCACCATGCCATGGCAAATAAGCAAGTGGTTTTTTAAGCCGTTGGCAAAATAAATAGGCGAACTTTTTTTGTACGAAATACTATCGGTCGCCGGCTCGTTTAGGATGTTGCTGGTGTAGCCATGGTTATAGTGTGCCCAATCGGTAACGGGGCGTAAAGCAGCACCAGCTTTAATCAGGTCGGGTTTGGTAAACAAGGCCATAAGGGTAATAAATCCACCATAACTGCCGCCGTACATGCCAATGCGGTCTTTATCCATGCCTAAACTATCCACTAAAAAATTGGCGGCATCTACATGGTCGTCCAGGTCTTTGCCACCCATAAAGCGGTAAATGCCTGTACGCCAGTTTCGGCCATAACCGGCGCTGCCACGATAGTCCACATCCATTACAGTGTAGCCCAGGTCGGTAAGCAGGTTGTTAAACATATACTCCCTAAAATAGCTGCTCCACCACTTGTGGGCATTCTGTAAATAACCAGCGCCATGCACAAAAATAACGGCCGGTTTTTTAGGGTCTGGGTTGGCCGGTTTGTACAGCCTGGCATACACATTGGCACCGTCGCTGGCTTTAAAACTCATTACAGCGGGGTCTCTCCAGGCATAACTTTTAAACTCTTCGCTTTGTGCCTTATTAGTTATTTGTTTGACGGTAGCACCCATTTCATTGGCTTGCAGGTACAGTTCCCAAGGTCTGTTTGTGTAAGAATTAAGAAAGGCAATCTGCTTTTCATCCGGCGACATAGTGGCCTGGTTAGCGCCAGGCATAGCGGCAATATTATTAAGTACATTCCCATTCAGCGCTATTACAGAAAACTGCTGTTCACCAGGGTGTTTGGCATTATTAGTAATGTAAAATGATTTTTTATCGAGGCTCAATTGGGCCGATTGCACTTCGTAATCGCCTTTGGTGAGTTGCTTTTTTGTTTTGGTGATGGTATTTTAAGTGTAGATGTGCGAGTAGCCCGTGGCTTCGCTCTGAAACCACATTGTATGCTCGTCCACCCAGCCTTTACTTCCACGAAAACTGTTAATGCCAGGGCCACCAATCCAAGCTTCGTCCCGTTGGCGGTCTATGATTGAAAGCTTGCCTGTGGGTGCATCCAGCAGCATCATCCAGCGGTCTTTATTATCCTGGCTAAAAATATCTGCGAAGGCTTGGGTGCCTTTTTCGTTCCAGGTAATGCTACTGATGGTTACCGGGCGGTCTGCTGGTTTCTTTGCTTTAGAAGTGTCTTTTACCGGATAATCTTTTACGTAATCCGGCAGGTCTTTGATTCCGGGTAAGGCATCGGTTTTAATTAATAGCACGGTGTCTTTTTGGGTATCGTACACATAGGTTTCACTGCTGCCAAGGCTTTCGCCTACTTTGGTGCGGCCGGTAATATCGGTGGTAAAGCCGGTTTCGGTTACGTAGTTGGGTATAATGGTGCCTTTATTACCTAAGGGCGTTTTACCTAATCTGTAAGTAATAAACCGGCCGTTGGCATTAATGGTTGTGCCTTGTAAACTTCGGTCGTCGGTATAAATGCTGCGGAGCTCTTTGGGTCTGTTTTTCTTGTTGATGGAGTCGGTGGTTTCTAGTTTGGCTTTGCGTTGCGCCACCACGTCCATATTGAATAACTGGTCGTTGGTGAGCCATTTTTCCTGTGTGTCTAAAGCCCCTCCTTTTGAGGGGTTTGGGGAGGCTGCGCCTCTTTTAAAATTGGTAAGCTGGCTGGTAAGGCCGGTGGCCATTTCCCAGGCAAAAAGGTTCAGCTCTTTGCGGTACACAATTTTGGTACCGTTATAACCAAACTGTGGGTTGGTTTCGGCATCCACCGTTTGGGTAATGCGTTTGGTGCTGGCGTCTTTTGCCGAAGCCCAATAAACATCTCCGTCTTTGCTATATACATAAGCGGTGCGGCTGCTGTTAAAAGTTACGTTTTCGTAAAAAATAGCGCTTTGCAGCATGGCCCCGCTTGCCTTTTGTGGGGTTTTGTTTTCGGTAGTAATATAGTACGATGAATCTGCAGCGACCCTATCGGGGTGCCACTTAAAGAATAGCATGCTACCATCCACAGTCCATTGTAGTTGCGATGGCGAAGAACCCATCCATTTAGGATCCCTCATTATTTTTTCAACGGTGAGTTTGTCCAGTTTTGTTTGGGCAAAAGAAAGTTGTACAAGTAAAACGGCAATTGCGAAGCAGATTTTTTTCATGTATAGTTAGTTATAAATAAATGTAAGGTTTTGAGGCAATAAAAAACCACCCCTTAGTTGGGATGGTTCTGAATGCGTAAACGGGGAAGATGGTTATTTTACTTTGTTTTTAACCTCTATAACAAACTGAACTGGTAAGCCAGTCATTGCTGCAATTTTTTCAACTTCAAAATTTGTATTGAGCAGAATGCTTTCTACAATTAACCTGCTTTGTTTGTCTTCTCCTTTTTTCTCTCCTTTCTTCTCTCCTTTCTTCTCTCCTTCCGTTTTGGCCCTCTCTAATAAAAATTGTTCGATGCCCATAGTTGTATTTTTACCAGTTAAAAATTCAAGTTGCTTTTCAAAAATACTGTTTGTTGCCCTACTTGCAAACTGCACGTAATTTTTCAAAAAATTCATCACAGCACTTATTTTGCCACGAGCTATTTTTTTTGTCAGCAGGGCCTTAGCAATGGATAGTTTTAGGGTCACTAACTCCGGGTCGGGTAGTTCTTGGGTTTGCAATGCTGCTTTTACAGTTAACACCACCAGGGCAAAAGGGTTACTACTGGCTGCTAGTTCATCTTCATTTAAACTCGCTATCTGACAAACATTGTACTCGTAGTTAAGGTTGGTGTCTAAAAAACTTCTTTGGTAGCTGGCTGGGTTATTAGTGTGCTTATTGGTAAAAATAGCGAATGCTGTTATTGGCCTTTCGTAACGGTCTAAAATGCGGTAGTAGTATTGAAACATACGCTCTGCAAAGTGTCTGTCGGTATAGCCTTGCACCTCTATGTGTATCAAAAACCATTCTTCAGTTCCCTGCTTTGTAAAAACCTTTACCAGCTTATCTACATATTTATTTCTTGCCTTTGTTTCTGGCACGGGAAATAATTCTTGTAGTTCTTTATCCAAAAATTCAAAGCCTTTTTTAAAGTCAAACAGTTTGTCGGCATCAGGATAAAAAAACCACAAAAAATCGTCGAACACATCTTCGAGTATGGCTTTCCAAAGCGAATCGTCTTTTTTCATTGCTTATGTTTTTGCCTAAACAACTATTGATACCGTGATACCGTTTGTGTCTTTTTTTGCGTTGGGTGAGGGGGCTCTGAAATATTTGGACAAGAGTAGCGAAAAGCAAGGAGTAAATGGCGGAGGAGCGCAATGGATGTTGTTTTCAATTTTCGATGCGTTTCTTTTTGACAAACCACTTGTCCCATATAATTGCTATCATTAACATTGCAGTTGCGGTAAACAATACCCACATGTGGATTTTGCTGTACTAATATGTGGCTTTGCTTACCTCTGTAAAAATCTTAAAACCATCTTGATCGGTTTTAGATCCCTTTACATATTATTTGTGATTTTCAATTTTACCACTAAGTGCTTCCCCTCCAATAATAAAATTTCCGATAACAAAAGGAACCAGAATTAGGAGATACACTATGAAAACTTTTTGCAAAAAGGATTGCGGCCTTTTCATAAAATGAACTCTTTGGCTTTTAGGAGTACGATATTTCGGCATTGCGTTAGGGATTGCAGTGGAAATCTTTTTTTGGCCATGGCTTTCGGCCAAAAAAAATTGGAACGGAAAGCCCGACCCCGGCCGGTTTTCGCCGGGGTAACGCCCCAAATAGTTCTAAATCTGTAGGGCGGGTTTTATACTATAAGGTCTTTTTTAGACTTTGCCTATGATGCAAGCCCGAAAAAGACCTTATAGGTTTTGCTGGTTACAGCCTGACAATTATTTTACCAACCCAATATATACGCAAAAATTAAAGGCACCACAATAGTAGCATCGCTCTCTACGATGAATTTTGGGGTATTGATATCCAGCTTGCCCCAGGTAATTTTTTCGTTGGGCACTGCCCCACTGTAACTACCGTAGCTTGTGGTGCTGTCGCTTATCTGGCAGAAATAACCCCAGAAAGGTACGTCGTGCCACTCCAAATCCTGGTACATCATTGGTACTACGCAGATGGGAAAATCGCCGGCAATACCGCCACCAATCTGGAAGAAACCGATGCCTTTACCGCCGCTGTTTTCACGGTACCAATCGGCCAGCCATACCATGTACTCGATACCGCTTTTCACGGTGCTGGCTTTTAGTTCGTTTTTGATAACGTACGATGCGAAGATGTTACCCATGGTGCTGTCTTCCCAGCCCGGCACTACGATCGGTATGTTTTTTTGTGCCGCAGCCAGCATCCAACTGTTCTTTGGGTCTATTTCATAATGCTGTTCCAGCACGCCACTCAGCAGCATTTTGTACATGTATTCGTGGGGAAAATAGCGTAGTCCGTCCATCTCTGCATCAAGCCATATTTTATGAATATGCTGTTGCAAACGGCGAAAGGCCTCCTCCTCGGGTATGCAGGTGTCGGTTACACGGTTGTAATGGTTTTCCAGCAGTTCCCATTCCTGTTGTGGGGTTAGGTCACGATAGTTTGGGATGCGTTTGTAGCTGTTATGGGCCACAAGGTTCATG
>Ga0163144_10004710_pt1 | contig 30633 bp, 32 predicted proteins | sample OliLak19BULKMAT1_FD_123175 | JGI IMG/M metagenome (GOLD analysis project Ga0163144, IMG submission 123175) | Freshwater microbial mat bacterial communities from Lake Vanda, McMurdo Dry Valleys, Antarctica - Oligotrophic Lake LV.19.BULKMAT1 | ecosystem: Environmental > Aquatic > Freshwater >... | reverse complement strand
CTCCGTCGTCGCCGTCAACCAGGGCGGCAAGCGCAAGGGCGCCTGCGCCGTCTACCTCGAGACGTGGCACGCGGACATCGAGGAGTTCCTCGAGCTGCGCGACAACACCGGCGACGCCGCCCGCCGCGCGCACAACCTGCACCTCGCGCACTGGATCCCGGACCTGTTCATGAAGCGCGCGGAGGAGGACGGCGTCTGGTCTCTCTTCGACCCGAAGACGATGCCCCAGCTCACCGACCTTTACGGCAAGGCGTTCGAGGAAGCCTACCTCGAGGGCGAGGAGAAGAAGCTGTTCGTGCGCCAGGTCAAGGCGCGCGACCTCTACGCGCGCATGATGAAGTCGCTCGCGGAGACCGGCAACGGCTGGATGAACTGGAAGGACGCCAGCAACCTCAAGGCGAACCAGACCGGCTCGCCCGCGAACGTCGTGCACTCCTCGAATCTCTGCACCGAGATCATCGAGGTCACGAGCCAGGGCGAGACGGCCGTCTGCAACCTCGGCTCGATCAACCTGAGCAAATACGTCGAGGACGGACGCTTCGACTTCGTCAAGCTCGCGGCGAACGTGCGCACCGCGGTCAAGTACCTCGACCGCGTCATCGACATTAATTTTTATCCGACGCCGGCGGCAAAAGCCAGCAATTCCAAGTGGCGCCCCGTCGGTCTTGGGATCATGGGCGTTCAAGATGCCTTCTTCCAGCTTGGGATGCCGTTCGATTCGGCCGAAGCCCGCGAATTGTCCAAAAAGGTTTCTGAAGAGATCTACTTCCACGCGCTCTCGGCGTCCGTCGAGCTCGCGTCGGCGAAGGGCCCCCACACGGCCTTCCCGGAGACCAAGGCCGCGAAGGGCGTGTTCCAGTTCGAGCTCTGGGGCGTGACCCCGTCGGACATGGGCCGCTGGGAAAAGCTGCGCGCGGAGATGGTCAAGAAGGGTCTGCGCAACTCGCTGCTGCTCGCGATCGCGCCGACCGCGACGATCGCCTCGATCGTCGGCGCTTATGAGGCCACGGAGCCGCAGATCTCGAACCTCTTCAAGCGCGAGACGCTGTCCGGAGAGTTCCTGCAGGTCAACAAGTACCTCTGCCTCGAGCTCAAGAAGCTGGGCCTCTGGAACGAGGAGATGCGCGCGCGCATCATGATGGCGGAGGGCTCGATCCAGGACATCGCGGAGATTCCCGAGCACGTCCGCGCGACCTACCGCACGGTCTGGGAGATCCCGATGCGCTCCCTGATCGACATGGCCGCCGACCGCGGCGCGTACATCGACCAGTCCCAGTCCCTGAACCTCTTCATGGAGAGCCCGAACATCGGCAAGCTCTCCTCCATGTACATGTACGCGTGGAAGAAGGGGCTCAAGACGTCCTACTACCTGCGCTCGCGCCCGGCGACGAAGATCGCGAAGACCACCGTGGCGGCAACGGCCGCCAACGTTTCCGTTATAGCGCCGGCGCCGGTGTCGGACGCCGCGGCGGTTGCCTGCTCTCTCGAGAATCCCGAGAGCTGCGAAGCCTGCCAGTAAGTTATCCCGTGACGAGCGGGAACCTTCGGGTTCCCGCTCGTCGATTTTGATGTATCCTGTAAGCACGACATTTTTCCGGAGAATCCCGCCATGATCCTAAATCCCGGCTTCAACCTCACCCTCCGCCCGATGAAGTACCCCGTGTTCTTCGAGATGTACAAGGCCGCGATCAAGAACACCTGGACCGTCGAGGAAGTGGATTTCTCGCACGACGTGTCCGACCTCAAGTCCCGCCTGTCGGCCCCCGAGCGCCACCTGATCCACCGCCTCGTCGCCTTCTTCGCCACGGGCGACTCGATCGTGAGCAACAACCTCGTCCTGAACCTCTACAAGCATGTTAACTCCCCCGAGGCGCGCATGTACCTCTCGCGCCAGCTGTTCGAGGAGGCCGTGCACGTCGAGTTCTACCTGACCTTGCTCGACACCTACATCCCCGACCACAAGGAGCGGGAGCTCGCCTTCTCGGCGATCGACAACATCCCTTCGATCAAGCGGAAGGGCGACTTCATGCAGAAGTGGATCGCCTCGATCAACACGCTCGAGCGCACGGAGACGCAGGAACAGAAGCGGCAGTTCATGATGAACCTGATCTGCTTCGCCGCGTGCGTTGAAGGCCTCTTCTTCTTCGCCGCCTTCGCGTACGTCTACTTCCTGCGCTCCAAGGGCCTGCTCAACGGCCTGGCGGGCGGCACGAACTGGGTGTTCCGCGACGAGTCCATGCACATCGCCGCCGCGCTCGAGATCATCAAGACGGCCCGCGCCGAAGACCCCACGCTCTTCACCCCCAAGATGGAAGCGGACGTAGTGGTCATGATGCAGGAAGCCATCGAGTGTGAGATGGGCTTCGCCGAGGACCTCCTCGGCGGCGGCATCGCCGGGCTCTCCTCCAACGGAATGCGGCAATACCTGCAATGCGTGGCCGACCAGCGCCTCGCGAACCTCGGCATCAAGCCGGTATACGGCTCCAAGAACCCGTTCAACTTCATGGAGTTGCAGGACGTGCAGGAGCTCGCCAACTTCTTCGAGCGCCGCGTGTCCGCGTACCAGACCGGCGTGACCGGCGCGGTCGCCTTCAGCGAAGAATTCTAACCCGGGCCTCGCCGGCATAAAATGCGCCCCTCATAATTCTTTTGAATGGGCCATTGAGGGAATATTTGCTAAAATTGACGTCTTCATGACATCCGCCGCGCTCGGCTCTCACGAGCACAAAACGCTCTTCTGCGAAGACTTCATCGCGAGCCACGATCCCTTTAAGCCCGAGGACATCCGCTGGCCCGAGCTCGACTCCGCGGCGCTCGAGCGGCTGAAGGCCCTGCCGGTATGGACCGAGGCCGTCAACACCGAGTACGAGACCGGCCTCAAGGTCGCGGCCTTCGGCGCGGCCGAGAAGGATCCCCTGATGAAGAAGGCGATCGCATTGCAGGGCTACGAGGAAGAGCGGCATTTCCGCATTTTAGAGTTGATGACGTCGCACTACGCAATCCCGGTGACGCGCCGCGGCGAGCCCACGCTTCCCGAACCACAGTGGGGCTTCCTGGGGGTCGGCTACGCCGAGTGCTTCGACTCCTTCTTCGCGTTCGGGATCTTCGCCCTGGCTCAGCGCTCGGGCTTTTTCCCCAAGGCCCTGACCGACGTCTTCGAGCCGATTCTTCAGGAGGAGGCCCGCCACATCCTCTTCTTCGCGAACTGGGCCGAGTACCGGCAGCAGAGGACCCCGCTGTGGGCGCGGCCAGCGCACGCGTTCAACAACGGCCTGGCCGCCTCGATGCAGGTGATCGGCCGCCTCAAGCTCGCCTTCGCCGCGGGCGGCGGCGAAGATGGAGACGGCATCGACGACAATTTCATGATGGACGCCAAGCAGGCGTTCGGCGAGGTGTCCGCGCGCTCCTTCATCGAGCTGTGCCTGGCCGAGAACGAAAGGCGCCTGGCGCCATACGATCCCCGCCTGGCGCGACCGCGGCTGGCTCCGTCGGCCGCGCGCCTGATCCTGAGACTGCTTCCCGCCGACAAACAACTGACCGCCGCCTAGGAGACCCCGATGCCGAACATCCCCGCCGCGAAAATCGTCATTCCCGAGTCCGACCGCCGCGAAATTCTCGCGCTGATGGACGAATCCCTGCGCACGGGCGCCCTGACGCTCGGCCCCCTCACCAAGCAGTTCGAGGCGGGCTTCGCGGCCCTGACCGGCTCGAAGTACGCGATCGCGGTCAACAGCGGGACCTCGGCGCTCGAAATCCCCCTGCGCGTGCTCGGCGTCGAGGGCAAGGAGGTCGTCGTCCCCTCGAACACCTTCTTCGCGACCCCGGCCGCGGTGCTGCACGCCGGCGGCCAGGTCCGCTTCGCCGACGTTGATCCGTCGACGTTTGCGCTGTCACTCGAGACCGTGCGCGCCGCGGTTACGCCCAAGACCGCCGGCGTGGTCATCGTCCATATCGGCGGCATCGTTAGCCCCGAGACGCCCGCCATCGCGGCGTTCTGCAAGGAGAAGGGGCTGTTCTTCCTCGAGGACGCCGCCCACGCGCACGGCAGCACGCTCGGCGGAAAGTCCGCGGGCACCTTCGGCGTCGCCGCGTCGTTCTCCTTCTACCCGACGAAGGTCATGACCTCGGGCGAGGGCGGGATGATCGTGACCGACGACGAGCGCATCTACAAGGAAGCGCTCCAGTACCGCGACCAGGGCAAGGAGGGCTTCACGACCAACTTCCACGTCCGCCTGGGCTACAACTGGCGCCTGTCGGAGCTTCACGCCGCAGTCGGCATCTCGCAGCTCAAGCGCCTGCCGGAGTTCCTCGCCGACCGCCGCCGCGCCGCCGACCAGTACACGAAGGGGCTCGTCGGGCTCAAGGGGCTCACGCCGGTGCTGCCGGCCACCGGGTCGCTGTCCAACTTCTACAAGTACATCGTGCGCCTCGAGCCGGGCATCGACCGGGCGCGCTTTAAGAAGACGATGAAGGAGAAGCACGGCGTGAGCCTGAGCGGGGAAGTGTACGAGGTTCCCTGCCACCGCCAGCCCGTGTTCGCGCAGTTCGCGACGGAGGCCCTGCCGGGCGCCGATGAAGCCTGCGGCCGCCACGTCTGCCTGCCTGTTTATGCCGGAATGACGACCGCCGAGGTCGATCAAGTCGTGGTAGCTTTGGGCTTAGCGCTCGAAGCAGAGAGGATGTCCTCATGCGCGTAGGAGTTATCGGCGGTTCAGGTTTCATCGGTTCGCACGTCGTCGACAAGCTCATCGAGGCGGGGCACGAGGTCACGGTCTTCGACATCATGAAACCGCACCGTGACGACGTGCGCCACATCGTGACCGACATCTCCGATCGGGAACGCACCATCGTCGCCCTGACCGGCGGCTACGACGCGGTGTACATGCTCGCCGCGGTCGCCAACGTCAACGACGTTTACAACATGCCCGTGGCGAGCATGCATACCAACGTGATGGCGGTGACCCACGTGCTCGAGGCCGCGCGCCTTACGGGCATCAAGCGCGTGATCCTCTCAAGCACGACCTGGGTGTACGGCATGACCGACGCGCCCGTGGTCGACGAGGAGACGCCGCTGTCCGTCAACAAGACCGGCCACGTCTACACGGCGTCGAAGGTCGCCGCCGAGATGGCCTGCGTTTCCTATCAGAAGCTGTACGGGATCGAGACGACGATCCTACGCTACGGCATCCCCTACGGGCCGCGCGCCCGGATGGGCACCGTGCTCGCCACCTTCGTGGCGCGCGCTCTCAAGGGCGAGCCCATCGTCATCCAGGGCGACGGCAGCGCGTGGCGCCGCTTCGTCTACGTCGAGGACCTCGCCTGGGGCAACGTCGCCGCGCTCAAGCCCGAGGCCGCCAACCAGATCATCAACCTCGAGGGCATCGAGAAGGTCTCGGTCCGCCAGGTCGCCGACAAGGTCAAGGCGTTCTTCCCCGGCGCCGAGGTTCGCTACATCGAGGCTCGCACCGGCGACCTCGACGCGAAGACCGTCAGCGGCGCGAAGGCCAAGAAGCTTCTCGGCTGGGAGCCGACCGTCGGCTTCGACGAAGGCTCGGAAAGCTATATCGGGTGGGTCAAGGGATCGGCCGTCGCCGTTCCCGCCTGAGTCCACGAACCGCTGAGCAGCGCGACGCCGGCGCAGATCAGCGCGATCCCGGCGAGCCGGAGAAGTCCCACCGGCTCGCCGAGGAGCGCGTAGGCCGCGGCGGCGGCCAGCGCGTACTCGAGCGCGTTCATGGGCACCGCCCATGAGATCTCGGACCAGGACAGGACCGCCATCCACAGCAGCGAGTAGGCGATCTCGAACGCGATCCCGAGCCAGATCCAGGGATTGATCGCGGCCGCGGCGAAGAAGGCGAAAAGCTCAGCCGGGGCCGCGCCGGGCAAGGACCCGACGGTGATCATCCCCTGCCGCAGGCAGAGGTTGCCCGCGCAGCCGCAGATCGTCGCGAAGATGACGAAGCCCAGCGCGCGTCGCATCAGGGCCCCTTCCAAGACAGCATCGTTAGAAGAACGCCGGCGCTGACAAGGCCGATCCCGGCTAGCCGCCGCGGCTCGAGGCGCTCTCCAAGCAACTTCCAGCCCAAATAGGCGACGACGAGATATTCGAGCGCGTTCATCGGCAGCGCCCAGCTGAGCTCCGCCCAGGACAGCACGATGAGCCACGCCAGAAACTGCCCAAAGTTGATGGCGACCCCCGCGAGCACCTGAGGGTTGCGCACGGCGGCCCAGCCATAGCGAAGCAGATGAAGCGGGTGGAAATCCTCGAGGGGACCAAGCTTCTTCAGGCCCTGCCGCGTCAAAACATTGCCGTAAGCGGAGCAGACGATCGAAACGACGAGGATGCAGGTCGTTTTGATCACGAGAAAGTGGTCAGCCGCGCGCCGGCCTGCTCGAGGGCCGCGCGCACGCGCGGGCTTCGCAGGGCCGCGAGCTCCTCGGCGTGGCGATACTCCGGCATCGTTTCCTTGAGGATGCCGACGGTCGCCGTCGCCGGGTGGCAATAGATCTCGGTGGTGCCCTCAGGCAGGAGCGGAATCAGGCGCAGCCAAGCGCTCTCGACCATGGCGCCGGTCTCGAACAGGCCGAACAGGCAGTCGTTGACTGCGATGCCCGCACGCCGCAAGCGCGAGCGCGTGCGCGCGACCCACGGCGCCATGATGGCCGCCGTCAGCGCCGCCCCCGGCGGCATTGAATTCAGAGGCTGATAGGGCACGCGCACGGCGGGAATGCGCGTCGACGCGGCAATCGCCAGGACGGCGTCGAGGATCACGGGGTGAATATGAAAGTGATTGTGGCCGTTGAGATGATCGAGCTCGAGCCCCGTCTTCGTGAACGCCTCAACCTGGGCCCGGCATTCCGCGACGGCCTGCCGGCGGGCGCGCGGCGAGAAGAAAATCCGCGCTCCGTGCCCCACGAGCCCCGGCCGGAACCGTCCCGAGCCGTCGACGAGGTCGGGCACCTCGCGCGCGGGCAGGACCGGCCGCCCTTCGGCGAGCGTCAGGTGAAGCCCGACCTTGAGGCCGGGCAGCGTGCGCGCGAGGGCGGCGGCCTCGGCCGCGGCGGGCGCGCCGACCATGAGGCTGGCGCTCGTCAGGACGCCGTCCCGGCTCGCCAGGCGCACGGCCTCGTTCACCTCGGGGCTCAGCCCGAAGTCGTCGGCCGTGACGATGACGCGCTTCACGCGCTTTCCACGAGGCGGTTGCCGGACAGCACGAACACGCGCCCCTTCCAATGAATCTCGCGCTGAAGGAAGCTCGCGGCCCAGGTCGCCGCCCCCGCGAGATCGCGCAGGGGCAGGAGCCACATGGCGCGCAGGCCGTCGCGGTCCCCCAAGCGCGCGCAGATGAACGCGGCGGTTCCGAGCCGGAGCCCGAGAGTCGCGAGCAGCAGCTTGAGATCGCATAAACCGTGGGTCATCGTGGACAGGCTGTAGAGCACCGCGAGCGGCACGCCGCGCACGAGCCCCGTGAAAAAGAAACCGATCGGGGCGGCGGACCGCGTGTTCTGATCCCAATAGACCTGGTGCCGCCACCAGGAGCGCCGCCCGTCGAGGTCGACCCCGGTGGCCGCGACATGGGGACCGATGACGACCTTGAGGCCCGCCGCCACGACGCTGCGGCCCAGCTCGAGATCCTCGACGAGGCTGTCGGCCATCGAGCCCAGCCCCCCGATCTTCTCGAGCGTCTCGCGCCGGATGGCCTGCGAGGCTCCCGGGCATGCCAAGGCCGCGCCCGTCACGGTCGCGAAGATCATCGAGGGCACGAACTCGGCGTTGAGCGAGAGCATCTCGAGCGACTCCCAGATGTTGACGGGGCCGTGCGCGCGGTAGAGCGTGCAGGAGACCCCCACTGTGGGATCGGCCAACGGGGCGACGATCGCGCGCAGGTAGCCGGGGGCCAGGAGCATGTCGCTGTCGGAGTAGACCAGCACGTCGCTTTTCACGCCCCGGGTGGCGTTGAGGATGTTGCAGAGACGGCCGTTGGGCCCGGCCGCCGCCGGATCGACGAGGATCTTCACGCGGCCCGGCGGGCTCTCGGCGCGAATCCGCTCGAGGACCGGCAGCGCCGCATCCGCGGGGTTCTGCAGCGCGTAGATCACCTCGTAATCCGGGTAGTCCTGGCGGCAGGCGCTCGAGAGATTCTCGTATAGCCCCTTCTCCAAGCCGCACACGGGCTTGATCAGCGCGACCGACGGGCGATACTCCTCGTCGGGGAGGCGCCGCTTGCGCCCGAAGAAAACGGCCGCCGCGATCGCGACGGCGATCCAATACATCCAGGAGAGCAGCACGGGGCCCAGCAGCAGACCGTGCCAAAGGGTAGGCATCGAGTACAGATTGTATCATTCGCCGGCGAGAGGTCCTCATAGGCCTTGTTCGCCACGCGACGCTTTCTTATCATCTGTGTGACAAAGTCGTTCCGGAGGCGTTCCCCATGGGCTTGCTCTCTTCTCTGCTTTCCTCGCTGGGCCTGACCAGCGATCTCGGCTTCGCCATTTTCATCCTGTGCGTCTTCGCCGCGTTCATCTTCATCTACAACTCGATCGTCGTCGTCGGCGGCACCCAGATCGCGGTGCTCGAGCGACGCTGGCTCGGGACCTCGATGCCCGAGGGACGCGTCGTCGCGATGGCCAACGAGGTCGGCATCCAGGCCCGCATCCTCGGCCCCGGCCTGCACTTCCTGATCCCCTTCCTGTATAGAACGGAGAAGGCGCCCATGATGGTCGTTGCCGAGAACGAGGTCGGGCTGATCGAGTCGATCGACGGCGCCCCGGTGCCCCCCGGCCGCATCTTCGGCAAGGCGCTGAACAACCACAATCTCTTCCAGGACGGCGAGGCCTTCCTGGCCGGCGGCGGCGAAAAGGGCCCGCAGGTGCAGATCCTTCCCCCCGGCACGTACCGGATCAACCCTTACCTGTTCAAGGTCGTCAAACGGCCCGCTTTGCGCATTACGAACAATAAGATCGGCATCGTCGTCGCGACCGACGGCGCGCCGATCTCGTCCGGCCGCCTGCTCGGGCGCAGCGTGAAAGGCCACGAGAGCTTTCAGAACGGCCAGGCGTTCCTCGAGCAGGGCGGGCAGAAGGGTCCCCAGATCGACATCCTGCTGCCGGGCTCCTACCGCGTCAACACGGCCATGTTCTCCGTCGAGCTGCGCGAGGCGGTCGTGATCCCGGCGCAGAAGGTCGGCATGGTCACCGCGAAGGACGGCGAGCCGTTGCCTCCCTCAGAGTACGTCGCCAAGTCGGTCACGGGACATAAGGACTTTCAGGACGGGGCCGCCTTCCTGAGCTCCGGCGGCCAGCGCGGCCCGCAGCTCGACTTCCTGAAGCCCGGCACCTACTACGTCAACCCGCTGATGTTCGACGCCTCCTTCGACGAGGTGCTCCAGGTCGCGCGCGGAGAGGTCTCCGTCATCGTCTCCAACATCGGCAAGGACCCGGCCGGCATCGGCGCGGTCGGGGGCTCGGCGACGGTCAAGCCCGAGGACCGGCTCAAGGACGGCATCGAGCGCTACGTCGTGGACTCCGGCTACCGCGGCATCCAGCGCGAGGTGCTCGGACCCGGCACGTACTACCTCAATAAGCTCGCTTACACGCCGCACATCATCCCGACGACGAACATCACGATCGACTGGGCCGAGGAGAAGTCCCCGACGCGCGGCGAGCGGGCGTTCAACCCGCTGTCGATCGTCTCCAAGGACGGCTTCCAGATGACCGTCGAGGTGAAGGTGATCCTGCGCGTCCTGCCCGAGCAGGCGCCGCACATGGTCGCGCGCATCGGCACGATCGACAACTTAATCGAGCACGTGGTGCACCCGCTCATCGACTCGTCGTTCCGCAACCAGTCTTCGTCCTCCGAGGCGATGAAGTTCATGCAGGACCGCCACGAGGAGCAGCGCAAGGCCGGGGAGCACATCGTCGCCGAGCTCAAGCGCTACCACGTGGAGTGCGTGTCCGTGCTGATCTGCCAGATCGTGCTTCCCGAGCGCCTGATGCAGACGCTGACGAGCAAGGTCGTCGCCGCCCAGCAGATGTCGATGTTCGACGCGCAGCAGTCGGCCGAAGCGCGGCGCCGCGAGATGGAGAAGACCAAGGCGCAGGCCGACCTCCAGCCGAGCCTGGTCAAGGCCGAGATCGACGTGCAGATCGCGACCCAGGCCAAGCAGACGATGATCACGGGCGCCGAGGGCCGTTCCCAGGCGACGCGGCTCGAGCAGGAAGGCGTCGCGGCGGGCATCTCGGCGGTCGGCAAAGCCGAAGGCGATAAAATCCTCGCGATCGGCAACGCGACGGCGGAAGCGTACGTGCGCCAGGCGGCCGCGGTCGGCCAGGGGCCGCTCGCGATGATCGAGGTCATGAAACGCGTCTCCGACGGCAAGATCAAGATCACGCCCGACATCATGGTGTCCGGCGGCGGCGGACCTAATAACGACGGAGCCTCCGCCAACATGCTCGCGGCGTTCATGGCGAGCCTGATGGGCTCGGGCATGAAGCTCGTGCCTCAGGACAGCGGCACGCCGCCGAAGAAGCCCTAACGGCATGAAAACTCTCGCGCTGCTCGCCGCGCTGTCCGCCTTGCCGCTCTCCGCGAGCGCGCAGGTCGTCAAGATGGTGCGCTTCGCGAAGATCGGCCCGCTGGGCGGCGGCGGCTTCGAGCCCGCCGGAACGATGCGCGAGCGCGGCTCAGGGTGGTGCGAGCACGGGAACTTCATCGACGCCGACCTTCTGCCCGAGCGCCGCGAGGTGCGCGTGCTGTGCAAGCCGTACGACGCGGGGGAAGGAAGCCGCGTCGAGGTGCAGGTGCTCGACGCGGACGCGCGAACGGTCGCGACGAAGGTCTTGGTCTCGACGAACACCGGCGACCTGGTGTTCCCGTCCACGATCTGGCTCGAGCGCGGAAAGGCCGAGCCGCTGCTCGCGACCTGGAACCACTTCCAGGCGCGCGTGTGGAACGAGAAAGGCCAGCCGGTCGACCTGCCGACGAAGGACGGGATCGGCGGCCTGGCCGGCTTCTCCGCCAAGGACGGCGGGCCGCTCGTCGTCGTCGCGCGCCCGTACGGCGAGAAGGGGCTCGAGGCGTTCCGGCCCGACGGCCGCCGCGCCTGGGCCATCGCCGACCTCATCGAGGTGCGCGGGCTCGAGCCGGCCCGCCTCGACGGCCGCGCGGTCGCGGCTGCGTGGCACTCGATAGGCCGCATCGCTTTCGTCGACGCCTCGGGGAAGATCCGCGAGCGGGCGCTGCCGGGCGGCAACAGCGACCGGCTCATGCTCGACGACGGCAAGGAGCCTCGGCTTTACGCCCTCGACTCCGGCGCCGGCTCGAAGCGCGAGACGCTCGGGATTTGGACCGCGGTCAAAGACAAGGACGGCCGTCGCTGGGAGAAGACCGGAGTCGCCGACCTCGGCCCAGTGACGATCACCGGCTGGACGTTGGCGCGCTTCACCGCCGGGTCGCCGTCGCGCGTCGTCGTCGGCACCAGCAACGGCTGGGTGTTCATCCTGGACGGGAGCGGCGCGCCGGTCGCGACGCGCAAGTTCCGTTCGCCCGTCAAGAAGCTGTCCGCCTCCGATCTTGACGGTGACGGCCGCGACGAACTCGTCGTCGTCATCGACGGCGCGTCCGAGAACGCGGTGATCTTCTCGCCGCTCACGATTCCCTAGAGAGGGGCTCATACTTGACCAATTTAGTCAGGTAAGTTACACTCGGTCATGCCCGCTACGGCCCCCCGCTTCGACGGCATCAAGATCGGGAACACCCCGCTCCTCGACGTCTCCTTCGCCTTTCCCGAGCTCGGAGAGAAGGTCAAGGTCATGGCCAAGGCCGAGTGGGCCAACCCCGGCGGGTCGGTCAAGGACCGGGCCGGCTATTTCATCCTCAAGGACGCGCTCGAGACCGGCAAGCTGGCGGGCGGCCGCATGCTGCTCGACTCCTCCTCCGGCAACACGGGCATCGCCTACGCGTGGCTCGGCGCGCGCCTGGGCGTCAAGGTGGCCCTGGCCGTGCCGGGCTCGATCAGCAAGCACCGCCGCGCGATCCTGGAGGCGTACGGCGTCGAGCTCCTCTTCACCGACCCGCTGGAGGGCTCCGACGGTGCCATCCGCGAGGTCCGGCTCATGATGAAGGCCGAGCCCGGCCGCTACTGGTACGCGGACCAATACTCGAACCCGATGACGTGGAAGGCGCACTACGAGACGACGGCCCCCGAGATCTTCGCGCAGACGGACGGCAAGCTCACTCATTTCGTCGCGGGCCTCGGCACGAGCGGCACGTTCGTGGGCGCGGGCCGGCGCCTGCGGGAATTGAAGCCGGGCGTGCGCCTCGTTTCCATGGAGCCCGACGGTCCGATGCACGGCCTCGAGGGCCTCAAGCACATGGAGACCTCCATCATTCCCGCCATCTACGACGACGCCGTCGCCGACAGCCGCATCCAGATCGCGACGGAGGAGGCCCTCGAGGCGGCGAGCGCGCTCGGAAAGCGCGCCGGCATCCTGCTCGGCCCCTCGGGAGGCGCGAACCTCGCCGCGGCCTTGCGGCTCGGCCGCGACCTGGCCGCGCAGGGACGCGAGGCCGTCATCGCCACCGTGTTCTGCGACTCGGGCGAGCGCTATCTGGGCGAAAGGTTCTGGCGGCCATGAGCATCAGGATTCATCGCGCCGTCGAGGAGATCGCGGCCCAGACCTGCGAAAAAGCCTTTCCCGAGGAGGGCTGCGGACTGCTCATCGGCCCGATCCCGGACGACTTCGACAAGCCCGGCCGCGCGCTCGAGGTCGACGAGGCCCGCCCGCTGCCCAACGGCTGGGACGCCTCGGCCAAGACCAACCGGTACCTCATCGACCCGAAGGTCCTCGCGCGCGTCGAGGCGGAGCTGTCCGGCAGCGGGCGCGGCGTCGTCGGGTTCTTCCATTCACATCCGATCGTGCCGGCGTGGCCGTCTCCGTTCGACCTCACCATGGCGATGCCGTGCTGCAGCTACTGGATTATTCAGGTGAAGGACGGGAAAGCGGTGGACTCCCGGTCTTGGCAGCGGACGGAGGACGGGCGCTCGTTCGTCGAAGAAGAGATAATATTAGAGGGTTGATATGAGCATAGAGATCAGGCTGCCGACCGCGCTTCGCGCGTTTGCCGATAAACAGGAAAAGATTATTGTTAACGGCAACAGCGTTGGGGACTCGTTGAACGAGCTCTTTACGACGCACCCGCGCCTTCGCCAGCAGCTCATGACGGCGGACGGCAAGCTACGAAGCTTCGTCAACGTTTACATTAATGAAGACGATGCGCGCGACAAGCAAGGCATGGCCACGCCGGTCAAAGACGGCGACACGATCATTATCGTTCCCGCGATCGCGGGAGGAATTTAGTGGAAGACCTCACGAAGGCCGAACTCGCGAGATATGATCGACATCTGATCATGTCCGAGGTCGGTCCCGAGGGACAGAAGAAATTAAAGAACGCCTCCGTCCTTTGCGTCGGAGCCGGCGGCCTCGGCTCGCCGCTGGCGCTTTACCTCGCCGCCGCGGGCGTCGGACGGATCGGGATAATCGATTTTGACGTGGTGGACGAATCCAATCTGCAGCGGCAAATCATCCACGACACGGCCTCGGTCGGGACCTCGAAGCTGGCGTCGGCGAAAAAGCGGCTTAACGGCTTGAACCCTTTCGTTTCCATCGAGCTGCACGAAATGCGCCTGACGTCCGCGAACGCGGTCGAGCTATTCAAGCGATATGACGTCATCGCGGACGGCACCGACAATTTCGCCACGCGCTACCTCGTCAACGACGCATGCGTTTTGACCGGTCGTCCGAATGCTTATGGTTCGATTTTTCGTTTTGAAGGCCAGCTGTCCGTGTTCGGCCTCAAGGACGGCCCCTGCTACCGCTGCCTGTACCCGGAGCCCCCGCCCCCCGGCCTCGTGCCGTCGTGCTCGGAGGCCGGAGTGCTGGGCGTGCTGCCCGGCGTCATCGGCACGATGCAGGCCATCGAAGCGCTCAAGCTCATCCTCGGCATCGGCCGCCCGCTGTCGGGCCGGCTGATGCTGTACGACGCGCTCGAGCAGAGCTGGCGCACGCTGAAGGTGAAGAAGAATCCGGCTTGCCCCGTCTGCTCCGAAAATCCTTCCATCAAGGCGCCCATCGATTATGAGGCCTTCTGCGGCCTCAAGGAGAAACCCGTGTCCAACCCCGAAATTTCCGTTCAAGACCTCAAGTCCATGCTCGACAAGAAGGAGAAGTTCATCCTTCTCGACGTCCGCGAGCCGCATGAGTACGAGATCGCCAAGATCCCCGGCTCGACGCTCATCCCGCTCGGCAAGCTGCCCGAGCGCTTCGGCGAGCTCGACAAGGCCGCCAAGCTGGTCGTGCACTGCAAGATGGGCGGCCGCTCGGCGAAGGCCGTGCAGTTCCTCCGCGAGAAGGGCTACGACGCGACCAACGTCGCCGGCGGCATCAACGCGTGGTCGGAGGCCGTCGACCCGTCCGTGCCGCAGTATTAACATGAGCGGCAAACCCTACGTCCTGGTCGCGCCCGAGGAGGCGCACCGCGTCCTCGAGTCGAAGGGCCCGGGGCAGCTCGTCGACGTCCGGGAGGTCTCCGAGGTCGACGCGCTGCGCGTCGAAGGCGCGTTGAACCTTCCGCTGTCGCGCCTGGACGAGCTGGCCGGCCGCCTGGACACGACCGCTCCGGTCTACCTGCTCTGCCGGGCCGGCTCGCGCGCCGCCTCGGCCGCCTCCCGGCTCCACGCGCTCGGGCATAAGGAAATCTTCGTCGTGCGCGGCGGCCTCGACGCGTGGACGGCTTCCGGGAAGCCCGTCGTGCGCGGCGAATCGCGCGTGTGGAGCATGGAGCGCCAGGTGCGCTTCGCCGCGGGCGCGCTCGTGCTCTGCGGCGTCGTGCTCGGCGCCGCGCTCCACCCCGCCTGGTTCTTCCTGTCGGGCTTCGTAGGCGCGGGCCTCGTCTTCTCGGCGGTCACCGACACCTGCACCATGGCCCTCGTCCTGGCGCGCCTGCCCTGGAACCAAGGCTCCTGCGGCCGCTGATGCCCGAGCTTCCCGAGGTCGAAACCGTCCGGCGCGTCCTCCAGGAAAGATACGCGGGCAAGATCATCACGGCGGTCGCGGTCGGCAAGCCGACGTTCTATCGCGCGCCGCCGCTGGCGGCGATCAAGATCCTCACGGGCGGAACCATCGCCGCGTTCAAGCGCCGCGGCAAGTACCTGATCGTGGCGATCGAAGACCGCGGCGAGGTGATCTTTCACCTGGGGATGTCCGGGCGCCTCACCGTCGGCGGCGAGAGCCCCCACGTGCGGTTTCAGATGTGGATCGGCACGGAGGCCGTGCGCTTCCACGACTCGCGCCGCTTCGGCCGCGTCGGCTGTCCGCTTCCTTCATTGGGCCCGGAGCCGATGGACCCGGAGTTCACGCCGGGATACCTTTGGACGCTGCTGCGCAAGCGCACGGCTCCGGTGAAGGCCCTCATCATGGACCAGAAGCTGATCGCGGGCCTGGGCAACATCTACGCGACGGAAGCCTTGCACGCCTCGGGCGTCCGGCCCGGCCGCGCCGGGAAATCCCTGAGCCGCGCCGAGTCCGATCGCCTGGCCGTCGCCTGCCGCGAGATCTTAAGCCGCGGCGTGGAGGCGGGAGGCGCCACGCTCGACGACGAGGCGTTCCTCGATCCGCTGGGCCGCCCGGGCCGCATGCAGATGGGCGTGATGGTCTACGGGCGCAAGACGTGCGGCAAGTGCGAAGGCCCCGTCATCGGAACGCGCAAGAGCATCGGCGGGCGCGCGAGCGCCTACTGCCCGGCCTGCCAGCGCTAGAGCGCGGCGCAGCCTTTCGAGAACGACGGGTAGGCTGCCCCAGCCTCTTTTTTGACTCGTTCCATCGCTCGACCTATCCTATCGGTCAGGGGCGAAATTCGGCGAGTGTGCTCGGCCGCGGTCGTCACGACGCGGTATGGGAAGCCGGCCGCCACGCGGCCCTCCCAGTCGGCGAACCCTTCGTTATAGACCGCCGGCGCCCTCATTCCATATAGATTGAAGGAACGCTGGACGAGCAGCTCGCGCGCGTCCCGGGACGCCCCTTCAGCCGCCGTGCGGTCGAGGTAGCCCGCGCTCCGGGCATCGGCCAAGCAGCGCACGAGGTTCGCGACGGCCGCGTTTTGGGATTTCTCGATCGAAGAGATAAGGCCGGCGATCTCGTCGAGCCGGGCACCGACCTCGGCTTCCTGGTCCTCGCCCGCGAATCCACGGCGGATCGCGTCAGCGGCGGCGCCGCTTCGCGTCTTAAGGTCCTTGACTCGCTCGGCCAGAGTTTTCACCGATGGCTTCTCGGCGAGGATGCGCTTCGCAGTGCGAGCGGCCAAAGCGACGTCGACGCCGGGCCGGACGGCGGTGACCAGCCATTCGACCAAAGTTTCCCTGGCGATCGGACGCCCCGGAGCCGCGAGGTACGCGCGAAGGTCCGCCTTGATCAGCGACCTCATCGCGCCGCGCAAGCTTTTGGCGTGGGAGGGATCCTTGCGGCGGATGATCGCATCGATACCGTCGGTCTCGAGCCCGGCAAACGCCGCGCTGACGGGGCCCGGGGCACCCGGCTCGACATCCGCCAGCCGGCCGAGGAAATAATGGCGCTCGAAGCCCTGCAGGTCCTGTTTGCGCAAATCCAGGCCCGGCTCAGGAGAGGGAGCGCCGAGCGCCTCTCGCGCGCGCTCGACGATCCGTGCGCGCCAGTCGCGGACGAGCGTCTCGGTCGACGCAAGGGCTCTGTCGCGTGTATAGGCCGCCGAAAAGGCCGGATCACTGACCGCGGCGGCGACCAAGATCGCCTTTTCCTGCGGAGTAAGAGCGTCCTCGAAGCTCGTCGCGAGCGCCGGCACGCTCAATAAGAGCGTGAGAACTATCGCCCCCAGGCGCATCGCGAACGCTTAGCGGCGGCCCCGCACGGCGTTGTCGCGAGTGGAGCGCGCGGCGCGCGCCCTGATGAGCACCGGCTGCGAGCGCCGCTCATACAGGTACAAGGCGGTCAGGATCGCGGCGGGCACGGCGGCTAAAAGGGTGAAGGTCATTGTATTCTCCAGAGGGGCCCGTCGACGAGAGGATAGCCCCGCAAACCCATTTCGTCAAGCCCCGTCAACAAATACTGTCCTATTTGGTGTCAGGCATGCCGATCGGACAGTATTCACGACTGTTTCCGGAAGATGGGTGTGCACAGTAAATTCCTTAGGTGGGAAAGGAATATCCGCGAACCCTCCTCGAATTCGAGCATTGGTTTCGAAGCGAGGACTCCTGTCGCGATTACTTAATCCGCCTGCGGTGGCCGGACGGGACGAATTCGCATTCCGGTTCAATCGCCGCCGGTCCGTGGACAGGGGACAGTTGTTTTACCGGCTGGTCCAACAGGCCGCGCCATAGAGGCAACGCCGCTCGCTGAGATCAAACAAGGCGGCTGATTCCACTATAGGTTGTGTTATGTGCACACCCATCTTCCGGAAACAGTCGCCCCGGAGACCCTTGACGAAGGCCCCCGACTGGTTTTACGCTAAGGCGTGGACAGCTTCCTCTTCCCTCTCTCGACGGCAGCGCTGCTCCTTCCGATCGCATACCTGGCCCTGCCTCCGGCGCTGGCCGCGTGGCGGCGGCGCCACGAAATCCGGCGCGGCTTCAAGCCTTCGCCGGGACGAAAGCTCGTCATTCCGCCGGCCGGAGAGACGGACGCGGCGATCAAGCGCTTCCACGCGGCGCTGCGCCGCTCCGACCTGTCCGACTTCCTGCGCGCGCCCTAAAGTCGAACTCGCCGGTGCGAGCGCCAGCGATTCCCGGAACGATCTCCGAAACGGCGTCAGGCATGCCGATCGGACCGTAATACTGTCCTGTCGGCATGCCTGACACCAAACGAGACAGTATTTGACCCCTAAAAATGAGGCGGCGCACGGCCCCCCCCTCAGAAAGCCGTGCGCCCCCGTCACCATTAGAGTAGCACCCCCGAAGGCGGACTGCTATGGACGGAGGGCAACTCAATTATGATCATCGCTTGACCCCGGATTATTCACCACGAGTTTCCTTGACCGTCGACGGAGAGCCCGCTACGCTAGACGCAAGGACCTATATGCCGCCCACACCTTTGTTCTTGAGCGCCGCGAGGATCGATGCCCTCGCGGCGTTTCATTCTCTGGAGCCCGACGCCGTCACCTTGCACCTGGCCGTGGACGGAGGCGGGCTCTATCCGTCGACCTTCCGCCAGCTCGCCGGCGAGGCGCGCCGCGACGCGCGCATGAAGCTCCTGGGGCGCGATCTCGACCGCATCGAGAAGTACGTCGAGACGGAATTCGTGCCGGGGCCCCACCGCATGGCGGCCGTCTACTCCTGCGCGAAGCGCGGCCTCTTCGAGACCTTCGCCCTCCCCCAGCCCTTCAAGAGCACGCTGAGCGCCGGCGAAAAGCTCGACATGCGCCCGCTCGAGGCGCTGAGCGGCCAGTACCATCGCTTCGTGGCGTTGCTGCTCGGCCCGGACAAGGCGCGGTTCATCGAGCTCTACATGGGCCAGGCGCTCGAGCTCGACGCGCTGACGGGCGACTTCACGGGGGTCGACGGGCTCGGGACCGTGGCCGCGCGCGCCGCCACGCTGTCGCGCGAGCGCCGCTACGACCGCCTGATCCTGGGCGCCGTTCCCGAGCTCGAGTCGGCGCTCATCCCCCTGCTCGAGCCCGCCCTTCAGAAGGACCTGATCATCGAGCCCGTGCTCGGTCCGGACCGGCCCGTCGAGGCGGTGCTCGAGCGCGTGCTGCACAACGAGCGCCAGGCCCGCAGCGTGCGCGAGAGCGTGCTGGTCCACCGCCTGCTCGACGAGGCGCGCCAGGGCGGCGCCGTGACGGGCCTCGAGGCCGTGACGGCCGCGGTCCAGCAGGGCTGCGCCGCGCGCGTGCTCGTGCGCGACGGCTACACGAAGATGGGCCGCGCCTGCCCCAAGTGCGGGCATCTGTCCGTGGCCAACCGCTCCTGCCCGTGGTGCTTCTGCCCGACCGACATGGTCCTCGACCTCGTCAGCGAGCTCGGCAACAAGGCGCTCGACGCGGGCTGCGAGCTCTATCGCGTCATGTACGACACGCGCTTCGACGGCGTCTGCCGCATCGGCGCGGAGCTCAAGGTGCCGAGCGATTCTCCGAAGGCGAATCGCCCGCCCGCGGCGCGCGCCCTGCGCGGCCACTTCGCGATGAAGGACGGCAAGCCCTCCCCCCTACGCCCGCGCGAATAACAGCCGAATTTAGGGTCAGGCTTGCAAATTCATCGAATTTGTAAGCCTGACCCTAAAATTTCAAGGAGGGAGCGGCGATCGCGACGACGACGGCGAAGAGGATGAGCGCTTTCATGGCGCCCATCTTATCAGTTCAGGCCGGCTCGCGGCCGTAGTAAGGGAGCCCGGCGAAATCCGCGGCGCTGACGGCCGCGCGCGCGCCGTCCTCGGCGTCACTGGCCCAGTACAGCTCCAGATCTCCGCCGTCGAACCGGCGCATGCACACGACGTAGGCGCGGTCGGACGCGGCGGCGAACACGCTCCGCCGCTTACGGCTGACCAGCACCACGGCGCGGAACTCCTCGAGGTCCCAGGTCGCGTTGCCGCCCACCGAATGCCCCCCGACGCCGAGGTAGCGCGCGACCATGCGGTGGTCGAGGTCGAGCACCACGCGCGAGCGCCCGCGCAGGAACAGCAGCCCCGACATCACGAACAAGGCCCCGAACCCAAAGCGCAGCATCGGAATGACCAGCGAGCCCGGGAGATTCAATGCCCACGCGGACACGACCGTCCCGAGCATGCAGAGCATCTCGACGCCCCCGAACACGGTCAGGCCGAAGCCGGCAAGCGACGCGGTGGTGTCCGGTTCCTGGCGGATTTCGAGGCGGGAGCGGCTTGTTTTGATCATCTCGGCGTGACGGGGGGTACCTTTCAGTGTAGCCCCGTCGTCGACGAGCGTCAAGACCCAGCGTCAGAGGTTAGAAGTAGCGCCGGATTCCGAAGGCGCCGTCGAAGGTGCCGCCCTCGTTCGGGGCCAGCCTGAGCACGGGCGCGACCTCGAAGAAGAACTCGACGGGCTTCTTCGAGTGGAACATGGAGACGCCGCCGACGAAGCGGATTCCGATGAAGGTTTCGCGCTCGCCCTTGAACTTGAGGCCGAGGCCCGCGTAGACCGGGATGCGCGTGCCGGGCACCTTTCGCGGCAGCACCGAGTCAAAGTTCCGCAGAAAGTCGGCGTTCACGTTGAGGTCGCCGTCGGAGACGCCCAGATGGGTCTGCACCGCGTACCGCGGGTCGAGCCAGTACTTGGCCGTGACGCCGAACGGCACGCCGAGCACGACGCCCGCGCCGAATTTGGGAATCTCGGCCGCCCGCGCCGACGCCCCAACGGCAACCAGCAGACCCGCCAACAAGGCTTGTCTCATGCCCCTAGTTTAGCCGATAGATGTTCCAAATTGGTGTCACCTTCGTTACAGCCCCGTCATGGACCCGACCCCGGCGCGGGAGATATACTGGGCTGACCATGACGCCCCTCGTCCGCCGGCTATTCTTGCCCTTCCTCGCCGCGCTCGCGGCGTGCCAGACCGTGCCTTACACCAAGCGCTCGCATTTGGTCCTGGTCTCCGAGGGCGAGGAAACCGCGCTCGGCGAGAGCGCCTACGGGGACGCGCTCGCGAAGGCGACGCTCTCGAACGACGCCGAGGCGACGGCGCTCGTGCGCCGGGTCGGGCAGCGCATCGCGGCCGTCGCCGATAAGCCCGGCTTCAAATGGGAGTTCAACCTCATCGACGACCCCAAGACCGTCAACGCCTGGTGCCTGCCGGGCGGCAAGGTGGCCGTTTACAGCGGCATCCTGCCCATCACCCAGGACGAGAACGGCCTGGCCGTGGTCATGGGGCACGAGATCGCGCACGCGCTCGCGCGGCACGGCTCGGAGCGCATGAGCCAAGGGCTGCTGGCCCAGCTCGGCGGCGCGGCGCTGGGGGCCGCGATGGCGTCCAAGCCCGAGGCCACCCAGCAGCTGGCCCAGCAGGCGTACGGCGCCGGAGCGACCGTCGGGGTGCTGCTGCCCTTCAGCCGCGCCCAGGAGAGCGAGGCCGATCGCATCGGCCTGATCTTGATAGCCAAGGCCGGCTACGAGCCGGGCGCGGCCGTCGACTTCTGGGGACGCATGTCGAAGGCCGCGGGCGGAGGCGGCGGTCCCGAATTTCTGCGCACGCATCCGGCCGACGACAAGCGCATCGCCGACATCCAGAGCCGCCTTCCGGAAGCGAGAGGCTACCTCCCGAAATAGGCGCGCGGCGGCGAGTTTTTGGTACCATCAAAACATGATGAGCTCCAGCGCCGCCCCGAGCCCCGCGCCCTCTTTCAACCTTCCCGAGCTCAACGCGATCCTGACGAAATACAAGGAGTCCCACCTCCCGAGCTCGATCTGGCAGATCGTCAATACGGCGACCCCGTTCGCCGCGATCATGGCCTTGATGTACTTCAGCTCCTATCGCGGCTATTGGCCCGTGGCCCTGCTCCTCGCGGTTCCCGCCTCCGGCTTCCTGATGCGGATGTTCATCATCCAGCACGACTGCGGCCACGGCTCCTTCTTTAAGACCGCGCGCGCCAACGACATCCTGGGCGCCGTGCTGGGCGTGCTGACGCTGACGCCCTACACTTATTGGAAGCAGACCCACGCGATCCATCACTCGACGTCCGGGAACCTCGACCGGCGGGGCTACGGCGATATCGAGACGTTGACGGTCAAGGAGTACGCCGCGCTGACGCCGTGGGGCCGCTGGAAGTACCGCGCCTACCGCTCGATCCCGGTTCTTTTCTTCATCGGGCCCGCGTTCCACTTCGTGATCTACCACCGCTGGCCCGGCATCGTGCCCGCCGACTGGAAGGCCGAGCGGCGCAGCATCCTGCTCAACGACCTGGCCTTGGTGGCACTTCTCGCCGTCGCGCACTACACGATCGGCCTCAAGCACTTCTTCCTCGTCCAGCTCGCGGTGGGCGTGATGACGGCGATCGCCGGCGTCTGGTTTTTCTACGTGCAGCACCAGTTCGAGGGCGCCTACTGGACCCGCGACGAGGACTGGAACGTCGTCGAGGCCAGCCTGCGCGGCAGCTCCTACTATCACCTGCCCCGGGTCCTGCAGTGGCTGACGGGCAACATCGGCTTCCATCACATCCACCACCTCAACAGCCGGATCCCGAACTACAAGCTCGAGCGGTGCATGAAGGAGAACCCCGTCCTGCAGACTCCAGAGCGGATCACGCTCTGGCAGAGCTTCGGTTGCATCTCGCTCACGCTGTGGGACGAGGAGCGCCGGAAGCTCGTGAGCTTCAAGGCCGCGGCCGTTTAAACCCGTCTCTCAGTACGGAAAGATCTGCTCCAAGGTCTTCTCCTCGAAGTCCCCGAGCTTGCGCAGGCCGTCGAGGCCCACGCGATCGCGATGGCCTAGGACGTAGTAGGTCATCGGGCGGGCCTTGAAGCGCGACGCGAAGGTCTCCAGGTCCTTGCGGCCGTAGCCGAGCACCTGGGCGAAGCGCCGCGGGCGGGGATCGCCGCCCGTGATGCCCTGGTCCTCCCAGCTCTGCACCGTCGCGGGGATGGCGCGGAACGGGGTCGGGTTGACGCGGAAGCTTTCCTCGATCGTGCGCTTGGTCTCCGAGAAGCGCTTGGCCTCGAGAGGCGGCTGGCGCAGCAGCTGGGCCAGCAAAGTGACGGCCTCGACGGTCTTGTCGGCCTGGGAGCCGACGGAGCCGTACACTTCGTTGTCGTCGCCCTTGTAGCCGCCGCGGTCGTAGCCGCCGCCGGCGGAGTAGGCCAGCGACCGGGCCTCGCGCAGCTCCTGGAAGATGAGAGCCCCCATGCCTCCCCCGACGTAGGACGCGTAGAACGAGTAGTCTACGGCATGCTCCGGATCGAGGACCTCGTCCGCCGAGAACACGCCGGCCTGGGCCTGCACCATGTCCCGGTGCGTGAAGTACACGCGCGGAGACGCCGGCCGCAGCAGGCGCAGCGGGGCGCGGGGCGGAGGAGCGAGGAACGTCCCCTCGCCGCCGACGAGCTTCGCGACCTCCGCGGGCGGCCGGTTGCCGATGTAGGAGGTCCTCCTTCGGAACTTCAGGGCGCCGCGGATCAAGGCTTGAAGGTCGCCCAGCTCGAGGGCGCGCAGCTCGGCGTCGGTCAGCTCGGTGAGGACCGAGCCGTCCGGGCCGCGGCGCGCGGCCTGCCCGAGGGCGTAGAGGACCGCGCCGGGATCCTTCTTCGTGTCCTGATGGGCGCCGATCGCCACGTCCACCGCCTTCTTGAGCGTGTCGGTCGACAGCGCGGGCGCGGCGAAGCGCGCGCGCATGAGCTCGAGAGTGGCCTCGAAGTTCGCGTCGAGGCCGCTGATGGACACGTAGGACGTGTTCTCGCCGCAGCCGTAGGAGACGCCGGAGCCCAGGCGGTAGAGCCTACGCTTGTACTCCTCGGCGGTCAGGTCGCCCGCGCCCGCGAAGGTCAGCAGGCCCAGGGCGCTGCAGAGCCGGCGCTCCTGGCGGCGGCCGCGCTCAAAGTGGAGCGTGAGCGTGAACAGGTCGTTGAAGGGGTTGGACGCCGCGTAGAGCCGGCCCGAGGGCAGCGGCAGCACGACGTAGTCCCGGTTTTCCTCGAGCCAGCGCGGCGTCACCGGCTGGGCGGGCATCGCGAGCACCTTCTCGGCGAAGGCGGATCGCCGCGAGGCGTCGATCGTGAGCTTCGTGAACACGGGCTTGGCGATCGTGGACGCCTCGGGCTTGCCCTTGCGCCGGTAGGCCGTGATCCGGTCGCCGTTGAGATGCGCGGCCGCGACGCGGATCACGTCCGCTTTCGTGACGCGGCGCAGGCGGTCGAGGCCCGCGGCCGTATGGGACCAACGCTCCCCCCGGATGAAGGATCCGGTCATGCGCGAAACGCGCGCCTCGTTGGACTCGAGCTGGGACTTCTCGCCGACCTCGTAGTTCGTGATCGCGCCTGAGAGGTCGTCCTCGGTGAACTCGCCCGCCTTGGCCGCGGCGACGGACTCGAGGAGAAGCTCGCGCGCCTCCTCCAGCGTCTGCCCGAGCTTGGGCACGGCGTAGAGCTCGAACTCGCCGGCCTCGATGTAGAAGCCGGCGCCGCCGCCGGCGCGCTTCACCTTCTGCGCGAGGTTCAGCTTGAGATCGACGATGCCCGTGCGCCCGTTGCTCACCATCATCCCGAGCACCTGCAGCGCGTCGGCGTCCGGATGCAGCGCGGGGACGGTCGGCCACACAAGCTGGACCATCTCCTCGGCCTCGTACTTGACCTCGACGGTCGCCTCGCCTTTGAGCGGCGGGAGCGCGCGGACGGAGTCGGCGGGCAGCGGCTTCGCCGCCCACGTCGCGAAGTGCTTCTCGAGCAGGGACAGCATCGCCGTCCGGTCGAAGTCGCCGGCGAGCGCGATCGCCATGTTCTCGGGGACGTACCAGCGAGAGTAGAACTCGTACATCTTCTTGAGCGAGGGATTCTTCAGGTGCTCGACCGAGCCGAGCGTCGTCCGCCCGTAGGGATGGTCTCCGTAGAGGCGCTTGTTGATCGCCTCGCCCAGGATGCGCCCCGCGTTGTCGAGGGAGCGGTTCTTCTCCTCGTAAACCGTCTCGAGCTCCCCGAGGAAGAGACGGAACACCGGGTTCGCGAAGCGCTCCGTCTCGACCGTCGCCCACGCCTCCGCGCGGTTGGACGGGAAGTTGCTCACGTAGACGGTCTGCTCGTCGGAGGTGTAGGCGTTCACGCCGTTGACGCCGAGCTGCGCGTACACCTTGCTGAGCTCGTTGGGCACCGCGTATTTCGACGCCGCGATGTTCTCGGCGTCGATCTCCTTGTACAGGCGCGCGCGCTCCTCGGGGCCGGCCGCGGCGAAGTGCTTCTCGTACAGCGAGAGGATGCGAGAGAGATGGGGAGCTTCCTTCTCGCGATCGAGCGTCCCGAGCGAGCTCGTGCCCTTGAACAGCATGTGCTCGAGGTAATGCGCCATGCCGGTGCTGTCGTCAGGATCGTGCTTGGAGCCCGCGCGCACCGCGATGTTGGCGGCGACCCTCGGGGTCTGGCTGTTGGGGCTCAGGTAGACCGTGATGCCGTTGGACAGCCGGTGCACCGTCGTCTTGGACGGGTCGTTGGCGAGCGGCGCCGGGACGAGCTCGGGCGCGGCGGACGACAGGGCGGGGATGACGAGCAGCGCCGCAGCGAGAATGAATCGTTTCATAACGCGAGTATAGCCCATGCGCCTCCGGTCTTGACAGGCTCCGGGGGCCCCGACACACTATGGCGTGACATCTGATCGACGGCGCGCCGTGCTCGCGGGCGCAGGCGCGGCCGCTCTCGTTCTGGCGTGGTGGGCCGCCACGCGCGGCACCGTCCGCTACGACCGGGCCTACGGCGTCTCGCGCGTCGCCCCGAAGGAGGCCGTGGAGCCTTCGCCCGCCCCGTCGCCGGACGCCGCCGCGGAGCTCGCGCCCCCCGAGCCGGTCCTCCAGCAATCGGCCGGGCGCCGGTTCTCGAGCCCGTCCTCCCACGGCGCGGCCGCCGGCGGGATACCGGGCGTCGAGGAGCCGGAAGGCTCCGCTTCTCGCGAGGCTGCGCCGGCCGCGCGCGGCTCCGCGTGGGAGCCGAACCTGCCGGGAGGCTACGGCGCACCGACATCGGCCGGCGCCCGCAGCACCGGCTCTTTCGAGGGCGGCGCGAACGAGGCTCCCCTCGCGGCGGGCGCTCCGGGAGCCGCGGCCCCGGCGCGGACGGGCTCGCCCGCCGCGCGCGGCGAAGAGCGCGGACCGCGCGGTCCGGGCGACGCGCGCGCGCCGGAGGACCGCAAGCTGACCGGCGCCGCGGGCGGCCTCGTGGCGGCCGCGAGGGACCTCAAGACGCGGGGCGACTCCGCGGCGATGCGCGCTGAGTCCGGCCTCGAGGCGGGCATCATGCGCGGGCTCGCGCTCGACGACAAGGTGGACGCCGGAATTCGCGGCGCGATCTCCGACCTCCAAAGCTCGGGACGTCCCGTCACGGCCGAGGCGGTCGCGAAAGCGGCCCACGGCGTGCTCAAGGACAACGGGTTCGACCCCGACGAAGAGGACGTGGCGGCCGCGGTCGCGCGCGCCTCCTCCCCCCCTCCGAACGTCCCTCCCGGCGCGTACGCGGAGGCCGCCAAGAACATGGCGTCGACGCCGCCGCTCGATCCCGAGACGCGCGAGGAGCTGCGCCGCGTCGCGGACAAACCGCCGCCGCCCCGGGCCCCGGCGCCGCGCGGCGCCATCGACGCCTTCAAGCAATACCAAGGGGTTCTCGGCAAGGCGGAGAAGGACTTCGGCGTGAAGCCCGAGCACATCCTCGGGATCCTGGGCGTCGAAACCACGTGGGGGCGCAATACCGGGAAATTTCCGATCGTGCGGACCCTCGAGGAGATCTCGGGACGGACCGGGCCCGACGGCCGCCCCACCCGCGCCGCGAAGCAGGCGGCGAGCGATCTGAAGGCGCTCGCGCGGTTGTCGGCCCAGGACAACCTCGGCGGCCTCAAGCCTTCGGAGATCCGCAGCTCCTACGCGGGAGCGATGGGAGTGCCGCAGTTCCTGCCCACAAGCTGGGAGGCCTACTCGCGCGCGCCCGACGGAGGCAAGCGGGACCCGTTCAACTTCGGCACGGCCGCCTACTCGGTCGGCAACTACCTAAAGGTCCACGGCTACAACAAGGACGTGGCGCGCTCTATCTGGGGCTACAACCACTCTCAGGAATACGTGGACAAGGTGCTGAACCTTTCGGCCGACGTGAAGGCTGGCATCAGCGCGACCGCGCCTCCCCCCGTCAAGTAGCGGCTACTTCTTCTCGGAGAAGCCCACGCCTGAACCCCCGTTGAGCCCCGAGAACGCGCCCGAGTTCAGCTTCGGCTGACTGAAGGTTTTCGCCGCGGGCTTCGGCGCCGCGGCGGGCTCCTCCTTCACGGCGACGGCCGCCTGGGCCTCGGCCTGCGGAGGCGCCTCGGGAGGAGCCTCGGGCGCAGGCGCCGGCTTGGGCGCGCGCATGTCGTCGTCGACGCGGAGCATCATGCCGGAGGAGGGAGCCTGCGCCGCTGCCGGCCGGGGCGCCGCCGGGGGCGGCGCCGACGAGCGCGTCGGGAAGAGCATGCGGTAGTCCTTGGACGCCTCGGCGACCGCGGCGACCGCCTTCTGGGCGCGCCAGAACCGCCACCCCGCGAAGCCGACCATCGCGATCAGGATCACGAACAGGGCGACCTTCTTGGGATCGAGCGGCGGGACGCCGTCTTCTTCATCGCTCATGCGTGCTCCCTCAGTATAGCCCCGCCGCCGAATTAATCAAGGGCGGCCGACGCCTCGCGCTCGAAGCGCGCGGCCAGCTCGCGGCGGCGCGCCTCCGGCAGAAACAGCGACCAGAGCCCGTCCCAGGCCGTCTCCAGCAGCTCCTCGGCCGTGAAGCCCGCCTCCCGGGACAGCGCGTCGTACTCGTGGGCCAGATCGATGCCGAACACGCCGGGATCGTCGGTGCTCAAGGTGATCTTGAGCCCGGCGTCCTTCCAGGCGCGCGCCGGATGCTCGCGGTACGACGCGACGGCGCCGGTACGCAGGTTCGAGGTGGGATTGACCTCGACGACGACGCCGCGCCGGATCGCCTCGGCGAGCAGGTCGGGCCGCTCGCGCAGGATGATCCCGTGGCCGATGCGGTCCACGCCGAGCGCGAGCGCGTCCTCGATCTCCCCTCCGCGCGGCGACTCGCCCGCGTGCGCGGTGAGCCCGAGCCCCGCGTCCCGCCCGCGCCGAAGCCACGGCCCGTACTCCGCCAGCCTCTCGTCCCCGGGCCCCGCGTCAGCGACGTCGAGCCCCACCACGCCGCGCCCGGCGTAGCCCACGGCGAGCGCCGCCATCGCCTCGTTCGACTCGCGATCGACGACGGAGAACGGTCGCAGCAGGCAGATGATCACGCCGCTGCCCACGCCGAAGTCGCGGCCGCCGCGCTCGAGCCCTCGCAGAGCCGCCTCGAGAACGGCGTCCAGATCGAACCCCGGCGCGCGCTGCAGCGCCGGGGCGAAGCGCGCCTCGGCGTGCAGTATGTTCTGGCGCGCGCAGTCGCGCAGCAGCTCGTACGCGGCCAGCTCGACGGCCTCGGCGGACCGCAGCAGCGGATAGAATGCGTGGAACGCGGCGAGCACGGCGGCCAGGTCCGGCCGCGGCCGGTCCACCACGACTTTGCGCCGGATCTCCTCGACGCTAAGGCCCTTTAGCGGCGACGCCGGCGCCGCGCTCGCGAGGCGCCGCACGGTCTCAGGAGACAGCGCCCCGTCCAGGTGCAGATGCGTCTCGACCTTGGGCATGCGCGCCGCGAGGCGCGACAGCGTCTCCGGGGTCCAGTGCGCGCGCCGGACGCGTTCGCGCAAAGTCTGGGGCAGCTCGGGCATGCTCAACTTTACCAATTGCTCTTGGAGCAATTCCTTTACAGCCGGGGCCGCCAGAGCGGGGGTACACTGCTTATGGGGGTCATCCCTGGAGGTGAAAAGCCATGGATCAAGACAGAGTGGCGTTGGACTGCCGAGAGATGCCGAACTCGAACTGCTCTTTGACGATCTCCGGCACGGAGAACGATGTCCTCGAGATCGGAGAGCAGCATGCGATCGCGAAGCACGGTATGAAGAAGGAGGGCATTCGTGAGGAGCTGCGCTCCGCGCTGAAGCGCGAGGCGATCGCGCGATAATTAAGCCTTTCGCTTGAAAGCGAAAGGTCCGAACGCCTGCATCACCGGCATCACCTGCAGGCGATTGACGTTGACGCGCCGCGGCAGCGTCGCCGACCAGAAGATGGTCTCGGCGACGTCGTCCGCGGACAGCGCGTCGATGCCCTCGTAGGGCTTCGCCGCTTTTGCGGCGTCCCCGTGGAAGCGCACGAGCGAGAACTCCGTCTCAGCAAGCCCCGGCTCCACGCTCGTCACGCGCACGTTGGAGCCCAGCAGGTCCGCCCTCAGGTTCAGGCCGAACTGCTGGACGAAAGCCTTCGTCGCCCCATAAACGTTTCCGCCCGGATAAGGGAAGTCCGACGCCACCGAGCCGAGAAGGATCACATGCCCTTCGTCGCGCGCGATCATGCCCGGCAGCGCCGCGCGCACGGTATAGAGCACGCCGTTGATGTTCGTCGCGACCATCGCGTCCCAATCGTCGAGGCTCGCCTCGTGCGCCGGCCCGAGCCCGAGCGCCAACCCCGCGTTCGCCACGACCACGTTGATCGCGGCGAACTCCGGCGGCAGCGCGGCGAGCGCGGCCTCCGTCGCGGCGCGGTCGCGCACGTCGAACTCGGCCGTGAGGCAGCGCTCGCCCAGTTCCGCCTTCAGCGCGACGAGCCTATCCCCGCGGCGGCCTGTCGCGATCACCTTGGCGCCCGCCTCGATGAACCGGCGGCAAGCAGCCTCCCCGAAGCCTGAGGTGGCTCCGGTGATCAGCACGGTCAGGGTCTTAGGGTCGAGCGCGGCTTTCACGCCCGCATAGTACCAAAGGTGGTGTCAGGCCTACCGCTTTGCGTAAACTGTCCGAGTGATGAAGGAAGCTTCCAAAGCGGAATTCAAGGAGATGTATTTCAAGCACGGCGGCGAGCGCGACGGCTGGAGCGCAAGCTATTGGGAGCAGTTCTACGAGAACCCGCCGAAGCCGATGAAGTACCAAGTCGAGGAGCCGCCGTCGCCGGAGCATACCCGGATGATGATCGTCAGCGACGCCGCGGAGCATCGCCTGTTCTTCATGACCGAGGAAGCCGAGGAAAGCTTCTTCGGCCGTTGATCAAGCAATAGTTATTCGCGTTATTCACAATTCTCACTTTCGGAGAAAGTAACGGCCGCGCGATAGACCGGCCCAAAGCGCCGAAGGGGCCGTGAAGTTCTACCTGTCCGTCTTCAAGGGCTCGAAGATCCTCAAGGTGAGATGTCGTGATCGACGTCCAGAAAATCGTCGACGCCGCCAAAGGATAATAAAAAGCCCCGCGGCTCGATGCCGCGGGGCTTTTCGTTTAAGCGTTTGGTTTACTTGAGCTTGGCGAGCTCGGCCTCGAGCTCCTTGTAGTCGCGCTCCTTGGTGATGTCGCCCTCGACCTTCACGAAGGCCACCTTCCCGTCGCTATTGATAAGCACGGTGGCCCGCTGTGAAATGTTGCCGCCCGGGTGGAACAGCCCGTAGGCCTTGATCGCCGCGCGGTGCATGTCGGCGAGAAGCGTGTGCTTCAGGCCCATCTGCGCCTTGTACGCCTTGTGGGACCACACGGAGTCGACGGAGATGCCGAACACCTGCGCGTTCTGCTCGTAGCGCGAGAGGTCCTGGGAGAAGCACGCGTTCTCCTTGGAGCACGTGGGCGAGAAATCGAGCGGGTAGAAGAACAGGGCGACGGGCTTCTTGCCCTTGAACTCGGCGAGCGTCCAGTCCTTCTTCTCGGAATCGGGAAGCTTGAAGTCGGGGGCGGCGGCTCCGACGGCGATCGGGGTGGTCTCGGGGGCGGCGGTGGCGGTGGTCATTTCGATGTCTCCTAGGCTTTGACGAGCTTGATTTCGAGGGGTTTGACGGTGGCGTTGCGGATGCTGACCTGGGCGGCCACCTTGCGGGCGGCCTCGCG
>Ga0163144_10004709_pt1 | contig 30633 bp, 28 predicted proteins | sample OliLak19BULKMAT1_FD_123175 | JGI IMG/M metagenome (GOLD analysis project Ga0163144, IMG submission 123175) | Freshwater microbial mat bacterial communities from Lake Vanda, McMurdo Dry Valleys, Antarctica - Oligotrophic Lake LV.19.BULKMAT1 | ecosystem: Environmental > Aquatic > Freshwater >... | reverse complement strand
TGTCGCCGCCATGGCGGCTCCCACAGGACATAGGGGATGGTTTGGCAGGCTGGTGTCGCCGCCATGGCGGCTCCCACAGGGGATAGGGGAGGGTTTGGCAGGCTGGTGTCGCCGCCATGGCGGCTCCCACAACAGGGACAGAGGGATTGTGTGGTGGGGTGATGTCGCCGCCATGGCGGCTCCCACAACAGGGACAGAGGGATTGTGTGGTGGGGTGATGTCGCCGCCATGGCGACTCCCATCAGAGGGGTGGGGAAAGGAAGGGTGTGGTGGGGGGATGTCGCCGCCGTGGCGGCTCCCACAACAGGGGCGACTTCAGTGCAGGGCATCCAGCGCGGCCATCTCGGCGGCGCGGAAGCCTGCGGCCGCGCGCGCGGCCAGGTTGAACGGGCCGCGCACGGCGTTGGGGGCGAATTCGCGGATCAGGGCAATAAAGGTTGCCTGCGGATCGAGGCCGCGTTCGGCGCACAGGTATTCGAACCAGCGGCTGCCGGCGGCCACGTGGGCGATTTCTTCGCGCAGGATCACCTGCAGCACGGCCACGGTTTGCAGGTCGCCGACCGAACGCAGGCGTTCGATCATGGCCGGCGTCACGTCGAGACCGCGGGCCTCCAGCACCCGCGGCACCAGGGCCATGCGCGCCAGCGGATCGTGCGCGGTCTGCACGGCCATCTGCCACAGGCCGTTGTGCGCCGGCAGGTCGCCATAGGCCATGCCGTGCGCGGCGAGACGCTCGGCCAGCAGCTGGAAGTGCCGGGCCTCGTCGGCGGCCACTGCGACCCAGTCGTCGATCCAGGCGCGCGGCAGGTCGCGGAACCGGTACACCGCATCCCACGCCAGGTTCACCGCGTTGAACTCGATATGCGCGACTGCGTGGATCAGCGCTGCCCTGCCCGCGGCCGATCCCAGCGGACGCCGGGCGACATCCCGCGGGGCCACCAATGGCGGCCGCAGTGGACGGCCGGGTTCGGGCAGCGCGCGAATCGGTGGCGCATCGACACCGCCGACTGGCAGTTCACCGCGCTGCCACGCAGCGGCGGCGGCGGCGGTTTTGCGCAGTTTCGCGTCGATCTCGACTTCCAGCAGGCAGTCGAGCGCCGCAGCCTGGACGCATGGCCAATCCACTACGAGACCTTGCGACGCTCTTGCTTGGCCAGGTCGTTGCGCTCGGCGGCGACCCGTTCGAGGTAGGTCGCATCGACGCCGGTGACGTACTCGCCGGAGAAACAGGAGGTATCGAAGCGCGTGAGCCGATCGTTGCCCTCGGACACCGAGGCGACGAGGTCGTCGAGGTCCTGGTAGATCAGCCAGTCGGCGCCGAGCATGTCCTGGATTTCCGACTCGCTGCGCCCATGGGCGACCAGTTCGGACGCCGAGGGCATGTCGATACCGTAGATGTTGGCATAACGCACCGGCGGGGCTGCGGATGCGAAGTACACCTTGCGTGCGCCCGCCTCGCGCGCCATCTGGATGATCTGTCGCGAGGTGGTGCCGCGCACGATCGAATCGTCGACCAGCAGGACGACCTTGTTGCGGAACTCCAGCTCGATGGCGTTGAGCTTGCGGCGCACGGATTTAACGCGCTCGCTTTGGCCGGGCATGATGAAAGTGCGGCCGACGTAGCGGTTCTTGACGAAGCCCTCGCGGTACGGCACGCCGAGGATGTTGGCCAGCGGAAGTGCTGCGGTGCGGCTGGTATCGGGGATCGGCATCACCGCGTCGATGTCGTGATCGGGACGCAGGCGCAGGATCTTGCGTGCGAGGTACTCGCCCATGCGCAGCCGCGCCTTGTACACCGAGACGTCTTCGATCATCGAATCGGGGCGCGCGAGGTACACGTATTCGAAGATGCACGGCGAGTGCACGCGCGCTGGCGCGCACTGCCGCGTGTGCAGGGTGCCGTCGAGCCGCAACACCACGCCCTCGCCGGGCGCCACATCGCGCAGGCGCCGGAATCCCAGCAGGTCGAGCGCCACGCTTTCGGAGGCCACCGCATACTCGTCGCCATCGGCGGTGGCGCGCACGCCGATCACCAGCGGCCGGATGCCGTGCGGATCGCGAAACGCGACCACCCCGAGCCCGAGCACGATCGACACCACCGAGTAGCCGCCCACGCAGCGCTGGTGCACGCCGGCGATCGCCTTGAATACGTGGTCGACCTCCAGCCGCAGGTGCGCCTGCAACTGCAGCTCGTGGGCGAAGATGTTGAGCAGCACCTCGGAGTCGGAGCCGGTGTTGATGTGCCGACGGTCCTGCTCGAACAGTTCCTGGCGCAGCGCGTCGGTATTGATCAGATTGCCGTTGTGCGCCAGCGCGAGGCCGAACGGCGAGTTGACGTAGAACGGCTGCGCCTCGGCAGATCCGGCGGAGCCGGCCGTGGGGTAGCGACAGTGGCCGATGCCGTAGCGGCCGGTGAGCTTGAGCATCTCGCCTTCGCCGAACACATCGCGCACCAGGCCGTTGGCCTTGTACAGGCGCAGCGCGCTGCCATCGACGGTGGCGATGCCGGCGGCGTCCTGCCCGCGGTGCTGCAGTACGGTCAGCGCGTCGTACAGCGCCGCACCCACTTCGGTCCTGCCGACGATGCCGATAATGCCGCACATGGGTGCTCGTCCTCAGGTCTGGTCGGGAGGTGGAATCGGCACTGCGGCCGGTGGTGCGGCGGAATAGTCGATGTAGTCGCGCAGCGTTGCCGGCAGGTGCGGCGCAATCGACTGCGCCACGCCTTGGAAAATGGGGATCAGTCGCGACTCCTGCCACCACGGATCGCGTGGCAGGCCGGTCAATCCGGCCAGCACGACCAGTGCGGTGACCATCAGCACCCCGCGCACCACGCCGAACAGCAGGCCCATCAGGCGATCGGTGCCTGACAGCCCGGTGGTCTGCACCGCCTTGCGCATGATCCACAGCACCAGCGCGCCGACGGCGAGGGTGCCGAAAAACACCAGTCCATAGCCGAGTGCGGCGCGCAGCGAAGGCAGCGCGATGGTGGTCGCGAACCATTCGCCCACGGTTGCACCGAGCATCAGCGAGAGCACTACCGCAGCCACCCAGACCGCGATCGACAGCACCTCGACAACCAGGCCACGGATCACACCGATCACCACGGAGGCCGCGATCAGCAGTGCGATCGCGAGGTCGGCCATGTTCATCGATGCGGGTCGCTCACGGGTGCGTGACCACCTGGCCATCGAGCGCGAAGCGCGTCTTCAACGTCTCGCGCAGACGCTGTGCGTTGGCGCGCTGGATCTCGGGGCCCACGCGCACCCGATACAGGGTGCCGCGCTCGGTGCGCAGGGTTTCGACATAGGCGGTGAAGCCACCGCTGCGCAGGCGGTCGCGCAACGCATTCGCATCGGCCGCATCGGCCAGCGCACCGACCTGCACCGCCCAACCGGTAACCCTGCCGGCCGCGGCGACCGCAGGCACTTCGGTACGCGGCGCAACGTCGATCTCGGTCACCGACGAGGACACGTCGGGTCGCAGCTTTCGCGCGGCCAATCGCACCCGCTCGGCGCTGGTGCGATCCGCATACGGACCCGAGCGCACGCGCAGGGTCGGCTTGCCGTCGACCTCAACGCGCTCGGTCTCGGCGCGAATGCCGGCACGGCCAAGCTCGGCGACCAGTGCCTGCGCGTTCTCGCCGCGCGCATAGCTGCCGAACTGCACCAGATGGCGACCGCCGGCTGCAGGTTGCGGCAGGAGCTGCGTAGTGGGCGTTGCAGCGACCTGCGGCAGCGCAGGCGTTGATTCGACCGCAGGCGCAGGCGCGGCGCGCGCTGCTGCGCCGGGTGGCGCGATCTCGGTTCTTGCGCCTGCGCTTGGCGCTGGCGTTGCAGGCTCGCTCGCGGGTGCTGGCGTGGCGACCTGCGGCTCGTCGCCCGACAGCGCATCGATGCGTGCCGGCGCATTGGTATCGACGGTCACTACCTGGTCGGGATTGGCGATCGGCAGCGCGGCACCGGGTCCCGGCGCGCCCAGCGGCACGACCTGGGTCTCGAAGTTCTGGTTCGGCGCGACCGGCATGCTCAGGTCGATCGCTTCGCTGTCGCTGCGCGGCGTGCTGTCGATCAGCATCGGCACGAAAATCACCGCCAGCACGACCAGTACCGAGGCACCGATCAGTCGCTGTTTGAGGGCTGGGTCCATCGGTGGGGATCCATGGCAGGAGACGCGCGATTATAGCCGCAGCGAACCCCGACAACCGTCGGCACGGCGATCGGCGCGGGTGATGGCTACCGTGCGTTCAGCTGCTGCGCAATCCGAGCGCACGCATCGCGGCGGCCACGGTGTAGAACGATCCGAACACGATCACGCGCCCGCCAGGGCCCGCGTGCGCGCGTGCGGCCGCGAGTGCCTCTTGCATGCTCTCGCCGGTGCGGCAATCGACACCGCAGGTCGCGACCCGCTCGGCCATGCGCGCAGCATCGAGCCCGCGCGGCGTATCGCCCGCCAGGCCAATCGCCCACCAGCGATCGATCAAGCCGCGCAAGGGCTCGACGATGCCGGCAATGTCCTTGTCGGCCAGCGCGCTGAATATCGCCACGGTTCGGCGCTGTGGCGCCCGCGACAGCCACTGCGCCAGAGCGCGTGCGGCTTGCGGGTTGTGGCCAACGTCGACGATGGTCTCCGGCGCGCCCGCGACGACTTGCAGGCGCCCGGCGATGCGCGCGTTGGCGACACCGCGCGTGAATGCCGCAGCGGCGACCGGCAATGAATCGCGCAACGCGTGCAAGGTGGCGATCGCGATCGCGGCATTGTGGCGCTGGATCTCGCCGCGCAGGGTCGGCGCGGGCAACTGCAAGCTGCTGCCATCGCGATGGCTGAAGCGCCAGCCGGCGGGCGCGTCGCTGCTGAAGAAATCGACGCCAGCCCGTACGCCATGCGCACCGATTGCGTCGATGTGCGCGAGCACGCTGGCCGGTGGCTGCACATCGCCGATCACCGCGGGCCTGCCGCTGCGGAAGATCCCCGCTTTCTCGCCGCCGATCGCTTCGCGGTCGGCGCCCAGCCACTCCTGGTGATCCAGATCGACCGTGGTCAGCACTGCAGCATCCGCATCCACCAGGTTCACCGCATCCAGACGCCCGCCCATGCCGACCTCGAGCACGGCCACGTCGACCTCGCGGGCCTGGAACACGTCCAGCGCGGCAAGGGTGCCGGACTCGAAGTAGGTCAGCTGGATGCCGTCGCGCGCTTTTTCGATGCGCCGGAAAGCGGCGATCAGCTCCGCATCGTCGACCGGCTCACCGTCGATGCGCACCCGCTCGTTGTAGGCCAGCAGATGCGGCGAGGTGTAGCTGCCGACCACGCGGTCGCTGGCGCGCAGCATGGCGTCGAGGAACGCGACCACCGAGCCTTTGCCGTTGGTCCCGCCGACCGCGATGGATATCGGCGCGGGCTTTTCCAGGCGCAGGCGACGCGCCACCTCCGCGACCCGCTCCAGACCCATCGCGATAGGCTGCGCATGCACCGACTGCCAGTGCGCGAGCCACGCGTCGAGGCCCTGCGGCAGCATGGCAGCGCTCCTTACTCGGTGGGTTCTGGCGCGCTTTCGCTGCTGGCCGCCTGCGGCGCATCGACCGGCGGCGCGGGCTGGCGCATGAACATCGCCAGCAGGGCGGCGATCCGGTCGCGCTGATGCCGACGATCCACGATGAGGTCGATCGCACCGTGCTCGAGCAGGAACTCGCTGCGCTGGAAGCCTGCGGGCAGCTTTTCGCGCACGGTCTGCTCGATCACCCGCGGGCCTGCAAATCCGATCAACGCGCCGGGCTCGCCAATGTTGACATCGCCCAGCATGCCGAGACTGGCCGACACACCACCGGTGGTGGGATTGGTGAGCACGGAGATGAACGGCAGCCCGGCCTCGCGCATCACCGCGATCACCGCCGAGGTCTTGGCCATCTGCATCAGCGACAGCAGACCCTCCTGCATGCGCGCACCGCCAGTTGCGGCGAAACACACCAGCGGCATGCGGTGTTCGAGGCATTGTTCGGCGGCCAGCGCAAACCGCTCGCCCACCACCGAGCCCATCGATCCACCCATGTAGGCGAACTCGAAGGCGCAGGCGGCCAACGGCCGGCCCTTGAGCACGCCGCGCATCGCGACCAGGGCGTCGGTTTCGCCGGTAGCGCGCTGTGCGGCGACGATGCGATCCTTGTACTTCTTCGAATCCTTGAACTTCAGCGCGTCGACCGGCTCGAGCTTGGCGCCGATCTCGACCGTAGCGCCGGCGTCGAAGAAACCGCGCAGCCGTTCGCGCGCGCCGATCGCCATGTGATGGCCGCACTTGGGGCACACCTTGAGATTGCGCTCGAGCTCTGGCTGGTACAGCGCCGCGTCGCATTTGCTGCACTTCACCCACAGGCCTTCGGGAACATTGCGCTTGTTGCCGCCCTCGGTGCGGATGCGCGCAGGCATCAGTTTGGACAGCCAACTCATGGGATGCTCGTTGGGCGGCGGCAGGAAAGAACGTGATCGTAACGCAAGGCACGGCGCTTGTTCACAGGCTGCCTGATTCAGGCCGCGCTGCGCGCGCGGGCTGCATCCATTGCCGCGCGTACGGGGGCCAGGAAACTGCGTGCTGCACCTGCTGCGGCCGTGGCATCGGCGCACGCGGCCAGCACTTCGACCAGCGCGCTGCCGATCACCACCGCGTCGGCGAAGGCGGCGATGCTGGCCGCCTGCTGCGGGTCCTTGACGCCGAAACCTACGGCGACCGGCGTGCTGGTGGCAGCGCGGATCGCCTGCACGCTGCCACGCACATCGCCCATCGCGAGTTTGTCGGCACCGGTGATGCCGGCGAAGGATACGTAGTAGAGGAATCCGCGCGCGCGTTCGAGCACTCGCGCGAGGCGCGCATCGGCGGTGGTGGGTGCGGCGAGAAAAATCTGCTCGATGCCGAAACGCGCCAGCAGCGGCGTCAGTTCTGCGGCTTCCTCTACCGGCGAGTCGACCATCAATACACCGTCGACGCCCGCGGCCTGCGCATCACGGGCGAAGCGCTCATAGCCGTAGATCTCCAGCGGATTCAGATAGCCCATCAGCACGATCGGCGTGCTGGCATCGCGGGTACGGAATTCCGCCACCATCGACAGCACGCGGCGCAGACCGACGCCGCGCGCCAGCGCGCGCTCACTGGCGCGCTGGATCACCGGCCCATCGGCCATCGGATCGGAAAACGGCACGCCGATCTCGAGCGCATCGGCGCCGGCGTCGACCAGCGCATGCAGCACCGGCACGGTTGCCTCGGCGGACGGATCGCCCGCAGTCACGAACGGAATCAGGCCCGCGCGACCGGCGTGGCGGAGAGCGGCGAAGCGGGTGTCGATGCGGTTCATGACGACATGGTCCGAATGTTCGAGAGGTTGGTGCGGGTGCAATTCGTGAACGGCGAACATCGAATGGCGAATGGACCGCAGCTACTGCAAGCCCCCGACGCTCCATCTGGGAGCCGCTACCGCGGCGATTGCGGCAGATCCGGTTGCCCCAGTCGCCGCCATCGCGGCTCCCACGATGCACCCCGGGACTGCAGTGCAGACTCGGATGCCCGCTCAGCGAGCCTCAGCGACGCTCACAGCGTGATCCCTTCCCGCCGCGCAATCGTCTGCACGTCCTTGTCGCCGCGGCCGGAAAGATTGACGAGGATGAGGCGGTCGGAGGGCATGGTGGGGGCCAGGCGCATCGCCTGCGCGATCGCATGCGCGGACTCGAGTGCGGCGAGAATGCCCTCGGTGAGGGCCAGTTCATGAAAGGCGGCCATGCATTCGTCGTCGGTCACCGGCTCGTAGGTCGCGCGGCCGGTGTCCTTGAGCCAGGCGTGCTCGGGGCCCACGCCGGGATAGTCCAGACCTGCCGACACCGAATGGGTTTCGGTGATCTGGCCGTCGTCGTCGCAGATCACATAGGTACGGTTGCCATGCAGCACGCCAGGCCGGCCGGCCACCAGCGAAGCTGCGTGCTGGCCGGAGGCTACGCCATGACCGGCGGCCTCGGCGCCGTAGATCGCCACCTCGCGATCGTTGAGGAACGGATGGAACAGGCCGATCGCGTTGGAGCCGCCGCCGACACAGGCGACCAGCGCATCCGGCAGGCGTCCGTACTCGGCGAGCATCTGCACGCGCGCCTCGCGGCCGACCACGGCATTGAAGTCGCGCACCAGCGTCGGATACGGATGCGGGCCGGCCACGGTACCGATGATGTAGAAAGTGTCGTGCACGTTGCTGACCCAGTCGCGCAACGCTTCGTTGAGGGCATCCTTGAGCGTTTGCGAGCCCGAGGTGACGGGCCGCACTTCGGCGCCGAGCAGCTTCATCCGGAATACGTTGATCGACTGCCGCTCGATATCGGTCGCACCCATGTAGACCACGCACTGCAGACCCAGACGCGCGCAGACCGTGGCCGTGGCCACGCCGTGCTGGCCCGCACCGGTCTCGGCGATGATCCGCTGCTTGCCCATGCGCTTGGCCAGCATGCTCTGGCCGATGGTGTTGTTGATCTTGTGCGCGCCGGTGTGGTTGAGATCCTCGCGCTTGAGCAGGATCTGCGCGCCACCGAGTTTCTTCGACATCCGCTCGGCGTGGTAGATCGGCGATGGACGGCCGACGTAGTGTTTCAAGTCGCGCTCGAGCTCGGCGATGAATTGCGGGTCCTTGCGATAGTGCGCATATGCCGCCGTCAACTGTGCCAATGGCGCCATCAGCGTTTCGGACACGTAGGCGCCGCCGTACGGACCGAAATGTCCGCGCGCGTCGGGCCACTGCGAATAGTCGATGGGCGGAACTACCTGGGATTCAACCGCTGCCACGGCGCACCTCGTCGATGAAGACCCTCATTCTCGCATGGTCCTTGATGCCCGGCGATGTTTCGATGCCACTGCTGGCATCCACAGCCCAAGGCTTCACGCGGGTGACGGCGGCGTGCACATTTTGCGGATTCAGACCGCCGGCCAGAAGGATCGGACGATCCAGCGCTGCCATCGCGCGCGTCCAGTCGAAAGTCTGGCCGGTACCACCGGCGGCACCGGCGCGATGGCTGTCGAGCAGGAATCCCGTCGCATCGGGATAGCCGGCCGCGAAGGCCGCCACATCATCCACGTCCAGCATCGGCACGACCTTGATGTAGGGCTTGCCGAACATGCGGCAGAACGCCGCCTCTTCGCGGCCATGGAACTGCAGCAGGTCGAGCGCTACCGCGTTGATCGTGCGCGCAACCTCGTCCGCGTGCTGATCGAGGAACAGTCCTACGCGGCTCACGAACGGCGGCATCGCGCGCGCGATGCATTCGGCAGCATCGGCGCCGATCCGCCGCGGGCTGCCGTGCGCGAAGATCAATCCGATCGCATCGGCACCCAATCGCGCGGCTGCCAGCGCGTCGTCGACGCGGGTCATGCCGCAGAATTTGATCCGCGTTCGCATGGTCTTGAATCTATGCCGGAACTGCTGCCGCCGGCGCGCTCGCACTCGCCTCGGCCGGCAAGCCGAAGTGCGCGGGATATAGCGGACCGATGAACAGCAGCCCGTTGGGCGGTGCGGTAGGCCCGGCCACCGCACGATTTCGCCCGACCAGCAGTTCGCCGATCCACTGCGGCGGTTGCGTGCCGCGCCCGACCGGCAACAGGCTGCCGATGATGTTGCGCACCATGTGGTGCAGGAAGGCATTGGCCTGGATTTGCATCACCACGATTTCACCCTCGCGCACCACGTCGATCGCATCGACCCGCCGGCATGGCGACTTGGCCTGGCAGGCCACGGTGCGGAAGCTGGTGAAGTCGTGCTCACCGAGCAGCAGCTGCGCGGCCTGGTTCATCGCCTCGGCGTCCAGCGGCAGACGTTCCCAGGTCAGCATCTGCCGCTGCAGGGCCGGTCGCACGGCGCGATTGAGGATGCTGTAGCGATAGCGCCTGGCGATTGCTGCGTAGCGCGCATGAAACCCGGCGTCGACCGGCTGCGCCCAGCGCAGGCATACGCTGTCGGGCAGCTTCGCGTTGGCGCCGAGCACCCAGGCACGCATGCTGCGCTCGCTGTCGCTGTCGAAGTGCACCACCTGGCACTGCGCGTGCACGCCGGTGTCGGTGCGCCCAGCACAGGTGACCACGACCGCATGGTCGGCGACCGACGACAGCGCGGACTCGACCGCAGCCTGCACGCTGTCGCCGTGCGTGAGCCGCTGCCAGCCGAGGAAGCCGGAGCCGTCGTACTCGATGGCAGCGGCAATACGCATGCGCAATCCTGGGCGAAAGGTGCGGACTGGCCGCGTCGATCTACATTGTCGCTGCTGGGCGACTGCGCTGCACCTGTGCCGCTGCCGAGGGTGAAAATCGCGCCGGCGTTCGGCCGTGCCAGCCCTGCTTGCCGCGCCGCGGACAAGCTGCACCCCAATCGACGCCGAGGGCCGTGAAAGGCCCTCGGCGAACAACGGATACGCTGCTCAGACGATGTCGTTGAGCAGACGCTGCGCTTCGGTTTTCTGCGCGGCGGTGCCTTCGGAGATCACTTCCTGCAACATGCTGCGTGCGCCTTCCGGATCGCCCATGTCGAGGTAGGCACGTGCCAGATCGAGCTTGGTGCCGACCGCGTCTTCGCCATCGAAGAAGCCACCTGTGGCAGGTACCGAAGGCGGGTCGATATCCAGCTGCGGCGCTTCGAATTCCTCGGTGCGGAACGTGTCGTCGGCGGGCGGCGGCGGTGCGCCGGTTCGCGCGGTGGACTTCGGCGCCTCGGGCTCTTCGAGGCTGAAGTCGAATGGCTCCGGATCGACCGGCTTGATCGTTTCGATGTCCGGCTTGCCCAGATCGAAACCATCGTCGGCCTGCCGCGTATCGGCCTCGACCTGGTCGAAGTCGAAGCTGTCGTTGCTGACCGGCCCCAGTTCGAACATCGGGTTGCCGGGCAACATCTCGCGGCCCATGGCGCAGGCTTCGACCCACGCGGGTGCGTCGATGTCCGACACCTGCCCATACATCGCACCGGCCGCACCTTCGAACTTCTCGGCATCGCCTTGCGTGTAGTAGTGGCGCAGCAGTGCCAGGTGCGCCTCCAGATCGGTGGGATCGCTGCCGAGGCTGTTGAGCAGTTCGCGTTCCTCGTTGCCGCGCTCGGTGTCGTCTCCGAACACGCCACCGTCGAACGACTCGGCCACGGATGCGCGAGCAGCGATCGCGGGAGCCACCTTGCGACGACCGCGCAGCAGCAGCAGCAGAATGCCACCCAGCAGCAGCGCCGCACTGGCACCGATGAGGATCAGGTTCTCTTGCCACCATGCAGTCGCCTGGCGCTGCTGGATCGGCGCCACAGCGGCAGGTTCCGGGTCTGGAACCGGGGTGACATCCACGATCGCAGGGTCGGTCACGGTGTCAGCCGGCGCCTCGACAATCGCGGTGGCCGGATCGGTTGCCGGCGTCATGCCCGGGTCCGCATTCGGCTCGACGCCCGGATCGAGCGGCGGCGTGACTGCAGGATCGTCGACACCTGCGGTGGCGGCGGGGTCGACCACGGCCGGTTCCACGGGCGCTGGCTCGACGATCGCCGGTTCCGGCGCGATCGGTGCGGGCGTCGCATCGACCGTCGGCACCGCGGCAATCGCCTGCGCTGCCGCTGCAGCCCGCTGCGCCTCGATGTCGTCCTGCATCGCCTTCAGGCGGCGCTGCAACTCGGCGATCTCGCTGTCCTTGAGATCGACCAGGCGGGTGTTGTCCTGCTGCATGCGCTCGAGCGTCTGCACCCGGGTGCGCAGCTCGCCGGCTTCCTGCTCGCGACTGGCCAACTGCTCACGGGCGCGGTCCAGATCGCCACGAACCGCGGCGGTATCGGTGCCACCCGCAGCGCCCGGGCGATCGACGCCCGAGGCCGCGCCGCCGGAACCGGCACGCGGCGGTACCAGCTCCAGTCGTGAATCGTCGCGCGGTGGACGGCTTTCGGTGCTGCGCGGCTCCGGCGCCGGCACGCCGGTGTCGGCGAGCAGCGTCGGATTGCGGGCGCCCTGCCACGCCTGGGTCTGCGCGGCGAATTCGGCGGCCGCATCGGCAACCGCGAGCGCTCGCGCTTGATCGGCAGTCGGAATCCGCAGCACCGCACCGCGCTTGAGCTGGTTGACGTTGTTATTCGAGAACGCGTCCGGATTGGCACGCAGGATCGCGATCATCATCTGGTTCAGCGTGACGTCGCGATCAGGTCGCGTTGCGGTGCTGATCTCCCACAGCGTTTCGCCTGCGGCAACCGGGCCGTACTCGCCGGGCGCGGAAGAAACGGGCGTTGGTGCTGCCGGTTCGGGATCGACAAAGGTCGGTTGCGGAGCGTCGGCCAGCGGCTCCGCCGCTGGCGGCTGAGCGGCCGGCAACTCGGTTGCAGGCTGTTCGATCGCAGCGCGCTGTGCAGCGGGCGTCTCGGCAATCGGTTGTGGTGCCGGCTCGGCGTCGCGGGGACTCGGCGGCAGCGGCTCGGGCGAAGCAATCGGTTCGGGTTCGCGCACCGGTTCGGCCACGGCCTGCGAACCGATGACCGCGGGCGCGACGACCGCGGGGTCCAGCAGCACGGTGTATTCGCGCAGCAGGCGGCCATTGGCCCAGCTGACCTCGACCAGGAAACTCAGGAACGGTTCGCGAACCGGCGATTCGCTGGAAACCTGGATAACCGACTGCCCGTCCTTGGCCTTGACCACTTCGAAGTTCAGCGGCACGGAGACGCCGGACAGGTCCAGGCCGACGCGCGCAAAGTCTGCGGCCGAGGCGAGGTTGGCACGCAGTGCTTCCGCTTCGCCCGGCGCTGCCTCGTTGATCGCGATCTCCGCGACCAGCGGCTCATTGAGCCCGGATTTGATGGTGATGCCGCCCAGACCCAGCGCCCACGCGGCAGGACTGCCCAGCGCGAGCGCGATAGCCAGCGACAGCTTGATCGGTTGTTTCATGTGACTGGCCCCCGGAGGCGATAGGTTCCCAAGCTCGTGCCGTGCCCGCACAATCCTCGAAACTGGCTTATAACACAACGCTAACTATAGGTCAGCCCAAGGATTATTGGAACCGTGACCCGGTCGGCATCGAGCACCATGCAGGCCGAGCCCCGGAACAACCGTTTCGGGCAACGCGTCCGCGCGACCCGGCACCCGGCCGTTCGCGGTTGCGGCCGGCGCGCAGGGCGCGTATCGGGCGTGACCGTTTCGCGGCCAACCGGCGCTCAGGAATGTTCGGCTGCGAGCAGTTCCCCGATCTGGATCGCATTCAAGGCCGCGCCTTTGCGGATGTTGTCGGCGACCACCCATAGGGCGATGCCGCGCGGATGCGAGATATCGTCGCGGATGCGCCCCACGTATACCGGATCGGTGCCGGCAGCATGGGTGACGGGCGTCGGATAGCCACCGGCTTTGCGCTCGTCGACCACCACCACGCCGGGCGCCGACTCGAGCAGGCTTCGCACCTGTGCAGCGGTGATCTTTTCGCGCGTCTCCAGGTGCACCGCCTCCGAGTGGCCGTAGAAAACCGGCACCCGCACGGCTGTGGGATTGACCTGGATCGATTCGTCTTCGAGGATCTTGCGCGTTTCCCACACGAGCTTCATCTCTTCCCTGGTGTAGCCGTTGTCCTGGAACTCGTCGATCTGCGGGATCAGATTGAACGCGATCTGCAGCGGGAACTTCTTCGGCTCGGGCGACTTGAAGCTGAGCAGCGCTGCGGTCTGTTTGGCCAGTTCATCCATGCCCGAGCGCCCCGCGCCGGATACCGACTGGTAGGTGGCGACATTGATCCGCTCGATGCCGACTGCACGATGGATCGGCGCCAGCGCCACCAGAAGCTGCATCGTCGAACAGTTCGGATTGGCGATGATGCCGCGCGGTCGGCGCGCGATCGCATGCGGATTGACCTCGCTGATCACCAGCGGCACGTCGGCGTCGTAGCGGAACTGCGAGGTGTTGTCGACCACCACGGTGCCGGCCGCGGCGGCGCGTGGCGCATGCACCTTCGACACCGCAGCGCCGGCCGAGAAGAACGCGAAGTGGGTGCCGGTGAAATCGTACTGATCGAGATCGCGCACGGTCAGTTCGCGCCGACCGAGTTTCACCGTGCCACCGGCCGAGCGTGCGCTGGCCAGCGCCACCACCTCGGAGGCCGGGAACTTGCGCTCGGCCAGGATCGCCAGCAGTGCTTCGCCGACCGCGCCGGTGGCGCCGACCACTGCGACCTTGAACTTGCGACCTTCGGACTCGCTCATCGGAATTCCTGTCGGATTGCCACGCCGGTACAGGCCGACGCGGCTGCCGATTGTTGTTGCAGTGCCTGAATCGCGCAAGGCGCATTTGCGGGCAATGGTCTTGCGCACCGTGCACCAGCCCCGACGCTGGACGAGCATGCGCAGCGGCCAAAAAAAACGCCGCTGCGCGTCCGGGGACGGCGCAGCGGCGCGATTCGTTGGCAACGCCGGACGCGCATCGCGCGCCCGGCGTGTCTACTCAGTGGCGACGCCCACCCGCCACCAGCAATCCGAGGCCGAACACGCCGAGGATTGCCAGCCACAGGCCGATGTTGCTCAGCGTCGGGACCGGAACCGAGGTCGAGAACACGGCAGTCGAACCGGCCAGGCTGAAGGTGAAGGTCTGCGCACCCGCGGTGCAGTTGAGCACGCCAGTGAACAATCCGGCGGTCGGATTGCTGTAAGTCACCGTGGTCGACGCATTGCCAGCAGCCGGCACGTTGATGATCAGCGGAGCCACCGTGAACTGGGTTGCAGTGGGTGCGGTGCAGGTGACGGTCGCAGCTGCAGCACCAGGGTTCTGGAACTGCAGCGTCGAGGTGGTCGCCGCACCGCCCACAGCCTGCGGCGGAGTTGCCACCGTGCTGCCCGAGATCGGCGTCGAGGTCAGCGGTATGGCCGTACCTGCCGGGCACGACAGCGTCCACGTGCGGGCATTGGCGCTACCACCGCGGTTCTCGTTGCAGGTCAGGGCCTGGGTTACTGCCGCTGCACCCAGGGTGCAGGTGCCCGACAGGCTGGCACCGCTGATCGCACCCGCGCCCACGGCCGTGATCGTCTGCGCAAAACCGGCGAATGGCGCGGTCGGCGCGGTACAGGTCAGGGTCGTGGTCGACGGCGCACCGCTGCCGGAACCGGCCGGTGCACCGAGCGCGACCGCGATGGAGCCCGCACCCGTCGAGCCGACCGCAGCGCCGCCGGTGAAGCCGACGGTGGTACCGGTTGCCGGCGTAAAGGCGAATACCGGTGCGGTCGATGCACCGACAATCGTGACAGGTGTATTAGGCGTGTTGTCCCAAACAAACCGCGTCACCACGGCGGGAAAACCGGTGGCCGCAGTCGTGGTCATTATCGCGTAACCGTAGTGCAGGGTAGAGCCGGTCTCGTTGGTGAATCGAAAACCCACGTAGCTTGTACCCGTGGTGCGGAACGACGTGCCCAGGGTGGACACAGGGCCCACACTTGCGAAGGTGCTTGCCGGACCGACGACCGCGCCAGGCAAGAGCGCGGTGAGCCCCGTTCCCGTACCGACGACCTGATTGTTGTTTGCAGCGCCCGCAGACGTGAAGAAGACCAGAAAACCGCCCGTCTGGTACGGGTTGAAGTCCCAGCCGGCAATGGTCGCATTCGCGCTGGCGCCGGTCACCATATTCAGATACAAACCGTCAAGGTTTGGTGTGACGTTCAGGCTCACCGGCCCACTGTCGATCACCGCCGCCATCGCAGCCGAAGAGGCAAGCCCCATGAATGTCAAGCCAGCCATGGCGCGTACCCGGCGAGCCATCAGGCTGCCGCTTCGAAGTGTGCCGATACCCATTGTTTTGATCCCCGTGTTGTCGTTGTTTGAACTGTGCCCCGAATGCATTTTTACACCGAGATGACAACGCGGTACAACACTTGCTGGCGCAGGCGCGCCGCCCTACTTCACGCCGTTTCGCGGTAGTGCCCGCAAGCCCATGAAATCGCTAAATGCGTGATCGACCATGGCCTGAGGCGCCGCGGTCGATCCGCCACCGCGAGCAGGGCGCCAGGTCACCGATTATCGGTCCGCGCGCCAAACATCAGCCGCCGCTGCGCGCTCACGGAACCCTCGGCATCGTCGCTTCAACGTCGCCACACTGCGCCCGATGCCGCAACACATGGTCCATCAAGACCAGCGCGACCATCGCCTCGGCGATCGGCGTGGCGCGGATGCCCACGCAGGGATCGTGGCGACCCTTGGTCACCACCTCGATCGGCTGGCCATCGACATCGATGCTGCGCCCGGGCTGCGGCAGGCTGGAGGTGGGCTTGAGTGCGATCGCCACCCGCAGTTGCTGGCCGCTGCTGATGCCGCCGAGAATGCCGCCGGCGTGATTGCTGGTGAATCCCTGCGGCGTGATCTCGTCGCGATGCTGGGTGCCGCGCTGTGCGACCACCGCGAAGCCGTCGCCGATCTCCACCCCCTTGACCGCGTTGATGCCCATCAGCGCGGCGGCGAGGTCGCCATCGAGCTTGCCGTACAGCGGCTCGCCGAGACCGGGCGGCAGGCCGTCGGCCACCACTTCGATGCGCGCACCGATCGAATCGCGATCCTTGCGTACGGCATCGAGGAGATCTTCCAGCTCGCCGATCATGTCGGGGTCGGGCCAGAAAAAAGCATTCTGCTCGACTGCCGCCCAGTCGAAGCGCCGCGGCACCAGGCTGCCCATCTGCGTCATGCAGCCGCGCACCTCGATGCCCATGCGCAGCCTGAGCCACTTCCTGGCGATCACGGCGGCGGCCACGCGCATGGTGGTCTCGCGTGCCGAGGAGCGACCGCCACCACGCGGATCGCGGATGCCGTACTTGTGCCAGTAGGTGTAGTCGGCATGCCCTGGGCGAAAGCTGCGCGCGATGTCGGCGTAGTCTTTCGAGCGCGCGTCGGTGTTGCGCACCAGCAGCGCGATCGGCGTGCCGGTGGTGCGGCCTTCGAATACGCCGGACAGGATCTCGACCCGATCCTCCTCGTGGCGCTGCGAGGTGTGTCGCGAGCGACCGGTGGCTCGCCGTCCGAGATCGTGCGCAAACTCCTCCTCGCTGATCTCAAGCCCCGGCGGACAGCCGTCGATCACGCAACCGATCGCAGGCCCGTGGCTCTCGCCGAAGGTGGTGACCGCCAGCAGCTTGCCGAAGGTATTGCTCACGGGGTGAGCCCGCGCGCGGCCAGCGCGCCCAGCACAACGTCGCGATGGGCCAGCAGGTCGCGACGTTCGAGCACGAACACGCCCATCTGCCCGACCTTGAACTCGACCCACGCGAAGGGCACCTGCGGCAGCAGTGTGGATAGCGCGGCTTCGCTGTCGCCGACCTCGCAGATCAGCAGGCCATGTTCGCGCAGATGCTCGGGGGCTGCGGCGAGGATGCGCAGCGGCAGGTCCAGGCCGTCGACGCCGGACTCAAGCCCCAGTGCGGGTTCGAACTGGTACTCCGGCGGCAATGCGGCGACCTCGTCGGCCGGCACATAGGGCGGATTGCTCACGATCAGATCGTAGCTCTCGCCGGCAAGTTCGCCGAACAGATCGGACTTGCGCACTTGCACGCGATCGGCGACGTTGTGCTCGCTGGCGTTGTGACGCGCCAGATCCAACGCCGCATCGTTGATATCGGCCAGATCGACCTGCCAGTACGGATGATGCACGGCGATAGCGATGCCGATGCAGCCGGAGCCCGTGCACAAATCGAGCACACGCTGTATCTCGCGCCCGCCGAGCCACGGCTCGAAGCCTGCCAGGATCAACTCGGCGATCGGCGAGCGCGGCACCAGCACCCGTTCGTCGACGCTGAACGACAGTCCCGCGAACCAGCCTTCGCCGGTGAGGTAGGCCACCGGGCGACGCTCGTCGATGCGACGCCTGAACAAGGCCAGCACGTCGCCGCGCTCTTCGGTGCTCAGGCGGGCCTGGCCGTAGACCGGCGGCGTGTCCGGCGGCAGATGCAGCGCATGCAGCACCAGCTGGGTCGCCTCGTCGATCGCCGAATCGTTGCCGTGGCCGAAGGTCAGGCCTGCCTGATTGAAGCGACTCGCGCCCCAACGGATGAAGTCGATGATGGTGAGCAGTTCGGCTGGCACGTGGTCGGCGGGGTCAGGACGGGTAGGCAAGTATAGAACCCCGCGCAGCGACCGGTCCTGCACCATGCGCTCGCTATACTTGGACGTCTCGTCCTGCGTCGCGCCCGCAATGAATTCCAACCGCTCCATCATGATGTTGATCGTGGTCGCCGCAGTCGCGGTGTCGGCCGGACTGTGGCTGGGCCAACGGCAGCTGCTGACGCCCGCAGCGGATGCCACGATTCCGGTGCAGGCGGCATTGCTTTACCCGCAGGCGCGTACGGTGCCGCCATTCGACCTCGAGCGCGCGACCGGCGGCACCTTCAGCCAGGACGATCTGCAGGGCCGCTGGACGCTCGCATTCTTCGGCTTCACCCATTGCCCCGACATCTGCCCGACCACGCTGGCGGCGATGAAACAGGTCCAGGATGCGCTGGCGGCAAGCCAACCGGCGATTCCGCTGCAGATGTTGTTCGTATCGGTCGACCCTGACCGCGACACGCCCGCGGTGCTGGCCAAGTACGCCGCGTTCTTCAGCCCGGACATCATCGCCGTCACCGCACCCGAGGAGCGACTGCTGCCGATGACCCGCGGGCTCGGCGTGGTCTACATGCAAAGCGCGCTGCCCGCAGGCGGCTATACGGTCGACCACAGCGCGCAGTTGGTGTTGATCGACCCGCAGGGCCGCATGACCGGCATGTTCCGCCCACCGCTGGATGCGCAGCGGATCGCCGGGGACCTGCGCCTGATTGCCGCCGCCGCGCCATGAAGGCTGCGATCGCGTTGCAGACCTGGGTGCCGCAGAAGCTGCTTTCGCGGATCGTGATGGCGGCAACCCGCTGGCGCTTCAAGCCTTGGAAAGACCTGCTTATCCGCACCATCACCCGCGTCTATGGCGTGAATCTCGGCGAGGCGGCCAGCGCAAACCTGGCCGACTACCCGCACTTCAACGCGTTCTTCACCCGCGCGCTGAAAGCCGGCGCGCGCCCGCTGCATGCCGATCCCGCAGCGCTGCTGATGCCTGCCGACGGCCGCATCAGCCAGGTCGGCAGGATCGTCGACGGGCGGATGTTGCAGGCCAAGGGCCACCATTTCAGTGCCGAAGAGCTGCTCACCGATGCCGCGCTGGCCGCACCGTTTCGCGATGGCTGCTTTGCCAATATCTACCTGTCGCCGCGCGACTACCACCGCGTGCACATGCCGATGGCCGGCCAGCTGCGCCAGACCCTGCACGTGCCCGGCAGGCTGTTCAGCGTATCGCCTGCCACGGTGGCCGAGGTCCCGCAGCTGTTCGCCCGCAACGAGCGGCTCGTTTGTCTGTTCGACACCGACCACGGCCCGCTGGCGGTGGTGCTGGTCGGTGCGATGCTGGTGTCGGGGGTGGAAACCGTCTGGGGCGGTGTCGAGATTCCGCCATATGCGAAAACAATTGTCAGTCGGGACTTCCGTGGAGTCGGGCCTTCGGTGCGCCTCGAGCGCGGTGCGGAGCTTGGCCGCTTCAATATGGGATCTACGGTTATCCTATTGATGCAAAAGACTTTTTCTGTCGAAACGGCGCTTGGGCCAGAGTGCCCGGTGCGGGTGGGCGAACGCCTCGGAAGCCTGCCTTCGAACGCCTGACCGATCGCTTGCCAAGGTCCCGGAACGCGATTAAGGTGACGCTGAAGGTCAATATGTGACGCAAACGGCATTCTGCTGCGTCACCCAGGTGCACCATAAGCGCCACTCCGACAAGCGACACAGGGGAATCAGGATGAACGAGTTGGTCCAGCGCACGATGCTGCGCATGCGCGTCCTCGGCCGGTACATGGTTCTGCGTCGGCAGCTGGCGGAAGTCCGTCGCGGCATCGAGGCCTTGTCCACCGCCGACCAACGCGCGTTGATTGCGCACGCTTCGCGCGAGATGCAGCTGTCACAGCATCAATCGCGCGAAGCAGAAACCACCAATGCCGCATTCGGTCGTTCGCGCACCGGCAACCCGCGCGTGCGTCTGATCGGGATCGCGCAATGGCTCACCTCGGCATTCCGCGAGACCGAGAATTCCGAGCATGGCGAGATGCAGGAGCTGCATCGGCAGCTGATGCGTGCGTTTCGTCTCCTGCGCGAAGCCACCGGCTACGTAACCAGCGCCGCCTGAGGAACCGATCACCTCGGAAGGCATGGCGAGCCGCGGCAGCAGTGCCGCGGCTTTTTTTATGCGCGTGATGCGCCTTCGGGTGGCGCGCGGTCAGGCGCGGCAGCTGGGCACGGTCAAGCGCTGGCCGGCGCGGATCGCATAGCGCGGCGCCTTGATCTGGTTGGCAATTGCGATCACGCGCGGATTGCCGCAACCGAACTTGCGCGCGATCGACGACAGCGTCTCGCCTTGACGCACGACGTGGGTCTGCCCGCCCGCGCTGCCCGCGCTGCCAGCGCTGCCAGCGACCCGTGCCGGTGCTGCCGGCACCTTGGGCTTGCGCGCGGCACTCAGCTGCGCGGCCAGCGTGGTCAATGCGCCGTCCTGGCAGGTGCGTGCGTAGGCTTGGGCAGCAATCGCGGGAAGTTCGAGACGAGTGCCTTGCGCAATCCGGTCGCCGGGCTCCCAGCGCGGATTCAAGTTGCGCAGCGTGCGAAACCAGCCGCGCGCATTGCCCTGCTGGCCCAGGCACACGGCCAGCTCGTTGAGCGAACTGGCGCGGGTCAAGGTGATCTCTCCCGGGCGGGCGTCGACCGCGGGGAAACGCAGGTTGTATTCCTCCGGATGCAGGAACAGCCACGCGGCCGCCAGCACCATCGGCACGTAGTCGCGGGTTTCCGGCGGCAGGCGATTGAACACCTGCGGATCCCAGAAGCTCTTCGCGCCCTTGGACGACAGCCGCTGCATGCGCCCTTCGCCACCGTTGTACGCGCCGAGCACCAGTTCGAGATTGTTGTTGAAGATGCGCAGGTGGTCGTTGATGTAGGCCACGTTGGCGCGGGTCGCTGCGGTCGGGTCGAAGCGCTGGTCGAAGCCGTTGTCGACCGCCAGCCCGTAGCGGCGCCCGGTGTAATACATGAACTGCAGCGGACCCGAGGCACCTGCCCGCGAGACCGCATGCACCTTGGCGCCCGATTCCTTGGCCAGGATGCCGAACAGCAGCGCCTCGGGCAGGCCCGCCTTTTCGTACTCCGGCCACATGCGATAGCGCATGAACTGGTAGTTCTCGTGCGCCTCGAGCAGGAACGGGCGCATCCACGTCAGCCATTCCTCGAGCGCGGCCTGTACCGGTTCATTGACCGTGATCAACTTGCGCAACTCCTGGCCCTTGAGCAGCGCCGTCGAGCGCGCGGTTTCCGGCAGCGTGGTCAGCAGCGGCGATTCCGCCTCCTCGTTGCGCTCCTCGATCGGCGTGGCGTCCTCCACCGACTCGTTGTCGCTGAGCAAGCCCAGCAGCACCTGGGTCTGGCGCGCGGCCAGCGCATCTTGTGCGGCCAGCACGCGCTCGATATCGCAGCCGGGCGTAGACGCGCAGCGCCCTGCAGTCGCGCTCAGCGCTTCGCGCGCTGCAGTCAGTGCAGCGGCCGCCGCTTCGGCATCGCCGGCGGCATAGGCGGCCAGTCCGGTTTCGCCAAGTTCGGCAGCCGACTTGACGTCGACCAGAATGGCATCGATGGCCGCTTCGTTGACCTGCGCTGCGCGCGGCGGCAGTTGCGTGCACGCGGCGAGCAGCACGCTGCACAGGCCCAGCAACAGGCGACGGAGGATCGGCACGCGGCAACTCCGGCAGAGCGGGCTGATCAAGGTACACAGGCCGGTCGATTGCGGCAAATGCGACCGCTCGCCCCGGCCAGTCCGCAGGAGCCAGCATGCCCTGCGCTGCGTAGTACGCGCATGCGGCTAGAATCCCGATTCTTGATTCCACCACGCGAGGCCCTTGGTGAACGACATCCTCCTTGGCAAGGGCGAGCGCGATGTGCTGCTGCTCGGCAAGTACGCCAATCGCCACGGTCTGGTGGCCGGCGCCACCGGCACCGGCAAGTCGGTCTCGTTGATGGTGATGGCCGAAGGATTTTCGCGCCTGGGAGTGCCGGTGTTCCTTGCCGATGTGAAGGGCGATCTCGCCGGTTTGTGTCAGCCGGGCACCGCCAACGATCGCATCCAGGCGCGGATCGAAAAACTGGCGCTCGGCGATTGGTCGCCGCAGGCCGCACCGGTGGTGTTCTGGGATCTGTACGGTGCCAAGGGCCATCCGGTGCGCGCGACCGTATCGGAGATGGGCCCTACCCTGCTCGGCCGCGTGCTCGAACTCAACGACACCCAGGACGGCGTGCTGCAGGTCGGATTCAAGCTCGCCGACGACAACGGGCTGCTGCTGCTTGATCTGGACGACCTGCGCGCGCTGCTCACCTTCCTCAGCGAAAACGCCAAGCAGGTGTCGGCGCAGTACGGGCTGGTGTCGCCACAGTCGATCGGCGCGATCCAGCGCGCCTTGCTGCGCCTCGAGGCCGATGGCGGCGAGCGCTTCTTCGGCGAACCAGCGCTCGATCTGGCCGACTTCATGCGCCAGGACATGTCCGGTCGCGGCATCGTCAACGTGCTGTGCGCAGAACAGCTGATCTTCAAGCCCAAGCTGTATGCGACGTTCCTGCTGTGGCTGCTGTCGGAGCTGTTCGAGAACCTGCCCGAAGTTGGCGACCTCGAAGTGCCGAAGCTGGTGTTCTTCTTCGACGAGGCGCACCTGCTGTTCGACGACGCGCCGCCATCGCTGCGCCAACGGGTCGAACAGGTCGTGCGCCTGATCCGCTCCAAGGGCGTCGGCGTGTACTTCATCTCGCAGCTGCCCGACGACGTGCCCGAGAATATCCTCGGCCAGCTCGGCAACCGCGTGCAGCACGCGCTGCGCGCGTTCACCCCGCGCGACCAGAAGGCGGTCAAGACCGCAGCACAGACTTTCGCGCCAAACCCGAAATTCAAGGTGGTCGATGCGATCACCCAGCTCGGCGTCGGCGAGGCACTGGTCAGCACCTTGCAGGAAGGCGGCATACCGCTGCCGGTCGAGCGCACGTACATGGTGCCGCCGCGCTGTCGGATCGGCACGATCACCGACGAGGAGCGCGCTGTTGTGCGTGCGCGTTCGCCGATCGGCACCAGGTACGACACCGCGATCAATCGCGAATCCGCGCACGAACGCCTCAGCCAGCGCAACGCCGCGCCAACGCCCTCACCAGTGCCCGCGCCCGGCGGCACCCCGCCACCGACTGGCGCTCCGCCGCCGGCTGCAGGCAAGCCGGCCGCGCAAGGTCCCGGCGTGAGCGGCATGCTCAGGGATTGGCTGCTTGGCAGCAATCGGCGGCAGGGGGCCATCGAGGCATTCACCAAACAGACCGTACGCACGGTCGGCAGCCAGCTCGGCCGGCAAATCGTGCGCGGCATACTCGGCGGCAGCACGCGTCGATGAGCGCGAAAAACCCCTGATTCCCGCAGCGCTGCAGCTTGCGATGCATGCGCGCGGTCGAGCGCATGGGTTGTGCCAAAGCCCGACGCGCGGACCGGATTTGACCTCAGTGCTGGACCAGACGCACCGCGGGATGGCAATCAGGTTGAATCGGCCCAATCTCAGGCGAACAGATCGCGCTGCGGCGGCTCATGCACAGCATCGATCTCGCCGGGAAAAGGGGCAAGTGCGGGCAACGACGGTAATCGCTCGCGCAGCAGCGCATGCAACAGCCGCGCAAGCTGCGGCGCGTTGGCATCGTCCGGCGTGTGGGTGAAGAAGTACACCTCACGACCGTCGAGCAGCCATTGCGAGACCCGCTCGACCCAGAACACGAGCGCCGTGCGGGCGTTCTCGACCGCGTTGCCACCCACGAAGCGCACGAACGCCGGCCCTGAAGTCACGACCGCACGCTGCGGCAGTCGTGGCTTGCGCTCCTGCGCCTGCGCCGTCGTGGCATCAAGCGCGATGTGGTCGAACACATGGTGGGTATCGAAATTGCCCCGCGACGCGCCGTGCGCTGCCAGCAACTGGTCGAAAGCGCGCTCAGCGACGCCATCATCGTAGAGCCCAGGGTGGCGCACCTCCACGGCGCAGGCGAATCCGGCAGGCAGGCCACCCAGATAGCGGTCGAGCGCGTCCAGATCGCGTGGGCCGAATCCAGGACCCAACTGCAGCAGCAAGGGTCCAAGCCGTTCCGGCAGCAGCGCCATCAGGCGCAGGAAAGCATCGGTCTCGCGCGCGGCATCGCGCAGCCGGCGCTCATGGGTCACGCTGCGCGGGAACTTGAAGCAGAAGCGGAAGCCTGCCGGCGCCTCACTGGCCCATCGACGCACCGTGGCCTCGGTCGGCAAGCCGTAGAAAGTCGAATTGCCTTCGACCGCGCCAAACACGCGCGCATACTGGGGCAGGAAATCACCGCGCTGCGCGTTGCGGGAGTAAAGACTGCCGCGCCAACCGTCGAACGCCCAGACCGGGCAGCCGAGCCGCAATGTTCCGAGCTGCTGCATTGTGTGCATCGCCGCACTCTGGCATAACCCGGCGCCAAACCCACGTGGAGGACCGCATGTCGCGTTGGCGACCACCCGCAGCGCCCAGCACCGCGATCATCACCCCGCAAGGGCACGAGCGGATGAAGGCAGAACTCGACGTGCTGTGGCACCGCACGCGCCCCGAAGTGGTTCGCGCGCTGGCCGCGGCCGCAGCCGAAGGCGACCGCTCCGAAAACGCCGAATACACCTATCGCAAGAAACAGCTGGGCGAGATCGACCGCCGGGTGCGCTATCTGAGCAAACGGCTGCAGACGGTGCGGGTGGTGCGCGAGCCGCCGACCGACCCGGGTGCGATCTACTTCGGCGCATGGTTCGTGCTCGAAGACGACAGCGGGGCCGAGCATCGCCATCGCATCGTGGGGCCTGATGAGACTGATGCGGCACTGGGCTGGATCAGCATTGATTCGCCGTTGGCGCGGGCGTTGCTGAAGCGGCGGGTGGATGATGAGGTGGTTGCCCAGCTGCCGCTGGGGGCAGTTTGTTTTGTGGTGGTGGCGGTTGGCTACGCCGGGCCGGTAGGCGAGTAGTTCTTTGGTTGTTGTTTTTCATGTTGTCGGTCTATCGTTTTCGTTTCGCTTTTTGCAGACGACGAGCACGGCCATACCGCAACACGTCAGTAGCACGAAACCGCTTTTTTCTGAGCACAAAAAGACCAGATCTCAGCTCTGAAAACATCTCGCGAATACGCGAAAGAAACAAGGACTCGGGTCTATCAGAGAACAAAAAACTACCCCGCTACCCCCAACCGCTCCCCCCGATAACTCCCATCCGCAATCCGCGCAACCCATGGCTGGTGCGCCAGATACCAATCAACCGTCCGTGCCATACCCGACTCGAAAGTCTCCAGTGGCCGCCAGCCCAGTTCGCGCTTGATCTTGCTCGCATCGATCGCATAACGGCGATCGTGGCCGGGGCGGTCCTTGACGTAGGTGATCAGCGAATCGCGGCTGGTGCCGCCGGGCAGCGGCGCTCGTTCGTCGATGAGTTTGAGGATGGCGCGTACGACCTGGATGTTCTCGCGTTCGGCGTCGCCACCGATGTTGTAGACCTCCCCGGGTCGGCCCAATGCCAGCACGCGCTGGATCGCCCGACAGTGGTCGAGCACGTACAACCAGTCGCGCACGTTGCGGCCATCCCCATACACCGGCAACGAGCCGCAGGTGAGCGCTTTCTGGATCATCAGCGGAACCAGTTTCTCCGGGAACTGGCACGGCCCGTAGTTGTTGGAGCAGTTGGTGGTGAGGGTTGGCAGGCCGTAGGTGTGGTGGAAGGCGCGCACCAGGTGATCGGAGGCCGCCTTCGATGCCGAATACGGCGAGTTGGGCGCATACGCGGTGTCTTCGGTGAAGCGGCCGACCGGGCCCAGCGAGCCGTACACCTCATCGGTGGACACATGCAGGAAGCGAAAGCCGTCCTGCTCGCCCAGCGGCAGGCCGCGCCAGTGGTCCAGCGCGCACTGCAGCAGGCTCAGGGTGCCGACCACGTTGGTCTGCACGAACGCCGCCGGGCCGTCGATCGAGCGGTCGACGTGGCTCTCGGCGGCAAAGTTGACGATCGCCGCCGGGCGATACTCGGCCAGCAGGTGTCGGACCAGGGCCTGGGCGCCGATCTCGCCGTGCACGAACACGTGCTCGGGGCGTGCACGCACCGACTCCAGGGTGTCGAGGTTGCCCGCATAGGTCAGTGCATCGAGGTTGACCACGCGCCAGCCGCCTTGTGCGAGCAGATCGAGCACGTAGTTGCCGCCAATGAATCCCGCACCGCCAGTGACCAGAATGGTTTTCATGCGGGGGATTATCGCGGCAAGGCCGGGATCGCGTCACCTGTGATGGGAGACCCAGCGGTCTGGCACCAGTCTTGGAAGGTGCCAGTGGGGCGCATTCGCCAGCCGCGCCCGAGGAGAGCCCGTGTTCGACGAAGACAGCGCCCAATTGCGCAAACAGCAACGGTTCCTGAGCGAGGTCGAGGTCGCGATCCGCGACGTCAACCGCAAGATCATCCATGAGCGGATCCCGGACCTGGACCGCCAGCGTTTCGTCACCTTCGCCACTTTCGTGGCGCAACTGCGTGCGGACTACTTGGCGATCGCGCTGTCGCTGCAGGCGAACGCATCCGAGCAGCCCGGGCAGTCGGCGATCGACTCGCTGCGTCTGCGCCGCAGGGCTTATCTGGAAGGCCGTGAAGCGTTCGCAGCCCTCGAGCGGGCGGTCGAGCGCGGCTACGTCGATATCGGCTGATCCGCTGCCGCAACCCGATCATTTTCTCCGCTGCGGCCGCGTGCCGGCGCGCAACACGATCCAAAGGAGTGCCGCGTGCTCGTTATTGTCGGATTCATCCTCGTCCTCGGCTGTGTGTTCGGCGGCTTCATCATCGCCGGCGGCAACATCATGGCGGTCGCCGAACCGGCGGCGATCGAAATGCTGATCATCGGCGGCGGCGCTTTCGGCGCCTTCGTGGCGGCCAGCACCATGAAAACCGTCAAGGGCGCGTTCTCCGGCACGCTGGGACTGCTCAAGGGCCCGAAGTACGGCAAGAACGACTATGTCGAGCTGCTCAAGCTGCTCTACGAGATCCTGATGAAGATGCGCAAGGACGGCCTGATGGCGGTCGAGTCGCACGTGGAGAATCCCGCCGAGAGCACGATCTTCCAGAAGTACCCGAAGGTGCTGGCAGACCACCACCTGCTTGATTTCATCACCGACTGCCTGCGCCTGATGATCGGCGGCAACATGGCCGCGCACGAGCTCGAAGCGGTGCTCGAGTCGGAGCTTGAAACCCATCACCACGAAGCCATCGGGCCCTCGCATGCAGTGCAGAAAGTCGCCGACGCCCTGCCCGCCTTCGGCATCGTGGCCGCCGTGCTGGGCATCGTGAAGGTGATGTCGCTGGTCGGCTCCGCGCCGCCTTCGGTGATCGGCGCCAAGGTCGCCGCCGCGCTGGTCGGCACCTTCCTCGGCATCCTGCTCGGCTACGGTTTCGTCGGTCCAGTGGCCGCGGCAATGGAACAACGCGCACACGAGGACAGCAAACCGTTCGATATCGTCAAGATCGCGTTGCTGGCCACCGTGCGCGGCTATGCGCCACCGGTGGCGCTGGAGTTCGCGCGCAAGCAGCTGTTTTCCGACATCCGCCCCAGCTTTGGCGACCTCGAAGCCGAGCTCAAGGGCGCGAAGTAAGCGCACCCAACGGACCCAGCCATGGCCAGCGGCAAGGGCGATCTGCCCCCGATCATCATCGTCAGGAAAAAGATCATGGCGGCCGGCCATCACGGTGGCGCATGGAAGGTCGCCTACGCCGACTTCGTGACCGCGATGATGGCCTTCTTCATGGTCATGTGGCTGGTCGTATCGCAACCGCAGGAAGTGCTCGGTGGCATCGCCGACTATTTCAAGAGCCCCTCTGCGGTTGAAGGACAAGCCGCCACGATGTCGCCCGGCGCGATGGGGCCCGGTGGCGCGGGCGATGCGCCGATCAACATCTTCGACAAGGTTTCGCCGAAGACCGGCAAAGGCGAAGATGGCGAGGGCAAGAAGAAGCAGACCGACGAGGAACTGCGCAAGGCCGCGGCCGCTGCCGAGCGCAAACGCCTCGAAGAACTGATGGTCGAGCTCAATGCCGCGATCGAGGCCAGCCAGTCGCTGGCGCCATTCAAGGACCAGCTGCTGATCGACATCACGCCGGAGGGACTGCGGATCCAGATCGTCGACAAACAGAACCGGCCGATGTTCGCCTCCGGTTCGTTCCGGCTGCAGGACTACACCAACCAGATCCTCGACGAGCTGGCCGAGTATCTGGCCAGCGTGCCCAATCGGGTGGCGATCACCGGCCACACCGACGTGACCGCATTCGGCAACGGCGAAGCGGGCTACACCAACTGGGAGCTGTCGGCCGACCGCGCCAACGCGGCGCGGCGTTCGCTGATCAATGGCGGCCTGGCGGGCGAAAAGTTCGCCCGCGTGGTGGGCCTGGCCTCAAGCGCACTGTTCGACAAAACCAATCCGTCGAACCCGATCAACCGCAGGATCAGCATCATCCTGCTAAGCCAGGCCGCCGAAGAGCAGACCCGCAAGTACGATGAACTCGAGCCCGATGAGGCCAACGGCGCGGCTTCAACGGACGATGCCGCCAGCGCTGGCACACCGACCAGTGCCGCCGCTCCGGCGCCGGAGACGAGCGCTGACCCGCCGCTGCGCGACGCGGCAAATCCCGCCGCACGCACGGCGGCCGATCTGGCGGCATTGGCCACTGCCGCTGCCGCGGGCGAGGGCGAGGGCAGCAAGCGCTGAACTCAGCGCGCGCGATGCTCCGGATTCAGAACGGAATATCGTCGTCCTCGAAGGACTCGCCACCGCCCTTGTTGGCGGGTGGCGCGTCGGACTGCGGACGCTGCGGTCCACGCGGTGCCCGTTCGCCGCCGCCGGTGGATCGTGGTGCGCCCATCTCGCCGCCGCGCTCGCCGCCGCCACCGGGACCGCCGAGCATCTGCATCTCGTTGGCGATGACGTCGGTCGAGTAGCGTTCGACGCCTTCCTTGTCGGTGTACTTGTCGGTGCGCAGTGAGCCTTCGACGTAAACCTGGCGGCCTTTTTTCAGGTACTCGCCGGCGATCTCGGCGAGCTTGCCGAAGAACACCACCCGGTGCCATTCGGCGCGTTCCTGCTTCTGGCCGGTCTGCTTGTCGGTCCACGACTCGTTGGTGGCGATGCGGATCTTGGTGATCGCGCCGCCGCTGGCGTTGTAGCGGGTTTCGGGGTCGGCGCCGAGGGTGCCGACAAGGATGACTTTGTTGACGCCTCGTGACATGGCGCGCTGCTTCCTGGGTTGGTTACGGGATTGGTGGCGGGAGCCTTGCGACCTGCAAGCCTGGGCTCCCGTGGTTCCCATTCAACCCCGGCCGGCGCCGCAACGATAGTGGCAAAACGCTCGGGATCGTGTAGGAAAACGGCTCGTCCAGCGGTCCTGCAGGTGATCGGGCAGGTTAGCACAGGCCCCCGGCCACCCGCCCCGGGCCGTCCGTATGCCGCCGCTGCACGCGGGCAGCCTATAATCTCCGGATCGACCGCTTTCGCCGAGTCCCGCGTGATCCAGCTCTCCCCCGCTATCCAGCCTGCCGAACCGCAACTGCCGAGCTTTGCCGAGGCCATGGCGCTGGCAAAACCGGAGATGCTGCGCGTCGACGCGCTGATCCGCCGACGGCTGGCGTCCGAGGTGCTGCTGGTCAACCAGGTCGCCGAGCACATCGTTGCTGGCGGCGGCAAGCGCCTGCGCCCGATGCTGGTGCTGCTGGCCGCCCGCGCGGCCGGCTATCGCGGCGAGGACCATGTGCAGGCGGCCACGATCATCGAGTTCATCCACACCGCTACGCTGCTGCACGACGACGTGGTCGACGAGTCCGACCAGCGCCGCGGTCGCTCCACGGCCAACAGCATCTGGGGCAATTCGGCCAGCATCCTGGTTGGCGATTTTCTGTATTCGCGCGCGTTCCAGTTGATGGTGGAACTGGACCGCATGCGCATCATGCAACTGATGGCCGACACCACCAATTCGATCGCCGAGGGCGAGGTGCTGCAGCTGATGCACCTGAACAACCCGGATACCGACGAAGCGACCTACCTGCGTGTGATCGAGCGCAAGACCGCCGTGCTGTTCGGTGCGGCCGCACGCCTGGGCGCCATCCTTGCCGGACTGCCGCGCGAACAGGAAGACGCGCTGGCGGCTTTCGGGCTCGACCTCGGCTATGCATTCCAGATCGCCGACGATGTTCTGGACTATGTGGCCGATGCGCAGACCCTGGGCAAGAATCTAGGCGACGATCTGGCCGAAGGCAAGGCCACCCTGCCGGTGATCCACGCGATGGTGCATGCCGCACCCGAGGTGCGCGAGCGCATTCGCACCGCGATCGAGACCGGCGACGTGGGCTCGCTGCCGGTGATCGCCGCGGCGATCAAGGCGGCCGGTTCGATCGACTATGCGCGCCAGCGCGCGATCGAATACGCGACCCGCGCCGAACATGCATTGCGCCGGCTGCCGGCATCGGCGCACGCCGACGCCTTGATCGCGATCACCCGCTACGCGATCGATCGCGATCACTGAGC
>Ga0163144_10004708_pt1 | contig 30637 bp, 30 predicted proteins | sample OliLak19BULKMAT1_FD_123175 | JGI IMG/M metagenome (GOLD analysis project Ga0163144, IMG submission 123175) | Freshwater microbial mat bacterial communities from Lake Vanda, McMurdo Dry Valleys, Antarctica - Oligotrophic Lake LV.19.BULKMAT1 | ecosystem: Environmental > Aquatic > Freshwater >... | reverse complement strand
GGATAGCCATGAAAGCCGACGGCAAAGCCGCCGACCACCATGTAGTCAACGTGGTTCGCGTTGAGTAATCTCAAAAACTCTTTGAAGTCTTCCGTGAGTAGCGGTTCGTCCATAGACCACCCGGCGCATGACCTCGATGGCGGCGAGCCGTTCAAGCGGGGTGCGTTGCCACCACCAGCGACGCTCGTCCGGTTCGTCGTGCAGCGACCCGACGCTCACGACTGAGCGGTCGACTCTGGAATCCACGAGCACATCTTACCGCAGGGCGCCAATCACTTCCTGGGCGCCGACGATCGCGAACAGCAGCAGGATGGCGATGAGCAGCAGGTTGGTGTACCACGCGTTGTGGGGCACCGGCTCGGTCCACTTCACCTGGTTGTTCAAGTAGAGCAGCGTCGCCGCCAGGAACGGCACGAACAAGCTGCCGACAATGGTGTAGGCGACGATCACCTGGATGGGCTGTCCCGTAAATGCCAGCGGGATGGGCACCAGCGTGATGAACACCAGGGCGATCCGGTACGGCGTGCTGGTCACCTTGACCACGGCCAGTCGTTCGTCGGCCGGCAGTTTCTTGAGAATGCCGTAGAAGTCGGCGTAGAGATACGGCACGCTCTGCCACACGCCGAGCAGTGACGCGAAGACCGCAGCCCAGAAGCCCACCGAGAACGCGAGCCGGCCGAAGGTGCCGAGCAGGTTGCCCAGCGCCTCGGCCATGCGCCGCACCGCTTCGCTGTTGGTCAGGGTGATGCCAGCGGTAAAGAACGCGTCGTTGGCGATCAGCATGATCGAGATGCCAAACACCGCCGTGAAAATGTAGGCCACCGCGATGTCGCCGCGGACGTAGCCCAGGAAGCCGGCGCCACGCATCTTCTCTTCACGCATCCAGTAGTTGTAGGACAGCATCGTGACGGAGCCGCCAACGCCGCCGATTAACGAGAGCACGTAGGTGCCGCTGCCGGCGGGAATGGTCGGAATCAGCAGGCCTTGCGCCGAGGCTGCCGGATTCTCCAGCGTCAGGGCGGCGCAGACCAGGATGCTGAAACCCATCACGCCGACCAGCACCTTCATCAGCTTCTCGAAGTTGCCGTAGCCGCCCAGCCAGACAAAGGCGAAGCCGATCACGCTGTGCAGGACCGCGCCCCACGGCTGCGAGATGGCGCCGCCGGTCAGGTTGGCAATGCCCAGTCCGGTGGCATTGGTCAGCGCGGCGCTGACGAACACCGTCCAGATCACCAGGTAGAAGCCGAAGTACCACTTGACCCAGGATGGGAGGTGATCGGCCCAGCCTTCGAGCGCGGTCTTGCCGGTGGCCAGTTGCCAGCGCGCAATGCCCTCGCTCAACACGAACTTGAAGAAGGCGCCGGCGACAATCGCCCACAGCAGCACGACGCCGTAGCGCGCACCGCCGACGGTGGCCGACACCACGTCGCCGGAGCCAATGCCGGTGGCCGCCACGACGAGGCCGGGACCGGCCAGCTTCAAGAAACTGAATGATTGCGGCTTTGACGGTTCGGACACGCCGAGATTATGACGCATCAAGACAGGAGATTAGGAGACCACGAGCAATTTTCTTGGACAGACCAAGAAGGACTCTTGAACTCCTTGACTCCTGTTAGTCATCCCGGTCGGGCCGAGTCGCTCTCGTCTTCTTGATGCTGGCGTGATGATGCTTGCCGGCCAGCCGCCGTTCCTTGGCGGCGTTGGTCAACCGGGTCGGCGTGCGTTTCTTGGGCGGAATGGCGGCGAGCTGGATCAATTCGACCAGACGCTCGCGCGCGGCTGCGCGGTTGCGGGATTGCGTGCGGTGCTCGCGGCTGTCGATCATCAGCACGCCGTCGGTCAGCGCCTTGCGCCCGGCCAGCGCCTTGAGGCGCGACTTCATGTCGTGAGGCAGCGACGAATTGTCGATGTCGAACCGCAGCTCGACCGCGGTTGCGACCTTATTGACGTTCTGGCCACCCGGCCCCGACGCCCGCACGAACCGCTCGTCGACGTTCAGGGGGATGCGAAGGGGTGAGGTAAAGAGCGTGGCCATGTTTCTATGCTACTGCCGGGATCCGGGATCCGGGATCCGGGATCCGGGATCCGGGATCCGGGATCCGGGATCCGGATCCCGGGTCCCGAAGTATCAGGCGAAGGGTTTATCGATCGACGGGCTCGGCTGCGAGAAGTACTGCGCGCCGCCTTCGGTCACGTAGAGGCAGTCCTCCAACCGAATCCCGAATTCGCCGTAAATCGCAATCATCGGCTCGTTGCTGAAGCACATGCCGGGCGCGAGCAGCGTCTTGTTGCCGCGCACGAAGTTGGTCCACTCGTGGCCGTCGAGGCCAATGCCGTGGCCGGTGCGGTGGGGCAGGCCCGGCACCTTGTAGTCGGGACCGAAGCCGGCGTCGGTGATCACCTTGCGCGCCGCCGCATCGACGGCCTCGCACGGCGTGCCGGGCTTGACCACGGCGTAGGCCGCTGCCTGGGCCTTCTTCTCGAGTTCCCAGATCTCAATCTGCCGCGCACTCGCCTTGCCAAACACGGTTGTGCGCGTGATGTCCGACTGGTAGCCGTCGATGGCGCAGCCGCCGTCCACCTGAATAACGTCGCCTTCGACCAGCTTCTGCGGCTCGATGCTGCCGTGCGGAAACGCCGTGAACTTGCCGAAGCTGACCGAGGCGCTGCCGCCGGGGGCGCCGAGGGCGCGGTGGGCGGCGGCAATGTTGGCGCGCAGGTCGTCCTGCGTCATGCCCTCACGGAAGGTGGCGAACGCTGCGCGGAACGCTTCGATCGTGATGTCGCTGGCCTTCTGCATCAGCGCCAGTTCGGTGGCCGACTTGATCATGCGGCACCCGGCGGTGATGGGCTCGCCATCCACGAAGTCGGTGCCCGGCAGCTCTTTCTTCACGCCGCTGAAGATGAAGTGGCGCAGGCGCTCGTCGATGCCGACGCGTCCGGTCGCGCCGCGGTCCTTGAGAATGCCGGCGACCTGGCGATACGGGCTTTCGTCTTCCTGCCACACCCGCACGTCGGCTGTGCCCTTCACCAGCTCGCGCGCGCGCTCTTCTTCGAACGCCGGGCACACCCAGGCGAGGTCGCCCTTGGCGGGAATCACGCACACGAACGGCCGCTCGCTGAGGCCCCAGCGCACGCCGGTGAAGTAGAACATGCTCGAGCCACCTTCGAGGTAGAGCGCGCCGATCTTGTTGTCGACCATCAGTTGGCGCGCCTTCTCGATGCGGGCGGCGCGTTCGTCGGCAGTAATGGGCTTCACGTCGGCGGTCATGGGCTTGAGCTCAGCGATGGCGGGATGCGGGCCAGCCGCCGCCGCGGGCGCCTGGGCGGGGGCTGGAGCCGTGCTGGTACAGGCCGACACTCCGAGCCCGATGCCCATTGCCGTACCGGACTGAATAAACGCTCGACGTGAACTGCTCATGGTCGCAAATCTCCTTCGGCGGAATAGACGCAGGTAGCACTAAAGTGCCGCCCTTCTGGTGTTCCGGCGTTAACGATGCTTGATGAAGGTCCCATTCTGCAACTCTGCATAGGCTTGCTGCAACTCCGATTGACTGTTCATCACGATCGGGCCGTACCACGCCACCGGTTCCTCCAGCGGCCGTCCCGAGACCAGCAGGAAGCGCACGCCCTCGTCGCCCGCCGTCACGGTGATCTCGTCGCCGCTGTCGAACACGACCAGCGAGCGATTGCCGAGCATCGACGGCTTGTCCTGAGCGAGCAAGCGGCCGGATTCGACCGCTTGCGAGTCGAAGGGCGTGGGGTCATCTGAGACGCCGACCAATTCCGTCTGGACGGCCAGGGGCTGCGAGGCATCGCGGAAGCTGCCGCTGCCGGCAAACACGTAGGCGAACGCGTGCCGGGAGTTGTCGACCGCCAGGCGCTTGGTCCGGCCCGGCGCCACCGAGACGTCGAGGTAGCGCGGGTCGGCGGCCACGCCTTCGACGGGACCCTTCTGGCCCCAGAACTCGCCGCACACCACGCGCACATGCGTCCCATCGTCATCCGTGATCTCGGGGATGTCCCTGGCCGGCACGTCTTGATAACGCGGCGCGGTCATCTTGAGCGCGCGCGGCAGGTTGGCCCACAGCTGAAAGCCGTGCATGCGGCCCTGCGCGTCGCCCGTCGGCATCTCCTGATGCAGGATGCCGCTGCCGGCCGTCATCCACTGCACGTCGCCGGCGCCCATCGAGCCGCGATTGCCCAGGCTGTCGCCATGCGCGACGGTACCGGCGAGCACGTAGGTAATGGTTTCAATGCCGCGATGCGGATGCCACGGGAAGCCCGCGAGGTAGTCGTCCGGACGATCGTTGCGGAAATCGTCGAACAGCAGAAACGGATCGAACTCACTGGTGTCGCCAAAGCCGAAGCCGCGGTGCAGTTTTACGCCGGCGCCTTCCATGTGAGGGGTGGCTTCGACAATGCGCTTGAGGGGACGGATCGACATGACAGAACTCCGAGCTTGAAAGGCAACCCCAACGAAGGGGTGGCCGGGGTGGCCCTAACGGGGCAGACGCGAGGTCCACTCGGACGGCATCTCGACATAGGTGCCGTCTAAATCTTCGATGCGCGAGCAGCCCAGGAGTTTCATGGTTCGCACCACGTCGGTGCGCAGGATCTCAATGGCCCTGGCCACGCCCTCGCCGCCCGCGGCCGAGAGGCCGTAGGCATACGCCCGGCCAATCAGCACCGCCCGGGCCCCCATGCAGATGGCCTTGACGATGTCACTGCCGCGGCGGATGCCGCCGTCGAGCAGGATCTCGGTCTGGCCGTGGACCGCGCGCACCACTTCAGGCAGCACACGAATGGTCGGCGCCACGCCATCGAGTTGTCGTGCGCCGTGATTCGACACCACGATCGCCGCCGCCCCTTCCGCCACCGCCCGCCTCGCATCATCAGCCGTGTGCACGCCCTTGGCGACGATCGGTCCGCCCCAGGCTTCGCGGATCCACTTGAAGTCGTCCCACGACGTCATCGACTGCTCGAGCGCGGCGCCAACATCGGCGTAGCCCATCGGCTCGTTGTTGATGTTGATGTTCGGGAAGTTCATCAGGCCGCCATCACCGAAGAAGCGGTAGAGCCAGCCGGGCCGCATCAGCATCTGGCCGAGATGCGGCACGGTCGACAGGTTGCGCGCGAGCAGTTGCTTCACGCCGTTGCGAGCATCGCGTTCGCGCATGCCGGCCACCGGCGTGTCGATGGTGACGACCAGCGCCTTGAAGCCCGCCGCCTTTGCCCTGGCGATTGCGCCGAGGGCGACGTCTCGGCCGCCCACCAGATAGAGCTGGTACCACGCGGCGCCGGTGGTGGACTGCTGGACGTCTTCCATCCGGCAGCCGGAGAGCGTCGACAAGGTGTAAATGGTCCCGGCATCGCCCGCTGCTGTGGCGGCGACTTCCTCGCCGCGCGGATAGAACATCCGGCTGCTGCCGACGGGTGCCAGGATGAACGGAACGTTGATGGTGGCGCCAAGGACAGTGGCTGACACGTCGCACGAGCTCGTGGCGACGGCCGAGCGCGGACGGAACAGCACGTCCTCGTATGCGCGGCAGTTCTCGCGCAGCGTCCACTCGCGTTCAGCGCCACCGTCGATGTAGTCGAAGGCCATGCGCGGGAGCCGCCGCATGGCCAGGCGACGAAGATCTTCGATGGTGACGGCGGCGGCAATTGCGGTGGACATGCGCGCCGATTGTATCCGCTGGGGCGGGTCGGGCAGGTAGGGCAGGTAGGTCAGGCCCGCCTTCGCGGCCGGAGGCCGCTTCGGCGAGGTCTCGCCGTAGCTCGCGCGCAACGGTGCGAGCGAAGGCGGATGGGCTGACCGAATGAGTAGGATTGACTCATTGGTATGAGTTAAGTAATCTCACCCTATGGACGCGCGCCTTCAGGTCGTCATGGCGGCCCGTGAGCTGGCCGAGATTCAGCGGTTCGCGCGCCAGCAGCGGATGACGACCGCCGAATGGGTGCGGCAAGCCTTGCGCGCGGCCCGCAAGGCGACGCCGGCCGGCGACGCCCGGAAGAAGCTCACCGCGGTGCGCGCCGCCGCGCATCATTCGTTCCCGGCCCCCGACATCGACCAGATGCTTCGCGAGATCGAGAAGGGGTATAAGGAACCCCCGCGGTGATCTTCATCGACTCGAACGTGCCGATGTACCTGGTCGGCCATGACCATCCGCTCAAGTCGCAGGCCGAAGCGCTGCTGGAGGCCGCGGTCACGTCGGGGGAACGGCTGGTGACCAGCGCCGAGGTGTTGCAGGAGATCCTGCATCGCTATGTGGCCATCGATCGGCGCGACGCGATTCAGCCGGCCTTCGATGCGTTGCTGGGTGTGGTGGACGAAGTGGTGCCGATCGAGGAGGCCGACGTGCTGCGGGCGCGCGATCTGGTGATCCGCACGAAAGTGCTGTCAGCGCGCGATGCGCTGCACGTGGCGGTTATGCTCGGGCAGGGCATCTCCCGCATCATGAGTTTCGACGCCGACTTCGATCGCGTCCCCGGCATCGTTCGGATCAAGTAGGGCGGGAAGGGCGGGTGGGGCGGGTAGGGCGGGTAGGGCCGGTGGGGCCGGACGCTATAATCGCTCGCATGAGCCGAGTGACGCGCGCGCTGCTGATGCTGTGTTTCACGAGCGTGGTGCTGGCCGCGGCGCCCTCACCAGCGGTGATCAAGGTGCGCGAGTGGCGAGCCACCCGCGAACGTGAGATTGTCGCCGAGTTGATGCAACTGGTGTCGCTCCCCAACATTGCGTCGAACAAAGCCGACATCATCAAGAATGCCGATGCGCTAACCGGCATGTTCGAGAAGCGGGGCTTTACGGTGGCCCGCGTTCAGACCCCGGGTTCGCCCGTCCTCATCGCCAGGCGCGATGCCGCGAACGCGTCAGGCACGCTGACGTTCTACATGCACTACGACGGGCAGCCGACCGAAGCGAAGGATTGGACGATCGGCCAGCCGTTTGCGCCGGTTGCGATGCTCGGGCCGACCCGGTTCGATTTGGCGACGACCTCGACGGCGCTCAATCCCGATCTGCGCATCTACGGCCGCGCCGTCGCCGACGACAAGGGCCCGATCATCGCGTTCCTCGCGGCGATGGATGGTCTTGCGGCCACCGGTTCAACCGTGCCGTGGTCGCTGCGGATTGTCCTGGACGGGGAAGAGGAAGCCGGCTCACCCAACTTCACCGCAGCGATGACTGCCAATGCATCCGCGGTTCGTGCTGACCTCGCGGTCGTGGTCGACAGCCCTCGCCATCCCAGCGGCTTGCCGACCGTGTTCTACGGTTCGCGCGGCGTGACCGGTGCGGCGATCACGATCTACGGCGCCACTGGCGATCTGCATAGCGGCAACTATGGCAACTTCGTGACCGACCCCGCGATGGCGTTGACCAAGCTGATCGCCTCGATGAAGGACGATGCCGGCAACGTGGTCATTAAGGGGTTCTACGACGGGGTGGTGCCGCTGACAGCGGCCGAGCGCCGGGCCATCGACGAAATTCCGAACGTCGACCAGAAGCTGCTGGAGCAGTTCGGTCTGGCCACGCCCGAGCATCCCGGGAGCCGGATTGAATTGCAGCACAACCGCCCGACGCTCACCGTGGCCGGGTTGCAGTCAGGCACGGTCGGCGCCAACGCGCGTAACGCGGTCTCGGGCTCGGCGACCGGGCGAGTGGAGATGCGGCTGGTGAACGGCCTGGACGAGAAGACCCAGTTCGATCGGCTGGTCGCTCACATCCGCGCGCAGGGCTACGTCATCGTCACCGGGCCGCCCGACGCCGCCACGCGCCGCACGCAGCAGAAGATTGCCAGAGTCACGCAGACCGAAAAGGGTTTCCCGATTGGCAAGGGCAACATGGAAGACCCGCGCACGGTGATGGCCGCCAACGCGATCCGCGCGCTCGATCAGCGGCTGGTGCAGATGCCAACGATTGGCGGCAGCCTGCCGTTCGCGACGTTCAATGATGCACTGAAGCTGCCGACGATTGGACTGGCGGTGGTGAACTTCGACAACAACCAGCACGCCATCAACGAGAACCTGCGCGTGGGCCACCTGTGGGAGGCGATCGATATCTTTGCGGCGCTGGTGACGATGAGCCGGCAGTAGAGCCACCGGGGAAGACAGCCACAGATTAGACACCGTTCGGTCACAGATTCACGGTGCTTGATCAAGGCATGACTGGTCATATGAAGATATCTGCCACAGAATTCAAGGCGAAGTGCCTTTCATTGATCGATCTGGTGCAGTCTGGCGGCGAGGTCGTGATAACCAAGCGTGGCCGCGTGGTCGCGAAGCTGATCGGCGAAGTTTCTGGTGACGACAAGCCGTGGCTGGCCCTGCGTCGGCAGCCTGTACGCTGGAAGGGCGACCCCCTCGCACCAGCCGGAGGTGCTGACGACAATTGAGGTGCTGAAGTGGGCGATGCGCCCCTGCCCGATAGCCACCATGGGTGTGGTGGGTGCCAGCGGATGTTCACCATGCGGTCGGCGACTGTCGACCAGGAATAGCCAGGAAGACGACTCGAAAAATCTGTGTTTGATCGGTGTCTAATCGGCGGCTGTCTTGGTGTCAGTGGCCGCGAAGGCGGCCAACGTGTGGCTGATCACGTTGACGGCCTTCCAATACTCATCGAGCTGCAAATGCTCGTTCGGCGTGTGATCCAGCGCGCTATCCCCGGGCCCGTAGGCGACGATAGGGCACCTCCATACCGGCGCCACCACATTCATGTCGCTGGTGCCCGTCTTCAGCACGAACCCCAGTTGCGCTGAGGGGTCTTCGGTCCTGACGCCCACCAGAAAACTGCGGACCAGCAGGTTGTTGCGATCGCCGCGCCACGCGCGTTCCTCGCCCTTGAAGCGGAACTGAAAGGTCGGTCTCAGGCCTCCAGACGACGACCAACCTAAAGGTTTGTCGCCACGCGAATTGTCGGCACTGGGCAAAGGTTTGTCGTCACGGGACGGCCACGCGCTGATCTCCTGCATCAACGCGTCGGCGTCGAAGCCTACCGGCAGGCGCCACGCGAACTGCGCGTCTACCGTGTCGTGCATTTCGGCGCTGGTCGAGGTGATGAAGCGGCGCAGGCTCGGGCTCAACTGGTCGAACGCCTTGTCCTTGCCCTGGTTGTAGGCCGCGGCATGCGCGGTGACCCAATTCCACAAATCGACGACGACCGAGGCGACGCTGGCAGCGGGCCCGGCGGTGTGCGCCATCGGCTGATCAGCGTTGAGGTCGAGCAGCAGCCGGCCCTTGTAGCCGAGCGTGACGCGGTTCCAGTGACTGGGCTCGCCGATGATGCAGGCGGCCGGGATGGGCTCGTCTGCGCCGTTGAACCGCGCGGCGATGAAGCGGGCGCCCTTGCTGGTGGCGGCTTCTTCCTCGACGGCGCCGACCACCACCACCCGCAAGTTCGCGGCGCGCGCGCTGGCGGCGCCGAAGGCCGCGGCGCCACAGACGAAACTGGCGAGTGGGCCCTTGGCATCGACACTGCCACGGCCGAACAGCAAGTCGCCTTCGGGCGACGGCTCAATGCGGACGGGGATGTTTCCCGGCACGGTATCGATGTGGCCGAGCAGCACGATGGTGCGCGCGGCCGACGGATCGCCAAGCTCGCCGACGGCGTTGCCCGCCTCGTCCACGAACGCGCGTTCGTAGCCGTTGGCGCGCATCTGCTCGACGAGCCAGGCCGAGGCGTGCGCTTCGTGCCGCGACAGCGAGGGAATGGCGACGAGCCCGCGAATCAACTCGACGGCAGCGGCGCGGTCCATATCAGTCCCCGTCGCGCCGAAGCCCTGTGGGCGAAGGCGGAAGTTCCTTGATGGCCTTGGCGATGGCCTGCACGCCGAAGTCGATCTCGCTCTCGGTGATCACGAGCGGTGGCAACAGGCGCAGCACGGTCGGCCCGGCCGGCAGCGCGACCACGCCGTGGTTGAGCATCAGGCTTTTGAGTACCGGGGCGACCTTGGTCCGCAACTCCACCGCGATCATCAGGCCGAGTCCGCGAATGTCGCGGACGGCTGGCACGCCCTCGAGGGCGCTGCGCAAGGTGGTGCGCATGTGCGCGCCGAGGGTGGCGCTGCGCTTGATCAGGTCTTCTGACTGGTAGGTCTGAATCGCGGCCAGGCCTGCGGAGCACGCGAGCGGCGAACCGCCAAACGTGCTGCCGTGCGCGCCAGGCGACAAAACGTCGCGGATCGCTTTCGTGTACGCGAGCGCTCCCATCGGGAATCCGCCGCCAAGGCCTTTGGCCAGGCACATGATGTCGGGTTCGATGCCGGCATGCTCCACGGCGAACCACTTGCCCGTGCGGCCGAAGCCGGTTTGAATCTCGTCCACAATCAGCAGCGCGCCCCGCTCACGGCACAGGCGCTGGGCCGACTGCAGAAACTCGGGTGTGCCGACGTTGACGCCGCTTTCACCCTGGACTACTTCGAGAATCACCGCGGCGGTCTGGTCGGTGATGGCCCCGTCGAGGGCCGCAGCATCGTTGAACTGGATGTGCGTGGTCTCGAGCAGCGGTAAGAAGCCGTCGCGATACTTTGGCTCCCACGTGACTGAGAGCGCGCCGATCGTGCGGCCGTGAAAGCCCTTGGTGGTCGCGACAAAGGCCGGGCGCTTGGTGAACAACCGCGCGAACTTCAGCGCGCCGTCGACCGCTTCCGCGCCGCTGTTGGCGAGAAACAGGTGTGGCAGGTGCTTCGGCAGCACGTCCACCAGCGCCTGCGCGAACTCCGCGCGGACGTTGTTGTAGAGAAAGTTGGGGCAGAGCGTCAGCGTCTCGGCTTGCCGGCTGATGGCCTCGACGACGGCCGGATGGCAGTGACCGAGCATGGCCACGCCCTGCGCGGATCCCAGGTCGAGATACTTCTTGCCGTGCTCGTCGAACAGCCACGAGCGTTCGCCCGTAGTGATGGCGACCTCGCCGCGACGGGCGGTCGTGCCTCCGAGAATGCGCTCTTCGACTTCGGCGTAGTTCATGAGATGTGGGTTCCGGCGCCGGCCAGCGCGCGCGAAATGGGTGCATCGACGCGGCCGTCGGCGAAGATCACCTGGCCGACGCCTTCAGCAATGGCTTCGACCGCGCCCATGACTTTCTTCTTCATGCGGCCCTCGGCGAATTCCATGAAGCGGTCGGCCTGGGCCTTCGGGATCGCCGAGATCAACGTCGACTCGTCCGGAAACTTCTTCAGCAAGCCGACCTGGTCGGTCAGGATCACGAGCGCCTCGGCGTTGAACGCGCCAGCCACCATGGCGGCCGCGCGATCGCCGTCAACGTTGATCGCTTCACCGGCCGTGGACGAACCGGGCGGCGTCAGGACGGGGAAGTAGCCGGCGGCGATCAAGGTCTTCAACAGATCCGCGTTGACCTTCTCGACCGTGCCGGTCCAGTCATCGCGCAACACCATGCGCCGGCCATCGACGCGGATGCGCAGCGTGTCCTTGCGCGTCCCTTCGAAGATGCGGCCGTCGAGGCCCGACAGGCCGACCGCGTTGATGCCCTTCACCTGCAGCTTCTCGACCCACATCTTGTTCAACTGGCCGCAGTAGACCATCTCGAAGATCTCGAGGGTGCGGCGATCGGTGCGGCGGCTGGTGTGGCCGGTTTCGCTGGTCACAAACTGCGCGGGGTGCCCGAGGGCTTCCGCCACCGCATTCGTCGTTTGGGCGCCGCCATGCACCAACAGCAACTCCGTGCCCGTGGCGCGCAGCGCCACGAGGTCGGCCACCACGGCATCAATATTGAGCGACGTCCCGCCGCCTACTTTCACAACAATCATGAGAAATACCTGGGCCCCAGAGAAGACAGAGGGCTCAGAGTCAATTCTTTCAAAATGCCTTAGAAAAGATTGCTCGGTGTTCTCTGTGTTCTCGGTGGCAAATGTTTGTCGTCAGATCGGGTGTAGCCCCGGAAAGTCCAGGCCGATCGTCTCGTCCCAGCCCATCATGATGTTCGCACACTGCATGGCCGTGCCGGCGGCGCCCTTCATCAGGTTATCGATGGCGCACAGCGCCACCACGCGGCCCGTCGACGCGTCCATCTCGAAGCCGACGTCGGCGTAGTTGCTGCCCGAAAGAATCTTCGGTTCGGGGTAGCGATAGAGGCCGGTGCGTTCCTTCACGATCCGCACGAACGGCTCGTGGTTGTAGGCCTCGCGATAGGCCTTCCACACGTCCTTCTCGGCGGTGCCTGGCGTCACGAAGACATGCGCCGTGGCCAGCACGCCGCGGACGTTGTCGACCGCGGTGGCGCTCAGGTGCACCTGGGTCGTGATGTCCTTGAGTTGCAGCGCCTGCAGCACTTCGGCCGTGTGGCGATGGCCGGTCGGGGCGAAACTGCGCATCACGCCGGCGCGTTCAGGATGGTGCGTGGAATCGGCCGAGGCGGCGCCGCCTTCACTGCTGCCGACCTTGACCTCGCAGATGATGCCGCGTGACGCGTCGATCAATCCGGCCGCGGCCAGGGGCCAGATGGCCAGGGTCGTGGCGGTGGCATTACAGCCGACGCCGCTCACGTAGTGGGTGGACTTCAATTCAGCGCGATGCAGTTCCGGCAGGCCGTAGACGAACTTCTTGAGCCATTCCGGATTGGTGTGCGGCTTGCCGTACCACTTGTCGTAGCCAGAGGCATCGCGCAGCCGGAAGTCGGCGCTGAGATCGATGATGCGATCGGCGAGGGTCGCGAGCTGGTCGATCCGGCTCATCGCGCTGCCATGCGGCAGCCCGAGGAACAGCAGGTCGCATTTCTCAACCGCCTCGGATCGTACGAACTTCAGTTGCGTGCGCTTCCGCAGATTGGCGTGCGTGAAGTGGACAAACTGACCATCGAGCCGCTCGCTGGTGACCTGCTGCACCTCAAGATGCGGATGCGCAAGGGCGAGGCGAAGTAGCTCGCCCCCGGTGTAACCCGACGCGCCGATGATGGAGACCGTGAGTGGTGGTGTCAAAACTGTCTCTTGTCGGGGTCCGGGGTCCGGGGTCCGGGGTCCGGGGTCCGGGGTCCGGGATCCGGGGCCCGGGATCCGGGATCCGGACTACCCCAGTCTGTGTCTAATCTGCGTTAGTCGGTGGCTGTTTGTTCTGTGGCTTTACGCTGACGCGCCGTCGGCCAGCGAGATCGAAGCCATCCGTGGCCCATCGTCGGCCCAGCCATTGGCGGCATTCCAGCCGTTCTTCGCGACGTCCAGGCAGAAGTCCACCATGCGCTCGGGGATGTTCACGTTGGTCGGCGCAATGCTGTTGCGGAACTCCATGGTGTAGTTCACTTCGTTGACCAGCAGGCCGCGATCTGGATCCTCGAACAGGTCCAGCGCCACCACGCCGCCGCCGCACGCGCGTGCGGCCTTGGTGCAGATGTCGGCGAGCTCTGGCGTGACCGGGCAGTTGCTGGATGATCCGCCGCGGGCGGTGTTGGTGATCCAGTTCGGCGAGGTGCGGTAGATCGCGCAAATCGTCTCCGGCCCCACCTGGAAGGCGCGGATGTCGCGGCCCGGCTTCTGGATGTATTCCTGGATGTAGAAAATGCTGTGGTGATAGCTGCCGAGCGTTTCCTTGTGCTCGAGCACAGTTTCCGCAGCGTCGCGGTCGTTGATCTTGCTCAACAGCCGGCCCCACGAGCCCACGGTGGGCTTCAACACCACCGGGTAGCCAAGGCGCTCGATCGCCTCGATCGCGCTCTCGGCGGTGTACGCCACCAGCGCCTTGGGCTGCGGCACACCCGCCGCGGCCAACGCGCTGGTCGTCATCAGCTTGTTGCCGCAGATGTCGGCGCACAGCGCCGTGTTCACGGTCTTGACGCCCTGGTCGTTCAGGATCTTCAGGCTGTAGAGCGCGCGGCTGTGGTTGATGCAGCGCTCGACGATGACGTCGTAATCCTTGAAGGGGTGATGGTCGACATCGGTGATGTCGAAGATCAGCTTCTGGTCGTCGATCAAGTCGAGCGAGACGCCGCGCTTTTCGAACGCCTCGAACAGCAGCTTTTCTTCGACGCGGACGCGGCTATAGAGGACGCCGACCTTGACACCGCCGGAGTGGCTACTCACCCCAGTCCTCTTCCTCCTGGGGCGCCAGCGCCAGCGTCAGCGGCTCGAGCGAGATGATCTCAAGCTCGGCGCCGCAGCCGGGGCACTGGGTAATTTCGTTCTGCATCACCTTGGTGAGGGTGACGTCAGCAAAACATTCAGGGCACGGCGCCGTGCCAGTCGCGGTCGGAAGAGCCATCGCGTGGAAATCCTATGAAGGGTCGGGGGTTAGTCGTTGTGGTGCAGTTCGTATTCGCGCTGCACGCGCGCGTTGTGCGTCGCCGCCTTCTGGTCGCGCTTCTTCGCCGCGCCCAATGCCAGTGCGTGCGTGGACTCGGATTTGACCGCCGGAATGGAGATCAACTTCTCCAGTTCCGTGCCCTGGCAAGCCGGGCACGACGGCGCGCCGGTATTCGGGCGCACCAGCGCCTCGAATTCTTTTCCGCACGCTTTGCAGGCGTATTCGAAGATCGGCATGTGTGTTCTCCATCGGCGGCAATCGGCGGCAATCGGCGGCACTAAAGTGCCGCCCTTCTGGCACCGCTTGAGGTTGGCCCTTCTGGCACTCTACTTTGCCCGGCCTCGATATCCCTCAGTGAGCAGACGCACCTTGAAGGCGGCGCCGCGACCGACGATGTAGAGCGTGTTCTTGTCGGCGCCGGCGAAGGCAATGTTCTGGCCCTGCAGCGACAGCGGGATGGTACCGAGCAGGCCGCCCTTGGGACTGAACACGTGCACGCCGCCGAGCGACACCACGTAGACGCGGCCCTCGTTATCGATGGCGAGCCCGTCGGCGCCGCTGTTGAACGCGCCGGCCGGCGTCTTGTTCACCGTTGGGTACTTCGCGAAGTTGCGGCGGTTGCCAACTGAGCCATCAGGCTTGATGTCGAATGCCAGCGCGTACTCACCCGCCGTGTCGTTCACGTAGAGCGTCTTCTCATCGGGGCTGAGCTGAATGCCGTTGGGGCGGGCGATGCCCTCGGCGATGCGCATCGACTTGCCGCCGGCCGGCACGTAGTAGACGGCGGGTGTCAGCGGTGGTGCCGGCGCCGGCTGTCCCGGCGTGGCGTTTGGTCCCGGCTCCGAGAAATACACGCCGCCTTTCTTGTCGACCACCAGGTCGTTGGGGCGGCCGAACGGCTTGCCGTCGAAGTTATCCGACAGCGTGGCTTCCTGGCCCTTGGGGTAGATCACGCCGATCAGCGTCTTGCCGGGCGTGGTCTGCACCGAAATCAGGCGGCCTTTGGCGTCGAACGCGAGGCCGTTGGAGCCGTTGGTGTTCTCGAGAAAGGTCGTGAGGTTGTTGTCTTGGTCGATCCGCGTGATGCGGTTGGCCTGGGTCTCGGTGAACAGCAGGCTGCCGTCGGCCATGCCGATGGGGCCCTCGGTGCCGTTGAACCCGCTTTTGATGACTTCGATCCTGGTGCCGGCGGCGACCACGCCCGGAATGGCCGTCGCGGTCGTTCCGGCGACCACCGGCGGCGCGGGTGCCTGTCCCGAGCGAGCTGGCGCGAAAGCCTCGACTTTCGCGGCTGCGGGTCGAGGGGCCTGCGCCAGGAGCGGGGCGCCGAGCAGGGACGTGAACAGGGCGAGTGTCAGTGCGCGCATTCGGTTACCTCAACTGGCGAGACAGACAATCTTATCCCGGGAACGTGTAATATCTCCTGCTCATGGGAGGCATTCGAATGGGACGTGCACTACGAGTGGGTTTGCTGGTCGCGGCTGGGGTCGTGACAGTTGGAGCATTGGGCAGCGGTTTCTATGCGCAAGCGCCCGCGCCGGCCGCGCCGTCTGGGCCGTGGATGGCCGTGACGCCGGTCAATGACGCGCCGAACCCCTACAACACGATCGAGGGCTACGCGAAGCTGCCCGAGGGCCGCACCTGGGGCTCGAGCAGCGCCGTGGACATCGACAAGGACGGCAAGAGCTTCTGGGTGGGCGAGCGCTGCCAGGTCAACACGTGCTGGGATGCCGCCAAGGGCGAGATGTCGCCGCTCAATACCGTCTTCAAGTTTGACGCCACCGGCAAGATGCTGGCGAGCTTCGGCCAGGGCATGTTTGTCTTCCCGCACGGCATTCACGTCGACCGCGACGGCAACATCTGGATCGCCGACGGCAACGGCAACCTGCCGGCCCGTCGTCCCGGTCAGGCCGCTGACGCGCCGCTGCCGCCGATGCCCGCCAAGGTAGTGGGCCACCAGGTGGTCAAGTTCAGCCCCGAGGGCAAGGTCCTGCTGACGCTCGGCAAGGCCGGCGGCAACCCGCCCGGTGCCGACGCCGCCGACCCGGCGTCGTTCTACCAGCCGAACGACGTGATCACGTATCCGAACGGCGACATCCTGGTGGCCGAAGGACACGGCGGCGCCAACTCGCGCCTGATCAAGTTCGACAAGACCGGCAAGTTCCTGATGCAGTACGGCAAGAAGGGCACCGGCCTTGAGGGTGAGTTCGACCAGCCCCACAGCCTGGCCTTCGACGCGAAGGGCCGCCTGTTCGTGGCCGACCGCGCCAACAACCGCATCCAGATTCTCGATGCCGCCACCTTCAAGACGCTGGACACGTGGTATCAGTTCAGCCGCTTGAGCGGAATCTTCATCGACAAGAACGACATGATCTACGGTGCCGACTCCGAATCGGGTTCGGTGAACCCGGCCCACGGTAAGTGGCTGCGTGGTATCCGGATTGGCAGCGCGAAGGACGGCAAGGTGATCGCGTTCATCCCGGATCCGAGCAACACCAATGCCACGGCGAAGGGCACGTTGGCGGCTGAAGGCGTGGCGGCGGATAAGGACGGCGTGATCTACGGCGCCGAAGTCGGACCGCGCAAGCTCCAGCGTTACGTGAAAAAGTAGTGGCTAGTACGGAGGGCCGGGACTTCAGTCCCGGCCACTTCGCCTGATTAGGCAGGTGCTGGTGGCGAAGGCGTACAACTTCCCACCAGCATCTTCAATGCGGCCCTCGGCCAGCGCCGTGGTTCGGCCGGCATAGATGACCGTCGCGACGCCGCGCACTTCACCGGTGGCGTGGGTTAGCGGCCGCAGGAAATTCACCTTCAGTTCGAGCGTCGTGTAGACGTCACCGGCATCAAGCGTGCTGTGCACGGCGCAGCCGGTCGCCGAGTCGAGCAGCGTGGCGCCGAAGCCGCCGTGCACCGTGCCCAACGGATTGTAGTGAAACTCGGCCGGCGTCCCCTTGAACACGGCCTTGCCGTTCTCCACCTCCACCAGGTGGATGCCCATCAAGTGCGCCATCGGCGGCTGTGGCAGTTCGCCGCTAATCACCAGCTTCAGGACCGCGAGCCCCGACAGCGTCGTCATCCGCTCGCCGCGCGGAGTCGGATCGTCCCACGCGTGGGTGCGCTCACGCTTCATGTGAGGAGCTTACCTTAGCCACAGAGGACACGGAGAACGACAGAGAACTCGTCTCTAAATGCGATCGGGCTTCGAATGGGCTGACACGCGTTTTGAAAGAATGGCTCGGTGTCCTCTGTGGCTCACTTGAATTCGTACGCCCAGCCGACCCCCATCTTGAGCTGCGGCACGTAACTGCCGCCGCTGACGCGGAACTCGGTGAAGAACCCGTGGTCGTGCTGGAACCCGAACAGGTAGCTGCCGCCGGCATGGACCTCGCGGGGCGTGTCCTCGTCGATGCCCAGGTACTTCACGATGACGATGGTCGGACCGCCGCCCTGGATGAGTGACCATCCCGATTGGCCCAACGCGAACTTGGTGATGAGGTCGATGTTGATGGTGCCCAGCCGCAGGTCATCGCCAAACCCGCCATCGATGCCCGGGCGCAACCGGAAGCGGCCGCCGATGTTGGGCGACTCCCAATACACGCCGGTGTAGACCTGCGTGGGATCGATCGACGCGCCGCCACTGAAGCCTATTGAGGACTGTGCCCGCGCCGTACTCGGCGCAAGGACGAAGAAACAGGTGGCAAAGACGGTCGCGAGTACAAAACGCTGTCCACTCGTGGTGACCATTTGGTTCCCTTCACTGCCTGCTTATCAATTCCCATGCCCAATCTTCGCTCCGGCCGTCACAGGCCTTGAGAGCTTCGGTGGGCAAGCCACCTCCCGTACGCGTCTTCGATCAACACCGCCGCGCGTGCGGGACCGTCATCATCCCTCATGCGGGCGCTGACCGCCGCGGCGCGTGTCTGCATGCCAGGATCGGCCAGGGCCTCCTTGATGCGACGGGCGAGGCGTGGCGCGGTGAGCGAGCGACGGGGCTCTGCGGCGGGGGCGACACCGAGCCGCCGCAGTTCGTCGGCCCAACCGAACTGATCGGAGACGTGCGGCACACACACCGACGGCACACCGGCCTTCAGCGTGGTGTGGGTCGTGCCGGCGCCGCAGTGGTGGACGACGGCGGCGCAGCGCGGAAAGACCTGCGCGTGAGGGGTGCGGCCGACAATCACCACGCGATCGCCCCGTTCAGGGGGGACTTCGGCCTGGATGATGGCGCGGCAACCGGCGAGGTGTGCGGCCTCTGTCATCAAGGCGACGGACTGCGTGAGGTAGGACGAGCTCACGGGCATCAGGCTGCCGAATCCCATGAAGACCGGAGGTTCGCCGGCGGCGAGGAACGCCTCGAGGTGCGGCGCGACGTGTTCGTGGTCCGTGGGCGGCAGCGCGAGAAAGCCGGTCACGCGATTCCACCGCGGCCAGTCGGCCGGCTCGGTGCAGAGGGCTGGACTCACGGCGATCAGGTTGAGCAGGTGCGACGCCCAGCCATCGAGCAACAGGTCCTTGACCGGCGGCACGCCGGCGCGGCGGCGGAAGTCGTTCACCGGTCCGAGCATCACGCGGTTCAGCACGAAGCGCGCCAGGGCCCAGCCCAGGGCGTTGCCCGTTTCGCCCAGTGCCGGCAGGCCTTGCGGGCGGAAGTGCCGAGACGGCAGCAGCATGTGCGCGAAGGTCACGCTGACGGCGGGCGTGCCGGCGAGTTCGGCGGCCGCGCTCACCTGGTTGAGGATGAAGTGGCTGACGACCAGATCGGATCGCCGCGACAGGTCAACGGCGGCATCAAAGATGGCGTCTTCCGCCGGCTTCAACAACCGGTCGAAGACGATCTTCACCTGGGTCAGCGGGTTGCTGGTGTTGATCGCCGCCAGGCCGATCTCGTAGAGCTCCGCCTCGTCTGCGATCACCGGCGTCGCCACGGCCCGGGCGGTCATGCCGAGCGCGGCGGCGACGTCCTCGTAGTGCCGGTTGGCAATGTCCGTGTAGACCAGCTCCACCTCGTGGCCGTGTTGCACCAGGCCATGACCGAGGGCCATCAGTGGCCGGATGTCGCCCTCGCTGCCCCAGGCCTGCACACCGATTTTCATCGTCCCGATCTTACGGGATAAGGCCGATCTCACGGCCAGGGCCGCAAATGACGCTTGCGCCGGCCGGTCTTGCGCGGCCATTCTGAGCGCGCATGATTGGTGTCCTCGGCATCCTCCTCTCGCTCGGCCTCCTGATGTACCTCGCCTACCGGGGCATCAACGTCCTGCTCGTGGCTCCGCTGCTGGCGCTGCTGGCGGCGCTGCTCGGCGGCGAAACGCGGCTGCTGGCGGTGCTCAGCCAGATTTACATGAAGAGCCTGGGCGGCTTCGTCACCGGCTACTTTGCGCTGTTCGGTCTCGGCGCCATCCTTGGCCGGCTGATGGCCGATTCGGGATCGGCGTCGGCCATCGCCCGGTGGATCGTCGGTCGGCTCGGGCCGCGGCAGTCGATTCTCGCCATCGTGCTGGCGTGCGGCGTGCTGACCTACGGTGGCGTGTCGGTGCTGGTCGTGATTTTTGCGGCCTACCCGGTGGCCGTCGCCATCTTCCGCAACTCGAACACGCCGAAGCGCTTCATCCCGGCGGCAGTGCTGCTGGGCGGCGCCACGTTCACGCTGAGCGGCATCCCGGGCACGCCGTCCATCCAGAACGCCATGCCGATCGCGTTCTTCGGCACCGATGCCTTTGCCGCGCCGGGCGTCGGCAGCATTGGCGGCCTCGTCATGTTCGTGTCCGGCACGTGGTGGTTGCGCCACCGGGCCAGGCAAGCCGCGGCGGCCGGCGAGGGCTACGGGCACCATCCGCACGACGCGCAGGACGCCTCGCCGGCGGCCGGTGAGCCGTCGCTGCTCGTCGCCGTCCTACCGCTCGTGATGGTGCTGGTTATGAACGTGGCCATGACGTGGTGGATCATTCCGGCGATGGACCTGGCCTACCTGAAGGAGCCGAGGTTCGGTGGCGTGGGCGTGCACGACGTGCGCGGGTTGTGGGCCCTCGTCGCCGCGCTCGGCCTGGCCAACCTCACGGCGATCGCCCTGCATTTCTCGCGCTGGCAGGACCTGAAGAGCTCACTGAACCAGGGCACCTTCAGCGCCATGCTGCCGATCTTCAACACCGCCTCGGAGATTGCCTACGGCGCGGTCATTGCCTCGTTGGCCGCGTTCGCCACGGTGCAGGCGGCACTCGGCAGCCTGACATCGAACGTGCTCGTGAGCGAGGCTATCGCCGTGAACATCATGGCCGGCATCACCGGTTCGGCCGCCGGCGGCCTGGGCCTCGCCCTCGGCATGCTGGGCAAGACCTACCTGGCGGCCGCGACGACGGCCGGGATCAGCCCGGAATTGCTGCATCGCGTCGCTGCCATCGCCTGTGGCGGCCTCGATTCCCTGCCGCACAACGGCGCCGTGATCACCATGCTGGGCATTTGCCGCCTCACTCACCGCGAGGCGTACTTCGACATGTTCATGGTGTCGGTGGCGGGCCCGCTGCTGGCGCTCGTGGCGGTGCTGGTGGTGGGCTCGACGTTCGGCGCGTTCTAGGTGGTCGCGCGACCCGGAAGTAGGGCAAAATGCACGCCATGAACCGTCTGATCCTGCTCGCCGTCTCGTTCATCACCTGGGCCATGGTGCCCGTGGCCACGCAAACGCCGGCCGGCGCCACCCCAACGGCTGCCGTTCCGGAACTGCAATTCGAATCGGTGCCCGACCCGCTCACGCTGCCGCCCGACATTCACTTCGGTGAGGTGGCCGGCGTCGCGACCAACTCCAAGGGACACGTGTTCGTGTTTTCGCGCGGCAACGTGACCGGCCCCGCCTACATGGCGACCGCCGCGCAGTTGCTCGAGTTCGATCCCAAGGGCAAGTTCGTGCGCGAGGTTGGCAAGAACAACTTTGCCTGGGCCTACGCCCATGCGGTCCGCATCGACAAGCAGGACAACATCTGGATTGTCGACAAGGGCTCCAACGTCATCCTGAAGATGACCCCGCAGGGTCGGGTGGCGTGGGTCTTCGGGCGCCGCGGCGAGTCGTCTCACCTCGACGTGCCGCCTGACTATGCGTCGCAGATGACCAGCATCCTTGAGCGCGCCGGCGTCGCCATCACGCGCCCGGCGAACAACACCCCGCGCAACCCGCTGCCCGTGCATCGCGACAACGTCTTCAACCAGCCGACCGACGTCGCCTGGGATTCGCAGGGCAATTCGTATTTCACCGACGGCTACGTCAACTCACGCGTCGCCAAGGTGAACGCGAAGGGCGAATGGATTGCCAGCTGGGGATCGCTCGGCAACGGCCCGGGCCAGTTCGACACCCCTCACGGCATCGCGGTGTCGCCGAAGGATGAAATCTACGTGGCCGATCGCGGCAACCGCCGCATCCAGGTGCTGGACACGAATGGCAAGTACCTGCGCGAATTCACGATCGACGTGCCGGTCGATACCAAGCGCGGCAAGATCGTCTACGGCGCCGAGGCGCCGAACGCCAAGACGGGATCGCTCGCGCCCGGTGCGCCGGATGCGCTGTGCATGACGCCGGGCCCGAACCCGGTGTTGTTCGTCGGCGACCTGTATCCGAGCCGAATCTACAAGGTCTCGCTCGACGGGAAGGTGCTCGGCGTCTACGGGCAGCCGGGCCGCAACCTCGGCGAGTTCGGCTGGATCCACGCCATTGCCTGTCCGTCAGAGAACGAGATCTGGGTGGGCGAGCTGATCAATTGGCGCGTGCAGAAGCTCGTGACCAAGAAGGGCGCCACCGCCACGAAGTAATGCCACATCAATTCGAGGGGCCGCCGGCCGGCGGCCTCTCGGCTCTTCGCCACTCCTTTGTCCGCTCGTTCGCAGTCGGCCGTTTCGCCGCCATTGCCGGCTGGCAGATGATCAACGTCGCCGTCGGCTGGCTGCTTTACGAGCGCACCGGCGATCCCTGGGCGCTCGGGTTGGTCGGCGCCGTTGAACTGGCGCCGGTGTTGCTCCTGATGATCGTGGCGGGCAACGCCGCTGACCGCTACCCGCGGCGCAACCTCGGCATTGTCGCGCACACGTTGCTGACGCTCGTCGCCATCGGCCTGGCGCTGGTCGCGGCGGCCAACGGACCCATCTGGGCGATCTACTCGCTGCTGGCGCTGGTTGGGACCGCCCGCGCGCTTGCCTCTCCGTCGGTGAACACCATTCTGCCGCAGCTCCTGGAGCCGGCCGAGTTCGCCAATGCCAACGCGTGGCTGTCGTCGACGTTCCAGCTGGCCGCCATTACCGGTCCCGCGATGGGCGGCCTGTTGATCGCCGCGACCGGCGGCGCCACCGCCGTGTTTGCGCTGGCCGCGGTCGGGCAGGTCGTGTTCGTCGTGGCGCTGTCCACGCTGCCGGTGCGCCGGCCACCGCCGGCCACCGCCCGGCGCAGCGCGAACGAGGTGTTTGCCGGCTTTCGCTTTGTGCGCGACCACCCGTTGTTCCTGGCGGCCATCACGCTGGACCTGTTCGCCGTGTTGTTCGGCGGTGCCGTGGCGTTGCTGCCGATCTTCGCGAAAGACATTCTCGCGGTCGGACCGGCGGGACTGGGGTGGCTGCGTGCCGCGCCTGGTGTCGGCGCCCTGACCATGGCGCTCGTCACCACGCGCCTGCAACCCTGGCAACGGCCCGGGCGCCTCCTCTTGTTCGTGGTCGCCGGTTTCGGGCTGGCGACCATCGGATTCGGCCTGTCCCGTTCGTTCGCGCTGTCGATGGTGTGCCTGTTCCTGACCGGCGTCTTCGACAACGTCAGCGTGGTGATTCGTCTCACGCTCGAGCAGACGATTACCCCCGATCACTTGCGCGGGCGCGTCTCGGCGATCAACTACGTGTTCGTCGGCTTCTCGAATGAGTTCGGCGCGTTCGAAAGCGGCGCGACGGCGGCCCTCGTCGGCCCGACGCTCTCGGTCGTGGGTGGGGGCTGCGCCACGCTGGTTGTGGTGGCGATCGTGCGGGCGGCCTTCCCGCAGCTGCTGCGGATTGGCCCGCTGCATACGCTGGGTCCCTCCACAGGATAGGATGATAGCGACATGAGCGTCGCGCGATCCCTCCTTCTGAAAGCTTCCGACAGCACGTGGCTCCGCGAGAACGGCACCAAGGCGCCGTTTGTCCGCCGCGCCGTGTCCCGGTTCATGCCGGGCGAATCGTTCGACGACATGATCGGCGCCGCCAGGGCGATGGCCAGCGAGGGCATCACCGCGGTGTTCACCCGGCTGGGCGAGAACGTCAGGGACCTGGCCGAGGCGGACGAAGTAGCCGGGCACTACCTGGCAGGTATCGACCGCATTCAGGCGCTGAACCTGGCATGCCAGCCGTCGATCAAGCTGACGCAGCTCGGGCTCGACATCGATCGCGAGCTGGCCTATGGCCACCTGCGCGACCTCGGCGCCCGCGCGCACGCGGCCGGCAACTACTTGTGGATCGACATGGAGCAATCCCACTATGTCGATCTCACGCTCGACTTGACACGCCGGCTGCGGGCCGAGTTCCCGCGCGTCGGCGTGTGCCTGCAGGCCTATCTCTATCGCACCCGCGAAGACCTGGTCGAGCTGATGGGGCGCGGCGTCGGCCTTCGCCTGGTCAAGGGCGCGTACAACGAGCCGGCCGACGTGGCGTTCCCGAAAAAGAGCGACGTGGATGCGAACTACTACGCGCTGGCGCAAGTGATGCTTGAGGCCGGCTCGCGTGCGAGTGGTGCGCGCGCGGTGTTTGGCACTCACGATGTCCCAATGATTGACAGCATCCGCCGGCACGCGGCGACGACCGGCGTGACACCCGCAGAGTTCGAATTCCATATGCTCTACGGCATCCAGAAGGCCACGCAGCTTCGCCTCGCGCAGGATGGCGCGTCGGTGCGCGTGCTGATCGCCTATGGCGCCTACTGGTTTCCCTGGTACATGCGCCGCCTCGCCGAGCGGCCGGCGAATATGTGGTTCGTCGCGAAGAGCCTGTTCGGTTAGAGACCGCCGGCGCCCCGGGAACCGGTATCATCAACGACATGAACGACGAACCGAAGAGCGCGGTGGAGCTGGCGATGGCGCGGCTGAAGCAGCAGGACGCCGACGCCGGCGTGCCCGAGCACACCCTCACCGAAGAGCAGAAAGCTGAGATCGCCGAGGTCCGCAAGACCTACGCCGCCAAGCTGGCGCAGGAAGAGATTCTCTACCAGACCAAGATGGTCGGCGCCGTGGACTTCGAGCAGCGCCAGACGATGGGCGATCACTATCGGCGCGACGTCGAGCGCCTGAACCACGAGCGCGATCGAAAGATCGAGAAGATCCGAAACGTTTGATGGTGTCCGACGCCGAGATCTACTCTCGCATCGGCGAGGCTGGCTTCGCACGGCTGGTCGCGGCGTTCTACGCGCAAGTGCCAGGCGACGACATTCTCGGCCCCATGTACCCGGCCGACGACATGGCCGGCGCCGAGGAGCGGTTGCGCGATTTCCTGGTCGGCCGTTTCGGCGGCCCGCCGCGCTACGAAGAGAGCCGCGGGCATCCGCGCCTGCGCATGCGGCACCATCCCTACAAGCTGGATCAGGCGGCACGAGATCGCTGGGTGCAGTTGATGGATCACGCGCTGGAGCACGCCGCCCTGCCGGCGGACGTCACGCAGTTCCTGCGCGAGTTCTTCCACGGCACGGCCTCGTTTCTGATGAATAGTCGAGGGTGAAATAACAGGAGATTAAGAGATCAGGAGAACAGGGCGTCTAATTCCTGTTTTCTTTGACTCTTGATCTCCTGTTTATTCCGCTCGCAGCGCCACCAGCGGGTCTACTCGCGCCGCGCGCAGCGCTGGTCCGATGCAGGCGACCAGGACAGTCGCGCACTCGATCAGCGCGACCGCCAGGTAGGTTGCCGGATTCAGCACGTTCACACCCAGGAAGATCGCCTGGATCAGGTGCGCCACCGACGCGGCGAGCAGAATGCCAATCACAAGACCCGGTACGAGCAGGCGCGCGCTGCTGCCGAGCACGTCCGTCATCAGGTCCCGCGGTGTGGCGCCGATCGACAGGCGCACGCCGAACTCCCGCTGCCGCCGGCTCACCGCGTGAATCACCGCACCCGCCAGTCCCACCGTGGCGAGGATCAGCGCGAGCATGCCGCAGATCGAGAAAATCCGGCTCAGCGTGCGGAACGGCCACATCACCACGCCCATCCGTTGCGCCATGGTCTTGATTTCAACCATCGGCACGTTGGCGTCGACCGCTTGCGCGGCCTCCACGAACGGCCGGACGAGTGCCGCCGGATCACCGGCCGTGCGCGCGACAATGGTAACTTCAGTTTCGTAGTGCTGACTACCGATGGGGAAATAGAGCGTGGGCCGTCCCTGGTCCAGAGCGCGGGTGCGGTGCAGGGCTGTAATTCCCACCACCGTGAATACCGCGCCCTCATCGCCTTGGCCTGAGCGAGCGGAGCGAGTCGAACGGCCGAGGCGTATCGTCTCGCCGAGGCCACGCCCGTCGGGCCACTGCTGTTTCGCAAACTCCTGGTTGATCACGACCGCTGCGGTCCCATCTGTCGACCCGAATTCCCGGCCCGCCGCCATCGCAATTCCCATCGTCTGGAAGTAGCCGGGGCCGGCGGCGAGCGTGGCGATCTTCGGGCACGCATCGTCCGTGCAAGTGCCGCCGTCGGGCGACACCGGTGTCAGATTCTCGAAGCCAATAAAGAACGGCGCGCGGTCGATCACGGCAACGTGGCTCACGCCCGGCAACGCTCGTGCACGCGTCACCAGGCTATCGACATAGCGGGCGGATGCGCCGGGGTCGTAGCCGCTCGACGCCGGGTGGACTTCCGCCAGGATCAGGCGATTGCGATCGAACCCGAGATCCAGATCGACGAGGCGATCGATTGATTGGATGAAGAGCGCGGCGATCGCAAGGAATGCGGTGGAGCCGGCAATCTGCGCGCCGACGAGCCATCGCCGCATGGGTGAGGGACGTCCGCCGGCCGAGTTGCCGCCTTGCGACCCGAGCACGCTCAGCACGTTCACGCGCGCGGCGGCGAGCGCCGGCCAGATGCCGGGCAGGACACCCGCGATCATCACCAGCAACACGATGAAGCCGACGACGGTGAAATCAGGCGTGAGCTCGATATGCTGTGGCTGTTCGATCGGCATCGCGAACGCGCCAACCAGCGACTGTGTCCACCACGCCAGCATCAACGCCAGCAGCCCCGAGAGGCTCGCGATCACGAAGCCTTCGGTGACCACTAGCCGGATCAATCGCCACGGCTTGGCGCCTAGCGCGGTGCGAATACCCATGTCGCGTTCGCGCTCGACCGCGCGCGCCAGCAGCAAATTGGTCACGTTGAAGCACGCGAGCAGCAAGACCAGGCCGATGAGCGACATGCCAATGGCGGCGCCCGCCGCAATGCCGCGGAACTCGTTGTTACGCTCACTGAACAAACGGAACCGCGCGCCACGGTCGGCGTGCGTCTCGGGCCAGTCGCGCGCCATGCTTGCCGCCGCGGTCTCCAGTTGTCCTTGCACTGCTGGCATCGCTGTTTCCGGCAACACGCGGCCGAGAAAGAACAACCATCGCGTGTCTCGTGCTTGCAGCTTTGGCGACGTGCCGAACATCGCGATGTCATCGAGCGGCAGCCAGATGTCGGGCGAGTAAATACCTGCCGGGCCGGTGAACGAGTCTGGCAAGATGCCGGCGACGCTGACGTCGGTGTTGTTCAGCCTCAGCGTGAGGCCAGCGATGGATGGTGACGCCAACGTCTCGCGCCAGAAGCGCTCGCCGATCACCACGGCCGGGGCGCCGGCTTCGGTGTGGGCCACCTGCAAGCGGCCCGCGATCACCGCAGCGTCCACCATCGAGAAGTAATTTGTGGAAACGTAGAGTACCCACGCCGTGTCGGTGTGGCCGTCATGGCGCCAGGGAATCGAGGCGCGCCCTTCGGCCGCGATATCGAGCGAGCCCCGCGTCGCTTCCGCGAGCCGTTCAAAGTCTGGCAGCGACCCGTTGCCGCCCTCGTCGCCACCCGGCGTCATGACCACGCGCCCGACGTCTGGCCGGGCGCTGACGGCGGATCCCCTGAAGAGCAGGCCGTTGACGACGCTGAAGGCGACGGCGTTGACGCCCATGCCGATGGCGAGCGTGAGGACGGCGGTGGCCGTGAACGCGGGGCGGCGGCTGAGCTGCCGGAAGGCGATTGTGAGGTCGCTGAGCAGGGTGGCCATCCTGGGATAGGACGGATCGCTCGTTCGAAGGTTCCCGCTGGAGTCGGGATAAGAGTCCTAGGAGTCCTGGGGTCAGGTCAAGGAAATCACACAAAGGGATGATGGGGGACAGGGCATGCTCCGTCCCCAAATATCCCTTTGTGTGATTTCCTTGACCTGACCCCAAGCATATACTCGCCATCATGCGCGATGTAGTTGTAAGTTCCGACGACACGAAACTCGGTCAGGACATCACCATCGGCGGCCTGCAGTTGCGGTCCGACCACGAGGTGGCTGACGGCGGAGCGGACACCGGCCCGGGCCCTCATGAACTGCTGCTGTCGGCACTCGGTTCGTGCACGTCCATGACGCTGCGACTGTACGCCGCGCGAAAAGGATGGCCCCTTCGCCGTGTGCAAGTGACCCTGAACGGCGGTCCGGCGGAGGGCAAGTACGTGATCACGCGGAAAATCAAAATGGAGGGTGATCTCGACGCAGAGCAGCGTCAGCGCCTCCTTGAGATTGCCGACAGGTGCCCGGTGCACCGGACGTTGACCGGGGAAGTGACGGTGCAGACGTCGGAGGTGGCGGTGTGACCGGTCGAAGAATACCCCTCGGGGGCCCTGTCGATTGAGCGGGTAGCCGCCAAACCCGAATAACAGGCCCCACAGATAGTGCAGGGGGCCTCAACTGACCCCATTTCGCCGTATACTCTCCTACCGATGCACACAAAGGCGCGCCTTTTCCTGGCCATCGGGCTGGTTGCCGGATGGGTCAGCATCGGGCAGGTTTACGCCCAGATTCCTTCCGACGTAGCCGTTGAGCTCGATCGGATGCTGGCGCAAGTCGCCGATGCCCCTGCGGAACGCAATCCGGCCGAGCGTGCCCGGCGACTCGAGTTGCTGGGAGACGTCGAAGTGCGCGCCAACATGCTGGGCGCGGCGCGCGGTGCGTTTGAAGAAGCCACCAGCCTGCTCACGCAGAACGCGCCGCAGGACCGCGACCTGGGCCGGCTCGCGTTCAAGTTGGCCAACGTCGCCCGCATCGACAAGCGGCCCGCCGACGCCGAACGGTTGATGGACGTGGCCGTGACGCGGCTGCGCACCGGCGCGCCGACCAGTCCCGAATATGCCGACGCGCTGATGGAAGTGGCGCGTGCCGCGACCGCGCGCAACGACGCCGCGCGCGCCGAACAGGCGTACGCGAGCGCGTTGGAAGTCGTTTCGAAGATTCAGCCCGGCTCGCCGCGTGAAGCGCAGCTCGCCGAGTTCATGGGCGATGCCGCCGTGCGTCGCAAGGATCTCGAAGGCGCCGATCGTTTCTACTCCCGCAGCCTGGCCGTGCTCGAGACGTCGCAGCGCGCGTCGATTGACTACGCCCGCGTCTCGAACGCGTTGGCCGTCGTGGCCGCGTCGCGCAACCAGGCGCCGCGCGCACTGGGTCTCTACGAAGTGGCGCTGAAGACCTACGAGGCGCAGCGTCCCGACAGCCTCGAGGTGTCGCAGATCCTGACCAACCTCGGCATCCTGCAAATGAACCGCGGGGAGCTGGCCGCGGCCGAGGCGATGTTCCGCCGGTCGCTGACCATCAAGACCACGCGCAAGGGTGCGCCCGAAGACCTGGGCACCACCCACGCCAACCTGGGACTGGTACTGCTTGAACAGGGCCGTCTCGCCGACGCGGGTGTCGAGATCAAGGCGGCCGTGGACCTGCGCCGGTCGCAGGCCCCGCCGCTGGAGATGGCAGCGCTGCTGACCAGCCTGGCCCGGATTGAACGGATGCGCGGTCGTGCGGAGACCGCGACTGCTGCCGCCCGTGAAGCCCTGGAACTGCGCCGCGCGCAGGTGCCGCAGACCTTGCTAGTGGCGAGTACCGCCGCCGAGTTGGGCCTGGCGCGTGAAGCCGCGGGCGCCTACGACGAAGCCCTGCCGCTGCATCGCGAAGCGCTCGGCATTCGCGAAAAGCTGGCGCCGAACTCCTCTGAAGTCGCCGAGTCGCTGGAACGGATCGCGATCGTGACGTCGAAAGGCAGTGACCCGCTGGCCGCCCGCAATGCGTTCGAGCGCTCGGTGGACGCGTGGAGCCGTATTGCCCCCGGTTCGCTTGATCACGTGAATGTCATGCACGAGTTCGGCAACTTCCTGGTCGCGCGTGGCGACCCCGAAGAGGGCCTGCGCCGCTTGCGTGAAGCCGTCAGCCTGCTCGAGCAGTCGCGGCCGGCGCGTCCGCAGGGCACGCTCGAAGCCCGCGCGCAACTGGTCTCGCGCGTGCAGGCCTACTACGGCAGCCCCATGCGCATCCTCGCCGAGCGCGGCGATGCCGGTGAGTCGTTCACGCTGCTCGATCGCATGCACGAGCGCCTGCGTCGCGCCCGCGGCACCGTCGATGACGTCGCGCCCGCGATCGCCCCGCTCGATGCGCTGAAGCGCGGCATCGAGACTGGGACGTTGGTGGTGGCGTACAGCGTGCAGCCGGACGCCACGTATGCCTTCGTCGCGACGCGCGACACGCCCATTCGCGTGTATCGCCTCGACGAGAAGAAAGCGGCCCTGACCGAGCGCATCCAGAAGTTCTCGGCGCTGGTCCAGGCACGGTCCACGGGAATCGCCTATCAGGTGCCGCTCGTGGCTGATGGCCGCGCGCTGTTTTCGCTGCTGTTCGGTCAGTTCGAGGACGATGCGATCCGTGCCGACCGGTTGCTGATTGTGCCGGATGGTCCGCTCGAGGCGTTGCCGTTCAGCGCGCTCGCCCGCAACCCGTCTGGCCGCGCCGCCTGGCAGTACCTGGTGGACTGGAAGCCGATGGTGTTCGCGCCCTCCGTGATCACGGCCGCCGCGTGGACCACCGCGGCCGGCGCGCCGGGCACCGTTGGTCAGTTGTTCCCGACCACGGATGATCCCGGTCCCACGGATGTGAAGCTGGTCGGCGCCGCGATGCCAGCCGGAGCACTCGTCTCGCTCTGGACGCCCGCCGAGCGTGCCTCAGACGAGCTGGCTGAGCTGTTCAAGATGAGCCTGACGCAAGGCCGCGCCCGCGAGGCCGCCTTGTTACGCGCGCAACGCGTGATGCGCGACGAACGCGGTCACACGCATCCGGCGTACTGGGCGGCGTTCCGGTACTACGGCGCCCGCAGTATGAAGTGAGTGCTGCGCGTGCCGCAGCACCTCAGCACCTCAGCACCTCAGCACCT
>Ga0163144_10004707_pt1 | contig 30647 bp, 26 predicted proteins | sample OliLak19BULKMAT1_FD_123175 | JGI IMG/M metagenome (GOLD analysis project Ga0163144, IMG submission 123175) | Freshwater microbial mat bacterial communities from Lake Vanda, McMurdo Dry Valleys, Antarctica - Oligotrophic Lake LV.19.BULKMAT1 | ecosystem: Environmental > Aquatic > Freshwater >... | reverse complement strand
GCAGTTCCTTTGCTCTTCGGCCACCATTAAGAATCCGGCGGAGCTCGCGACCGCACTCACCGGAAAGCCGGTGGAGTGGATTCAGGAGAGCGGGGCCCCACGCGGGGACCGCTACTTCGCGATCTACAACCCTCCGGTGGTGAATCGGCAGCTGGGGATCCGGAAGTCGGCGCTTGGCTCTGCGCGTGACATCGCTTCGAAGTTTCTCGAAAAGGGCTTGCAGACCATCGTCTTTGCACCCTCGCGTCTGGCCACCGAAGTGCTGGTGACGTACCTCAAGGACATGTTCGAGAACCGGCCGGGGTCCGAGGGCGTGATCCGCGGGTATCGCGGCGGATACCTGCCGCTCAAGCGTCGCGAGATCGAGCGGGGGCTGCGCGAGGGGTCGGTGCTGGGTGTGGTCTCCACCAACGCTCTGGAGCTGGGGATCGACATCGGGTCGCTCGATGTCGCGGTGATGCTGTCGTATCCGGGCACGGTCGCGTCCACCTGGCAGCAGGCGGGGCGATCGGGCCGGCGCGGGTCAACTTCGGCCGCGGTGCTGGTCTTGAACTCCACGCCGCTCAATCAGTTCATCGGGCGGAATCCCGAGTATTTCTTCGGGGCTTCGGCCGAGGAAGGCCGGATCAATCCCGACAACCTGCACATCCTGATCTCGCATATCAAGTGCGCGGCGTTCGAGCTGCCCATCGAATCGGAGGAGACCTTCGGCTCGGAGAACCTGGTGGAGATCCTTGGGTTTCTCGAGACTCAAGGGTTCGTCCATAAGGCTGGGGATTCCTGGCACTGGACCCACGAGAGCTACCCCGCGGACACCGTCTCGCTGCGCAGCGTATCGTCCGACAACTTCGTGATTCAGGACATCACGCGCGAGCCGAAGATCGTGGCCGAGGTCGACTTCGACTCGGCGCCCATGATGGTGCATGAGAAGGCGGTGTACATGCTCGAGGGCAAGACGTATCTCGTGCACAAGTACGACCACAAAGAGCGGCGGGCGCACATCCGCGAGGCGGATGTCGATTACTACACCGACGCAATCACCTACACGAAGGTTCGGATCCTCGACTCGTTTCTGGAGGAGCCGCGTGGGCAGGTCGTCCGCTCGCACGGCGAGGTTCACGTCTCGCAGCAGGTGGTGGGGTTCAAGAAGATCAAGTTCTATACGAATGAGAACGTGGGGTCGGGTGAGTTGCAGATGCCTCAAAAGGAGATGCACACCACCTCGTACTGGCTCACCATTCCCCGGGAGGTGATCGCTGCACTGCCGTTCACCGGCGAAGAAAAGCGGGATGGGGTGATTGCTCTGTCGCATACCCTTGGGCAACTCGCTTCTCTCTTCTTGATGTGCGATCGGCGGGATCTTGGGGTGGCGGTTGGGGACAATGGGCAGGGCGAGGCGAAGGTGGAGCGGGGGATGGGGCTCGTGCCGGTCTGGCCGGATCGGCGCAAGCAGTTCGGGAACTCAGGGATTGCTTCGTCGTCGTCGTCAAATGAACTCCTCGCAATGACGGAGAGGCCGGTGATGGAGCCCTACGAACCGAACATCTTCGTGTACGACAACTACCCCGGCGGAATCGGGCTTTCCGAGCCTCTGTTCCGGCTGCATGATCGGCTGATCGCCGAGAGCCTTACCCTGATCGAGAACTGTCCCTGTTTCGATGGCTGTCCCTCCTGCGTTGGGCCGGCGGGTGAGGTTGGCTCAAAGGGGAAGGAAGTGGCGTTGCATCTGCTGCGCATGGCGACGCACGGCTGATGGCGCGGTCTCTTCAGGCACGGTTGCGTGAGGTGCAGGAGCGTGGGCGGGTGGAGCCGGCTGCTCCGCAACCCGCTCACGCGATGGACCTGACTTCGGACGCGGCTCCGGGTTCGGAGGGCGTTTCGCTAAAGGCGCGCCTGCAGGCGCTCATCGATCAGCAGGTTCGCAGTCGGAAGAATGGCGGGATGGAGGTCGAGCGGCCCGTCCTCTACGAACTGGATAGCGCGGATTCGGGGATCGGGCGTGGGCACGGGAACGGGATCGGGGGTGGGTCGCAAGCGGTTCGTGTTGTGGATGTGTACGACCTTCAAGGCCCTCCCGAGGATCTTGCCAGGCTCATCGGCGGCGAGATCGTGTCGTCGATTCATGGCGAGTTCCTCATGCGCGACGCCACCTACCGACTCGACGCGCGAGTGGGCCGTACGTCGCTCGAGAAGCTCGTGAACGCCCTGCCCGACGCCGCGCGCATCCTCACCGCTTCGGTGGACCTCGACGAGTTCGATCCCCGTAAGGCCGCTTTCATCGACACCGAGACCACGGGACTCTCCGGCGGCGCCGGCACTGCGGCGTTCCTGGTCGCGGTGGGCTTCATCGAAGGCGACGCTTTCATCGTCCGCCAGTACTTCATGCGCGATTTCCACGAGGAGAAAGCGCTCATCCGCGCGGTGGAACGCGACCTCGAGCGGTTCGACACCATCGTCTCGTTCAACGGCAAACAGTTCGACGTTCCCCTGCTCGAGAGTCGCTTCCGTCTCCAACGGCGCGTCTTCCGTCAGACCTCACGGCACCTGGACATGCTCCATCCCGGTCGACGGCTGTGGAAAGCCCGGCTCGAGTCGTGTTCGCTCCAGTCGCTGGAGCGCGGCGTGATGGGCTTCCATCGCGAGGATGACATTCCCGGCGCGTTCATCCCGGAGCGCTATTTCGAATACCTGCGCCGTAAGGACGGCCGGCTCATGGTCCAGGTTCTCGAGCACAATCTCCAGGACATCGTCTCTCTCGCCGCTCTTACCGGCGAGGCGCTCGCCATGGTGTCCGAGCCGGGAGCGCTGCCCGAGGATGCGTTCGATGTCCTCTCCCTGGGCCGCGTGCTGGAGCGAGCGGATCTCGACGAGCGTTCCGAGGAGGCCTACCGTGCCATCGCCGAGACCGGCGTCGGCCGGGCTCGTGTCGACGCCACGGTGCGCCTCGCGTATCGCGCGAAAGCCCGCAAGCAACACGACGAGGCCGAGCGCCTCTGGCGGATCGCGGTCAGCCTGGCGAGTGCGGTCGCCCATCGAGAACTCGCGATGCTCCTGGAGCACACGCGAAAGGACAGGGTAGAGGCGCTGCGCATCGTGGACGACGGACTCGATCTCGTCGCGGGCCGTTCCGACTTCGCGACGCTCGAGGATGATCTGCTGAAGCGGCGGGCGCGGTTGTCGAAGAAACGGGATAGTGGTGGGACGCGAGCTATCGGCCGTGCTTCTTCAGGATCTCTTTGAGTCTGGCGATATCCACTGCATGAACGGTCCGGCCGTTGGCGGTCATCGTCTCCGCCTTGAGCATCGAGTTCAGGACCGCTTCTTCGGTGGCTTCAAGCGCGGCCTGGAAGAGCGGCGACAGGGCCTCGGCCGGCAGCATCGGGCGCATGGTGACCGCGGTCGAGCCGTGAGCGACGCGAAGCTCCGGGGCCGTAGAGAAGGCGATCGAGAAGTCGCCGCTGCCGTTCGAGAACGAAGACCCCGTGCGCGCGAGACCGAAAAGAGCGCGGGCGGCGAGCCGATTCAGGTCCTTCGCCGAAAGCGGAGCATCCGTCGCGACCACGATCATGCACGAACCATCACCCGCCCCGGAGTCACACAACCCTGCCTCGCATGACCTGGGGTCACTGCGAGGAGCCCTCCGTTCCCGAGCGAGCGCGAGCGCTGCCCGAAGGGCAGAGCCACGCCTGGCCTTGGGCCACGGAGCAACCCCGCCCTTTTTCCCAATATCACTGGTTCGAGCCGCAACTCTCTCAAGTTCCTTCCCCACCGGCACGCCGTCAACTGACAAAACCCCGCCAAAGTTCGACTGAACAAGGACCCCGACCACGTAACCCTTCCCACCCACCGGGGCCACGCGCGACGACGTCCCGATACCGCCCTTGAAGCCGAAAGCGACTGTGCCCGTCCCCGCCCCAACCCCGCCTTCCGCCACCTCGCCGGCTCGCGCGTCGCGGATCGCCTTGAGAACGTGCTCCTCGCGCACCGGCCGTGAACGAATGTCGTTGAGCCCGCCGTCATTGGTCTCCCCCACCAGCGCATTCACCGATCGAACGTTCTCGTTTCCCGGCTGAACGAGGGTCCACCCCACCACCGTGTCCATGACCGTGCCCACCGCGAGCGTATTCGAGAGAACGATCGGCGTCTCGATCGTGCCGAGCTCCTCGACCTGGGTGGAACCCGCGAGCTTTCCGAAGGCGTTCCCGATGAACACGGCGCCCGGCACCTTCTGCTGGAAGAGGTTGCCGGCATGCGGAAGGATCGCGGTGACCCCGGTGCGGACCCTCTCGCCCTCGATCAGGGTCACCTGGCCCACGCGAACGCCTGCGACATCGGTGATCGCGTTCAGCGGACCCGGCGAGAGAACGCCAGGGGTGATGCCGAGGTCGCGGGCGCGGGGGCGTTCGCCCCCTGAAGTCGGGACGACTTTTGGGGGTCCTGGCGGAGCGGCGTGCGCGGTGGCGATGGAGAGATAGTTGGAAGGACGGGGGTCTCGCGATGACGAGAGGCAAATCAGCATCATCGTCAGGCCGACCGCGCGAAAGGCTCGTACGCTAGCCAATGACCACGCCACGGCATTCTCCGAAACCGATCCTGGCGTAACCGTCGCGCTGGCATGAGGCGGTGAAGATGACTTCGTCGCCGTCCTCGAGGAACGCGCGCGACTCGCCTCCCGGGAGTTCGATCCGATCCCTGCCGCGCATCGTTAGCTCCAGCAGACAGCCGCGCGAGCCCTTCTCTTTTCCGCTGACCGTGCCCGTGCCGAGAAGATCGCCGGGGCTCAAGTTGCAGCCGCCGCTCGTGTGATGCGCGATCATCTGCGCGGGCGTCCAGTAGAGCGTGGCCACGTTCGACCGCGAGAGCCGGACCGGAGCGTGACCGTGCGAGCGCATGGCCCGCGTCGAGAGAAAGGCCTCGAGAGATACCTCGAAGCCGCCGAGCGCCTGGTCCTGCGCGCTCTTGAGATGAGGAAGAGGGTTCGGGTCGCCTTCGGGCCGATGAGATGCCGCCACCCGAAATGGAGCGAGGGCCTCAGCCGTCACCACCCACGGACTGATCGAGGTGGCGAAGTTCTTCGAGAGAAAGGGACCAAGCGGCTGGTACTCCCACTTCTGGATGTCGCGCGCCGACCAGTCGTTCAAAAGACACAGGCCGAAGATCTTTCCGCCCGCCTCGGTGATCGGAACCGGCGATCCGAGTTCGTTGCCTTCCGCGATGAAGATCCCCATTTCGAGTTCGTAGTCGAGGAGCTTCGTGGGCTCGAAGTGCGGGGTCTGCCCCGACGCCGTGGGATCGAGTTGGCCGCACGGCCGCTTCACCCCCGTCCCGCTGACCACGATCGAGGACGAGCGGCCGTGATAGCCGATCGGCGCCCACTTGTAGTTGGGCAGCAGTGGATTATCCGGCCGCATCATTGAGCCGACGTTCATCGCGTGATCGATCGATGCGTAGAAGTCGGTGTAGTCAGTGATGCGGGCGGGCAGAACCATTCGAACGTCACCCTGGGCCAGAAGCACATCCGCGGCATGCGGCTTCGCCGTGACCTGCGCGCCCTCGGCCCGAAGCAGGTGCGAAACACGATGGCGGAGCGCGCGACGCTCGACATCCGGACAGGCCATCAGGCCGTTCAAGGTGTCGTCGCCGCAGGCGGCCATGACCCGCGTGGGCATGCCGGTCAGCAGGCTGCGGTCGAGACATGCGCGAAGGTCGAGAACCGAATCCCCGATCGCCACACCGATCCGGCCGGGGCCGCTCCCCGCCGTGCGAAAAACCCCGAGCGGCAGATTCTGGATCGGGAAATCGAGCAGACCCTGGTTGGCGCTCTCGACCCAGGACGTGAGGGCGGGCGCGTGCGTCTCGTCGATCGGTGTTGTCTTCATGATGGCCGCTTGAGTCTACGCGGGCGGCCGCGCCCCGACCCCAGAGACTAGCGCCAGTTGTAGACCGCGCGGAACGACTCGTCCTTCGTCGTCTTGGTTAGGACTTCAAGGGACCATCCGGTCCGAGCGCTCCACGTGCCCGACTTCTCCAGAATCACCGAGTCTGACTGGGGAGCGAGATCGCCCCGGGGTGTGGCGCCAGCGCCCGGAGTCTTGGCCCCATCGGCGGTTTCGTTCACGGTGACGTTCTCGAGCCGGAACGGTTTCGTGCCGATGTTGAGGATGGAGCAGCGCACGGTGTACTGCGTGCCGGGCTCGACCGATGTGGGCGTCGTGGTGCAGCGGATCTGCGCGGAGAAGTCGGTCTTCACCACGCCGCCGCCGCCCAGATCAAAGCCGCTCGGCCCCCGCGCGGTCTTGCCCCCGATGAGAGTGGTGGCCCCGGTGTTGAACCTTCGGCCCAGCAAGGCGACGCGTGCGTCGACTTCCGCCTTGCGCGCGGTGGCCTCGCTGTTTCCCGGTTCCGCCCGGAGAGCTTCACCAAGGAGCTGCTGCGCCTTCGGAAGATCGCGCGCGTTGACCGCGGCGCGGGCCTCCTCAAGCAGTCGAAGCACCGGGGAAACGGGCGCTGAAGGAGCCGCGACCGTGGGAGCCGGAGGCGGCGTGGCGGCGGCCGTGCGCGACGCCGGGGTGGGCGTCGTGCGAGGGGTGGGTGTCGTGCGCGGCGTGGGCGTCGCGCGGGGCGGAGGGGTGGCGGCGACGCGGGGGGTCGGACCCGCAGGAGTGGGCGCCAGAGGAGCTTCGGGGGTGGGCTCAACCGTGGGTTCAACCGTGGCTTCAACGGTTGGTTCGCCAACGGGCCCTTCGGGGGTGGGCTCAGGCGTGCTCACGACCACCGGTGCGGGCCGGGGGGTGGGGGGCGGCGGGGCGGGGGCGGGCGTCTGCCGCATAAACAAGACGCCGCCGATGAGCAGAACGACCGCAATGAGGCCGACGACGATGATGGGCGTGCTCGACGTCCCGCGCCCGGGGGGAGGCGGGGGTGGCGTGCGGAGCACGGCGTCCTGCTGAACGGTCCGGATCGTGCTCTTGGTCGAAGGGGTCGCCGGACGCTTGACCGGGGTCGGTCCCGTCGAGCGTGCGGCGACCGCCGGCTTGGCCGGCGGCGTCGGAGCGGGAGGCGGTGCCGAGGCCTCCGGCTCGGGGCCGGGCGCCGCGGGCTTGGTTTCCCAGGCCATCGCGTATTCGGCGGGGGGCTCGGGTTCGGGAGCCGCCGAGGGAGCGAGCCAGGGCGCCGCCGGGACCGTGGGCGGCGGACTTGGGGGCGGGAAACCCGTCACCGTTTCGGGCTGGGGAGTGCCCGGCTCGAACGTCTCGCCTGGATCGAACTCGGGCTGAGGCTCGGACGCAACCTCCATGACTTCCTGAACGTCCGGTGCGGGTTCGAGGAGCACAGGCTCGGCGGCTGGCGCTGGCGCGGGTTCGGTTTCGGGAAGGGGTTCCGAGAACCCGGAGGCGGGAGCGGCGAACTCACCGACGGGTTCGGGAGCAGGCTCGGGGAATTCTGCCGGAGGTTCGGGAGCGGGTTCGGAGAACTCTGCTGCGGGCTCGGGAGCGGGGTCAGGGAATCGGACCGCCGCCTCACCCGGGGTCTCTTCCAGCAGGAGTTCCTCGGATGGCGCTGCCTGCGGTCCGAAATCCTCCGACACGACCTCCATTACTTCTTCGGCCACCGGCGCCGCGGCTTGAACTTCAGGGCTCGCCTCGGATGGCGCCTCTTCACCATCGCCCAGCGTGAACTGAAGCATGATGGAGTTCTCGTTCCCCGGCTCCCCGATCCATACGAAGTCGCCGGAACGCAGCAGCGAATCCCCGAGGACCACGTCGTCGTTCACGCCAACCACTCCGTCCACCCGATACATCATGGCGCCCGTAATATCGATCACGATCCGCGCGTGATGCGGTTCCACCCCCGGCAGGTCGATCCGCACCGCGCAGTCGGCTCCGCTCCCGATCAATGCGTCCCCGCCGTAGAACTCCAGACGTTGCCCTGCGAGGGGGCCACCCAGGGGTTGAAGTATTGAGGGTTGCGCCATGTGCGGGACGATACCGCAAACCGAGCGTCCCGTGGCCCATAGGGCGGCCCTCCCTCCCGCACGGAGTCAGGGGATAACCTCAACCTCCTCATGCCGACCCGAGCCACCCTGAACGAAGCCCGCGAGCCTCTCGCCCCCGCACCCGCCGACGCCCGCTTCGAACTCGTCGCGGATTTCACCCCCCAGGGCGACCAGCCAAACGCCATCGCCCAGATCACTGCGGGCCTGATGAACGCGGAAAAGGACCAGGTGCTCCTAGGCGTCACGGGCAGCGGGAAGACCTTCACCATCGCCTCCGTGCTCGCGAACGTCAACCGGCCCGCCCTCGTCCTCGCCCACAACAAGACCCTGGCCGCCCAGCTCTACCAGGAGTTCAAGAGCTTCTTCCCCAAAAACGCGGTGGAGTACTTCGTTTCGTACTACGACTACTACCAGCCCGAGGCCTACGTCCCCCAGTCGGACACCTACATCGACAAGGAAGCCACGATCAACGAAGAGATCGAGAAGATGCGCCTGTCGGCCACGCGCAGCCTCTTCGAGCGCCGCGACGTCATCATCGTGGCCTCGGTTTCGTGCATCTACGGCCTCGGCTCGCCCGAGGCGTACTACGGCATGCTCCTGTTCCTCCGCCAGGGCGACACCCTCGACCGCGGGACCATGCTCCAGAAGCTGGTGGAGGCGCGTTACGACCGAAACGACTTCGAACCGGCGCGCGGCACGTTCCGGGTCCGCGGCGATGTGATCGAGATCATGCCGGCGTATGACGACTATGGCGTCCGCGTCGAACTCTTCGGCGACACCATCGACACGATCACCGAGTTCGATCCCCTGACCGGGAAGACCCGGCAAAAACTCGCCCAGATCGCGATCTATCCCTCCTCACACTACGTCACGCCGCGACCGCGGCTCGAGCTCGCCATCAAGAAGATCGAGGCGGAACTGGCCGAACACGCACCCACCCTCGACGCCCAGGGCAAGTTTCTCGAGGCCCAGCGCGTCCGTCAGCGCACCGGCTTCGACCTCGAGATGCTGCGCGCCACGGGAAGCTGCCACGGAATCGAGAACTACTCGCGCCACCTTTCCGGACGGGCGCCCGGCGAGCCTCCTCCGACACTCATCGACTACTTCCCCAAAGACACGGTTTTCGTGATCGACGAGTCGCACCAGAGCGTTCCCCAGGTGCGCGGGATGTATCACGGCGACCGTCAGCGCAAGACGACGCTCGTCGAGTACGGTTTCCGCATGCCCTCGGCCCTCGACAACCGGCCGCTCAACTTCGAGGAGTACGAGGCACGTATCGGCCAGACCATCTACGTCTCCGCGACGCCCGGGCCCTACGAGATGACGCGTACCAAGGGCGTCTTCATCGAGCAGGTCATCCGCCCGACCGGCCTGGTGGACCCCGCGGTGGAGATCCGTCCGGTGAAAGGCCAGGTCGACGACCTCCTGGCCGAAATCCGCGCGCGGGTGGCGGTGCGGCAGCGCGTTCTCGTCACGACCCTGACCAAGCGCATGGCCGAGGATCTGACCGAGTACTACTCCGAACTCGGCGTGAAGGTGCGCTATCTCCATTCCGACATCGACGCGATCGAACGTGTCGAGATCCTGCGCAGCCTGCGGCTCGGCGAATTCGACGTGCTCGTGGGCATAAACCTCCTCCGGGAAGGTCTCGACCTTCCCGAGGTTTCGCTCGTCGCCATACTCGACGCCGACAAGGAAGGGTTCCTGCGCTCCGCCGGATCCCTCATCCAGACCATCGGACGCGCGGCGCGCAACGTCGACGGCAAGGCCATCCTCTACGCGGACAAGATGACGGATTCGATGAAAGCGGCGCTGGGCGAGACGGATCGTCGGCGCACCCGCCAGGAAGCTCACAACCGCGAGCACCACATCACGCCCGAGACGGTGCGAAAGACCCTCGGTCAGCTGCTGAGCGTCAACGATGAAGCATTGCGCAAGGCCTTTGCGAGAGAGGCGCTCAAGGGCCAGATCGACACGAAGAGCTATCGGACTCCGGAGCAGATCGAACGCGGAATCAAGGATCTCGATCGGCTGATGCGCGAAGCGGCGCGCGCGCTCGACTTCGAGGAAGCGGCGAAGTTCCGCGACAAGATCCGCGAGCTCAAAGCCCAGCTCGCACGGAAGGCATGATCCTTAACCTCCCAGAGCAGAGCAAAATTATTGGATCCCGGCCCGCCGGGATACGCAGGTGCGGGATCAGTCGGCACCCTGCTAACTTGCCACGGCCTCCACGCGGGCGGCCCGGCGGCGTGAGGACCTGCGGCTCACCACCGCGCGGCGCGTCACCGCATCGGTGAAGATCCGATCGAGCAGGTGCGGCATGGTTTCGCCCGAGAGGCGGAGGATCCAGCTCACCGACGTCTCGCCGTCGGTGGAGAGCCCGCAGTTGCAGTTGGCCTCGAGCACCAGGAACTCGCCGGTCCTCTCGTCGCGTCGAATGTCGACGCGGCCGTACCCGACGCCATCGAGCGCCACGTAGGCATCGCGCGCGAGGGTGGAAAGGGCGTCCCGCCATTCGGATGGAGCGCTCTCGTAGTGGGCGATGGGCGCCCGGTCCGGTAGGGCGCCTTCGGTTTCGTACTTCTCCCAGTAGCGGTCGTAGGAAAGCAGACGTTCGTGCGTGGGCAGGGCTTTGTGGAACACGCGCTCCACCGGCGGATAGACGCAGACGCCCCCGCTCGCCGCGGGATCGGAGGCGCAGAGCACGGTGAACTCGCGGCCGGGAATGAAACGCTCCGCGAAAACGCCCTCGTAGTAGTTCTCCCGGTCACGCTCGCCCTTGAGGGCGACGTCGGCCTGGGCCACGCAGGCGGCTTCATCCTGGACCACCGATTTGATCGAGATGCCGAAGCTCGCGGCCGAAATGTCGGGCTTGATGATCAACGGATAGCCAAGCCTTGCCCCCGCGCGAGCGCCGTCTTTTCGCGGATCCTTGATCTCGACGAAGGGCGAGCTGGAGACCGAACGCTTGAGCAGCCGCTGCTTCATCAGCGTCTTTGGAGTCGTCAGTTCGTAGAAGGCGGTGTCGGCGCCGCTATAGGGGACGCCGCTCGCCTCGAGGGCGCGCACGGTCTTGATCCCGGGATAGCCGTCAACCTCGATACCGTCGCACAGATTGAACACGACGACCGGGCGGCGGGCCGCCTCGTCCACGACCCGCGCGATCTCCGCGTCGGAGGTCTCCGGGGTGACTTCAACCCAAGTGTGCTCCGCGCCGAGCGAGGCCATCCATCCCGCGACTTCGGTCTTGAACTCGGGCGTGCCGTAGGTGATGCTCTCGGGTCCCGCGGGGATCATGCGGTAAGGGGCGAAAACGAAAACCCGGTACGAACTCCAGTTGTTGTTCACGGAACTCCTTAATGTTGTGGCCCCGGATGCTGAGGCCACCAGATGATGGGGCATGTTATTCCGAGATCCCCCAAAAAGTCACGGGCAGGTCGAGCGAGGCGACCACACGATCGAGCTCGGCGAGAGCAGCGTCGCGTGTTTCGCCGCGGATCAGGACGGCGCCCATCCAGTCGGGAGCGCCTGTCTCCTGGCCCGCGACCACATCGCCCGCGAAGACCCACTGTCGTGCCGCGAGCACGCGGCTCTCGCCTTTGAGCGGCTCGAGGAAGCCATCGCGCGCAACCTCTCCGCTCCGGGGCGCGGGCAGCAGAGACTCGGCAACGTAGACCTCGGGCGGTTTCTCCTTCACCTCCGCCTCCAGGCCCAATGAGAGACGCAACCAGGCCAAGATGAGATCGACGCCCCAAACTTCCTTGTGGATGTCGGTCGTCGAGTAGCCGCCCAGACGTCCGTTCACCTCGATCATGCGTGGGCCATTCCTGGTCAGCTTGACCTCCACGTTGAAAGCGCCGCGCCGAAAGCCGAGCGCCCGAACGCAGGCCGCGGCATGGTCGATGAGCTCCGCTTCGGCCGAATCCTCGAGTCCCGATGGGGCGAGCCGCCGGACATCGCGGAGTCCCATCGGCTGCAAGTCGTCGGTGGCGTGCGCGTAGATCACGCGGCCTGCGTCGAGCAGGAGGTCGACGTCGTACTTGCGCCCCTCGATCCAGGATTCCATAGTCAGGTGCGACTTCCCACTCCACATCAGATCGAACCAGTCGCGATCGCTTCCAAGCGCCTCGCGCGGACGTGCGCGCGCGGATCGAACGTCGGCCGTGATCTCGTCGTGGCGCCGGATCAGATCTTCCACGGTGTCGACGCGGTAGGTCTGAACCGAGCCCACGCCGGACACCGGCTTCAGGACCGCGGGAAACCCGACGGCCGCGGCCCCCCGTTCTATCTGAGCCGCGCTTTCGATGCGGGCGAAGCGCGGTCCCTCGATGGCCGCGGCGGCGCAGGCCTCACGCGCGCGATGTTTGTCGCGCGCCCGGTCGGCGGCCTCGATCGAATGAAACGGCAGACCCAGGTCAGCGGCGATCCGCGCCGCGAACCCCCCCGCGAACTCGTCGATCGTTCCGATGCCGTCGAAAGTGATGTCGCTCGCCCGAACCGCATCGACCGCGCGCGCGGCGAAGGTCTCGAAGGGCTGCAGGTCGATCGCGAGGTGGCGTTCGATCAGATCCGAGGGGCCGGCGCATCCGCGCATCCAGTGGTCCGGACCGTCGATGACCGTGAGCTTCACGCCGAGGGCGCGGGCGTGTTCGTAGATGTGCCGCTTGCTGCGGTAGCTCCCGAATACCACGAGCAGCCGCTTGCCGCGCAGGCCCTCCGGGTCGTTCGAAGCTTCGGGGTTTGAACTCACGCATGCGGAGTCTGCTCAATGCCTCGGCCGTTGACAAGTCCCACCATTAGGATGAGTCCATGAAAGATCGCCGGTTGAAGGAGCGGTGCCTGCGCCTGAAGCTCATCCTCGCCGATGTCGACGGCGTGATGACCGACGGGTCCATCTTCATCCTGCCCGATGGAGAGGAGGCCCGGGTCTTCAATGTGCGCGACGGCTACGGAATCGTGCTCGCCCACGCAGCGGGCCTCGAGACCGGCATCATCACCGGGCGCGCCTCGAACACCGTGACGCAACGGGCGCGGACGCTCGGAATGAGCGTGGTCAAGCAGGGGTCGATGGACAAGTCACGCGCGTTCGATGAGATCCTCGCCGAGAAGTCCCTGGAGGCCCATGAAGTCGCCTACATCGGCGACGACTATCCCGATCTTCCGGTGTTGCAGCGGGTGGGGCTCTCCGCGGTTCCCCGGGACGCGCCGATGGCCTTGAAGGAAGCGGCGTTCATGATCATGGATCAGCCCGGCGGACGCGGCGCGCTGCGCGAGTTCATCGAGTCGATCCTCCGGGCCCGCGAGGATCTCGTCCCCACCCTCGCCTCGCTGGGGATCCAGATCCCCGATTAGCCACTATTCGGCGACGGCCTTCTTCGCTTTTTCTTCCGCCCGCCGGAGGATCTCCTCCGCAAGCCGATCCGTTTCCGCGAACGTGTGCTCCTTGAGGCCGCTCGTATCGATCACCCAGTCGGCCTCGGCCTTCTTCTGTTCGAAGGAAAGCTGGGCGTCGATCCGGCTCTTCGCCTCCTCCACGGTCGACCCGTCCCGCTTCATGAGGCGCGCCACCTGGACCACCGGGTCGCAGCCGACCACCACGAAACAATCGAAGCGCTCCTTCTGCCCGGTCTCGATCAGAAGGGCGGCTTCGGTGACTACCGCCTTCACTCCGTCCTCCGCCATGGCCAGGACGCGGCGAGCCTCCTCCGCGCGGATCTTCGGGTGCATGATCCGGTTCAGCCGCTCGCGCGAGACGGGGTCGTGAAACACCACCGCGCCGAGTTTCTTGCGGTCGATCTCGCCGTCGGGACCGAGGATGCTTTCGCCAAACTCCGCCACCACGGGCTCGAAGGCTTCGTGACGACGGCGCAGGACCTCGTGCCCGACCTTGTCGAGATCGATCACCGGGATGCCGCGGTCCTTGAGTCGTTTCGCCACCGTGGACTTCCCCGACGCAATCGAGCCGGTAAGCCCGACGCGATACGGCTGAGCGGGGCCGGTCACGTTCAGGAACGGCCGAAGAGTTTCGCGGCTTTGAGCGTGTTCGCCATCAACATGGCGATGGTCAGCGGTCCCACGCCGCCCGGAACGGGGGTCAGGGCCGAAGCGACCTGGCACACCGAAGGAGCGTGAACATCCCCCACCACGGCGCCTTTTGCGGGATCGAACTTCGCGAGCCGCGTCTCGGACAACATGTCGCGCGCCTCGGCCTCGGTGGAAATCCGATGGATGCCCACGTCGATCACCACCGCTCCCTCGCGCACATGTTCGGCGCGAAGCAGGCCTGGCTTCCCCGCCGCCGCGACGAGGATGTCGGCGGTCCGGGTGACCGCAGCGAGGTCCCTGGTGCGGGAGTGGGCGATGGTGACCGTCGCGTGGGCATGAAGGAGAAGCAGCGCCATCGGCTTTCCCACGATGTCACTCCGGCCCACCACCACCGCGTTCTTTCCCCTGGGGTCGATCCCCTCGCGCCTCAGAAGTTCCATCACGCCCGCGGGTGTGCAGGGAGCGAAACGGATGCGGCCCTGTGAAAGCAGGCCGACGTTCTCCGGATGGAAGCCATCGACGTCCTTGTGCGGCGACACCGCGTCAAGCACGCGAATCGCATCGACCTGCTTCGGCAGAGGGAGCTGAACGAGGATCCCGTGGATCGCCGGATCCTGGTTGAATCTGTGGACGATGCTCAGGACGTCTTCGGTGGCGGCGGAGGCGGGCAGGCGCTCGGTGACGTGGTGAAGTCCGAGTTCTTCACAGGCCTTCGTCTTGCTTGAGACGTAGATATGAGAAGCGGGATCGTCGCCCACCAGAAGCGCGCCAAGACCCGGCTTCCTTCCTCCCGCGGCGACAAAGGCGATGGCCTCGGCCTTCACCTCGTCGCGAATCTGCCTTGCGGTCGCGGCTCCGTCTAGGGTTCGGGCGGTCATGGTGGAGCGGATGTTATCCCGCGAGCGGTCTGCGAATCGCCGCCGTGAAGGCGGCCGCAGCTTCATCGGGACGCGCCGCCTTCATCACTTCACAGATGACGGCGAGACCATCGGCGCCAGCCCGCGCGATTGCGACGGCATTTGCCCGGGTGATCCCGCCGATCGCCACGATCGGCTTCGACGTCAATGCCCTCGCCCAGGCCACGAACTCGAGGCCGACTACCGGATCCGGATTCGTCTTGGACGCGGTCTCGAACACGGGGCCGACCGCGATGTAATCCACCGGCTTCTTGAGGGCGGTCTCGAACTGCGCTCGATTGTGGGTCGACACCCCGATGATGGCGCCGGGCAGCAGAGCCCGCGCGTCCTCTGGATCCAGATCTTCCTGACCCAGGTGAACGCCGTCCGCTTCCACCATGCGCGCGATATCGGGGCGGTCGTTGATTATCAGGATCACGCCCATGGCCCGGGTCGCCTCCCGCAACTCCCGAGCGCCCGCAAGGGCCGCGGCGTCGGTCAGGCTCTTGAACCGCCACTGAACCAGGGCCGCCCGGCCGGGACCGGCGAGGCAACTCACCCAATCCCCGAGAGAACGCTCGCTCCCGACCATCGACGCGTCGATGATCGGGTAGAGAAACGGCTCGCCGGGCAGGGCCGGACGATCGGGCGGCAAAAGGCCTTCGGTCAAATCGCCGCGGTGCGCTTCAAGAAGCGCTCCATGAAGCCGGTATCGAGCTTGCCCGCGATGAAGTCGGGATCGTCCATGATCTGACGCTGGAGCGGGATGGAGGTCTTGATGCCTTCGACCACCATCGTATCGAGAGCGCGCCGCATGCGGGCGATGGCCTCCGTACGATCCTTCCCGAAGGTCATGAGCTTCGCGACCAGGCTGTCGTAGTAGGGCGAGACTTCGCATCCTTCGTGGGCGAAAGTGTCCACACGAATGCCCGGACCTCCGGGAACCCAGAAGTGTCGGATGAGGCCCGGAGACGGAGCGAAGGTGCGGGGATCCTCGGCGTTGATGCGGCACTCGAGGGCGTGTCCGACGAGGCCGACATCGGCCTGTCGGAACGAAAGGGGCTGCTCCGCGGCGACGAGGATCTGTTCCTTCACCAGATCGCGACCGGTGACCAGCTCGGTGACGCCGTGCTCGACCTGGATCCGCGTGTTCATCTCCATGAAGAAGTAGTTGCCCGAGGCGTCGAGCAGGAACTCGATGGTTCCCGCGTTCGAGTAGTTCACCGCCGCCGCCGCGTCGGTCGCGGTCTTCCCCATGCGACGACGCAGCTTCTCGTTCATGAGGGCCGCGGCCGAGGGCGCTTCTTCGATCAACTTCTGATGACGCCTCTGAATCGAGCATTCGCGCTCGTGGAGCGACACTACGTTGCCGCGCTGATCGGCCATCACCTGGATCTCGATGTGGCGCGGCTGCTCGATGAACTTTTCGATGTAGAGGTCGGGTACGCCGAAGGCCGCCGTCGCCTCGGCCCGCGCGGCCCGGAACGCGGCTACGAGGTCCTTGCCGTCGCGCACGATGCGCATGCCCCGGCCGCCGCCGCCCGCCGAGGCCTTCACGATCACGGGGTACCCGATGTCGCGGGCCACGCCGATCGCCTGCTCTTCGCTCTCGATAATCCCCGGAGATCCGGGGACCACGGGCACGCCGGCCTTGATCATGGCCTTCTTGGCGCGGCTCTTGTCGCCCATGAGGCGGATGGCCTGGGGTGAAGGTCCGATGAAGGTGATCCGGCAGGCCTCGCAGACTTCGGCGAAATAGGATGACTCGGCAAGGAAGCCGTAGCCCGGGTGGATCGCATCCGCCCCGGTGATCTCCGCGGCGGAGATGATCGCAGGCACGCTCAAGTAGGAGTCCTTGGAGCGCGCGGGGCCGATGCAGATTGCCTGGTCGGCGAACTTCACGTGGAGCGAGTGCCGGTCGGCCTCCGAGTACACGGCGACCGTCTTGAGCCCAAGCTCCTTGCAGGCCCAGATCACCCGAAGAGCTATTTCGCCGCGGTTGGCGATCAGTACTTTCTTGAACATCTGCATCTGCCTTCGCGGGTTTCGCCTAGGGGACTCGGGGCGCGGCCGTTGGTCGGCGGAACTGTGTTCAAGCGGTCTTGATCGTAAAGAGCGGCTCGCCGAACTGCACGGGATGGCCGTTTTCGGGGTGGACCTTGATGACCTCGCCCGCGACATCGGACTCGATCTCGTTCATGAGCTTCATCGCCTCGATGATGCACAGAACCTGCCCCTTGCGCACGACGTCCCCCAGCTTGACGAAGGGCGGGGCGGTGGGATCGGAGGAGCGATAGTAGGTGCCCACGATCGGCGACTTCATGAGATGGTGCGAAACAGGAGCCTCGACCGCGGCGGGAGCGGGTGGAAGCGGAGCGGCGGCGTGGGTGGTGAGCGCCGAAACCGGGCCGTGAACGGGGGCGGCCGCGCGGGCGACTTCACCCCGGCGAACGCGCACCTTCCTACCTGCCTCTTCGAGTTCGACCTCGACGACGTCGGTCCCCTCGATCATGGACAGGACGGACTTCAGTGTTTCAAGTTCCAATGGAATCAGCACTCCCTTGAGGCCGTCAAAGGCGGCGCGGTCAGCACGCGCGCCGCCGCCGCCTGGCCGAAGACTCTAGACCTTACGCGAACTCGCGCTCGAGTTCGAGCCCGGCCATGCGAAGGTGGAACCGCGCGCGGCCGGTGATGGAATCAGGTTCGAGCAGGGCCACGAGGTAGTACTCCGACGTGATCGCCACGAGAAGGGCGGTGGTCTTCTCGGTCCCGATCTGAAGCTCCCGGAGGGCGCCGAGGCCGTGGTCTTTGGCCATCCCGACGACCGTGCGCAAGACGGTGGTGTACTCACTGGCGAGGCTCTGCGCTGCCTGATCCGTGCGAACGGACTTGCGCGCCACCTCGATGCCGTTGGTGTCGGTGAGGGTGACAAAGCGGATCTCGGGAACACGGGTAACGACCTGCTCGAGGGCGACGTCGAAGACACTCATGGCGTTCTGGCTCCTGTTGAAATCTCTGGAAACGCCGCGGGGGACGTCCTCAGAAAGGCCTCTGCTCGGTCGCCTTCTGCTGAAGGGCCTCGCGCTCGACGGCGCTTTGCAGGGCCCGGAGAGAAAGGATGGTCTGCCCGCGGATCTCGGACTTCGTGCGACGGGGCCACGGCGCGGCTGTCACGAGGGGAGGCGCGGGTTCGGTGGCCGAGGGATCTTCGACCGGGGCGGGCCCAAGCTCGGCCTCAACCGCCGCAAACTTCGACCGGGCCTGCTTGTTCTCGGGCTCTTCCTTGATCACCTGCGAAAGGACCGCGCTTGCCTCCGCCTTGAGACCCTGCTGCAAGTAGAGATCGGCGAGGGTCATGCTGGTGAGCGGCAGCGTCTGGGCGCCGATCTCGTCGCCCGTCTCGACGCTTGGGAGTTCGACCTCGGCGACCTCGACCACGGGTAGAGGGGGGAGGGGAACGGCCGGGAGTTCTTCCGGCAGGTCAGAGAAAGCGACAGTCCGGTCGATGGCGGCGTAGGACCTAACCTCGACGGCCGGCCCGCTGCTCTCGGGGGGCGGGGGAGCATCGGGGAGGCTCGAGCCTGCTGCGGCTTCGAAGTGCATCAGTTCCGATACGGTGAGCGCACCGGGGCTGAGCGTACCTGAGGCGAGATCCCGGTCGAGGGCCACGGCCACGGCCGCGGCCGTGGGCGGCGCGGCGGCCGGGCGTGCCGCGTCGACAGGCGGCTGCGGCGCATCCGGGACAGACGCCACGGGGAGTTCCGGAACAGGCACCGAAGGCGGCTCCGCGGAGGGAGTCGGGGCCGCCGGCAGCGCCGCCGCGGCAACCGCGACCTCGGGCATCGCGACTCCTCGGAGCGAGCTCCCGGGCGCGGAAACCGAGGGCACCGCAACTTCAGGCCCCAAGGGCAGTATCAACGGCAGCTCCGCGAGAGCGGCAGGCCGGGGAACCGGAGTCGGCGAGGGAGCGGGCTGAAGGCGCAGCTTAAGCGCGGCGATTCTTTCGGCGAGAGCCTTGTCTCCGGGGGCAAAGCGCAGCGTCTTTTCAAACTGCTGCTGGGCCTCCTGGAACTGTCCGAGTTCCTCCAGAACCTCGCCCAGAAGCCGGCCGGCCATGATGTTGTCGGGCGACGCCTTGACTACGACTTCGAGCTCTGGCCGCGCCTCGGCCGGCCGTCCCGAGTCCTGCAGAGACCGCGCGAGGGTCAGACGGGCCGAGGGGTAGTTGGGCTGCTTCTCGAGGCCCTTTCGGGCCACTGATATTGCCTCGTCGTGGCGGCCTTCCTTCCGCAACTCCTCTGCAAACTGCGCGAAGAGGCGGGAACCGGGGTCCTTCTCGAGCTTCCTGCGCAGCTCGGCGGTTCGGTGGGTGTCTTCCATGGGCGGTTGTTTCGGGGTCCTCGACGCTCGGTCTCCAGAAAAGGCGAAGGCCCGGATGTCGTAGGAAGCCTACAACAGCCGGGCCCTCTTTGGGGGGTCTAGGAGGTTTACGGAACGATCGTGATGTTCACGAAGCAGGCGGCCTGGGCGCCCACGTTGTCCGTTACGATATGCGTCGCGGTGTACGTTCCGGCGTTCGGGTAGCCCTTCTGGACGTCGATGTGTCCCTCCGCTCCGGTAGAGGACGTGCCATCGCCGAAGTACCACTCATACCGCGTGATGAAGCCGTCGAGATCGCTCGCGGTCGAGAAGAACCGCAAAACAGTGCCTTCCTTGTTGACCGGGTTGTTCGGAGCGATATTGAAGCCGCAGTTGGGCGAGAGGTTGCCTGGAATCTGCGGGAAGCGGCGCGGTTCGGCCGAGCGCAGTTCGATCCGAGCGTACGAGTATCTCGCCCCGTTCGAGTCCGTGGAAACCGAGCGGGCGCCAATTTGGATCGATGAGTTCGCGGTGAAGTCGCGTCGCTCGGGGGTCGTGTAGACGACCCGAGCGATACCGCTCCCGTCCGTTCTGGCCGTGGTGGAGCCATACACTCGGGCGCCTGTCGGACTTGTGAGCTGGCCGATCTCGGCGATATTCCCCGATTCGTCAAAGATGACGAACACGATGTCCCGGTTGGGCATCCGGGCGCCGTTTTGGTCGGACACCACGACGTGAACGACCGCGGTCTGGATGCCGTCCGCGACGACGACGTCAGGCGTGGCCTTGATATCGAGGTTTATTCCCATGGCCGAGGGGCCGGTCAAGGACCCCGGTACCTCGATCTTGTCGAGACCGCACCCCTGGAGGCTCAGCCCGCAAGTCAAAAGGACCGCAGTCAGTTTCTTTGTCATTGTGCTACTCCGCATGGAAGTTCTCCTTGCCTTCTGGATCCTGTGAACCCGAAAGAAGCCGATCAATTGTCCGCCCAGTCAGCGAAGTCGATCTGAAGGCTGCCTTTCGCCGTGACCGGCTGCCCTGAAATCGTGCGCCCGTGGAGCGTAATGTCGGCAAACATCGTCACGATGATCGCTCCCCCGCCGCCTTGAAGGTTGCGAAGAGGGGGCTCGAGCTTTGCCTGTGCGCGAACCACATCTATGGAAAGAGGATCGGTGCCGCTCGTTTTGACGTCGAAAGCGGCGGCGACGTTCCCCGAGATTCGGAACGGCACATCCTGTCCTTCGACCTCTTTACCGTCAGAGCGGCGGTACTTGACCTCGTACCGTTCGATGATGACGGCGTTCGGAATCGAGGGCACGGTGTCGATGTTCGGGTTCTTGAAGCGAACCGCAATCGAGAGCACCGTCGGATCGTTGAAGATACTGCCATCCGTCAGGACGTCAGACTTCATCGGAGAGCCTCCGTTGATCGCGGTGATGATCAGAAGGACCGACGACGCGTTCCCGGTGGCGTAGTTGGCCGTACATCCGGCCATCGTTGCGGCCACCGCCAGCAACGCAGCGCGCGCAGTGAGTTTCTTGAAGAGTGTTCGGGTCATGGTTTCTCTTTCCCCTTCCTAGCGGATGATCCTGGGCGTGATGAAGATCAGGACCTCGTTGTTGAGACTCTGGGTGTTCTTGTTCTTGAAGAGCAGGCCCAGCACGGGGATCTGCGACAAGAACGGCGTGTTCTGCCTTGCGGTCGACTCCTGGCCCTGATAGATCCCGCCTATGACGGTGGTGGATCCATCCTTGACGAGCACCGAGGTCTGGGCCGACTGGGTGTTGATCGGCACGCCGCCGGGCAGGGCGCGGCCGAAGTCAGGCGCCGAGTTGTCGACGAGGATCTTCATGAAGACCGTCCCGGCATCGGTGATCTGCGGGGTCACCTTGAGAGAGAGGCCAGCATCCTTGAAGTTGACCGTAACCGTGCCGTTGCTGATGGTCTGGTAGGGAATCTGGACACCCTGCTTGATCTCGGCCTCCACCTTGTTGAGAGTGGTGATGCGGGGAGTCGAGATGATGCGCAGCTTGCCCGACGCTTCGGCCGCGGTGAGAGCCGCATCCAGGTTGAAGCTGCCGAGGATGTTCCCGAGGGAGACGCCGATGCCGGTGGTGGCGCTGTCGGTCGGCAGGTTGACCATGTAGTTGCGGTTGGCGGTGCCGATGCCGGCCGCGGGCGCCAGGCCGCCCTGGTCGGCGGGTATTCCGCCCACCGAGCTCGGCACACCCTGACCATTCAGAACGACCGAGTTCGGGAACGCAAGGTTCGTGGTGTTGCCGAACTGCGGCGTCTGCTGATTGAGGAAGCCCCACTGCACGCCGATCTGGCGCGAGAAGTTTCGGGCAGTGATGACGATGCGGGACTCGATCTCGACCTGGGCGCTCGGACGATCGAGCTCCATCACCAGGCGCTTCGCGGCGGCAATCCGATCCGGAAGGTCGCGCACGATGAAGACCGGACTGGTGCCGATCGAAGTGAAGGTGCCGCGATCCGAGAGGACCGTCTTCTCGACGACCGACTTCACCTGATCGGTGTCGAGGTAGGAGAGACGGCCCTGCCATGACTCCTGTTCACCCGAGAGCTCGCGTTCCTTCTTGAGGTCCCGAAGATCCTGCTCTTCCTTCTTGAGGTCGGCCAGGCGCGCGATGCGCACGACGTTGCCGTCGATGACGCAGCCGAGGGTCTGGGTCTTGAGAACGAGAGACAACGCCTGATCCCAGGGAACCTCCTTGACCGTGAGGCTGACCTTCCCCGAGATCCCGGGGTTGACGATGATGTTGAGCGAGGAGACCTCCGACATGAGGCGGAACATGTCGATCAGATCGCCTTCCTTGAAGTCCATGCTGATGAGCTCGCCCCTGAACGGGGGCTCGCCGCACTGCGGAACACGATCGAGGTCGGCGGAAGTGACGTTGTCGGCCGGCTGCGCGGCAATCGGCTCGGCGCTCACCAGAGGCTTCATCGAAGGCGTCATGGCCATGGCACTGGTGGCGGCCTGCGGCTCGGGGGCCTCCAGGGCAAGGGGCTCCTTCTGAACCACTGACGTTACTTCGGGCTCCGCCGGCTTGGCGGGGGCTCCGAGGAGCGCGGGTGCGGCCGGGGCGCCTTCACCGAAGACGATGGCCACGCCGTTGGCGTCGGGAACCAGGCGGTAGGGCGTCGCGTTCTCAACATCGAGGACGAGGCGTGCGACCCGCGGGGGCGCGGCGCTGAACTGTGCGAGTCGAATGCCCTTTACCGGAGAGATCGCCGCAGGCAGGGCCTGACCCTTGACCGTGACCACGTCCGGGAAGTCCACAACGAGACGGTTGGGGTTCTTGAGGAAGAACGTTTCCGGCTTCAGGGTCCCGTTTCCGGCGACATGGTAGCCGACCTGACCATCGCCGAGCTTCGTCACGCCGGAGATCCGCGTGGCGCGGGGCGCCGCGTCGGACCGGGCGGGGGGCGCCTTGATCGCGGAAGCCGCGACCTTGGGCTCCGCAGCCCTGGCAGGCGCCGGCAACGAGGTGGCCTTGGCGACGGCTGCGCGAGACACAGTGATGAGCACGTCGTTTCCGACCTCTTCCACCGTGAAGGGTGCGAGGGCAGCCAGGCGTACCTCCACCCGGGCGGTCGGCCGACCGTCGCCGCGCACCAGGCTGTAGACCCGCAGCGATTCGACCTCGCGGGTGGCGACCTCGAGCCGCGCGGGCAGCCTCGTCGAGTCGGCGTCCGCGATGTCAACCACGAGAGTGAGCGGGTCGGGGCTGTGATAGGTGAAGCTCGGCTTGGCCGAACCCGCGATCACGAGACGGGTCGATGCGTCGCCCGTCTCCTGTCGCAAGTCAGCCAGGACCGTGCGCCCGGCGTTCGTGGCCTGCCGGGCAGGCGGAGCCTGTCGGGCAGCCGCGGGCAGCGCAAGCAAGCCGGCGACAAGGCCGATGGATACAGTTATTGCAACCCTCATTTGTTGCTCTCCTCCTGGGCGGAATTCAGAAGTCTCCTCACGTCGCGGCTCTTTGCTGGAGACAGCGGGTCCGTGATCTCCTGTCGAAATGTCAAACCGGCGGCGTCAATCGCAGTGACCACGCCGTCGTGCATGCGTTGACCGATACGGACGAAATAACCCTTCTTGTCGGGCCCTTCAAGGACTGCGATCCAGCCGTCGCCGGCTTTCACGACGCCCTTGAGGCTCGTCTCCTGAAGGAGGAAGCCTTCGATGCCTGGACGGCGGGGGCGATTGGAATCGTCGTTCGCCAACGGCTTCGCCAGGCTGATGAAAGGATCGCGGCGGCCAGCCCCGTTATAGATGTAGCCGTTGCGGGGGGCATCGAGTTCCTGCTCCAGAATCGACTGGACCATCTGGCCACCCGCCGGCCCCGTGGCCTGGGTGGGTGTTGCGGCCGGAGCGGGGGCCGGGTTCTGGGCCGTCGCGGTGATCGCGACGGCCAGCAGGGCGGCGGTAAGCAGACCTAATCTCTTCATGATGTCCCTCCTACTTTCGCGCCGCGCCGGGCCGGGCGCCGGCGGCGGGCTTGGGAGGCGCTTCCTGGTAGACGTAGGTCATTGCGCGATACTGCGCGGTCAAGGTCTGGGTAAAGCTCGGCTTCTGCGGCACCTGGGCTCTCAGGTTGCCGATGTTCACGATTCGGGGCAGACGGCCGACCCGATCGAAGAAGGTCGCGAGATTCGAGTAGGTTCCGTCCACCTGAATTTCGATCGGCCACTCCTGATAGAAATCCTTCTGCACCGCGGTGCCCGGGACGAAGCTTCGGATCTTCAGGTTTGACTGGGACGCGAGGGCCTGGAGCCGCTTCATGAGATCGGGCGTTTCCTTCGCGGGAGGCAGGATCCGGCGCAGCTGCTCAAGGCGAAGGCTGAGCTGCTCGACTTCCTTCTCGAGGGCGGGCAGATGCGCCTTGACGACGTTCAGTTCCTGGATCTGCTGGTTGAGCCCCGCGAGGGCCTTTTTGAAGCCCTCGAGCTCGGTCTGTTTCCCTTGATACCAGAAGAAGTAAAAGCCGAGCGCGGCGACGATGACGATGACCGCGGAGACGATGTACTGCTGGTTTTTCGGGAGTTTGGTGTAAGCGTTCTCGGCCATGATTTCCCTTTGGCCCCCTTACTTCTTCGCCGCCGCAGCGGCGGCGGGCTTGGGTTTGGCGGCTTCCGCGGCCGCGACCGCGGCGTCCTTCATCGCAACCTCGGGGTTGCTGAAGGTGGTGGTGAAAGTGAAGGCGATCACGGCGGGGCCGGATGGAGCCTCGCGATAGGCGTCGAGGTTGGCCTCGGGGAACCAGCAGTTGACCTTCGTCTGGGGAAGGCCTGGATCGCACCCGTCGCCGGAGCGCTGGAGGTTGTTCAGGAAGTCGGCGATCGAGTTGTTGTTCGACGCCTCTCCGCTGATCTTCAGGCTCGCCCCGGTCTGATCGATGCGGGTGAGCCAGACGAAGTCGGGGAGGGCCCTCGATATTTCGTCGAGCATGCGGACGGGTCCGCCCTGCTCGGCCTTGAGGCGCTCGATCAGGTTGACCTGATCTGTGAAGCTCTTCCGCTTTCGCTCGAGCTCTTCCTTCTTCGCTTTCTCCACCCCCAGCTTGGCGACTTCGGCCTTGGCCACTTCGATCTTGGCCTGGGTGTCCGCGATTTCGCCCGACATCGACCACCAGAAGTAGCCGGTCCCGAGCAAGGCAAGGGCGGCGGCGGCGATCAGAGGAATATACGGACCGGCCGCCGACGCGCCTCCACCCGCCGCCCCTTTGGGCTTGCTGGCGGTCGCCCGCTCGGATTCGAGGAGGTTGATTCGAATCATCGGTCGCCTACCTTTCGCACCGCAAGGCCCACGGCAATCGCCGCGGCCGGACCCATCTGATTCACAAGGTCCCCGTCAACTTCCTTGGGAGAGTAGGTCACTGCATTGAAAGGATTGAGGATATCCACCTGGGTGTCCAGGCGCTCCATCAGCAGTTCACGCAGGCCCTGCAGGCGCGACGAGCCCCCGGCAAGGAAGATCTGATCGATCCGCTCTTCCTGGGTGGTTGCCCGGAAGAAGTCGAACGTCTTCTGAATCTCTGAAACGATGCTCTCGGCGGCGTTGTGAATGACCGGGAAGACGCTGTCAGGGAGCGTCCCCTCCACCTGCTCACCGCGCTTCAAGGCCTCCGCCGACTCATAGGGCAGGCCGAGATCTTTCTGCAGAGCGTCCGTGGCAAGGTTTCCGCCCACCGCGATGTCGCGGTTGAAGAGGGAGTTGGAACCCCGGACAATATTGACGTTGGTGATCGCGGCTCCGAGGTTCAGGAGCGCGACCACGCGACCGGAGTCGACGCCGTAGTTCACCTCGTGGCAGTTCTGGAGCGCGAAGACATCGACATCCACGATCCGGGGCGTCTTGCCGGACTGGGTGATGACCGAGGTGTAGTCGCTGATCTTGTCCTTCTTGACCGCGACCAGAAGCACGTCCATGTTGCCGCCATCGCCCGAACCCTCGAGGATCTCATAGTCGAGCGAGACGTCCTGGATGTCGAAGGGAATGTACTGCTCGGCTTCCCAGTGGATCGACTCGCCCAGCTCCTCGGCGCTCATCTGCGGGAGCGAGATCTTCTTCACGATGACCGCGTTCCCGGAAACGCTGGTCGCGACATCGTTGGTCTTGATCTTGAGGGTGGCGAAGAGCCGGTTGATCGCGTCGACGATCGCGCCGGAGTCCATGATGGCCCCGTCTACTATGGCCTCGGGCGGCAGCATCTCCATGCCGGCCTTGACCAGCTTGAACTCGGTGCCGGCTTTGCCGACCGGCTTCAGTTCAATGAGCTTGACGCACGAAGAGCCGATGTCGAGACCGACCAGGTTCTTTTGCTTGCTGAAAAATTTGTCGAACAAACCCACGGATTCCTCCCCTAGACCTTTTGATCTGCGGAGCTGGTTGAGCGAGCGACGAGGACCGAAGGTCGAAAATCGAATTTTTGTAGAGACTTTGTCACTCGGTACCTCAAGTAGTTTGTGAAGATAGGCTTCTCAAACAGCAGTGTCAACAAGAATATTAGTTCAACGATATTAAAGCGTTGTCAAAAGCCAATAAAGTCTTCAAAATCTAAAACGGGTTGCGGCGCTCTCGCGCGCATGAATGGCGTCGATGAAGCGCACCTGGTGCGGCCGCGTAGTCATGACCATGCAATGAGTTCGGACCCCATAGCCGAAGAAGCGCACGCCCCGGAGGAGGTTCCCGTCGGTTACACCGGCGCAGGCAAAGCTGATGTCCTTCCCTGGCGCGAGGTCGCGGGTATAAAAGACCCGATCGAGATCCGTGATCCCCATCCTCTCGCAGCGTTCGCGGTCGGAGGGCTTCGTCATCACAAGCTTCGCCTGAATCTCGCCATTCAGGCACCGCATGGCCGCGGCGGTGAGGACCCCTTCGGGCGCCCCGCCCGTTCCCATCACCGCGTGGACGCCCGACCCCAGGACGGCGGCGGCGATGCCGGCCGAGAGGTCGCCGTCGGTGATGAGACGGATCCGGGCGCCGGCCGCCCGGATGTCGGCGATCAGCTTCTCGTGGCGCGGACGGTCAAGGGCCATCACCGTGAGGTCCTTGATGTCCCGGGAGAGGGTTCGTGCGATGGACTTCAAGTTATCGGCGACGGGAGCGTTGATATCGACCTTTCCCGCCGAATCGGGCCCCACCACCAGCTTGTCCATGTAGATGTCGGGGGCGTGAAGCAGGCCGCCCTTTTCGGCAGCAGCCAGAACCGTAATGGCGTTGGGGGACCCGGTGGCGCACAGGTTGGTCCCTTCGAGGGGATCCACGGCGATATCGACCGACTCCCCTCCCCTGCCGACCTTCTCGCCGATATAGAGCATGGGAGCCTCGTCCCGCTCACCCTCGCCGATGACTATGGTTCCATCGATATCGACGCTTTCGAGCTCGCGCCGCATGGCCTCGACCGCGACATGGTCCGAGTACTTTCGCTCGCCCTGACCCATGGTCTGGGCGGAAGCGATAGCAGCCATTTCGACCACCCGAACGAATTCGAGCGGTAGATCGCGTCGTTGCAAAAGGAACCCCCATTCCCGGGCGGCTTCAGGTCGGCCGGGTCGATGGGGCGGAGATTACACCTTTTAGAGCAACCACTCGCCGTCGAAGACGATCTCCACGGCTCCGCGCTGAAGCAGGGGTCCCCCCTCCTCTTGCCAGGATTCCTGTAGATCCCCCCCGGCGCAGTGCACCGTGACCGAACGGTCGGTGCGCCCCGTGAGCACGGAGGCCACGAGGGCGCTCGCCGAGCCCGTACCGGAGGCGAGGGTCACGCCGACTCCGCGCTCCCAGAAACGCACGCGAAGCTCATTCCGGGAGAGGACCGTGACGAACTCCACGTTGGTCCGATTCGGGAACAGGGGGTGGTTCTCGATCTTCGCTCCCAGGCTCAACATCGCGGCCTCGGCTTCCTCTTCCGGGAAGAAGAGTGCGGCGTGCGGGTTCCCCATCGAACAGCAGGTCACCCGTACCACTTCCCCGCCCACGTCGAGTTCATGGTCGACCACGCGTTCGAGATTCCCGAAGTCGGCCGGCACGCTCGAGGCGCTGAGACCGGGGACGCCGAGGTTGGTATCGACCGCGAACTGGCGCGGGCCGGTCTGCTCGACAACCACGGGCCGGGGCCCCGGGGAGGGGACCACGGTGTGTGACTTCGGCAGCAGGCCGCGCGAGCAGGCGTAGGCCGCCACGCAGCGCACGCCATTGCCCGAAATCTCCCCGTGGGTGCCGTCCGGGTTCAGGAGCTTCATCCGCGCGATGTTCCTGGCCTCGTCCACGCCGACAATAAGGACGCCGTCGCCGCCGATGCCTTTGTTCCGATCACAGAGCCTGATGGCCCAGGGCGACCATGCGGCCGGGACATCGGCCTCGGCGACGATGATGAAGTCGTTGCCGATACCGTGCGCCTTCGTGAACCGCATCCGAGTGGCTACTCGTCTTTATCCAGCTCGCCCCCGTCCGGATCCAGGCCGGCGAGGATGGACTTCAACTCCTTGCCCGGCTTGAAGTGCGCGGCGCGGCGTTCGGAGGAGACAAGCGGCTCGCCGGTTCGCGGGTTCCGCGCCCGACGGGGCCTGCGAAGGCGGAGGCTGAAAACCCCGAAGCCGCGGATTTCGATGCGATCCCCCTGGGCGATGGCGGCCTTCATGGAGTCGAGAATGGTCTCGACCACGACGTCCGCCTGCTTGTGGGACAAGGGCCCCAGGGTCGCCATCTCGTCGATCAGTTCGGCTCGCGTCATGGTTGTGTTTTGTGGTGTTCTGGTGGTTTTGTGCGGCTTCGTGCGTTTTTGGGAAAACAAAGGCGGGCCACATCGGACCCGCCTTCGCGTACCTGTTCGGGCGAACCCTTACTTCTTGGTGAGTGCCTTGAACGCGTCGGCCATGGCGGTCGTCGCGTTGGAGTCTTTTTCCTGAGACTGACGAAGGGCCGCGAGATCGCGCGTCACTTCCTCATTCTTGGCCGCCTTGATGGAGAGGCCGATCTTGCGGTCGACTTCCGTCATCTTGAGGATCTTCACCTTGACGGTCTCGCCGCCCTTGAACTGATCCTCGGGCTTCTCGACCCGCTTGTCGTCGAGCTCGGAGACGTGGACCAGGCCCTCGACGCCCTCCGCCAGCTCGGCGAAGACGCCGAACGAAGTGGAACGTGTGACCTTGGCTTCGATGACGTCGCCCGCGCGATGGGTGTTGAAGAAGTGCTCCCACACGTCGGTTTCGAGCTGCTTGAGGCCGAGCGAGAGACGCTGGTTCTCGGCGTCGATCGAGAGAACGACCGCGGTGACGTCGTCACCCTTCTTGAGCACCTCCGAGGGATGCTTGACCCGCTTGGTCCAGCTCATGTCGGACACGTGAATGAGGCCGTCGATGCCGTCCTCGACTTCGACGAACGCGCCGAACTCGGTGAGGTTTCGGACCTTGCCCGTGACCTTCGTTCCCACGGGGTACTTGCCGTTGAACTGCTCCCACGGATTCGTCTCGGTCTGCTTGAGGCCGAGCGAAATGCGGTGCGCTTCCTGGTCGATGCCGAGGACCTGGCACTCGACTTCCTGAGCGATGGTGAGGAGCTTGGAGGGATGCTTGAGCTTCTTCGACCACGACATCTCGGAGACGTGGATAAGGCCTTCCACACCCTGCTCCAGCTCGATGAAGGCGCCGTAGTCGGTCAGGCTGACCACCTTGCCCTTGACCCGGGCGCCCACGGGGTACTTCAGGGCGACGGTGGTCCAGGGATCGGCCTTGAGCTGCTTCAACCCGAGCGAAACGCGCTCGGCGTCGCGGTCGAACTTCAAGACGATGACGCGAAGCTCGTCGCCCACATTGACCACTTCCTTGGGATCGTTGATGCGGCCCCAGGACATGTCGGTGATGTGGAGGAGACCGTCGAGGCCACCCAAATCGACGAACGCGCCGTAGTCGGTGATGTTCTTGACCACGCCGGTAAGGATCTTGCCCTCTTCGAGGACTTCGAGCGTCTGTTGCTTCTTGCCCGCGTTCTCCTCTTCGAGAACCGCCTTGCGGGAGAGCACGATGTTGCCGCGCTTCTTGTTGACCTTAATCACCCGCATCCGGATGTCCTGACCCTTAAGAGCGTCAAGGTTGCGGACGGGGCGGATGTCGATCTGGGAACCGGGGAGGAAGGCGCGGACGCCGATGTCGACGGCGAGGCCGCCCTTGACCCGATCAAGCACCTTGCCGGTGATGATGCGGCGCTCCTGGAAGGCGCGCTCGACGTCATCCCACACCTTCATCTTCTCGGCCTTATCGCGCGAGAGCACGATGTAGCCATCGCGGTCTTCGGTGCGTTCGATCAGTACATCGACCTGATCGCCGACTTTGACCGTCACCGTGCCCGTCTCGTCCTTGAACTCTTCGGCGGCGATGACGCCTTCCGACTTATAGCCCACGTCGACCACGATCATCATGGGCGTCACGCGCAAAACGATGCCGCGCACCACCTCGCCCTCGGCGAGGTTCTTGAAGCTCACGTCGTACATATCAAGGAGACGTTCGTACTCCTCGGGATCCATCGGGGTTTGCGCGTAGGGGTTCAGTTCGACATCGGACATGGAAAGGGTAAAGCCTCTTCTATTCTTGAAATTTCTTCCGGCGATTCTCGGGGCGACACCCTCCAAAGTCTTTGGAGGAACCCACTTTCGGGAAGCGCACGATTCTATGCGCCCGGGAAGGGAAGCGTCAAGGCAAGGTGCTCGCGAGGGTGTGCGACATGGGTGTGGGTTATTTCGCGATTTCGGCCAGAGCCGTGCGAGTCCGATAGTAGTATAGCTATCGGAGGAGAGCTAATGCCAGAATCTATTGCCGTCCTTGAAGCCAAACGT
>Ga0163144_10004706_pt1 | contig 30647 bp, 30 predicted proteins | sample OliLak19BULKMAT1_FD_123175 | JGI IMG/M metagenome (GOLD analysis project Ga0163144, IMG submission 123175) | Freshwater microbial mat bacterial communities from Lake Vanda, McMurdo Dry Valleys, Antarctica - Oligotrophic Lake LV.19.BULKMAT1 | ecosystem: Environmental > Aquatic > Freshwater >... | reverse complement strand
ATGACCTGCGCGCCATCCTCGATCTGGCGATGCGCGCGTTCCAGGCGTCGCGCGAGGTGGGCAACAAGCAGTTCAAGATCACGGTCAGTGTCTCGCCGCACGTGCCCAAGCCACACACGCCGTTCGCGTGGGCCGAGCAGGTCACCACGGCGGAGCTCAATCGCAAGCTCGGCGTGCTGCGTGCGGCGGTCAAGGGCAAGCCGATCACGCTCAAGTACCGCGATGCCGAGACCAGCCTGCTCGAAGGCGTGTTCACGCGCGGCGACCGCCGGCTGTGCGCGGTCATCGAGGATGCGTGGCGCCGTGGCTGCCGGTTCGATGCGTGGACCGAGCATCTGCGCTACGCCATCTGGCTCGATGTGTTCGCGGCGCACGGAATCGATCCTGAGCGCTACCTGATCGAGCGCTCGACCGAGCTGGAACAGCCGTGGGACATGGTGTCCTCACCGGTCACCAAGAAGTTCCTCGTCCGCGAGAAGATCCGCGCGGACAAGGCGGGCATCACCGAGGACTGCCGTCTCGAGGATAAGTGCTTCTCGTGCGGTGTCGTCGAGTGTCCGCAGCGCCCGTGGGTCAAGACGCCCCATGGGACCGTCAATGTCGATCTCGCCCTGGCTTCGCTGCCGGCGCCCGCATTCGGTCGTGCCCCCCGTTCCAATCGGAACGGACGTGGGGCTGCCAGTGCGACCGCGGGCGGCGTGGCCACGAGTACCCGTTTCCGGATCCGGTTCGAGAAGGGGAGCGCGATGCGCTTCATCTCGCACTTGGATCTCATGCGCACATGGGAGCGGTCACTTCGCCGCTCCGGACTGCCACTCGCCTTCTCCCAGGGGCATCACCCGCACATCAAGATGTCGTTCGGGCCCCCATTGCCACTGGGCTATCGTTCACGGGCCGAGGTGTTCGACCTGGAACTCTCCAAGCCGCCGGGACTCGATCTGGCTGATCGACTCGACGCGGTGCTGCCGGAGGGACTCCGGGTGCTCGGCTTTCGGCCCATCCTCTTCAAGACCCCATCGCCCATGAGCCAACTGGAAGGCGCGAGCTATCGCGTGCGCTTTCCCAGGAGCTTCCTCGCCGAGGCCGGCCTCACGCCGGAAACGCTCCTGCCCACTCTGCGCACCCGTGTCGACGCATTGCTCGCACGGGACGTGGTCGTGGTACGGCGTGTGAGCGAGGACAAGGCACGCGAATTCGACGCACGACCTTCGATCGCGGCGCTACAACCCAGCTCGGACGAAACACCGGCGGTCCTCGACATGCACCTGCGCTTCACCCAGAGAGCCCAGGCCCGCCCGGATGACGTCATGGCATTGCTCATTCCCAACGCGGATCCCCGCACCGTGGATGTCGAACGCACGGAGCTGTGGTGTGAAGTGAACGGTGAGCGGCAGGATCCCCTGCGGTTGTTGTCGCCGAGATAGACCGATCGCGCGTCCCCGGAAGGACGCCCGTGAAGCAGCGCATCATCATCAACGCGGATTCATACGAGACCCGCGTCGCCATCCTCGAGCTCGATGAGCTCGCGGAGCTGTTCGTGGAACGTGCCGAGCAGCGGCGCAACGTGGGAGATATCTACAAGGCCCGCGTGAACGCCGTGCTGCCGGGCATGCAGTCGGCATTCGTCGACATGGGCCTGCCCAAGACCGGCTTCCTGCATGCTTCCGATCTGGCCGAGTCGCTCAACGCGCTTGAGGACCTCTCGGACGCCGACGACACCGCGGGCGACCGCGGCAAGCGCCGCCGAGCTCCGGTGCCGAAGATCGAGGACCATCTCAAGAAGGGCCAGGAGATCCTGGTGCAGATCACCAAGGAGTCGATCGGCACCAAGGGTCCGCGCGTCACGCAACAGATCAGCCTGCCGGGGCGTTTCTGCGTGCTCATGCCCGGCGTCGATCACGTGGGCGTCTCGCGCCGCATCGAAGAGCGCGCCGAGCGCCAGCGCATCAAGGCGATCATCTCGGACCTGAAGCCCAAGGGCGTGGGGCTCATCGCCCGCACGGTGGGTGAGGGTAAGGGCGACGCCGAGTACGCGGCCGACATCAAGCACCTGACGCGCCTGTGGCAGAAGGTCGAGAAGAAGGGCGGCAGCATGCGCGCGCCCGCGCTCGTGCACCGCGAGCTCGAGATGACCGCCAGTCTGATCCGCGACCTGTTCACCGATGACGTCGAAGAGGTGTTCATCGACGACAAGGAAGCGCATGGCGAGATCGATCGTTACCTGAAGGCCGTCTCTCCCGAGCTGGCCGACCGTGTCCGCCACTACAAGGGCAAGGATCCGATCTTCGATGCGTTCGGCATCGAGCAGCAGATCGAGAAGACCTTCGAGCGCAAGGTCTGGCTCAAGAAGGGCGGCTATATCTGCATCGATCACGCCGAGGCGCTGGTCGCCGTTGACGTGAACACCGGGCGCTTCACCGGTAAGAAGAATCAGGAAGAGACGATCTTCCGTACGAATATGGAAGCGGCGGTCGAAGTGCCGCGGCAGTTGCGGCTACGCGATATCGGCGGAATCATCGTGGTGGACTTCATCGACATGGAGTCCGAGTCCAATAAGCGCGCCGTGCTCGACACGCTGCGCGGTGAACTCCGCAAGGACCGCGCGCGCACCAAGGCGTTCGCCGTGAGCGATCTGGGTCTGATCGAGATGACGCGTCAGCGCGAGCGCTCGTCGCTGTTGCACTACTACACCGAGGATTGCCCCACGTGCGGCGGCCTGGGCAAGGTCCCGAGCACCGAGACCATGCTGGTCAAGCTCGAGCGCGCGATGCGTCGCGTCGCGGCCATGGGCAGCTTCAAGAAGATCACGGTGAAGGTCGCCCCCGATGTGGCGTTGTTCTTCGTCGAGCAGGAGGCGCGACGCTTCGCCGAGCTCGAGAAGCGCTTCAAGGTGCAGATCGACTTGAAGGACGATCCACAGCTCAAGCGCGGCGAGATGCATATCTTCAATGATAAAAAGCAGGACCTGACCAAGCAGGTGGTGGGGGCGGTCCCCGGGACTTGATCCTGATCCAAACGCTTCTCAGAGAACTTCCGGCCAGCGTGCTAAGCGCTGGCCGTTTCTCTATTTAACTGGCGCGTGCATTGTCACTTGTATATGGAGAGGTCCGAGGACTAGAGTTGAGACTTCCCCCGCAAGTAGAGCCACCACCCCCAGGTGGATTCGCATGGAACGCGATGTACGGTTCGCTGGGAGGGATTTCCCCATGGCTCAGGTCGAAAAGCTCGGCCGGCAGGTGGATGCAATCGAATCCACGCCGGAGTCGCTGCGCGAGCAGGCGTGGCGAGAGATGTTGGGCGGTGGCGTGTGGGCCATCATCGGCGCCGCGATCGTTGCGTTCGCCGCCAAGCCGCCGGTGCATGATGTGCTGCTCGTTCTTGCTGCCCCACCGTTGCTTTATGGCATCGTGCGTTTCTTCCACGGGCTCATGCGTTGGATGAAGCCGTAGCGCGATTGGCCGCGCACATCACGGCATCACGATCCGGAAACTCAGCGGCCGCTGCAGCCGCTCGAAGCCCGTGCGCGCCGGGACGTCCATCTCGGCGATCACACGCTCGAGCGCGCGCATCGCATTGAGCGTGAGGATCTGCGAGCGATCGGCCGGTGGGCCATCCACCACCAGCACCAGCCGCAGAGGCGCGCGCAGGTAGTTCCACATGTCCGCCTGCTCGCGGCTCGGCGGGAAGCCTCGCAGCACCACGATGTAGTCCGCGCCTTCCGGGAGCGCGACCTGCCCGAGCGGCTGGATGGCCTCATAGCTCGCAGGCCACGCCGCCAGCGACACGATCACGTGGCGCAGGTTGGAGACGTATGCCAGATCGGAAATGCGCTTGGCGTCCGGCACTCGGTCGAGGACCACGGTGGTCCCGAACCCGTAATCCTGGTCGAGGATGAGCGGGGAGAGGAGCGCCGGGGCCGGCGCCACGGGTGGCAGGACCGGTCGCGGGGTTGCGGAGGAATCGGTCGAGCCGAATACAGGCGAAGGGGTGCACGCGAGGGCAACAAAGAACAGCAGCGCGCTGGGCCGGAACAGGCTGGACATGGCTGGCTCCCAAGGGGAACGGTGGTTTTTCGGACTTTCTTGGCCCCCGGTGGCCTTTCGGCCTGTCCCGGGGCGTCCGGGACAGCATACTCCGGCCGGGCTGCCCGATTGACAGTGGTCTGGCGGGCATGATAAAAACTCCCGCCACAAGTCAGGTCCCAACGGTCGACCAAGATCGCTGGGCGCCCCGTCCCATGCCGCCACCCAGGCGGCGGATGACGAACAGGTCAGGTCCGGGGTGTGTCCCCGCGGTCCAAGGGAGTTGCTTCTCATGTACGCGATCGTCGATATCAACGGCATCCAGACCAGGGTCTCACCGGACCTGGTGCTCGAAGTGCCGCAGCTGACCGGTGAACCGGGTGCCAAGCTCACCTTCGATAAGGTGCTGCTCGTCTGCAATGGCGACAAGATCTCCGTGGGTGCCCCTCACGTGAAGGGCGCGACTCTGTCGGCCGAGATCGTCGAACACCTGCGTGGACCGAAGCTCAGGATCTTCAAGTTCAAGCGTCGGCGTTCGTACCGTCGTCGTCGCGGTCATCGTGACTCGCTGACGCGCATCCGCGTCACCGCGATCTCGGCGTAAGGGAGCAGCCATGGCTCACAAAAAAGGTCAGTCCTCGTCCAGGAACGGTCGCGAGTCCAATGCTCAGCGACTGGGCGTCAAGAAGTTCGGCGGCGAAGCAGTGCGTGCCGGCATGATTCTCGTGCGTCAGCGTGGCACCAAGGTGCACCCGGGCCAGAACGTCGGCATCGGCAAGGACGACACCCTGTTCGCGCTCTGCGAGGGCAAGGTCGAGTTCACGCGCTATGGCCGCACGCGCAAGAAGATCCACGTGCTGCCGGTGGCCGCTGAAGCCAACTGAGCGTCGCCGCATCCCGTATGTGATCGCCGCCACCGGTCGTCCGCGACCCGTGGCGGCGTTTCGTTTTGTGGTCCTTCTCCAACGAACCAGGAGGGTGTCGTGAAGAACAAGGTCGCCGTGATCGGCGCAGGGAACGTCGGCGCCAGCGCCGCGCTGTACATCGCCGAGCGCGGGCTTGCGGACGTCGTTTTGATCGACCGTCCCGAGATGGACGGCATGCCGCAGGGCAAGGCCCTCGACATGCAGCAGGCAGCGCCGCTCTGGCACAAGGGCGGCACCATCACCGGCGCCACTGATCTCGCCGCCGTTGCCGGCTGCAATGTGATCGTGATGACCGCCGGCTTCCCGCGTAAGCCCGGCATGTCGCGCACCGACCTGCTCAAGGCCAACGCCGACATCATCGTGCCCGCCGCCGAGGCCGTGAAGAAGCACGCCCCCGACGCGTACGTCGTGGTCGTCACGAATCCGCTCGACGTGATGGCGTGGTTGTTCTGGAAGACCACCGGCTTTCCCAAGCACCGCGTCCTCGGCATGGCCGGCATCCTCGACTCCGTGCGCCTGCGTGCGTTCCTCGCCATGGAACTGGGCGTCTCGGGCGCCGACATCCAGGCCATGGTCCTGGGTGGCCACGGCGACTCCATGGTGCCGCTGCGCAAGTACACCACTGCCGGTGGCATCCCGGTCGGCGAGCTGATCCCCGAGGAACGACTGGCGAGCATCATCCAGCGTACCCGTGACGGCGGCGCTGAGATCGTGAAGCTGCTCAAGACCGGATCGGCCTACTACGCGCCGGCCATGTCGGCCGTCGAGATGGTGGAAGCCATTCTTCTGGATCAGAAGCGTCTTGTGCCTTGCTCGGTCATGCTCGAGGGCGAGTATGGGTTGAAAGACCTGTTCATCGGCGTGCCCGTGATGTTGGGCGGCAAGGGCGTGGAGAAGATCGTGCAGCTCGAACTCGACGCCGCCGATCTCGCCGCGCTGCACAAGTCGGCGAAGGATGTGAGCGACATGATCGGGGAGCTGAAGGCGTAAGCCCGGATCTCCCCGAGAGTATTCCCGCGGCCCCGGTGCTCACGCGCTGGGGCCGCGGTGTGTTTTACATCCCCGGTTCGGGGCGCATATCTAGCGCGCCCTGTGCTGCCAAGGTTGGCAATGGTGCCGCGATCCATTGTGTCCGACGCAATCGCAGCATCGATCACCGACTGGTCGAGAACTGCGTGGGCCCAACTGGCCCCGGGGCCAGTTGCCGGAATGCACCGCGCCAGATCATGAGTGTCACGCTGAGGTCGATTGCTCGCACAGCGTCCCGCATGGCCGCCTGCTATCCTTCCTCCCATGGAACCCACACCCGCTTCGCCCACCCCGATGCCCCCGCGTCCGCTCTATCGGTTCGTCGTCAACGACCCCGAGCACGGTGAGCTCGCTGCGATCACGCATTTGTCGCCCGATGAACTCGAACGCTTCGGCGGCCTGCCCGGCGTGGCGGTGCTCGCGCGCGAGAAATCCAAAGACATGCCGCCGGGTCCCGACAATCTTGAGTGGAACGGCGCGTTCCTCGAACTCCTGCATCGCACGGTGAGAGAGGTCTATCCCATGCTTCCGGAGGTGATTGCTGCCAGGTTCGCCGAGGATGCGACGTTCCTGTTCGTGAGAGCGACACGGCCCGGGAGAACGGGCCCCTCGGACAAGCCGGAAGACGTCGTCGGAAGATTCGCCATCGCCGAAGGCAAGATGGTTCCAGAGAACTACGAAGCTCATCACGGTTTCCTGCCGATCTCAGCTGATGGCGCGTTCATCCTGCACCCCGACGTGGAGCGCGGGATGCTCGAAAGAATCGCCGCAACACAGCAGGGCTGACGCGGCTCGACCTGCCGCACGGACCGTGCTAGCTTGCACTCCCGTGCACACGGGACCGCAACACCTCAGCCGCGCCGTTCTGGGCGTCATACCCGCCCGGTACGGCGCGTCTCGTTTTCCGGGTAAGCCGCTGGCGCTGCTTTGGGGCAAACCCATGCTCCAGCATGTCTGGGAGCGAGCCCGCGGCGCGCAAGGATTGGACGCACTGGTCATCGCTACCGACGATGAGCGCATCGCGACCGCCGCGCGCAGCTGGGGCGCCGAGGTCGAGATGACTTCGCCCGATTGCACCAGCGGCACCGATCGCGTGGCCGAGGTCTCGCGCGCAAGGCCGACCTACGATCTGATCCTCAACCTGCAGGGCGACGAACCCGAGCTCGAGACCGCCGCCGTCACGACACTCGTGCGCGCCATGCAAGCGGATCCTGAACTTCGGATGGGCACCATCGCGCATCACGAGCCGGATCTTTCACTCATGCAGTCCGAGAATGTCGTCAAAGTCGTGGTGGACGACGCCGGACTCGCGCTCTACTTCAGTCGTGCCGACCTCGCGAACGCCTCCAATGGCGGGCCCGCGCTGCGGCATGCAGGTGTGTACGCGTTCCGGCGCGACTTGCTTCAAGAGTTCGCAACATGGCCGCCCGGGAAACTTGAACTGGCGGAACGCCTCGAACAGCTGCGTGCCGTCGAACGCGGCGTGCGCATCAAAGTCGTGCTCGGCGAGCAACCGTTCGCTGGCGTGGATACACCCGAGCAGATGGCGGCGCTCGAAGCGCGCGGTGCTAGGGCATAGGTTTTTTCTTTTGATTCTTGATCTTCGATCTTCATAACCTCCTGAGAGGGGGAAGAACCCATGGCCAAGATGGTGGTGGTGACCGGTGGCGTCGTCTCGTCGCTGGGCAAAGGGATCGCGGCCGCATCGCTGGGCTTGTTGCTCAAGGCGCGCGGCTTCCGGGTGACCATTCAGAAGCTCGATCCGTACTTGAATATCGATCCGGGCACCATGAGCCCGTTCCAGCATGGCGAAGTGTTCGTCACCGACGATGGCGCCGAGACCGATCTGGATCTGGGTCACTACGAACGCTTCATCCACGCCTCGGTCACGCGTAGTCACAACGTGACCGCCGGGCAGATTTACGATTCGATCCTTTCACGTGAACGCCGAGGCGACTATCTGGGCCGCACCGTGCAGGTCATTCCGCACGTCACCGACGAGATCAAGAAGCGCGTGCTGGGCCTGGGGCTCGCGACGCAGGCGGACGTGCACATCATCGAGATCGGCGGCACGGTGGGCGACATCGAGTCGCTGCCGTTCCTCGAGGCTGCGCGCCAGCTCAAACTCGAGCACCGACGCGATGTCATCTTCGTGCATGTCACGCTTGTGCCCTACATCAAGGCCGCGGGCGAGGTGAAGACCAAGCCCACGCAGCACTCCGTCAAGGAACTGCGCGAGATCGGCATCCAGGCGGATATCCTGCTGTGCCGCTCCGAGACGCCGCTCGATTCCGATGTGCGCGAGAAGATCGCGCTGTTCTGCAACGTGCCGACCGAAGCCGTGATCGCCGCGACCGATGTGAAGTCGATCTATGAGGTGCCGGGCGTGTTCCACGAAGGCGGTCTCGACGACATCGTCGTCAACATGCTGGGCCTGCCCGATGCCAAGGAGCAACCGGCCGACCTGAACACCTGGAATGACTTCACGCGTCGCGTGACCCATCCCGACCGGCAGTGCGAGATCGCCATCGTCGGCAAGTACACGCACGTGCGCGACGCCTACAAGAGCGTGATCGAGTCGTGCGTACACGCGGGCGCCGCGAACAAGGCACGCGTGATCCTGCGTTGGGTGGAGAGTGCGGACATCGAGACCAAGGGCGCGGCGGCATTGTTGGCCGATGTCGATGGCATTCTGGTGCCGGGCGGCTTCGGTGAGCGCGGCGTCGAAGGCAAGATCGCGGCGGTGCAGTACGCCCGTGAGAAGAGCGTGCCTTACTTCGGGCTCTGCCTGGGCATGCAGGTGGCCACGATCGAGTTCGCCCGCAACGTGGTGGGCTGGGCCGATGCCAACTCGAGCGAGTTCGATCCTTCGAGCGAGCACAAGGTCATCGACCTGCTCGCCGATCAAGCGAATGTCACCGACAAGGGCGGCACCATGCGACTCGGTGCGTACAAGTGTGCGCTACGCGAGGGCAGTCTCGCCGCGCGCGCGTATGGCAAGCCCGAAGTCGAGGAGCGTCATCGCCATCGCTACGAGCTGAACAACAAGTACGCGCAGCAGCTCACCTCGCGTGGGCTCGTGTTGTCGGGCAAGTGCGTGGGACGTGAACTCATCGAGATCGTGGAGCTTCCCGATCATCCGTGGTTCCTCGCCGTGCAGTTCCATCCCGAGCTCAAGTCGCGCCCGCTCGATCCGCATCCGTTGTTCAAGGACTTCGTGCGTGCGGCGCTCGAGCGCCGCGTGGCCCGGCTGGGGACGAACGAATACGACCCCTCGCGCGAGCGGCTCCACGAGCAGGCCGAGGCCTGATGCATCGCTTCCGCGTGGGCAACGCCGAGGTCGGCGGCAGCAAGCTCTTCATCACCGCAGGACCGTGCGTGGTGGAGAGTGCCGAGATGTGCCTGCAGATCGCGGCGCATGTGCAGAAGCTCTGCGCCGCGCGCGACCTACCGTTCGTGTTCAAGGCCTCGTACCGCAAGGCGAATCGCTCGAGTGCCAAGTCATTCTCGGGACTCGGCATGGACGAGTCGCTCGCGGTCCTCGCGCGTGTGAAGCAGGAGCTCGGCGTGCCGGTGCTGACGGACATCCACGAGGAAGTCGAAGTCGCAGCCGCCGCGCAGGTGGCCGACATCCTGCAGATTCCCGCGTTCCTGTGCCGCCAGACCAATCTGCTTCAAGCCGCCGCGCGCTCGGGGCGCGCCGTGAACGTGAAGAAGGGCCAGTTCCTTGCGCCCGGAGATATGCAGAACGCCATCGACAAAGTCACCGCCGCGGGCGGACAGCAGGTGCTGCTCACCGAGCGCGGCACCACGTTCGGCTACGGCGATCTGGTGGTCGACATGCGCGGACTCGTCGTGATGCGCGAGCTCGGCTGGCCGGTGTTGTTCGATGCCACGCACAGCCTGCAACGACCCGGCGGCGCCGAGACACAGGGCGACCGTCGCTTCGCGTTCCCGTTGCTGCGCGCCGCGGTCGCGTGCGGTGTGGATGGCGTGTTCTTCGAGACCCATCCCGATCCCGCGCACGCCAAGAGCGACGCGGCCACACAGTTGCCGCTCGAACACGCGGCAGCATTCCTTGACGAAGCCGTGCGGGTGCATGCCGCGGTGCAGGAGCAGCTTCATGGCTGAGTCGCAGCAGGCACCGATCGCACACAAAGTGAAGCTCATGTTCCTCGATGTCGACGGCACGCTGACCGATGGGATCATCGGGTTCAGCAAGGACGGCGACCTGCGCAACTTCTGGGTGCGCGACGGGCTCGCGCTCGAATGGGCGCGCGAACTCGGCATCCTGCCCGTGATCATCTCGGGGCGTGATTCGCTCGCGGTCGCTGCGCGCATGCACGACCTGCGGCTCGAGCATTACCTAGGCGCCAAGGACAAGGTGACCATCGCCGAGAAGGTGATGGCGCGCGAGAACGTGACCTGGCAGGAGTGCGTGATGATCGGCGATGACCTCCCGGATGTTCCGCTGTTCCGCCGCGTGGGCTGGGCCATCGCCGTGGCCGACGCCGCGCCGGAGGCCATGCAGTTCGCGCACACCATCACCGAAGCGCCGGCCGGATTCGGAGCGGTGCGCGAGGCCGTCGAGATGCTGCTCCAGCACAATGGCGTGTGGGATCAGGTGCTCGCGAGGTACGAAGCGAAATGAGTCCGCTCGATCTGGTGGCCCGCGCGCGCGGCATCATCCGCGAGGAAGCCGCAGCCGTCGCGGCGTTGGAACAGCGCGTGGGCCCCGAGTTCGCGCTCGCGATCGAGACACTGGCTGCCTGCACCGGCAAGTTGATCGTGTCCGGCGTGGGCAAGAGCGGACTGTTGGGCCAGAAACTCGCCGCCACGCTCACCAGCACCGGCACGCCCAGTGTGTTCCTGCATCCGACCGACGCCATGCATGGCGACGCCGGCCTGTTCGCGCCCGGCGACGTGGCGCTGTTCGTTTCCAAGAGCGGCGCCACCGACGAGCTGCTCTCACTCATGCCCTATCTGGAGCGCCTCGGTATCCCGCTCGTGTCGATCGTGGTGCAGCCCGATTCCGCGCTTGCGCGCCGCAGCACCGCGGCGCTCGTGCTCGGGCCCGTGGCCGAAGCCTGCCCGCACGATCTGACCCCGACCACCAGCATCACACTGACGCAGGTGATGGGGGACTGCCTCGCGATCGCGCTCATGGAGCGGCGTGGATTCGCAGCCGAGGACTTCCGATTCCTGCATCCGGGCGGCGTCATCGGACGCTCTGCCGCTCGGCGCGTGAGCGAGTTGATGCACGATGGCGTCGGCATGCCGCGCGTGCCCGAGACCGCCACGCTGCGCGAAGTGATGCTCGAGATCATGGCCAAGCGACTCGGCATCACCACCGTGGTGCGATCCGACGGGACGCTGGCGGGCGTGGTGACCGATGGCGACTTCAAGCGCCTGCTCTTGAAGCATGACGACCCGTGGAAGCTGACTGCGCACGACATCATGGGGAGCGAGCCCGCTACGATCGCGCCCGAGGCGTTGGTGGCCACGGCCGTCCGCGCGATGGAAGAGCGCCCCGCCGGCCCGATCACTGCGCTCATCGTGACCGACGACGCGAGGCATCCGATCGGAGTGCTGCACCTGCACGACTGCCTGCGCAGCCGGTAATTGAGGCTACTTCGCGCTCAGGAACTCCAGCACTTTCGGATTCACCACTTCGGGCCGCTCGATCATCACGCTGTGCGAGGCACCGGGCACGATCCACAACTCTGCCGAGGGAATCGCCTTCGCTAACGCCTCGCTGTGGTCGCGGCGGACCACATCGTGCTCGCCCGCGCCCACCAGCACGCGCATGCGGATCGTGCCCAGTTGCGCAGGAGTCCACTGCGGCAGCGTGCGCCACATGGCGATGACTTTGTTCATCGCCGCTTCGTATTGCGCTGGCTCGGGATTCTGCTTCTCGTAAGTCTCTTTCATGCCCGGCCCGAACGATTCAGCGCTCGCGGTGGCGTTCCAGTCGATGTCCGGTTGGTTCAGGCCATCGGCGCGGAAGTTCGTTCCGAACGTGACCACGCGACGCACGCGCTCCGGATGATGCATCGCCAGATCCAACCCGATCACGCCACCATCGCTCCAGCCCATGATGTCCACGCGCTTCACGTGCATCTGGTCGAGTAGCGCGATCATGTCCTCGGCCATCTGGTGGTACGTGAGCGGTCCCGGACCATCGGTCGAGCGACCCTGCGCACGGGAATCGGGGACGATGCACCGATGCGTGGGCGTGAACGCCGGCAGCTGCTTCTCGAACTGGCGGCCATCGCCGACGCCACCGTGCAGCAGCAACAGGGGAGAGCCCTGCCCGTGGACCTCGTAGTAGAGCCGGATGCCATTCACGTGCGCATAGCGGCCGACCGCGACCGGCGTGGCGACGCTCTCGATCGAAGCCCCGGCGAACAGCACGAGCGTGATCAAAGAACTGAGGATCATGCGCTGACGCTAGCACAGGCGCGGAAGGTCACGGCCCCGACCGCCGTCGGCTCCCGCGGCAGCAACCCGCCTTGGCCGGGAACGGAGCTGCCAGCCCCGTCCCGACGCCCTCCCGACGCCCCCGCCAGTTCCCGCGTCAAGTTCCGACTCCCATTATCCGATAACAGGTTGCGAGGACTTGTGGGCGACTGGCACAAGCTGTGCTTGAATGGCGCTCGCCGCCTTGTTAGCGTGCAGGACGCAGAAGCAGTTCACCTTCGCACGGACGCGAAATGGACCTGATACCCATGCCCCTCCGATTCCGTCATTGCACCGCTCTCGTCGCAGCGCTGGCCTTGGCCGTGCTGTCGGCTGGATGCAGCCCGAGCAAACGGGTCGGGGCTGCCGCGGTCGCGGGCGACCTGCCGGATCAGGAGACTTCGGACTTCGTCCTCACCGAGACCGACAAGGGCCACCCGGTCTGGACGCTGTACGCCCGCTCCGCTGCCATCTACAACGCGCGGAACGAGATCGTGGGCCGCGGTGTCCGCGTGGACTTCTTCGACGACCAAGGCAAGCGCTCCTCGCAGCTCACGGCGCGCGAGGGCCACATCATGCAGCAGACCCGCGACATGACCGCGAGTGGCAATGTGGTCATGAAGACCGCCGAGGGCACTCGCATGACCACCGAGGAGTTGCACTACCTGAACTCCACCAATCGCATCGTCTCGGACAAGCGCGTGCGCGTCGAGAAGAGCGGCGACGTGCTCGAGGGCACGGGGTTCGAAAGTGATCCCGATCTACACCACTTCGAGTTCAAGCAGCGCATCCAGGCCACCATCCGCACGCGCTCGGGTGCTCTGCTCGAATCGCGCTCGCCGACCCCTGCGCCAGGCAATCGATGAGTGACGCCACCCCGACGCCGGCCGTGGTCACGCCGTCCGTGCCGACCGCCGACGAAGGCCTCGTGGCCGAGTCGCTCGTGCGCTACTACGGCAAGTGGCGCGTGGTGAACGGTGTGTCGGTGCACGTGCGCCGAGGCGAGGTGGTGGGGTTGCTGGGGCCGAATGGCGCGGGCAAGAGCACCACGTTCCATATGATCGTCGGTCTGCTGCGGCCCAACAGCGGCATGATCCGCTTGGATGGCCGTGACATCACGGCCGAGCCGGTGTATCGGCGTGCGCGCCTGGGACTCGGCTATCTCGCACAGGAGCCGAGCATCTTCCGCCGGCTCGCCGTGCGCGAGAACGTCATGGCGGTGCTCGAGACCATTCCCATGACGGGCAAGCAGCGCGAGGAGCGCCTCGCCGAGTTACTCGATGACCTGAACCTCACGCATCTGGCCGATCGCCATGCCCACAAGCTCTCGGGCGGCGAGCGCCGACGTGTCGAGATCACGCGCGCACTCACACGGCAACCGTCGTTCATGCTGCTCGATGAACCGTTCGTCGGTATCGACCCGATCGCGGTCGAGGAGATCCAGGAGATCATCTCGCGCCTGCGGGCGCGGGGGCTGGGTGTGCTCATCACCGACCACAATGTCGAGAAGACCCTGAAGACCACCGACCGCGCGTACATCATGTACGACGGCCGCATCCAGATCGAGGGCAAGCCCCAGGATCTGGTCGCGAATCCGCTCGCGCGCCAGTATTACCTGGGCGAGAGCTTCCAGCTCTAGGACGGTGACGCCATGGAAATGAAACATTCGCTGCATCTGGCGCAGAAGCAGACACTGATCATGACGCCGCGCCTGCAGCAGGCGCTCAAGCTGCTCCAGGTACCCACGCTCGAGCTGCAGCAGTTGCTCAAGCAGGAGGTGCTGCAGAATCCACTTCTCGAAGAGGTCGATGACGTCGTCGATCAGGAGGACATCGAGAAGGAGAACTCGGCCGACGAGCAGAACAACGAGGAGGCGCCGGAGTCGGGCGAGGAGGACCAGATTGATTGGTCCGACTATCTCCAGGATGGCCTCGACAAAACCTACGTGCCGCAGAGCGAAGCGGCTCAGGAGTTCCTCGAGAAGGTCCCGGTCACGCGCACGTCGCTGGCCGAGAGCCTGCTCGAGCAGGTGCATTTCCTGAACCTACCGAAGGCGCACATGGAGATCGCCGAGTTCCTGATCGGCTCCATCGATGAGCGCGGCCTTCTGGTCACCTCGCTCCAGGACATCTGCGAAGTGATCGGTCGGCCGGTCGAAGAGCTCGAAGCGGTGCTCAAGGTGGTCCAGGCGTTGGAGCCCGTGGGTGTGGGCGCGCGCGATCTGCGCGAGTGCCTGCTCATCCAGCTCGAGGTCCGCGGCGACAAGGACACCATGGCGTGGGTGTTGATCCACGACCACTTCGATCATCTGGTCAATCGCCGCTTCCCCGAGATCGCGCGGCTCTTGAAGACCACGGTCGAAGAGGTGCAGGCAGCGGCCGACGAGATCGCCACGCTCAACCCGCGGCCGGGCACGTCGGTGTCGTCCGATGATCCCAAGTACGTGACGCCGGATATGATCATCGACCGTGTGGACGAGGAGTACGTGGTCATGCTCAATGATCGCAACGTGCCGCGCCTGCGCATCTCGAGCGCGTACGAGAGTGTCATCAAGGAGAAGAAGCGTTCCGACGCGACCGCGGCTCAGAAGGAGACGCGCGAATACATCCAGGGCAAACTGGCTTCGGCCAAGTGGCTCATCCAGACGATCGAGCAGCGCCGCAAGACCATGATCAAAGTGATGAACTGCATCATCCGTGAGCAGCGCGAGTTCTTCGACAAGGGCATCGCCTTCCTGCGACCGCTGACGCTGGCGCAGGTGGCGCGACAGATCGATATGCATGAGTCCACGGTGTCGCGGGTCTGCAGCGCCAAGTACGTGCAGACTCCGCGTGGCGTCTTCGAGCTGAAGTTCTTCTTCTCGAGTGGTCTCGAGACCGAGGATGGCGAGGACGTGTCGGCCCGTGCCGCCAAAGACACCATCAAGACGCTCATCGAGGAGGAGGACAAGAAGGATCCGCTGTCCGACCAACGCATCGCCGAGCTGCTCCATGAGAAGGGGCTCAAGATCGCGCGCCGGACGGTTGCCAAATATCGCGAGCAGCTCAGTATCCTGCCGGCACGCTTTCGCCGGCGTGTGGCCTGAACGCCGTACCTTCGCCATGTCTCGCGCACCGCGCGAGCAGGAGGACCGCCGTGCAGATCAGCATCACCGCTCGCCACTGCGAGATCACGACCGGAGTCCGCACCTTCGCCCAGACGCGCATGGACAAACTCGGGAAGTTCGCATCGGACATCCATGGCATCCATGTGATTGTTCAGCCCGAAGGCAAGGACTTCCAAGCTGAGATCACGCTTCGTCTGAATGGCAATGAGTTCGTGAGCACCGAGTTGCATGCCGAGGCCGGGGCCGCCATCGAGCGCGCCGCCGACCGCATGGAGGAACAACTCCGCCGTCACAAGGAGCGTCGCCTCGGCCGCAGTCACCACGGCACCCCGCGCGAGATCCCGCTCGGGATGCCGGGCGAGGACTACGAAGACGAGGGCGAGGACTAGAGCCCATGTCCCTCAAGAGTCTGAGTGTCACCCGGTTGTATGAGGACCAGCGCGAGGACCTGCAGCTGGAACTCCTGACCGAGTCGCTCGCGTCGTAGTGCGAGATCACGGTCAGCGACATCAATCGACCGGGCATGGCGCTCATGGGCTTCGTCGAGAACTTCCTGCCCGAGCGGATCCAGATCCTCGCGCAGACCGAGCTCACGTACCTGGCCACGCTCTCGCCCGAGGGCGTGCGCCAGGCGATCGACCGGCTGTTCCAGTTCACCATGCCGCTGATCGTCGTGGCCAAGGGACTCGAGGCGCCGCCCTATCTGGTGAAGCGGGCGAGTGAGTGCAGTGTGCCGGTGCTGCGCACGCCGCAGAGCACCACGCCGTTCATCCATTCGCTCACGTCGTACCTCGACCACATGTTCGCCGCCACCGTCTCGGTGCATGGCTCACTGGTCGATGTCTACGGTTGCGGGCTACTTTTCACCGGCCGTAGCGCCATCGGTAAGTCCGAGACCGCCTTGGACTTGGTGGAACGCGGGCACCGTTTGGTCGCAGACGACATCGTGATGATCACCCGGCGGCATGGCGACGTGTTGATCGGGACCGGCAACCAACTCATGCGCCACCACATGGAGATCCGCGGCCTGGGCATCATCGATGTGCAGTCCATCTTCGGCGTGCGCTCGATCCGCTTGCAGAAGCGGGTCGAAGTCGAAGTGGCGTTGAGCGAATGGTCGGATGACGAGGAATACGAGCGTGTCGGGATCGACGAGAAGAAGACCAAGCATCTGGGGGTCGAGATCCCGCTGGTGCAGGTTCCGATCACACCCGGCAAGAACATCACGGTGATCGCAGAAGTGATCGCCCTGCATTACCTGGTCAAGGCGTACGGTGGATTCTCGCCGGCCGAGCGCCTCAACCAGCACATGCTCGAGGTCATGAAGCGCAAGAGCGCTGCGCGCGCCTGGGTGCGCGAGGACACCGAGTGAGCGCGGGGGAGGCTTCCATGGACACGACATCGAGCGCGACCACGGTCCCGGCTGTGATGGTCATGCATGCCGATCTGGCCTCGGCGCTGCTGCGCGCGGCCGAGAAAGTGTACGGCCCCATCGAAGGCGTGCGCGTCCTGTCGAACGAAGGTCTCTCGCGCCTGCAGCTCGAAGAAGCGATCGAGAAAGAAGTACAGGGCTGGATGAGCGGCGGCCTCGTGCTCACGGACTTCTGGGGCGGCTCGTGCCACACCTGTGGAGCCGCGGCGCAGCGCAAGCATGGCGAGTTGATCATCCTGACCGGTATCAATCTGCCGGCTCTGCTCGACTATCTGCACAACCGTGATCGCCTGAGCCTGACCGAACTGGCCGAGCGACTGCAGACCAAGGGCCGCGAGAGCATCCGCGTGCAGAGTTCGAATCCCTGATGAGTTTCGCTCTCCATCGCATCGATGATCGACTCATCCACGGCCAAGTGCTGGTCGCGTGGGGCTCGCGCCTCGACCCGCAGCGCATGTGGGTCGTGGACGACGCCGTTGCATCGAGCCCATGGGAGAAGCAGTTGTTCGCAGACGCGGCTCCCGGGATCGGCGTGCAGGTGCTGACCGTTGCCGAGGCCATTGCGGCCCACGCCGCCGAAGCGGTCGCCTCGGGCAGCACGTTCCTGCTGGTGCGAGACCTCGCCACCGCACGCCGGTTGCACGATGGCGGCGTCCGCGTCGGGTCGTGGAACGTCGGCGGGCTGCACTACGCGTCGGGAAAGACCAAGGTCAACGAGTACGTGTACCTCGATGAGGCCGACCGGCTCGATGCGCGCGCGCTGCTCACTGCGGGCGTGGCGCTCCATGTGCAGGATGTGCCGGCCAGCAAGGCCATGACACTGGGCGCTCTCGAACCGACCGTGCAGCCGTGAACCTCGTCACCACCGGCACGGTGCTGCTTGGCGGCATCGCCGCGCTCGATGCCACGCCCGTGGGTCAGACGCTGCTGTCGCAGCCGCTCGTGACCGCGACCGCGCTTGGGCTCCTCTGGGGCGACCTGCCAACGGCACTCGCGGTGGGCGTGGTGTTGCAGATCCTTGCCGCCAGCACGCTGCCCGTGGGATCCCGCACGCCCGAGGACTACGCGACCGGCGGAGTGGTCGGCGCTGGGCTCGCGCTCGCGGTGGGAGGCAGTGCGCCCTATGAGCAGTGGCGTGATGCCGCACAACTGGTCGGCGTGTTCGCCGGCATGCTCGCCGCCATGGGTGGTGTGCCGCTCATCAAGTGGCAGCGCCGATTGAATGAAGGCCTGTCGCGCTGGACCGAAGCGCAACTGCACGCCGGTCACGAAGGCGCGCTCGCGCAGGCGCATGGCGCCGCGGTGGCGCTGGCGTTCGCCGTGGGCGTGGCCTACTGCGCACTCTGGTTGGGCGGCGGCACGCTGCTGTTACGCGCCTTCACCGAAACCGAATCGCTGCGACTCTCGCGCGCTTGGACGCTGCTGCAGCCGCTCTGGCTCGGCTTCGGCTTCGCGCAACTGCTGCATGCCTTCACGCAACGCAAGCTGACGCGCGCCGGAGTGTTCGGGTTCGTGATGCTCGTGGCGTGGCTCACTCTGGTGATGGGCTCATGACGCCGAAACTGCCGACCCGCACACTGCTCGCCATGGCACTGCGTGCGAACCTGCTGCAGACCACGTGGAACTTCGAGCGCCAGCAGGGCGTGGGCTGGGCGTTCGCGCTGCACCCGGCTTTGAAGCGCCTGATTCCCGACAAGGCCGAGCGCTGCGAGCGGTTGGCCGAGCATACGGCCTACTTCAACACGCAGCCCACGCTCGCCTCGCTCGCGATCGGCGCTGTGGCCCAGCTCGAGGAGCAGCGCGCCGCGGGCACCGGCCCCGATGCCGCCGCCATGCAGCGCATCAAGAATGTGCTCGGCAGCACGCTCGCAGCGCTCGGCGACCGGCTGTTCTGGTTCTCGCTTCGCCCCTTCGCGGCCGCTCTCGCCGTACTCGTCGCCATCACCCGCCCAGCCTCGCCGCTGGCCGCCATCGTGCTCTGGGTGACGTACGCATCGCTGCATCTGGGAGTGCGGTTCGCGGGCGTGGGCTGGGGCTATCGCGAAGGTCCTTCGGTGCTCGGCGGGGTGCTGCGTTCGAGCCTTGAGACCGTGGTCACGCTGTTGTCGTACGCCGGCTGCATCCTGTTGGGGGTGCTCGTGGCGTGGGGGCTGGCGCCGGGAGGCGAGCCGCGGTCAATCGCGGTACAGTCCGCGCTCGCTGCCGGGCTCGGGCTGGGACTCATCACGGCTCAACGTGCCCGACCATCGCCCACTCAGTGGGCGCTCGGTCTGGGAGTGCTCGGGGTCGCGGCCATCTGGCTGCGGCAGGCGTAGTCCAACCGGAGGCAGGTCTTGTCCGAGATCCAACTCGTCATCCGCAACCAACTGGGCCTGCATGCTCGCGCGTGCGCCCTGTTCGTCAAAGCGGCTTCGAAGTTCAAGTCCGAGATCGTGGTGTCACGTGACGACCTCGAGGTGAATGGCAAGAGCATCATGGGCGTCATGATGCTCGCCGCCGAAGAGGGCGCCACCATCCTCGTGAAGGCCGACGGCCCCGACGAGACGGAAGCGCTGCAGATCATCCGCGAGCTCGTCGACGGCAAGTTCGGGGGAGAGCCTTGATCCTCACCGGGATCGGAGCTTCACCCGGCCTGGCGGTCGGACCTGTCCACCGCCTCGAGCCCGAGGACCTTTCGGTCCGCGAGCGCGAGGTCGATCTGTGCGACATCGAAGCCGAGATCAAGCTCTTCCACGTGGCCCTCGATGCGTCGCGACGCGACCTGACCGGCATCCGAGACGGCATCGCAGGCGAACTCGGCGAAAGCGCTGCCGCGATCTACGACGCGCACCTGCTGATCCTCGATGACCCCGAACTTCGAAAAGCGGTCGAGTCGGGCATCCGAGACCAGAAGCGCAATGCGGCGTGGATCTATCGCGCGCGCATGGGCGCGTACCTTGCGCACTTCGATAACGTCGAGGACGAGTACCTGCGCGAGCGCCGCGCCGATTTCCTCGATGTCGAGCGCCGCGTACTGCGCCATCTGCTCGGAACCGGCATGCGCCCGATCGAGAAGCTCGAGGCGCCCGTCATCATCATCGCCCACGATCTGGGCCCCAGCGAAGTCGCGATGCTGTCGCGCGACAAAGTGCTCGCGTTCGTGCTCGAAGTCGGCGGTCGTACCTCGCATGGCGCCATTGTCGCGCGCGGTCGTGGGATTCCCGCGGTGGTCAGTGTGAAGGGCGCGCTGCAGCAGGTGCGCCCCGGCGACCGTGCAGCCGTCGATGGCGACGGCGGAACCGTCGAAGTCAATCCCGACGATGCGAACGTGATCCGTTACCACACTCGCATGGAGCGCCGCCGCTTGAAGGGCGAATCGCTCAACGCCATGCTCGAGATGCCCGCCGTGACGCTCGATGGCCGCAGGATCGAACTGGGCGCCAATCTCGAGTTGCCCGACGACGTGGTGCAGGCCGCCGCCGCGGGCGCCGACGGCATCGGGCTTTTCCGCACCGAGTTCTTCTACTTGAATCGCATCGACCTGCCGAGCGAAGAGGAGCAGTACCAAGCCTATCGGCGAGTGTGCGAGGCCATGGGCCAGCGCACGGTGCTGTTCCGCACCATGGATCTGGGCGGCGACAAGGTCGCTTCGTATCTGGGCGTCACGCACGAGACCAACCCGTTCCTCGGGCTGCGCGGCATCCGGCTCGCGCTTGCCAGCCCCGACATGTTCCGTACACAGCTGCGCGCCATTCATCGCGCCGCTGTGCACGGCAAGGCGCGCATGATGTTCCCCATGGTCTCGAGCACCGAGGAACTCGACCGCGCGCTCGCACTGCGCGATGAGGCGGTGGAGAGCCTGAGGCGCGACGGATTGCCGCACGAGCCCGAGATCGAGACCGGCATCATGATCGAGACGCCGAGCGCCGTGTGGATGGCCGACGCGCTCGCTCGCCGTTCGGCATTCTTCTCGATTGGCTCCAACGACCTGATCCAGTACACACTCGCCATGGACCGGGACAACGAGCGCTTGTCCAATCTGTATGAACCGCTCGACCCCGCCGTCATCCGTAGCATCGACCGCACCGTCTCGGCGGCGCACGCGGCCGGGCGCTGGGTGGGCGTGTGCGGCGAGATGGCCGGTGACCCGCACACCGCGGTGCTACTGGTGGGACTCGGCGTGGATGAGCTGTCGGTGTCCACGTACGACCTGCCACGCGTGAAGGCAGCGATTCGCTCGGTGCGCTACGACAGTGTGCGGAAGATCGCTGACGAGGCACTCGCTGCGGCCTCCGCTGCGCCGGTCCGCGCGTTGGTGCGCCATCGCATCGATGCGATGCTGCCCAGCTATCTCGCCATCGAACGCGCCTGAGGCGGCGCCTCTCAAGGATCCCCCCGATATGAGCATGACCCCCGTGAGTATGGAGCCCCCGTTCGGCAAGCTGGACCCCAGTGGCATGGCCGCCCTGGTGGATGCCATCCCCGAGCAGATCGAGCAGGCCCTCGAGCGCACCGATGCAGCGCCGTGGAAGCTGCCCAAGCACGAGCCCGATCTGATCGCCTTTGGCGGCATGGGCGGCTCGGCCATCGCTGGCGAACTGACCGCCGCGATCTACGCCGACCAGTTGCCGCATCCGTGGTTGGTGGTGCGCGACTACCATTGGCCCGCGTGCGTCACCGCGAAGTCACTTGCCGTGCTCTCGAGCAACTCCGGCAACACCGAGGAGACGCTGGCTCTGGACGCCGAGGCGCGCGCGCGCAAGGTCCCTTGCGTCGTGTTGTCCTCGGGCGGTGAGCTGAGCCAGCGAGCCAGGGCCGCCGGCGACCACGTGCAACTACTGCCCGGCGGCATGCCCCCGCGGGCCGCTTTGTTCCACGCCTGGGTGCCGGTCACCCGCCTGCCCGCCGCGCTCGGTTGGGCAGGGGACCCCGAGCCAGGCTGGCGTGAGGCCATCACCGTGCTGCACGAATACCGCGACCAATTGGGCGTGGACGCCCCGGAGTCACGCAATCCCGCCAAGCAGCTGGCCCGCGCGCTCGTCGGTCGCAGAGTGTTCGTTTACAGCGCTCCGGGCGCCGCGGCCGCGGTCGGGACGCGCTGGAGGCAACAGCTCAACGAAAATGCTAAGGTCCTCGCCCATTCCGCAGCCGTGCCGGAGCAGAACCACAACGAGATCGTGGGCTGGCAGAACGCCAGTGACGCGACTCGGGCGGTGAGCATCGTGCTGCTGCGGGATCGCGAGGACAGTGCCGCCGCAACTCTGCGGCTCCGCCTCGCGGCGGAGTACGCGGTGCGCCAGGGCGCCACGGTGCACGAAGTCACATCCGATGGGGAGAGCCGCATCGCCAGGCTCGCCTCGTTGGTCCAGTTCGGCGACTACGTGAGTCTGTATCTCGCGCTGGCCGGCGGAGTGGATCCTACCGACATCACGAGCATCGACGATTTCAAGCGGCGGCTGGCGGAGTCTGCGAAGACCCGCTGACCGCGTTTCCCCGAAGGGCTGGAGCGTCTGCTTCGTCCCGCTCAACCAAGAGGAGCAATCGATGGCGTCCCGTCATCTCTTCACCTCGGAGTCCGTCACCGAAGGACACCCGGACAAGATCGCTGATCAGATCTCCGATGCGGTCCTCGACGCGATGCTGGCGCAGGATAAGTTCAGCCGCGTGGCGTGCGAGACCCTGGTCACCACCGGCCTCGCGGTCGTGGCGGGTGAGATCACCACGAAGGCTTACGTGGAGATTCCCAAGCTGGTGCGCTCGGTGATCCACGACATCGGTTACAACGATGCGGCGTACGGCTTCGACTCGCACACGTGTGCGGTGATGACCACCATCGACCAGCAGTCGCCCGACATCGCCATGGGTGTGAACACCGGCGGTGCCGGCGACCAGGGCTTGATGTTCGGCTACGCGTGCAATGAGACACCCGAACTGATGCCGCTGCCGATCATGCTCGCGCACAAGATGGCGCTGCGGCTGTCGCAGGTCCGCAAGAAGGGCTTGGTCGACTACCTGCGGCCCGATGGCAAGACCCAGGTCTCGGTGGAGTACGAGGGCGACAAGCCCGTGCGCATCGACACCGTCGTGCTCTCGACGCAGCACTCCGACAAGGTCGCGCAGTCCAAGATCCGCAAGGACATGCTCGAGAAGGTGATCATGCCCCTGCTGCCCAAGCGCCTGCTCAAGGGCAAGGCCCCGCGCTTCCACGTGAACCCGACCGGCAACTTCGTGGTCGGCGGACCGATGGGCGACTGTGGCCTGACGGGTCGCAAGATCATCGTCGACACTTACGGTGGCATGGGCCGTCACGGCGGCGGCGCGTTCTCCGGCAAGGACCCGAGCAAGGTGGACCGCTCGGCGTGCTACGCCGCGCGCTACGTGGCCAAGAACCTCGTGGCCTCAGGGCTCTGTGATCGTTGCGAGGTGCAGGTGGCCTATGCGATCGGTGTGGCCGAGCCGGTGAGCATCATGGTCGATACGTTCGGCACCGGGAAGGTGAGCGACGATAAGCTCACGAGCCTCGTGCGCAAGCACTTCGACCTGACGCCCAAGGGCATCATCGAGAACCTCAAGCTGCGCCGGCCCATCTACCAGAAGACCGCCGCGTACGGCCACTTCGGCCGCTCGGAGTTCTCGTGGGAGAAGACCGACAAGGCCAAGCTGCTGGCGGCGCATCTGCGTTAGTCGGTCGCTGGAGGGATGACAACGAAGCCCCCGGGTGGGAATGCCCGGGGGCTTCGTGCTGGGTGGCGCCGACTACTGCGTCGGTAGATCCCGATGTGTGAACGTCCGCTTGCCCACGCCATACTCGCTCGTCACGTGGCCCTCACCCTCGAGCAGCCAGCGGTAGGTGAGTAAGCCTGCCACGCCCACGGGGCCGCGTGCGTGCAGCTTGACCGTACTCACGCCGACCTCGGCGCCCAGCCCGTAGCGGAACCCATCCGCGAAGCGCGTGCTGGCGTTATGGAACACGCCTGCGGCGTCGACGCTGGCAGTGAAACGAGCAGCCGCCGCAGCGTCGGAAGCCACGATCGCCTCGGTGTGCTTGGATCCGTACTGCTCGATGTGCGCGAGCGCGGCATCGAGCCCCGTGACCTGCCGCACCGCGAGCACGAGCGCGCCGTACTCGGTGTGCCAGTCGTCCTCGGTCGCCGGTTGCATGAACGGATGGCGGGCGCGTGAGGCATCGCAGCCGCGCAGCTCCACTCCCGCTTCGCGCAGAGCGGCGATGCTCGCATCCAGAGCGGCCTCAGCACCCGCGTCCCACAGCAGTGTCTCGATGCTGTTGCACGCGGCAGGGTAGGTGCACTTGGCGTCCACCGCGAGCCGCGCGGCCATTGCCGGGTCGGCCGAGTGATGCAGGTAAAGATGGCACAGCCCCTCGGCGTGGCCGAGCACGGGGATCCGGCTGCGCTCCATGATCGAACGGACGAACCGGTTCGAGCCGCGCGCGATGATCAAGTCGACGACGCCATCCAGCTCGAGCATCGCCTCCACCTCCGCGCGATCCTCCAGGTGGGTGACGATCCCGGCAGGCAGCCCGTTCCGCTCGATGGCCTCGCGCAGAACTTCCACGAGCACACGATTGGTGTGACGCGCTTCTCGGCCGCCCTTGAGGAGTACCGCGTTGCCGCTGCACAGAGCGAGCCCGGCGATCTGCACGACGGCGTCGGGTCGCGCTTCGAACACGGCACCGAGCAGCCCGAAGGGTGCCGTGACCTGCCGCAGCACGAGTCCGCGGTCAAGCTCGCGATGCAGTGTGGTGCGGCCCATGAGCGAAGTCTGCTCGCTCAACTGCTGCAGCCCCTGGGCGAGCGCAGCCAGCTTCTCGGCATCCAGCGGGATCCGTGCGACCAGTGCGGGGCCCAGTTCGCCACGCTCACGGGCTGAGTCTGCGTCCGCCACGTCGATCGCGTTCGCGGCCCCGATCCGAGCCGTGGCCGCAGGCTCGAGCAGCACCGTGGCGATGTCGCGCAACAGCGCCGCGCGTTCGTCGGGGCTCGTCTGCGCGAGCGCCTGACCCGCGCGGCGTGCCAGAAGCGCCACTTCGCGCAGGCTCACAGGTCACCCATTTCCAGATGGTCGCGCGTGATGAGCGCATCATAGCCCTGCCAGCCCAGCACCTGCGCGATCTCGGTGCTGTGGCGGCCGGCGACCGCACGGCACTCGCCCGAGTCATAGTTCACCAGGCCGCGCCCGTGGACGCGCCCACTGCCATCGCGGATCTCGACCACGTCGCCCTTGGCGAACTCCCCCTCGACAGCGATCACGCCGATCGGCAGGAGAGAGGCCTTTCGCTCGACCACGGCCTCGAGCGCGCCCGCGTTCACCACGAAGGCGCCCTTGCGTGGGGCCGCGAATGCAATCGATCGACTGCGCAGCGAGCGCCGCGCGGAGGGGTTCACGCGGGTGCCCAGGTCGTCGCCCGCGAGCAATCGTGGCAACACGTCGGGGGCAGCGCCCGAGGCGATCAGCACCGTGATGCCCGCCTCGCAGGCATGCCGCGCTGCTTGCAGCTTGCTCGCCATGCCGCCCGTGCCGCCTTGCGAAGGGCCGCTCGCCGCGGCGAGCAACCCCTCGTCAACGCCGTCGACTTCGCCGATACGACGCGCCGCAGGATCCGTGCGCGGATCCGCCGTATGGAGCGCATCGACGCTGGTGAGCAGCACGAGCAAGTCGGTGCCGAGCGCGACGGCGACCTCGGCACTCAGGCCGTCATTGTCGCCGAAGCCGAATGCTCGCTCGGCGGGACTGCCGAGTGTCGCGGCCTGCGGCCGCTGCGTGCGCGCATATTCGATCAGTTCGCGCACGCTCACGCTGTCGTTCTCGTTCAGGATCGGGAGCACGCGCAGCTCGAGCAGTCGCATGAGCGTGGTGCGCACGCACAATGCGCGGTCGCGGTCGGCGAGGTCCTCCTGCGTGAGCAGCACTTGCGCCACCTTGACGCCCAGATCGGCGAACGCGCGCGAGTACAGCGCAATCAGGTGTCCCTGGCCCACGGCAGCACAGGCCTGTCGTAGACCCAATGAGGTCGGGCGCTCGGCCATGCCGAGTTCACGCACCCCCATCCCGACGGCGCCGCTCGAGACGAGGATGAGTTCGCGGCCCTCGTGGTGCAGCCGCGCCATTTGCTCGATCAGGGCGTACAGCCGCCCCATGGCGAACCCGCCGTCTTCTCCGGTGATCACACCCGTTCCCAGCTTCACCACGATGCGGTGCGCGTCGAGCAGCGGGGTACGCGGGGACATGGATTCCTCGGGGGGGGGCTGGGGAACGCTGGGCGATGGGCCCTGAACGATACCACCCGGGGGTGGGGAAGCGCCCGGCTGATGTCCTGCGCGCAGTTGCCGGGTAAGGTTCAAGTGACACTTGAAGTTGGACCTCGCAGGCGAAAGGCCCGGGGGCGGGTCCGAGGTTGCCCATTTCCGGAGACCCGGGGCCCTTTGTGACGGTTCGGGGGTCCGTGCGTTCCATCTGCGCCACGTCCCCCTGCCCAGCAGCCGCCATCCAGAAGGAGGCCCCATGCCGCTCCGCACCCATCGCGCCACTCTCATCCTTGGCGCTCTGCTCGCCCTGGGCCTTTCGGCCTCGCAGGCTTCCGCCCAACTCGCCGATCTCCCCGTGCTCGAGTCTCTGGTTCCTCGGGGCGAGCGGCCGGTCCTGCGCGACCTCGGATTGGTCAGCCAGACCATCACGCAGGAAGCGTTGCATCAGGCGAACCTTGCTCTCGCTCGCAGTGAGCGCGTCGCCACGCCGATGTCGCTGACGACCGCATCGACCTGGACGGATGAGTCGAACATCGCCAGCCGCCAGCTGGGCCGCGCCCTCTCGACGGCGGGCGACGTGAACGGCGACGGCATCAGCGATTTCGTCGCACTGGGTGACAACGGTGGCTCGAACGCTGCGCTCTACCTGTACTTCGGCTCCGCCGCCGGACCCACGCTCGCCGCGGGCTACCCCGTCACGAACCTCCCGGCGGGTGGTGAGATCAACGCCGCAGGCGATGTGAACGGTGACGGCTACGGCGACGTGGTGCTGTACTGGTACATCACCGGCCACGTCCGTGTGTACTTCGGTGGCCCCACGGGATTCAATCTCGCGTCGTTCAACTCGATCTCCTCCCACTTCGGCGTGAACCTCTTCGGCTTCAATGCCGCGCCGGCAGGTGACATCGACAACGACGGCTACGACGATCTCATCTTCGGCATGCCGAATCTGCCGGGAGGATTCCCTTGCGCACCGCAGGCTCTGAGCGGTGTGGTCGAGGTGATGTATGGCTCCAGCACCGGTGTGAGTGTCAGCAGCATCTGGCTGGCCTACGGTTGCACCGCAACGGGCGGCGGGTCGCAGTTGGGCGCCTCCGTGGCCGGCGCGGGTGACGTGAACGGCGACGGCTTCGCCGACATCGTCTTCGGTGCGCCCACCGCGGCGGATCTTCTTGGGCCCGGCGGCACCGTGGGAAAGGTCTACGTCATGTATGGCGCGGCGGGCCGCCTGCCCGTGCAGCCAGGCTTCTCCAATCTCGGCAGCGTGAACTACGGCAGCATGATCCTCGGACATCACGGCGTTTCTGACTTCGGTGCCTCGGTCTCGACCGCGGGCGACCTGAATGGCGACGGCTTCGCCGACATCGCGATTGGCGCGCCTTCGGACGACAACTTCGTCGCCAACGGCGGCTTCGCCTACGTGTACCGCGGCACCAGCACCGGCATCGACTCGGCCCAGGCGAACATCCTGTGGTCCGAAGCCGGTCCGTTCGCGAACACCGCGTTCGGTCGCATGGTGGTCCCGGCTGGCGACATCAATGGTGACGGCCGCCCTGACCTGCTGGTTGGCCAGAGCGGGAGCGTCGCCGTCGCGCAGTCGACCGGCAGCACCTTCATCATCTCGCAGTCGCTCGGATATCCGGCTGGCACCACGCGTGTGGCACCGGCGGGGGACGTGAACGGCGACGGGCTGAGCGACGTGGTCGCGGGCGAGCAGACGTTCACGAATGGCGAATCCAGCGAAGGTCGTGTATCGATCCACCTGGGCGTTGGCTCGCCGCCTTCATTCTCGGCGAACTGGACCACGACACAGTCGGTCATCGACAACCCGAACCTCGGATGGTCGGTGGCCTCGGCGGGTGACGTGAACGGCGACGGCTATGACGACGTGCTCGTGGGCGCGCCCACCTGGTATGACTGGCTCACGCCCGGCAGTTCGAACAACGGTCTCATCCTGCTGTTCTACGGACACTCGACGGGCCTCTCGCCGTCCTACGACTGGTACACGTTCGGCGCGAACGACGATCAACTGGGACTCGCGGTCGCCTCGGCGGGTGACGTGAATGGCGATGGTTACGGTGACTTCATCGTCAGCGCGCACACGTGGGGTGGCAACACCGGGCAGGCGCGGCTCTGGTACGGCAGCTCCTTCGGCCCCAACAACGCGCCCAACGTGACACTCACGGGATTCAGCGCAGGCGGCTATTTCGGCGCAGCGGTCGCGTGTGCGGGTGACGTGAACGGCGATGGCTACCCCGACGTGGTCGTCGGCGCACCCTATGGCGTGGACCCGTCGGCGCCGCTGACGGCCGAGGGCCGCGCGTATGTCTATCTCGGAGGTGCTGGGGGACTCAGCACCACGCCGATCTGGTCCATCAGCGGACGGCAAGCCAACGCGCATCTGGGTACCTCGGTTGCTGGCGCTGGCGACGTCAATGCCGACACTTATGGCGATATCGTGATTGGCGTTCCCGAGATGGACAACACCGACCGCTTCGGCAACTTCACCGCCGATGCCGGGCGCGTGATCGTCGCGTACGGTTCCGCCGCGGGGCCGAACGCGACGCAGACGGTCAATGTCTTCACCGGCTGGCGCATGGGCGCTTCGGTCGCCGGTGCGGGTGACGTGAATGGCGATGGCTACAGCGACATCATCGTCGGCGCTCCCAACGCGACCAACACGCAGCCGAACGAAGGCGCGGCGCGCGTGTACGGCGGTGGTCCGGGCGGTCTCAGCTCGACGGTATGGATTCAGTACGGCGGTGAGGCGTTCGGAGGCTTCGGCTCCTCCGTGTCCTCGGCCGGCGATGTCGACGGCGACGGCCTGAGCGATGTGCTGGTCGGCGCGGTGTTCCAGGATCAGGGTGGACCGCAGGATCAAGGCCGCGCGTACGTGTATCGCGGACCGCTGCCGAACGCCGCTGCGCCCTTCTGGACCGGCAGCGGTGGCTCGAGCTTCGCGAATCTCGGTCACGTGGTCGCCAATGCCGGCGACGTGAACGGTGATGGCTGGAGCGATCTGATGTTCGGCCTGCCGGGCTACAACGGCACCGGGTACCGCCAGGGCTTCGCACGCGTGCACATGGGTGCGCAGGCTACAGCGCTCAACCAGGTCGTGCTGGCGTTCCGCCAGACGCCGGCGGCGCGCATCATCCACGCAGGCACGCTCACCAATCCTGGCCAGTTCCTCCTATTCGCCACCGGGCGCTCGGCGGCAGGCCGCACCAAGGTCCGCATGCAGCACAAGGTGAGCACGGTGCCGTCGTTCCTGGTCCCGGCGATTGGATCCATTCAGCCGACGTGGACGCTCACGGGTGTGGCGGGCGCGACCGGCAGTGTGGGAAGTCTGGGCATCCTCGTGAATGGGCTCACGGCGGGTGTGCCGTACGCGTGGGAGATGCGCGCGTTGTCCAAGTCGGTGTACTTCCCGACCGGCATCTGGCGCTCACCGACGCGCAATGCCCGTCGCGAGGCGGACCTGCGCGCGCCGGGTACCTGGGTGGACGTTGCGGCAGGGGCGGGGACCGAGCAGCTCATGCTTGGCGATGTGCATCCCAACCCGATGCGGACCTCAACCACGATCGCGTTCGCGCTCACGCGTGGCGGCCCGGTGTCACTCGACGTGGTCGATGTGCAGGGCCGACGCGTCCGCGAACTGGTGCAGGGCGTGCGTGCAGCGGGAGAGCATCGCATCGACTGGGATGGCCGCGACGATGACGGCCACGCAATGCGCGCCGGGATCTACTTCCTGCGCCTGCATGCCGAGGACCGCTCGCTCAACCGCAAAGTCGTGGTGATGCGATAGCGCAGCAGCCGCCGCTCACCGCCACGCGTATCCGAGCGTGGCGGTGAGTGCGCGGTTGTGGGCGGATATATTGGAGCCGTCGGGACTGGGGTCGAGCAGGCCTTCGATCCAGCGTGCTTCGAGTGTCATGCGATTCGCGCCGCGACCGATGCCACATCCCACGCCGAACGTGGCGTCGAGATCGATGTCCTGGAAGCCGTCGATCACGTCGCGGCCCGAGTAAACCAGCTCTTCGAAGATCCGTGCGTAGCGAAGGGCAGAGATCGGGAGGGTTACGATGCCACCCCCACGCACCCTGCCGCCGACCTTGAGCGCGAGTCCGGAGCCTGCCAGCAGATAGGGATGCACGACTCCCGAGGCGGGAATGTCGAGGCGCGCAAGTAACGGCATGTCGAGATAGTTCACGGCCCACTCGATGCTCGGGAATGGGAAGACGTCGGGCCCGATGGAGAGTGTGATCGGGCCTGTTGCCCCACCCTTGCGGATCCAGCGCAGCTCCGGCTGGAACGAGAGTACGCTGTTGCAGCGGACGCGCATGGCAACGCCGCCCGTGATCGAGCTGAGCGATTCGTCGAAGGCATCATGCAGGTCGCCTTGGAACGAACTGCTCGCCGCGCCGGCTT
>Ga0163144_10004704_pt1 | contig 30656 bp, 24 predicted proteins | sample OliLak19BULKMAT1_FD_123175 | JGI IMG/M metagenome (GOLD analysis project Ga0163144, IMG submission 123175) | Freshwater microbial mat bacterial communities from Lake Vanda, McMurdo Dry Valleys, Antarctica - Oligotrophic Lake LV.19.BULKMAT1 | ecosystem: Environmental > Aquatic > Freshwater >... | reverse complement strand
ATGACGTGGTAGCCAACTTTCATGGCCTCTATCGTCTGCCAAGGGTTGGGCATCAGGATTTCACCCTCGCGGGCGCGGAACTTTTGTTCAAAGGCTTGGTAGTCGCGGGAACTCTCCAGCTCGAAGCGCGCCTGTGGCAAAAGGCGATTAAGGTGATCAATCAGGGGCTGGAAGATTTCGGCAAGTTTTTGAGGGTTATGGAGGGGGTGCGGGACCAAGCGGTAAAGCGGTGCTTGATTGCCAGCCGGGGCGCTACTGTATTGCAAAGGTTTTTCGGCCGACCTTTGGTCGCACGCCGCCGTCAGCAGTGCAGCAAACAAACTCGCCAGAAATGTTACCCAACGCATTGCCCATCCTTAGTTGTATCGCACTCACGCCAAGCCTGGGGAGCGGCAGCAATACATGATGTGAAACGTGATAATCAGTATATTGCAATGCGCTGTAAATATGTCTGCTTTCCTAGCCAGGAAGCAAAGTCCAATGGGCGCATTCCGTAAAATAGGTGAATCCGACATGCTCCAGTCGCGCTTGAGCCGGTGCAAGAGCGGGCAGATTTGTTGGCAATCCAAAAATTGCCTGAGCATCCTGACGCATGCATCACGCAGCTGTACGAAGCAACAATTACGAACGTGGTGAATCAGTTTCTACATTGTGTTGGTGAACTATCGTTTGGCAAAGACTGGCGTCGCCACTAAAACCAGGATTCGCTTTAAGGCTACAATGGCATTACGATATGTTTGAACTCGAAACCTGCAAATGCCGTGCTGGGAAATTTATACTTACCAAATGGGTTAGCCCGTTGCGCGACTCGCACGCGCGAGCACGAATCGATGTGCGCTTGAATCGCCTCGCGGGAGGACTGTATGGCGACGCAAGAGTAGTCGGAGAAGGCGTGATGAAACTCAAAATCGATTGGGGGCCAGGCTATCGGGTCTATTTTGCGCGTGACGGCGCGCGCGTCATTTTGTTACTTTGTGGCGGCGATAAACGAACACAACAGAGAGATATTTCTAATGCCATCGAATACTGGAAAGATTATCAAGCGCGTGGTGAATAGAACCGCAAAGCCGGTGAGTCGTGGCGCGTCATCGCGCAGCGCGCCTTACAAGCCTATGCAGCGTGAATGGTTGCGTAAAGATGCCAAACACGCCGCAGCGTTCCTCGAAGCTGCGATGGAAACGGGCGACCCCGGCGACCTCATGGCGGCGCTCAGGGACATTGCCGATGCACACGGCGGCATCACCGAAATTGCCAAAGCCACCGGACTCAACCGCGAAACGCTCTACCGCACGCTCTCGAAAAAAGGCAATCCGAATTTGTCGAGCTTGATTCCGATTTTGCAAGCGACTGGCTTGCGCATTGTGATTGCGCCGTTGAAACGGGCGGCGGAAGCGCAGAAATCGGACCAGTAGCGGCGCGCGAAGATCAAAGAAAAACTTCCCTACATCAAAACAAACTCAAGCATTGGCGCGGTGTTTGGAACGAAATCGCCCCGAACTACCCGCCGATATTGACTCTTCTAATTCTTCTCGAATAGCGCCAGCACGCCTCCGAGCCCGACAAAATTGAGCGCGATAGACGATTCCATCTGCACAATAGGTTTAGCGCGATAGGCAATCGACAAGCCGGCTTCCTGCATCATCTTCAAATCGTTGGCACCATCGCCGATGACGATGATTTGTTCGCGGTGGAATCCAAGTTCGGCCGCGATTTCGCGCACATGCGCTGCCTTGCCGGCCGCATCACAAAGCGCGCCGAGGACGCGCCCCGTCAATTTCCTGTCGACAATTTCCAGCGTATTGGAAAACGCAAAATCCAAATCCAGCCGCGCTTTCAGGCGCTCGGTAAAATAGGTGAATCCGCCGGATACGAGCAGCGTCTTGATGCCGGCTTTTTTTGCCGACGCCAGCAAGGTCTCCGCACCTGGAGATAATTTCAGCCGCTCTTCGTACACGCGAGCCAGTGCGGATTCATCGAGCCCGGCCAATAGAGAGACGCGCTGCCTGAGGCTTTCCGGCCAGTCTATTTCGCCGCGCATGGCACTGGCGGTGACGGCAGCAACCTCGGCCTTCATGCCGACGAAGTCCGCGATCTCGTCGATACATTCGATAGTGATGAGCGTCGAATCCATGTCCATCGCCAGCAGGCCAATGTCGGCCAGGGTGCGACCGGTTGGCATGAAGGCAAAATCGAGCAGCACTGCATCGCAATGAGCCTTGACTGCAACGCGCGACCCAGCGTCAGCGTGTAACAAGCGGAACGCCTGGTGCGCGACGTGCGCGATACGTTCGATGCCGTTTGCGGCACTGAGCGCATGTAGTGCCCGTAAATCCGCACTGGCAATATCCTCACCCTGAATGATCAGGTCGAAACTCATGCGGCCGCCTTCGCGGGGTCCGTCGCCGCCGGGGTCAGTTCGCGCAGGATACTCTTGATTTCGGTGACACGTTCACGCACGTTTTCCACTTTCTTTTCAATACGCAATTTGTCCTGCCCGGCAAGTTTGTAGTGCCGCTTTTGCTGAACCAGTTGGATTACGCGATGCGGATGGATCGGCGTGTCTGCGCCGAACTGCACCATGATCGCCTGAGCGCTCGCGTCGATCTTGAGCAAATCCAGCGGCTTACCAAGGATGCGCAAACGGTGGCAATCGACCAGCGTTTGCGTTGGTGGCGGCAGCAATCCGAACCGGTCGATCAATTCTTCCTGCATTTGGTCGAGCGCGGCTTCATCGAAGCAATTGGCCAGGCGCTTGTAGATAACCAACCGCTCATGCACATCGCCGCAATAGGTTTCCGGCAATAGCGCCGGCGTATGCAGATTGATTTCCGTCGATACGTTCAAGGGCTTCAGCAGATCGGGCTCGCGACCAGCCTTAAGTGATTTGACTGCTGCATTGAGCATGTCTGAATAAAGTGTGAAGCCGATATCCTGTATGCCGCCGGACTGCGAATCGCCCAACACTTCGCCCGCGCCGCGAATTTCCAGGTCGTGCATCGCGAGGTAAAAGCCTGCGCCCAGATCCTCCATCATCTGGATCGCTTCGAGCCGCTTCTTGGCGTTGGCATTGAGCGCCTCCGACGGTGGCGTGAGCAGGTAGGCGTATGCCTGATGGTGCGAACGCCCGACGCGGCCGCGTAACTGATGCAGTTGCGCCAGTCCGAATTTGTCCGCGCGATGGATCAGGATGGTATTTGCCGTTGGTACGTCGATGCCGGTCTCGATAATGGTGGAGCAGAGCAATACGTTGGAGCGCTGATGGTAAAAGTCACGCATCACTCTTTCCAGCTCGCGCTCTGGCAGCTGACCATGCGCGACCGCGATGCGTGCTTCCGGCAAAAGCCTGGCAAGGCGATCGTACTGGTTCTGAATGGTCTCGACTTCGTTATAAAGGTAGTACGCCTGCCCGCCGCGTTTCAATTCACGCATCACGGCTTCCACGACGATGCCGTCTGACAACGGATTCACAAATGTCTTGATGGCAAGACGCCGCTGCGGTGCGGTTGCAATCACCGAGAAATCGCGCAGGCCCTCGAGCGACATTGCAAGCGTGCGCGGAATCGGCGTTGCGGTGAGCGTGAGCACATCAACTTCGGTGCGAAGTGCCTTGAGCGCTTCTTTCTGCCGCACGCCAAAGCGGTGTTCCTCATCGAGAATCACCAGGCCGAGATTCTTGAACACCACGTCTTTTTGTATGAGTTTGTGCGTACCAATGGCTATATCGACGGTGCCGTCGGCAATGCCTTTGAGCGCCACCGTCGTTTCCTTGGCCGAACGAAACCGGGAGAACTCGGCAATCTTCACCGGCCACTCGGCGAAGCGATCCGAAAAATTCTGGAAATGTTGTTCGGCCAATAGCGTGGTCGGTACCAATATGGCGACTTGCTTGCCCGCAGCTGCGGCGATGAAGGCAGCGCGGAGCGCAACCTCGGTTTTGCCAAATCCCACGTCGCCGCACACCAGGCGATCCATTGGTTTGCCCGAGGTCATGTCGGCCATCACGGCCTTGATGGCAGCGGCTTGATCGGGTGTCTCTTCAAACGGGAAGCTCGCCGAGAAGGCGTCAAACTCATTGAGTTTTAGTGGAAATGCAAAGCCTTGGCGCGCGGCGCGACGGGCATACATATTGAGTAATTCGGCCGCCGTGTCGCGTACCTGTTCAGCGGCTCGTCTGCGTGCCTTTTCCCATTGCCCACTGCCGAGTTTATGCAGCGGCGCCGTGTCCGGGTTGGCACCGGTGTAGCGGGAAATGACAGACAGTTGCGCGACCGGGACGAACAGCTTGTCGCTACCATCGTAATGCAGTTCCAGATACTCCTGGGCACCTTCGCCAAGGTCCATCGTGATGAGGCCAGCGTAGCGACCGATGCCGTGCTGTTCATGCACCACCGGATCGCCGACCTTGACTTCGGCGAGGTCTCGCAGCATGCCCTCGGTGCTGGTGCGCGCCTTTTCGCGGCGGCGCGATTGCTTTACCTCGGAAGCGTACAGCTCGTTTTCGGTAATGATGGCCAGGCGTTCCGCAGGCAGGACAAAGCCGCCCTGGAGCTGCGTGAAGACGATACCCAGCTTGCCCGCATGCGGGGCGAGCGTCCCGACGTTGCCTACAGCCGTCGTTCCATTCCCGCTCGCGAGTGCTGGCGCGGGGAGCGCTGCGTCTGACTCGTTTCGCTCGAATTCTGCAAAGCCTTGCACGGGCGCGGCGCTCATGTCGTTTTCGGTTAGAAAGTGCATGACCGTTTCACGGCGTCCCATGCCGTCGGCCGTGATGAGAATCCTGCCCTCGAATGCGCTGACAAACGCGCGAAACTTGGTCAGCGGATCAGTTGCGCGACGATCTACTTCCACCGCTGGCAACGCCAGCGCAGTGCCATAGACTTCGCTGCGGTCACATTTGGCGAACCGCTTCATGCCGCCAAACAACTCATCGACGGCGAGAAAGATTTCCTTCGGTGGCAGTAGCGGGCGATCTTTATCTCCACGCATCAGCTCAAAGCGGGATTGCGTGTCCTTCCAGAAGTCTTCTGCATGCGCAGTCACGTCACCGTGCAGGAAAATGCTGGTGTTCTCAGGCAGATAGTCGAAGACTGTCGCCGTGTTTTCGAAGAACAGTGGCAGGTAATATTCGATTCCATTCGGTGCCAGACCAGCCGAAACGTCTTTGTACATGCGGCTCTTCGACGGGTCGCCTTCAAATCGATCGCGGAAGTTTTCGCGGAAACGATGCTGACCATCTTTGTCGAGCGGAAACTCGCGCGCCGGCAGCAAGCGGATTTCGTTGACTGGATAAATGCTGCGCTGGGTGTCGACGTCGAAGGTGCGGATCTGCTCGATTTCGTCGCCAAACAAGTCCACACGATAAGGCACCAAACTGCCCATCGGAAACAGATCGATCAAGCCGCCGCGCACGGCGAACTCACCTGGGGCCATCACTTGTGTGGTGTGGGCATAGCCGGCCAGCGCCAGATCGCTGCGCAAGCGTTCAAGATTGAGTTTTGACTTGATCCTGACAAAGAACGAATGCCCGGCGAGATACTCACGTGGGCAGAGACGCGTCATCGCCGTTGTGACGGGAACGATGCCGACGTCAAACTGACCTTGGGAAAACTGATACAACGTTGCCAGCCGTTCAGACACCAGATCTGGGTGTGGCGAAAAATGGTCGTACGGGAGCGTTTCCCAGTCCGGCAATCGATGCACCCGCAGCGCAGGCCGGAAGAAAGCGATTTCAGCGCTCAGGCGCTCGGCATCCTGCGCGCTGGCGGTGAGGACAAACAGTGGTGAACCATTGCCGGCGCGCCGGGACAGAAACAGCGCATCGGCAGAGCCGTGTGGCAGCATAATTATTTACAGGCTATTTAGGAGGAAGGCTGGCGATGTTGACCGCCTCGTTTGCGTATTCGTCCGCGGTTGGCACGGCGCTTGAATTAGTATCATTTGGGGACGGAAGGAACGGCGACAAGTGGGTCACAAGGTCCTCAGCACACGCAATTCGTTCATTGCGGTCCTTGGCCATCAATCCATCGAGGATGGGCTGAAGTGCGCGGACGCGCTTTGGCAACAACGGGATTTCGTCGTGAATGTGTTTGTAGATCACCTGTATCGCGCTTTCCCCAACGTAGGGTTGCGAACCGGTCAGCATTTCGTAAAAGATTACGCCGAGGCTGTAAAGGTCGCTGCGGCCGTCGACAGTCATCCCTTGCCCCTGCTCCGGGCTCATGTAAAACGGCGAGCCCAGCACGTCTCCGGTGGTGCTATTGCGCGCGACTTGGCCAAAACTTGTAGAGATATTGAAATCGATCAGCACGATCTCGTCGCCGCGAAAAAATATGTTTTCGGGTTTGACGTCCATATGCGCCAGCTTGCCCGCATGCAACACCGCCAAGGCACCAGCGAGCTGGTGCAACACTTGCACCGCTTCGCGCGGCACCAGGCCTGCTGCCATCCGGCGCCGCAAATCGCCACCGGGCAAGTATTCAATCACCGCATAGGGCCACAAGCTGGCAATACCGGCATCCAGATATCGCACTACGTTGCGACCCTTAAGGCTATCGATAAATTGAAAACGCTTGCTGAACACGTACGCCTCTTTGTTGTGATGCGGCGTGCTCAATGCGACCTTCACAATTGCCCGTTTGCGGTCTTCGATGCCCTCAGCACTGAAAACCTGTGCGAGCGGGCTACTGGCCAGTGTCGCGACGAATCGGAAATGCTCAATTTCAAGCGTTTGAAATTGACCATTTGCGATAAAGCTGAACTGGCCGAAGTTTTGAGTATCCGGCGTTGCCATGGCTACGCTTGCTTCAGTCGTCGTGGCCGGGGCAACGGTCGAACGAGGTCCCAGCAGACGGCGAATTGTCGCCGTGAGCGAATTTTTCGAAAATCCATCCTTGAACAGAATTGACGAGGCGCCAGCTTTAATCAGCAACGCCGCCTGTGGCGCCAGCTCGCGCGCCACCATCAATATCACTGGCGGGCAATTGTCGAGCGCGTCGAGCCGCTTCAAGGCCGCACATGCCTCCGCAAATGTGCCGATTCCGCCGAGCAAAATGACATCCGTACGCACCGCTAAGGCATGGCCGATTCCTGGCCGTGTTTCGTCAAACGGATCGATCTCTTCGATACACGCGGATGGCCATTCGGTCAGTAGAAACGCACACAGCACACTGCGGCAACCCGCAGAACCATCAATGACTGCGAAATTCAATTGCCTCTCGGCACCTTCTTCGAACACGATAGCCTGTCAGTCACGAAACGAAATGTTCAGGCGACCACGACCGGAATCTTGCCGATTCTGGTGCGCCATTCGGCTGGTCCGGTTTTGTGCACGGCGTTGCCCAAAGAGTCCACGGCAACCGTAACCGGCATGTCTTTGACTTCAAATTCGTGCACCGCTTCCATGCCCAAATCTGCGAACGCAACCACGCGGGATCCACGGATCGCCTTCGAGACCAGATAGGCCGCGCCACCAACGGCGATGCAGTAGACCGCCCGATGCTTTTTGATTGCCTCCAGTCCCGTCACGCCACGCTCAGACTTACCGATCATGCCGATCAATCCCGTCTTGGCGAGCATCGTTTCGGTGAACCGATCCATCCGCGATGCGGTTGTGGGGCCAGCCGGGCCAACCACCTCTTCGCGCACCGCATTGACGGGGCCGACGTAATAAATAAAGCGGTTGGTAAAATCTACCGGTAGTGTTTCACCCTTGGCGATCATATCGGTCATGCGCTTGTGCGCGGCATCACGGCCGGTCAGGATTTTTCCAGACAGCAGCAAGGTTTCGCCCGATTTCCAGGTCGCGATGTCTTCCTTGTTTAAAGTGTCGACGTTCACCCGGCGGCTGGTCTTGAAGTCGAGCGCCAATGTTGGCCAATGCTCCAGTGAAGGCGGTGTCAACACGGCGGGACCGGAACCATCCAATATGAAATGGGCGTGACGCGTCGCCGCACAGTTGGGTAACAAGGCCACCGGTTTGGACGCTGCATGGGTTGGGTAATCGGCGACTTTCACATCGAGTACCGTAGCGAGGCCACCAAGACCTTGCGCGCCAATACCGAGTGCATTCACTTTTTCGAAAATTTCCAGCCGCAATTCTTCGGCGCGATTCGCCGGACCACGCGCCTGCAATTGATGCATGTTGAAGGGCTCCATCATTCCCCACTTGGCAATCAGCATGGCTTTTTCTGGCGAGCCGCCAATGCCCAGCGAAAGCATGCCGGGCGGGCACCAGTCCGCACCCATGGTCGGCACCATCGACAGCACCCAGTCGACGATATTGTCCGACGGCAACAGCATGGCGAACTTGGATTTGTTTTCCGAGCCGCCGCCCTTGGCCGCAACGATCACGTCGACCTTGTCGCCAGGAACGATCTCGATGTGTGTCACGCCCGGCGTGTTGTCGCCGGTATTGTTGCGCTTGCCATCGGGGTCGAGCAGCATCGAGCCACGCAATGGATTGTTCACATCGGTGTAAGCGCGGCGCACACCTTCATTGACCATCTGTTCTGGCGTAAGCGGGCCTTCGAAATGCGCGTCCATGCCGACGCGGATGAACGCGATGCAGATGCCCGTGTCCTGGCAGATAGGTCGATGTCCCTCGGCCGCCATGCGTGAGTTGATGAGGATCTGCGCCATCGCATCCTTGGCTGCAGGAGATTGCTCATTCAGATAAGCCTCGTGCAGCGCCTTGATGTAATCGACCGGATGGTAATAGCTGATGTATTGAAACGCATCGGCTACTGACGCGATGAAGTCTTCCTGCTTGATGGTCGTCATGCCTGCTCCACTTTAGTGACTGTTGCCTTTCTCGCCGCTCTTCGCTCCATGCGGCATTAGTCGATCGCATGCGGCAATCGATAGCGCCGATAGCAGAAAAGTTACGTGGATGACAGTCTACGCGATCAGAACCTTTGGCTCGAAGCTATCCGCGTTGATGAAAGTTTTCAGCAAATGAATAGAGGAAATCCCGATGATTGCGATGGCGAGCTTTACCTTGAGAACCGACGCGTTGACACTCGATAACCATTCCGGTTGGTCTGGATGATCCTGCAGATTCATGCGCGAGACAAACGTTTCGTAGCCGCCGATAATGGCGATGATGAGCAGATTTGAAATCATGACGACGTCGATTAGCCCCAACAGCACCAACATGATCACGGTTTCCGTCAGCTTGGTCGGTGCACCGGGCGCAACCGTGCCTTGTATCGTACTTACAACGGAGACGCTGTCCACAATCGCCTTCAATGCCGTCTGGCTGCCAAATGCGGCCTCCACCAGATGCACCAGTTCGACCCAGAAGTGAAACACATAGACACCCTGTGCCAGAATCAATCCGAGATACAGCGGAACCTGTAGCCAGCGGCTCATGAAAATGAAGTTTGCCAGCGGTTTCATCGCGGGCGAGTTACGTTTTCTGCCATGAATTTGTCCGGAAATAAAATAGGAAAACCCGCGCAAAGCACCTTTGAGCGGGCAGAGATTCAGCGATGTCGAATAACGTCGCCTACATCAGGCCAGTAAACGCTACGTTGCGAGCGGTTCACCAACGGTGCGGTCGCCAGTGTTCCCAGCGTGCATTTCAGGAACAAGACAAGGCAATAACCGGGCTAATTTCCCGACGTAGAATTTTACCATTCTTGGTGCGCGGAAAGTCCCGGGCAAGGTAGATTCGTTTGGGCGCTTTGTAGGCGGCGAGATGTTGCTGGCCGTAGCGCTGCAAGTCTTCGGCACTGACAGTTGCGCCCGTCTGCGTGATCACATACGCAACCACGATGAGCTTGTCTTTCTCAATTTCCTCCCCGATGCAGGCGCAGTCGGCTACGCCTGGGTGCGACTTCAGCACGCGTTCGACTTCGTAGGGGGAAACGCGATAGCCAAAGCTTTTGATGATGTCGTCCTTGCGGCCGAGAAACCACAAGTAGCCGTCCTCGTCTACCTTGGCGTAGTCGCCGGTAAAGAAATAGCCATCGTGCCGATATTTGGCGGTCTCCTCGGGCAAATTCCAGTAGCGCAGAAACAGGCCAGGATCGGACTCAGGCACCGCGATCATGCCCTCTTCACCGTGCGGAACCGGCTGCAAGGTTTCCGGGTCCAGCAGCTGGATATCGTGTCCAGGCTGGGGAAATCCGGCCGACCCGGCGCGGATGGGCCGGTGAATACTTTGCGACAGGTAGTAAGAAAATTCGCTCATGCCGACTGCTTCGAATATCTCCATGCCGAAGCGTGACCGCCATGCGGCAAGCATGTCGTCGGATAGGTGCTCGCCAGCGCTCATGCACATACGAAGCGTGGGCACAGTATCTTTAGTGGCGGTCGTTTTCTGAATAATTTGCCGGTAAATGGTGGGCACACCGATAAAGATGGTGGCCTCGTGTTTGGCGATCAGACGGGTCCAGGTGTTCGCGTCGTTCTTGCCCTCGTGCACGATCACCGTTTTGCCGCGATACAAAGGGTCCATCAGCCCGGAACCAAGCACATAGGTCCAGTTGAATTTACCCGAATGCAAAATGCGATCAACGCTATTCGGATCGAAATTGAACCAGTACGCAGACGCAGGTTCGCGGCCGATCAGGGCGCGATGTGCGTGCAACACACCTTTCGGGTAACCGGTGGTGCCGGATGTGTAGACCAGATATGCCGGGTCGTTTGCTCGTGTCGCATACGCGGCGGACCATACGGTGATTGCATCGAGCGCAGGCTTGAGGTCGAGCGCGGTCACACTAAGTCCGTCGATGTGCCGACCTTTGCCCGAGAGCAGTACCAATTTGGCGTCTGGCGCTTCGCTGATGCGCGGCGCAAGTTGTTCCCACATCGCGTGGTCCATCACCATCACGGTGGCGCCGGAATCCTTGGCCAGATACAGCACTTCATCCACCGTGAGCAGCGTGGAGGTCGGCACCGCAATGCAGCCCGCCTTCATGGCACCGAGAAATGCGGTCGGGTAATCGAGGCAGTTGGGCAAGCGGATCAACACACGATCACCCGGAGATGCGCCGCGTTTGCGTAGCAATTGCGCAAACTGGCTGGTGCGTTTGGCCAATTCGCCGTACGTAGCGGTGACGGTGCCTAGTGTGTCGTCTTCGACAATCATCGCCAGCCGCTCCTCAATGTCGGCGCCGAGATGCGCATCGGTGCAGGCAACGCCGATGTTAAAAAACGCCGGGACCTGCCAGGCCCATGTCGGGAAAGGGGGAAAGGATTGTGAGCGTGCGTTCATCGGGCTTTGCCAGTCGGGAAATTAAATGAATTAGCCAAATCCCAATATCGGCGGACTTCTTCGGGCATTTATGCCTCGGGAGGCTCGTCAATGCTTGGGTTTGGCCTTGAGTTTCTATTTGGCTTACAGAATGACGCCATACGGCCAGTTCTCGCGCACCACCTGTGCGGGCAGCTTCTGGAGCACCGCCATCGCAAATTCGGTATCGCTATCGGCGAGCGCATGCAGGGCATGTGCCCGCAACAAAGTCTGCAAAGCTTTGCCGAACATCGGCGGATCGAGCATTTCACCGTTGAATTTGATGGCGCCGCCTAGAAGGGCGTCGGCCTCAATGGCGGCCTTCAAAATCGCGCTTTTCGTTTTGATATCGGTCGGTGAGGGCGTATAAGCGACTTTGCAAGGGTGTATGTGCGAAGGATGAATAACCTGCTTGCCAGTCATGCCCATGGCGGCTTCTTCGCAGGCGTGCCCGTAAACAACGCGGCTCTCTTCGTCGCCGTGCAGGTCCAGCCACCGACGCACGTCGTCAGGCTCGACAAAATTCTCCGGCATGGTCGAATGACCGATGAGTGTTTCCACACCGCCGATGACGCCTTTACCGGCGATGCGCGCTTCGAACAGTACCTGATTCATGAAATAGGCGAGTTCCTCTGTCCAGCGACGTGGCGTGATCTGAATGCCCATCGCCTTGGAGAAATCGTGAATGCCGAACACCACATGCTTGACGGTGGCGTACTGCATCAGGTCCGGGGCAATTTTGAGCGACTTGGGATGCTCGATGATCGGCTGAATGGTGATGCGATGATTGAGGCCCACCAGCACAGCAGACAGATCGCGGATTTCCGGTGAGCCGTAGGCTTCTCCCGCTTTGGCAAGCATGACGGCGTCGATGTGGTCGGAAAGGTCTCGCACCAGTTGCAGGTCTTTTTCGTACTCTTCAGTGCGGAAAGGGTTGATACGTATCGCAACCTGAACCTGTCGGCGCTTTGGCAGATTGGGCAGCTCGCGGCGCAACAACTCGCGCGACATTTCCTTTTGTCGGCAGCCGTCCTCCAAATCGAAAATCAGCGTATGTGCAGTGGTGCCCCAGGCGTGCTTCTTGAAACGTAGGGAAGCCTGTTCGAGATCTTCATAGAGCCCCAATGCGGGCGCGTACTTGACTGGCGGATAATAAATCTGGATTCCCGGCCAGTAATCGCCGAGTACATCTGCGGAGGGTGCCAAGGCGCTATTGGGGAATGCTTCTGCGGCAGCGTGTTTCATCGTTTGTCTCTCTCTTTTTGAATCTATGCTGACACTCGGGGCCATGCCGTCAAGGTTGGCCCGCAACAGTGACAAATTACACGCAATGCTGCGCTGCGTCAATAAGTCTTATAAAAGACATAAGATATGTTTAATAGTGGCTTCATTCGCTTTGTAAGCTATTGGTAAGCTGCAACTGGCTTACTCGAATTGGCGGGCGCCGGACCAACCCGCGCCGAACAAAAATTGTTGTGCTATAACTTGCACATTCAAAAAGCGTCGCTTCTGCAGAGCGCATATTCACGAGGAGAAATACATGTCAAGCATTGAATCGGTGTCGCACGAAAGCCGCATTTTCAACCCGCCGGCAGCGCTGGCAAGTCAGGCCAATATTTCCGGGATGCCTGCGTATCAGGCGCTGTGTGCCGAGGCTGAAAAGGATTACGCCGGTTTCTGGGCCCGCCTGGCACGTGAAAATCTGGCCTGGCATAAGCCGTTTACGCGGGTTCTGGATGAAACCAATGCGCCGTTCTATCGCTGGTTTGAAGATGGCGAACTCAATGCCTCCTACAACTGCCTGGATCGCAACCTCGCCAATGGCAATGCTGACAAGACGGCCATCGTATTCGAGTCCGATGATGGCAAAGTCACCAACATCAGCTATCGTGAGCTCCATCAGCGCGTGTGCCGGTTTGCCAATGCGCTGCGCGCAAAAGGCATCAAAAAGAGCGATCGCGTCATTATTTACATGCCCATGAGTGTCGAGGGTGTGATTGCGATGCAAGCTTGCGCGCGCATCGGCGCTACCCACTCGGTGGTGTTTGGCGGCTTCTCGGCCAAGTCAGTTCAGGAACGCATCATCGATGCCGGCGCGATCGCGGTAATTACCGCTGACGAACAAATGCGTGGTGGCAAGGCATTGCCCATCAAAGCAATCGTCGATGAGGCCCTTTCGCTAGGTGGCTGCGAGCACATGAAGACGACCGTCGTCTATCGCCGCACCGGCAATAGCGTAAACATGACTGCCGGTCGGGATCACTGGTGGCATGAGCTCGAAGCGGCCGAAAGCGACACCTGTAAACCGGAATGGGTCAGCGCCGAACATCCGCTTTTCATCCTCTATACGTCGGGCTCCACCGGCAAGCCCAAGGGCATTCAGCATTCGACCGGCGGTTACCTGCTATGGGCACACCTGACGATGAAGTGGACGTTCGATACCAAGGCAAGCGACTTGTTCTGGTGCACGGCAGATATCGGCTGGGTGACGGGGCACTCTTACGTTGCCTATGGCCCACTGTCGGTAGGCGGCACGGAGCTGGTGTTTGAGGGTATTCCCACCTTTCCGAACGCCGGTCGCTTCTGGGACATGATCCAGCGGCACAAGGTGACGACCTTTTACACTGCACCCACCGCCATTCGTTCGCTCATCAAAGCCGGTGAAGTCGATCCGAAAACACACCCGCGCAATTACGATCTCACCTCGTTGCGTATTCTTGGCTCGGTGGGTGAGCCGATCAATCCGGAAGCCTGGATGTGGTACTACGAAAACGTCGGCGGTTCACGATGCCCGATCGTCGATACCTTCTGGCAGACCGAAACCGGCGGGCATATGATTTCGCCGCTGCCCGGTGTGACGCCGATGAGGCCCGGCTCCTGCACGTTGCCGCTGCCGGGCATCATGGCCGCGATTGTCGATGAAGTTGGCCACGATGTTGAAAACGGTAACGGCGGCATACTGGTGGTGAAGCGGCCATGGCCATCGATGGCACGCACCATCTGGAACGATCCCGAACGCTTTCAAAAAACCTATTTCCCGGATGAGCTAGGCGGCAAGCTCTACCTTGCAGGCGACGGCGCCGTGCGTGACAAGGAGCACGGTTATTTCACCATCATGGGCCGCATCGACGACGTGCTGAATGTCTCAGGTCACCGTCTGGGCACGATGGAAATCGAGTCGGCGCTGGTCTCAAACTCCAGATTGGTGGCAGAGGCGGCGGTAGTGGGGCGCCCCGACGACATGACCGGGGAAGCGGTCGTAGCGTTCGTCGTGCTGAAGGGCGCCCGACCGACTGGCGACGACGCAAAAGCGATGGCAAAGGAGCTGCGCGATTGGGTCGGCAAGGAAATCGGGCCGATCGCCAAGCCAAAGGAAATCCGTTTTGGCGACAACCTGCCGAAGACACGTTCCGGGAAGATCATGCGCCGCCTGTTGCGATCAATCGCCAAGAACGAAGAGATTGTGCAAGATGTCTCGACGCTTGAAAACCCGGCGATTCTCGAACAGTTGAAACAATCGGTGTAGCGCTGAGAAAGATCGCGAGACAAAAGGCGCTCAAGCGACTCAGCTGATGGGACAGACTCAAGAACTGGCGCGGATTTCCGGCGTATTGCGGCTTGGGAGCCGCGCCGGTATTAGTGTTGCCGCATTTGCACGGCGCCGCGGCCGTGCGCTGCAGGGCTGTCGGGAAATCGGCAACAAACGACCCTGCCCTCGCCCAGCGCATCCCTCTCAGCGACTCTTCAAGTTCAACGGGCTACCAGCATAACGTCATGGCTACACAACCCGCACCATCCTTGATCGCGGCGACGCTAGCCGAACTCCGTCAACATGCGCCTTTCGACTCGATGGAAATCGAGGCGGCGCGGCACCTCGCCACACGCCTGTCGCTCGCCTACTACGCCAAAGGCACAACGTTGCAGTCTCCAGAAGATGGCCAGGCAACGCGCATGTTCATTGTGCAAAAGGGATTGATCAGCGCGTTTCGGCCTCGCGCCGCCGCTGCGTCAGAACCTGCCTTGACACTCACCGAGGGAGAGTGTTTTCCGATCGGCGCATTGATCTCGCGTCGCCCGAGCGTGCTCACGTTTGTCGCGGGCCAGGATTCGTTTTGTTACCAGTTGGCACTTGCCGATTTCGAGCACGTCATGGACGTTTCGCCGGCATTTCGCAATTTCGCGACGCAGCGGCTAGCCACGTTGCTGGATCAGTCGCGCCGCGGCGTGCAGCGGCAATATACAGCGCGCGTTTCAGATGCGCACAGTCTCGCTAGCCCCTTGAGATCGATCATCAGCCGCACCCCCGTCACGGTCACGCCGGACACGCCGATTCGCGAAGTGCTCGAACGCATGAAAGCCTTGCGAATCGGCTCCGTTGTGATTGTCTCGCCTGGACCACCGGGCCTGCCGGTGGGTATCTTTACCGAGCGCGACGTGCTTGATCGTGTCGCGCTCGCAGGCATCGCCCAAGAGGCACCGATTGAGCAGGCGATGACGCACAATCCATTTTGCTTGCCGAGTCATGCAGCGCTATTCGAAGCCGCGCAGGCGATGACGCGTTTTCGTTTCCGCCATGTCCTGGTGTTGGAGGAGGGCAGGCTTATCGGGGTCGTCTCCGAGCGTGATCTATTCACGCTCCAGCGCCTTTCGCTGGGTGAGATTGCGAAATCGATTGAGCAGTCGGAAAACGTCGCTGCTTTGGCGCATGCATCAGGTGAAGTCAGGCGACTCGCCGGCGCACTGTTGGCGCAGGGTGTTGGCGCAGAGCAACTCACCCAGTTTGTGACCACACTCAATGACGCGTTGACGGGCCGGGCGCTGGCCCTGGCTGCACTGGAAAATGCGCCACCGAACACCGCATGGTGTTGGATTGGGCTCGGTTCTGAAGGACGCATGGAGCAAACGCTGGCGACTGATCAGGATAATGCGTTGATTTTCGATCTGCCGACCGGCAAGGATCTTGGCGAGACCCGTGTAGCCTTCCTGAAGTTCGCCGACAGCGCCAACCAGATCCTGGATCGATGCGGGTTCCCACTCTGCAAAGGCGACATCATGGCGCGCAATCCGAAGTGGTGCCTGACGCCCACCGAGTGGCGAAAGACCTTCGCCGACTGGATGGCCACGCCACACCCGGAGGCTTTGCTAAATGCGGCGATCTTCTTCGACTTTCGGGCACTGCACGGTGAAACGACGCTAGCCGATGAACTCCGCCAGTGGTTGAACCAACAAGCCTCTTCGCATGCGATGTTCTTTCTATTGATGACGCAGAACGCGCTGCAGGTGCGTCCACCGCTGGGCCTGCTGCGCGATTTCGTGGCCGATGACAGCGAACTGCCTGGCACCGTCGACTTGAAGAAATATGGCGCACGCCCATACGTCGATGCGGCACGCATTTTCGCGTTGAAGCACGGCGTATCGGCGTCGAACACGGCTGAGCGCATTCGCCTCGCGGCGCCCCGCATGCGCATGCCGCCGGATGAAGCTGCCGCGATTGTCGACGGTTTTCACTTCATCCAGCTATTGCGTCTGCGCAATCAGGAAGATGTTGAATTGGATGAGCGTGCATCGAAGGATGCAAGTCAGGAAGACATCGCCACCGCGAACGTACGAAAGGCGAACCCAAATCGCATCGATCCGGACGCACTGAATGCGCTTGACCGGCGCATACTGAAAGAGGCGCTTCGACAGGCGCGCAAACTGCAAAGTCGCCTGGAAATGGATTTTCAGCGGTGAGCATCTTCAATGGATTGTTCGCCAAGCGTGCCCGCTCGCCGGGGCTGGACGAACAACAAAACGCCGCCGTCGCCCGCTGGCGCGCCTGTCAAGCATCTGATTTGAGCGGGCCACTGGCCGATCAGCGCTGGCTGGTCGTGGATGTCGAAACGACCGGGCTGGACGTGCGACGCGATCGTTTACTGGCCATTGGGGCCGTGCTGGTTGAGGGGGCGACGATCAGACTTGACCAAAGTTTTGAGGTGGTAATCAGGCAGGCAACGCCGAGCCGCGCCGACAACATACTCATTCACCGTATTGCCGGCAGCGAACAACTACAGGGGATTGATGCGATTGAGGCACTGGTGGCGTTTCTTGAGTATGCGCAGAAACTGCCGTGCGTCGCCTTTCATGCCGCATTCGATGAATCCATGCTTAAGCGGGCGTTCGAGGAGCAGCTCGGCATCCAATTCGCTCCGGAGTTTATCGACCTTGCATTGCTTGCACCCGCGTTGATCACGAGCGCGCCTGTCACGCTGCGCAGCCTCGATGACTGGGTGGCGCATTTTTCCATCCGCATTTCCGCGCGCCACTGTGCCGTCGCGGACGCGGTCGGCACGGCACAACTGTTCCAGGTTCTGCTCAGCCGGGCAGCGACACTTCACGTCGAGTCAGCCAGGGTGCTCTTCAGGCTCGCGCGAGACCAGCGCCGACTGGAGCAGCTGAGCCCAAATTAACGGCAAAGGTGGTTGACAACAAAGTCGTGGCGGGAATAAATAGCGAACACTCTCATAAAAGCGGCAATCAATTTGCAAAAGCCCGGATCCCCATCGAGCAGAAATGTTGTAAGCGTTGCGCGCGGAAGCCGCGGGCAACGACTGATTTGCATCTTTCTCCTCGGCGTCGTCTTGTTCAATTTTCCGATACTTGCGCTGTTCAACGTCGGTGCAACCGTGTTCGGCATTCCCCTGCTGTTCGCCTATCTGTTTTTCGCCTGGGCGGCGCTCATATTACTGATGTACCTGGCGATCGAGCGATTGCAGTAGCCGTTCGAATGTCACCCATCTGTCTGCCTAAACAACTCACCCAACGTGCGCCATGCTGAAAGGCTGGGTGATCGTCTGCGCGTCGTTCGCCTATATTGGCTTTCTGTTCGCGATCGCTTATTACGCCGACAAGCGCGCTGACCAGGGGCGTTCACTGATCGCCACCCCTTACGTTTATGCGCTGTCGTTAGGCGTGTATGCAACCGCGTGGACTTTTTATGGCAGCGTCGGGCGCGCAGCCATCGATGGCGTGGGCTTCCTGCCGATTTACATCGGTCCGACGCTGATGATGATCTTATGGTGGTTTGTGGTGCGAAAAATGATTCGCATCAGCAAGATCAACCGTATTACTTCACTTGCCGATTTTGTCGCATCACGGTATGGCAAGAGCGCTTTGCTCGGCGGGCTGGTCACGGTGATCGCTGTGGTCGGCATTCTGCCGTACATCTCGCTGCAACTGAAAGCAATTTCGACGAGCTTTCAGATACTCCTGCAGTATCCGCAGATTGTGATGCCGCAGAAAATCGGCTCCGTTGCCCTCTTTGATGACACCGCGTTTTACATCGCTTTTTTTCTCGCCATGTTCACGATTGCATTCGGCACGCGTCAACTCGATGTTGCTGAGCGCCACGAAGGAATGGTGGCCGCGATCGCCTTCGAGTCGATTGTCAAGCTGATCGCTTTCATTGCTGTGGGCGCGTATGTGACCTTTGGCATGTTCGATGGCCCGGCAGATATCTTCAGCCGCGCGATGGCCGTGCCGCAATTGGCGGTACTCACAACACCGTTCGATGGCGCTGCCGGCAACTATGTGAGCTGGATATGGCTCATCATCCTGTCGATGCTGGCCATCTTGTTCCTGCCACGCCAGTTCCAGGTCGCCGTGGTCGAGAATGTCGATGAAAAGCATTTGAACAAGGCAGTGTGGTTGTTTCCACTCTATATGTTCGCGATGAATCTGTTCGTGCTGCCGATTGCATTCGGTGGTCTGCTGCATTTTCCCGACGGCAGCGTGAACGCGGACACGTTTGTATTGACACTGCCGATGTCGCAGCGCCAAGAGTGGCTTGCACTACTGGTGTTTATCGGCGGCCTATCTGCGGCAACCGGCATGGTCATTGTCGAAACCATCGCACTGTCGACCATGGTCTGCAACGATCTCGTCATGCCACCCCTGCTGCGCTATACGCGTGCACGATTCATGCAACATGAAGAGCTTTCCAGTTTGCTCCTCGACATTCGCCGCGCGGCGATTGTGAGCATACTCATGCTCGGCTATTTCTATTATCTGGTGGCCGGTGAGGCTTATGCACTGGTCTCAACCGGCCTCATTTCATTTGCGGCGGTGGCGCAATTTGCACCTGCCGTCATCGGTGGTCTGTACTGGAGAAATGGCACGCGTGCCGGCGCTCTGGCAGGCTTGACCCTGGGCTTTCTGGTGTGGGCATACACCTTGATGATTCCGGCTTTTGCGCAGTCAGGATGGGTGTCGCTGTCATTCGTCGAGAACGGTCCGTTCGGTATCGAGTTGCTCAAGCCGCTCCAGCTTTTCGGCCTGAAGGGCGTCGACCAAACCACCCACGCAATGCTGTGGAGCATGCTGGTCAACATCGGCGCATACGTGGCGGTGTCACTATTGAGCCGACAGAGTGTTGCGGAACGGATTCAGGCAACCTTGTTTGTGGACGTGCTCAGTCAAACTGGCGAGCGCACGGGATTTTGGCGCGGCACGGCGTCGGCGTCCTCCTTGCAGGCACTGGTCGGGCGTTTTCTTGGCCCGGCGCGAGCGGCGGAACTGTTTAATAGTTACGCGCGATCCCGTGGGGTGGCTGCAGCGCATGAACTGGATGCTGATGCGAGGCTGGTTCGGTTTGCCGAAATCCAGCTTGCAGGCGCCATTGGAGCATCATCTGCACGCGCAATGGTTTCGTCGGTCGTGCAGGAAGAGCCGATGGGTGTCGATGAGGTGATGGCCATCATTGATGAGGCTTCGCAGGCAATCGCCCACAGCCAGGAACTCGAAGAAAAGCAAGCGGAACTCGAGACTGCGACGCGCGAGTTGCGCAGCGCCAACGAACGGCTCAAAGAGCTTGATCGCCTCAAGGATGATTTCATCGCTACTGTTACTCATGAGCTGCGAACGCCGCTGACATCCATTCGTGCATTCTCTGAAATACTCCACGACAATCCCACGCTGGCAGTCGAGGAGCGCGCGCGGTTTCTTGCCATTTTGGTAAAGGAATCTGAACGGCTCACGCGATTAATCAATCAGGTTCTCGATTTGGCCAAACTCGAATCCGGCGCGGCAGAGTGGCAGAATGTGACACTCGATTTGCGTGAGATTGTTGACGAAGCGGTGAATACGACGAGCGGGTTGTTCAAAGTCAAAAAGGTGAAACTGGATGTCAATTTGCCCATGAAAGCTGTTCCCGTCGTCGCTGATCGGGACAGGCTGATGCAGGTGATGCTCAATCTACTGTCCAATGCGATCAAGTTTTGTGATGCCGATCATGGCAAGGTATCGGTCACGGTATCGCACCTGCACGATTTTGTGCAGGTGGATGTCCGCGACAACGGCACCGGTATCGCCAAGAAAGATCAGGTTTTCATTTTTGAAAAATTCCGCCAGGTGGGAGACACGTTGACAGACAAGCCCGCCGGCACTGGACTTGGACTCGCGATCTGCCGCCAGATCGTCGGCCATTTCGGCGGTCGCCTTTGGGTCAACAGCGATTACGCACGCGGCGCCACTTTTTCATTTTCGCTACCGGTTACCACCATGGCGGTCGAGTGATGCCCCAGCGTATTCTGATTGCCGATGACGAACCAGCGATCGCAACATCGCTGCAATTTCTATTTGGTAATGCCGGTTTTGACACGCAGACTGCCCGCGACGGTGAAGAGGCCCTGAGGTTAGCGGGCGACTTTGCGCCTCACCTGATTGTTCTCGACCTGATGTTGCCGCGCTTGAGCGGACTTGAAGTGTGTCGCGCCCTGCGCGCTGACCCTCGGCAAGCGGGGATAAAGGTCCTCATGCTCACCGCGCGTGGCAGTACTGCAGACTTCGCCAGCGGGCAGGCTGCCGGTGTCAATGTATACCAGGTAAAGCCGTTTTCCACCAAGGAACTACTGGCGTTGGCGCGACGCTTGCTCGACAGCGGAGAAACCTCGGATGTCCACTGACAAAACGGTGCCAACGTCGGCGCCTATCGTATATGTAGTCGATGACGATGCATCGATTCGCGAACTGCTTCAATGGCTGATGCAGAACAACGGCCTGACCGTAGCCACATTCTCAAATGCACAGCATTTTCTTAAGTCGTACCAGGCAGGATCGCCAGGATGCTTGATCGTCGACTTGTATATGCCCGGTATGAGCGGTTTGGAGTTGCAGCATTACCTGATCGAGCACGATATCGTGATTCCAGTGATTTTCATGAGTGCGCGAGCCGACATTGCCAAAGCGGTTTCGGCAGTCAAGCACGGCGCGATCGATTTCATCGAAAAGCCTTTTGACTACAAAAAAATTGTCGCCTTGGCACAGGATTGCCTTTTCCGCGATGGGCTGCTGCGCGGCGCGCGCGGAAATCTCGACGCCAAGCAGGCGCGGCTGGCCCTCCTCACACATCGGGAACGCGAGGTGATGCATCACGTCATATCGGGAAAAATCAATCGGGTAATTGCTGCAGAGCTTCAGATCGGCGTAAAGACGGTGGAAGCGCATCGCGCAAAAATCATGGAAAAACTCGGCGTCGACTCGGTTGCCGAATTGGTTCAGATTGCGATGCAGCCGGGGGCGAAGTGACGCCGCGGCTCTAGGATGCACAGTGCATTTGCATCTCGGCCCGAAGCGGGTCTACAGCCCGGTTTGCGCCCAGAATTCAGCTGCCTTGCCCGGCCCGGCCATCTGCGAAATGATGTCCTTGGTTCGTTGCGCCTGGACGCTGAATTCCTCCTTCGTTTTGCTGCGCTCGATAGATACCGCAAGCGACTCACCGCCGGGGCCAAGCACCGCTTCGATGACCCTGACCGAATTACGCTTCGCAGCCTCAAGGTCAAGATTGACTGCATCGACTTTCGAACCCTTCATCGCTGGCTCGTCGGCCGCCACAGCTAACAGTCCGTCGGCTGACACGATATAGCCGTCCCGCAGCAGCTCCTCAAGCAGCCTGACACCTTCGTTGGGAATTTTTCCAAGCAGAGTGCTGACGGTACTTTTCCCGTCCACCACGATGAGTGCGGTTCGATGTTTGAAGTCAATATGGTTGGTACGCTTTTCGATCTCTTCGTGACCTTTATCGGTCTTTGCCAACACCATATTCGAATCCATTTAGCTTCCTTTCAGAAACAATGAAGTAACAGTCATTGTCCGCGCCTGTGCATGCTCGGTCAACGGAAAATCCTGCTTTCTTGCGAAGCCACAGGAGTAACAAATTCATTGTGCGGCGCCGCATTTTCGCATGCCGTCAGCCGCGCCGCGTCACCCCGACGCTGTAAGGCTGCCGTAAGTCTTCGGCCTTACGCTTGGTACCGCTACCAGTGTTCCGCTCGGGCCGCTGGAGAGTGCGCAGTCGCATGCCGCGTTTAGTTCTGTACAAGGCGTTCGTGGTTGCACATTGCCTAAAACATATCAAGAGGAGTTCACGATGGCCGCAATACCAATGACACCGGGTGCCGCAGAGCGCAGCCGACCGATGACGCGAGAGGAGAAGAAGGTCATTCTCGCCTCATCTGCGGGCACAATTTTTGAATGGTACGATTTCTACTTGTACGGCTCGCTCGCGGCAATTATCGGCGCGCAATTCTTTAGCCAATATCCGGAGGCGACGCGTAACGTCTTCGCCTTGCTCGCGTTTGCAGCAGGCTTTTTGGTGCGGCCGTTTGGCGCGCTCGTGTTCGGTCGGCTCGGTGATCTTATCGGCCGCAAGTACACATTTCTGATCACCATCATGATCATGGGCTTGTCGACGTTCCTGGTTGGCATTTTGCCAAACTACGACACCATCGGCTGGCTTGCGCCGGTCGCGCTGATTGTGTTGCGGATGGCGCAGGGTCTGGCACTTGGCGGGGAATACGGTGGGGCGGCGATTTATGTGGCCGAACACGCCCCCCAGAATCGACGCGGCTTCTATACGTCGTTTATTCAGACCACCGCAACACTGGGGCTGCTGCTGTCGCTGGTTGTCATCCTGTTCACGCAAATCTACGTCAACGCCAATTATCCTGAAGTAGTCATGGCCAGTGGCGCGAAGATTACCGCTTTTGCAGCGTGGGGCTGGCGCATTCCGTTCATCGGTTCCGTCGTCTTGCTCGCGATTTCGCTCTACATTCGCTTGCAGATGAAAGAATCGCCTGCGTTCCAGAAAATGAAGGACGAGGGAACGTTGTCGAAGGCACCACTGGGCGAAGCATTTGGCCAATGGAAAAACGCCAAGATCGCCATCCTCGCCTTGCTCGGCATGGTCGCAGGACAAGCCGTAGTCTGGTACACGGGGCAGTTTTACGCGCTGTTCTACCTGCAAACCATCCTGCGCGTCGATCAATTCACCGCGAATATTTTGATCGCATGGTCACTGACCGTCGGTACCTTCGGCTTCCTGTTTTTCGGCTGGCTTTCCGACAAAATCGGTCGCAAACCCATCATCCTGGGAGGCTGCCTCGTTGCCGCGCTGACGTTCTTCCCGTTATTCCAGTGGATGACCAAGACCGCCAATCCGGCGCTCTACGCCGCACAGCAGAGCACCAATATCGTCGTGACGGCTGACCCTGGCCAGTGTTCGTTCCAGTTCAACCCGACGGGCGTGGCGAAATTCACCAGCTCGTGCGACGTGACAAAAGGCTTGCTGGCGCGCAGTTCGGCGACCTACTCAACCGAAAATGCGCCTGTCGGCACCGTCACCAAAGTGAAGATCGGCGACACCGAGATTCCTGCATACGATGTGACCAAACTTGTCGGTGACGAAGTCAAGTCCGTGCCTGCCGCGTTCAGCAAATCGGTCAATGAAGCGCTACAGAAGGCGGGCTACCCGGGCGCCAACAATCCTTCTATCGTCAAGATCCCGATCGAACCGAAAGAAGGCTTGTGGAACATGGTGAAGATGTTCGATGTCTTCAACGAACAAAAGCTCACGCTCATCTTCATCCTGACGATTCTGGTGATATACGTCACCGCGGTTTATGGCCCCATCGCCGCTGCGCTGGTCGAGTTTTTCCCGACGCGTATTCGCTATTCCGGTCTGTCGCTGCCGTACCACATCGGCAATGGCTGGTTCGGCGGGTTGCTGCCGGCGACGGCGTTTGCAATGGTGGCTGCGACAGGTGATATTTATTTCGGGCTTTGGTATCCGGTGATCATCGCGCTGATGACGTTCGTGATCGGCTTCTTCTTTGTCCCGGAGACCTACAAGCGCGATATCTTCAAACAGTAATTTAGCGTGTAGCAGCAAACTCTAGCACTGGAGAGGCTCTCAGGCCAAAAATGGCCTGAGAGCCTCTCCAGTGCTAGAGTTTTTGCGTTATTAACATTCATCGAAAACTCTGGTGCCTGCATTGGGCGTGACGATGTCCGATGCTGCGCGTATGAACGTCACCCTGAACAAACTGCCTGACCCAACTTGCGGCGTGATCACAGACACAGACGCGCCGTGCCGCACGGCGATCTCCCGCACGATGGCCAAGCCAATGCCTGAGCCGGCCTCAAGGCCACCGATCACGCGGTAAAAACGCTCGAACACCAGCTCGCGTTCCGCCTCCGGGATGCCGATGCCGTCGTCTTCGACTTCAAGGGTCGGCGACGCATGATCGAAGACCCGCACCGTGACACGTCCATTCACGGGCGTATAGCGAATGGCATTGTCGACCAGGTTGCTCACCAACTCGCGCAGCAAATCGGCATGCCCCTGCACAATCACCAGTTCGTCGGGCGCATCGAAGCCAAGGTCGATCTGCTTGTTGCTGGCCAATGGATAAGCCGACGCAACCACGTCGCGCGCGATTGACCCAAAGTCAACTGCGGACATGGGCAACGAGTTTGCGGCCGCGCCCTCGGTGCGCGCCAGCGCCAGTAACTGGTTGATTAAGTGCGCCGTACGTGCCGTACCGGCGGCAATTTTGTTCAGCGCCTCGGTCTTCTCATCGGGCTCGACGCTTCGCAACGCGAGCTCGGTCTGCATTTTTATGCCCGCCAGCGGCGTGCGCAGCTGGTGCGCCGCATTGGCGATAAAACGCTTCTGCGCCGCCCCCTCGTGCTCGACCCTGGCGAGTAACTCGTTGAAAGCGTTGATGAGCGGTGCCACCTCTTCCGGGGCTTCAGGCGCTTGCAAGGGACGCACATCGCCGACCTCGCGCGTCATGACCTGGCCACGCAACCGCTCAAGAGGTGCTGTGCCACGCCTCAACCCCAGCCACATCAGGAACACCATTAAGGGCACTACCAGCATTTGCGGAAACACGATACCCTTCATGATTTCGCGCGCAAGTGCCGTTCGCTTTTCGGTACTCTCCCCCATGTACACCACGATTGACCCGGCATCTGGCGCGGTTGGCGCCGCGCTATTGGCCGCACTCTTTTGTCGAAGCGCCGCGACGCGCAGCGTCGATTCGTGAAAGTCGACGGTGCGAAATGCGACCAGCCCGTCATCGAGCAGCTGTTCAATCGGCACTGCCGGCAACTCCGGGTCGCCGAGCAAGAACTCGCCTTTAGCGTTGTCAATGCGATAAAAGTGAGAAGTAGTATCGTCGTCGGCAAGCAGGGTCTTTAGCTCGGCTATCAGTTTGATGCTGTTTTGTTGCTGGTTCCAAACGGCTTGTTCTGCCAGCGCACGGGTTTTGGATGCGAGGCCGCGATCAAAGGCGTCGTTGGCCAGTGAAATACCGATCAGGTAAGTAAGGCCAACCGAGAGAGGCCACAGGAGCAGAAACGGGGCGAGCATCCAGTCGAGCATCTCGCTGAAAAGCGAACCGCGCGCCGAGAGGGGCGCCGGTGTTCCCGACGATACGCGGGACACCGGGTGCGCGCTGACCTCCGCACCTTCCTTCGTGGTTTCCCTATGCGTCGCCACGGTTGACCGGCTTCTCCAGGCAGTATCCCAATCCCCGCAGCGTTGAAAGTCTGATGTTGGCGGGCTCCAGCTTCTTGCGCAGCCGGTGCACATACACCTCTACCGCATTGGCGCTGACCTCTTCGCCCCATTGGCAGAGCAAATCGATGATCTGATCCTTGTTAACTACTCGGCCGGCGCGTGCCAGAAAAATTTCCAGCAGCGCGACCTCGCGTACCGACAGGTCCAACGCTTGGTTATGTAACGAAGCGGTGCGCTCCTTCGGGTCAAAGCTCAGTTCGCCGTGGGTGATTAGCGTGCCCGCATTGCCGCGGGCACGTCGGGTGAGGGCACGAACGCGCGCCTCGAGTTCGGCTAATTCAAATGGCTTCACCAGGTAATCATCGGCCCCCAGATCGAGGCCCCGCACCCGGTTTTCCACGGCATCCAATGCCGTCAGGATCAACACCGGCACGTCGAGCTTGCGATCACGCGCCCGCTTCAGCACCTGGAATCCGTCCAGCCCGGGCAGGCCGATATCCAGAATTAGCAGATCGAATTGCTGGGTCATCAACGCGGCATCGGCCGCTTTCCCGTCGTGCACGCTATCCGTTGCATAGCCAGCGTTGCGCAAGGCCCGGGTCAGGCCGTCGGCGAGTAGAGAGTCATCTTCCGCAAGCAGGATTCGCATGCGCTGAGCATAGAACAAAAATAACCATCACGAATTTCTTTCGCTGCCACGCTCGCAAACCGTCGCAAGCGAATGGCGCTCCAGGCGCGGTGCTTTGCCCGTCAGGATTGTCCACTCAAGGCAAGGGTGATCTTGGCGATAGTAAGACCTGCCCACACCACCATCAGCAGGAAAAAGGCCAGAAACGCGATGTGCTGGTCGACGATGAAGCGGGGGGCGACGAGGCGCGTGAATTTTGTCACCGGTGATGTCAGCATTCTAAAGGTCGTGTAAACAAAATTCTGATCGCGCTTTGCGCCGGCAAAAAAATACAGAATGCCTTGCCCCACGAAGGCGAACAACGCGACTTCCGCCAACGCTTTCAGAATGATGACGGCCTGCAGCATCAGTGAGTCTCACTTGAGGTTTCATGTATCAATTGCTTGGTCATTTTTGGGTCGAATCGATTCAGGTGCTCGATGATGTCGCCAAGCTTGGCCTTGTTACCCAGCGAGTAGTAGGCCATTCCCAGGCTGTACCAGGCGTGCGGGTTCATCGGCTGCAACTCGGCAGCCTTTTCGAGCGCCTGTGCCGCCGCTTTGTGACGGTTCAACGCAGCATGGGCCAGCCCCATGCCATACCAGGCGCGGTCAATCCCGGGATTCAACTTCACCGCGGCCTTAAATGCCGCAATGGCTTTTTCGTGCTGTTTCTGTCTTTCATAGTTAAACCCCAGATTGAAATGGGTGACCGCGTCGTTCGGGTCGATTCGCAGCGCCTCGTGGAAGCTTTGCTCGGCCAGTTGAATCTGCCCTTGCGTGGCGTAAAGGTGGCCCAGGCAGCTGGCGGCCAAACCGAACTTGGGATTGGTGGCGAGCGCAAGCTTGAGCGCGTCGATCGCCTTGGCTTCCTGTTTCAGGAACTGGAAGAATCGCGCGCGGTAAAAATGTATCCAGTGTTCGAACTTCATTGTCAAGCCTCGAAAAAATGACGTCTTTGGGAATATAACCGGTAAATGAGCCATGCCCACGCTCGCGAGCTTGGCCTCCGATCCTCGCCAGCCGGACATGTAAAGCGCTTGGCCGCATACTCCACAAGAACAGAGCCCGCTTGCGCGGGCTCTGTTCTGATTAACAAACAACCTGAATCAGGTGGCTTGCGTGGTGATATCGCCGGTCAGGTTGGGATAGCGCACATGCTCGACCAGCTCCTGCACTTGCCTCGACGGCGCGGGTGTCAGCAAGCTCACCACGATGAGGGTGGCCATACCAATGGGCACTCCAAAGACACCAGCGGTAATCGGCGTCATGTTGAACCACTGGTTCGCGGGCACGCCACCGAAGAAGGGATAGGTGGTGAACATGTAATACATGCACACCGCCAGCCCCGCAATCATGCCGCTGATCGCCCCCCATTTGTTGGCGCGTTTCCAGAATACGCCCAATACCAGAGCCGGAAAGAATGCCGACGCCGCCAGCGAGAACGCTGCGCCCACCAGGAACAGGATGTCGCCCGGTTTCAGCGACGTCACATAGGCAGCGGCCAACGCCACCACGACCAACAATATCTTCGATACCGTGACGCGTTTGGTGGTACTGGCGTGCGGATCGATCATCTTGTAGTAGAGGTCGTGCGAAAGTGCGTTGGCGATCGTCAGCAGCAGGCCGTCTGCAGTGGATAGCGCGGCAGCGAGACCGCCTGCCGCAACCAGTCCTGAAACCACGTACGGCAAGCCGGCGATTTCTGGCGTGGCCAGCACGATGATGTCGCCGCCGATCACGATTTCCGCGAGCTGGACAATGCCGTCCTTGTTGAAGTCGGTAATCGATAGCAACGTCGGATCGACCGCCGCCCACGTCGCCGCCCACGCAGGCAAGCTCGCGAAACTCGATCCGACCAGGAAGTGGTAAATGTCATACTTGGCGAGCACAGCCAACGCGGGGGCTGTGAAATAGAGCAGGAAGATGAAGAACAGCGACCAGAACACCGACTGGCGGGCTTGCCTGACGCTCGGCGTGGTGTAGTAACGCATCAGGATGTGCGGCAATGCCGCTGTGCCGATCATCATGCAGAACACGATGCCGAGGAAGTTGCGCCGTGCAATGTCGGATGCCTTCTGCTTTTCCTCCTCCGTCTTGCCCGCGCCATGGAACGGCGTGGCATGCGGACGGGGGGGTGCCGCCCGTGCCGCGAGGCCCTTGTCCTTGTTCCACTGCGCCTTGGCCGCCGCTTCATCCTTCGGATAGGCGGCAACGGCCTTTTCAGCCGCGGCGATCTGCTCCGCCGGCGCATTGGACGCTTTCACGTCGGCAAATTTCTTCTCGACATCCGCGCGGCCCTTGGCGTACGCAGCGGCCGGATCCTTTAGTGCCGCATTGGCGGCATCGGCACGTCCCTTGAGAATACCGCGCACCTCGATCTCTTTCGGGTCAACCGTCAACACTTTTTCGCGCTCGGTCACCTTTTGCAGCACCTGGCCATAGGCAATTTGCGGAATCGGATTGCCGGTATGCTTCAGCGACAGCCATATCACCGGTGTCAAGTAGGCAATGATCAGGATGAGGTACTGCGCGACCTGGGTCCACGTTACCGCGCGCATACCGCCGAGGAAGGAACACACCAGAATGCCGCCGAGACCGACGAACACGCCGACGCCGAATTCCAGCCCGGTGAACCGGCTGGTGATCAGTCCCACGCCGTAGATTTGCGCGACAACGTAGGTGAACGAGACCAGGATCGCGGCGAAAATGCCGATGCTGCGCACGATGTTGCCGCCATAGCGTTCGCCGAGGAAGTCGGGAATGGTGAACTGGCCGAATTTTCGGAGATAAGGTGCAAGCAGAAACGCGACCAGACAGTAGCCGCCGGTCCAGCCCATCACGAACGCCAGGCCATCGAAGCCGGAAAGATACAGTGTGCCGGCCATACCGATGAACGATGCCGCGCTCATCCAGTCCGCACCCGTGGCCATGCCGTTGAAAAACGCCGGAACCCGTCGGCCTGCGACATAGTATTCGGCGGCGTCCACCGTTCGGCTCATGATGCCGATCGCCGCATACAGGCCGATGGTGGCGAACAGGAACCAGTAACCGATCCACTTCCGGGACATGCCCATCTGTTCGGCGACGGCAAGTGCGATCACGAAGCCGAGGAAGCCAAGCGTATAGAAAAAGTAGTATTTCTTCAGTTGGCCAAAAAAACTCTTGTGACTGAATGCGGCGTCGGATTGGCTCATTCGTCTTCTCCTTCATTTACACCGTATTCGATATCGAGCTTGTTCATGTAGTGCTGATAGAACCAGATCAGCGCGACATAAATGATCAACGAGCCTTGCGCGGCATTGTAAAAGCCGAGCGGAAAGCCAAGGATCGAGATGCTATTGAGCTCTTTCGAATACCAACCACCAACAAAGGTTACGACAAACCAAATCGTCAGCAGTATGCCGGTGACAATAAGATTTTTCCGCCAATACTCCTCGTGTTTCTGCGTAAGTTGCATTTTCCCCTCCTGTTTTGACTGCAATGGATGCAAACGTAATACATATCGCGGACCGATGATATGTACCAAATTGCTTCGCGTGATATTAGGGAAAACCCGAAGTCCAACTCACTGGCAGGCTGTCAGAAACGTAGAATTAAATATTGCGGCGCAGCATGATTTCGTCAAATGCATCTGCCTCAAATTAAAGCTAAAGGAGAAAAATTGAAGAACGCTGCTGTGGACTGGGTTGTGCAGCGCAATAAATCGGATCGCCCAGGTGTGGGCCAAATCGGTAAAATGAATGGCGCAAAACCTCCTTATATTCCTACTTTCTATTCGTTTGATCGCTGACACTACGTGACCATCCTGTTTCGCTATCTTGCAAAAGAAGTCTTCTGGGCCACCCTTCTGCTGTTGCTGGCACTGCTTGCACTGTTTGCGTTGTTTGACCTCATTAAAGAGTTCGACAACCT
>Ga0163144_10004703_pt1 | contig 30657 bp, 21 predicted proteins | sample OliLak19BULKMAT1_FD_123175 | JGI IMG/M metagenome (GOLD analysis project Ga0163144, IMG submission 123175) | Freshwater microbial mat bacterial communities from Lake Vanda, McMurdo Dry Valleys, Antarctica - Oligotrophic Lake LV.19.BULKMAT1 | ecosystem: Environmental > Aquatic > Freshwater >... | reverse complement strand
GTGCCGAGGGGCGGCGTGGGCGCGGCGGCCGTCGGGGGCGTCGGCGCCACCGGGGCGGGCGTGGGCTTCGCAACTTCGCCGCAGCCGACGAGGGCGAGGGAGAACGGGAAAACGAGGAACCGGGTGCGCATGACGAAGACTCCGAGGGAAGGGGACGGTAAGGGACGGTCAGGGAGGGTCAGGGAGGGTCAGGGAGGGTCAGGGAGGGCGAGATACGGTCAGGGACGGGCGACGACGACGTCGGTCGTGTTGCGGACGCGCGGCCCGCCCCCAAAGAGGGCGAAGCCGACGGGGACGACGAACAGGTTGAGCAGCGTGCTGCTGACGAGCCCGCCCAGCATCACCACGGCGAGGGGGTGCTGGAGCTCGCTGCCAATCTCGCCCTTCGCGAGCACGAGGGGGACGAGCGCGAGGGCCGACGAGATGGCGGTCATGAGGATCGGCACGAGCCGCTCCACGGACCCTTGCACGACCGCGAGGGCCTTCGGCACGCCCTCCTTCTCCATGAGGTGGTAGTAGTGGTCGATCAGGAGGAGGCCGTTGCGGATCGCGATGCCCGCGAGGCCGATGAAGCCCACGAGCGACGCGATGGAGAGCACCGGCGGGACGTAGCCGCCGCGGAACAGGGCGACGGCGTTGCCCCCCACCGACGGGGAGTCGGAGATGAACACGGCCGCCACGCCGCCCACCAGCGCCAGCGGCAGGTTCACGAGGCAGAGGAGGACCGGGCGGATCGAGCGCAGGGACGCGAACAGGACCCCGACGATCAGCACGAGGACCGCGATCGACGAGAGCAGGATGCGGTGGCTGGCCTCCTCCTGCGCCTCGAACTGGCCGCCGTACTCGACGAAGGTGCCCGGGTGGCGCGTCACGATGGGGTCCACGCGACGGCGGATCTCCGCCACGAGGTCGCCGAGGTTGTGGCCCTCCGCGACGTTGCACGAGACGACGGCCTTGCGCTTGACGTTTTCGCGCGCGATCAGGTTCGAGGCCTGGTCCTCGCGCACCTCCGCCACCGTGCGCAGCCGGAGCATGGCGCCCGAGGGCGCGCGCAGCAGGAAGTCCTCGACGTCGGACGGGTCGTCCCGCCACGCGTCGCCCAGTCGGAGGACGATGTCGGATCGCGCGCTGCCGCGGCTGATGACGCCGACGTGGCGGCCGAGGAAGGCCGTCTCGACCTGGCTCGCGGCGTCGGCGGGGGTCATCCCGTGCCGCGCGAGCGCGTCGCGGTCGAACGCGATCGGGAGGTGCGCGGCCCGGATCTCGCGGTTCGCCACGAGGTCGCGCACCCCGGGGAGGTCTGCGAGCGCCCGCTCGCACTCCTTCGCCATGGTGCGGAGCGTGGGGAGGTCGTCGCCGAAGAGCTTGATCGCGACGGCGGCCGGCGTCCCCGAGAGGATGTGCGACAGCCGGTGCGCGATGGGCCCGCCGATCTGCGCCGTCAGCCCGGGCGTCGCCGCGAACAGCCGGACGAGGTCGCGGTGGACGTCCTCGACGTGCGCGCCGGGCTGGAGGCGGACGTCCATTTCGCTGGCGCTGACGGGCTCCGCGTGCTCGTCGTTCTCGGCGCGTCCCGTGCGCCGCGTGACCGAGGCCACGCCGGGCAGCCGGCCGACCTGGACCTCCACGTGCCCCGTGATGCGGTCGGACTCGGTGAGCGACGTGCCGGCCGGGGTGTTCAGGAAGAGCGTGATGCTCCCCTCGTTGAACTCCGGGAGGAACGACGACCCGAAGGTCGAGGCGAGCAGGAGGGCCGCGACGACGGCGGCCAGGGCGCCCCCGACGACGACCGACTTCGTGCGGAGCGCCCAGCGGAGGGACCGGGTGTACGCGGCCTTGAGCACCCGCACCAGCCAGCCGTCCCGGGCGTGCGCGATGGCCTTGGCGCGCCCGAGCAGCCAGTAGCAGAGCACCGGCGTGACCGTCACGGCCACGACGAGCGAGGCCGAAAGGCTGATGACGTAGGCGGCGCCCAGCGGCTGGAAGAAGCGCCCCTCGACGCCCGACAGCAGGAACAGCGGGGCGAAGACGAGCACGATGATCAGGGTCGCCACGAGGATGGCCGACCGGACCTCGACGCTCGCGTCGTACACGACCTGGAGCGTCGGCTTCCGCGCCGCCGCGGGGAGGGCGGCGTTCTGGCGGAGGCGGCGGAAGACGTTCTCGACGTCCACGATCGCGTCGTCGACGAGGGACCCGATGGCGACGCCGAGGCCGCCAAGCGTCATGACGTTGATCGAGGCGCCCCACGCGTGCAGGATCAGCAGCGCCGCGCCGATGGAGAGCGGGAGCGCCGTCAGGGTGATGAAGGTGGTCCGGAAGTTGAGGAGGAACAGCACGAGGATGAGCACGACGAAGATCACGCCGTCGCGTAGGGCGTGGAGCACGTTGCGCACGGCCACCTGCACGAAGTCGGCCTGACGGAAGACCCGGCGGTCGAGCTTCATGCCCGCGGGCATGGACCGCTCGAAGTCGTCGAGCGCGCGGTCGATGGCCTCCGTGAGCGCGAGCGTGTTGACGCCCGGGTTCTTCTGCACCGTGAGGATGACGGCCTCGTGGCCGTTCGCGGAGCCCGTCCCGCGGCGGGGCGCGCCGCCCTCGCGGACGTCGGCGACCCGCGCGAGGGTGATGGGCGTGCCGCGCCACTCCCCCACGACGGTGGATGCGATGTCGTCCACGGTCTCGGCGCGCGTGAGGGGGCTCAGCGGCAGTTCCCGCCCGCCGACGTCGGCGAGGTAGCCGCCGCCCACGGGCGCGTGGGCGGCCGCGGCCGCTTGGGCGACCTCCTCGAGGGAGAGCCCGTACCGGAGCAGGTCGTCCGGGCGGACGTGCACCTGGAACTCCGGGAGCGCGCCGCCCAGCGCCGTGATCTGCGCCACGCCGCCGATCGCGAGGAGGCGGGTCCGCAGGTCGAACTCCGCGACGCGGCGGAGGTCGAGCGGGGAGGCGCCTCCCGGCGTGGCGGTCAGCGCCAGCAGCATCACCTCGCCGGTGATGCTCGCGACCGGCGTCATCTCCGGCGGGTGGACGTTCTCCGGGAGCGACTCGCGGGTCTGCGCGAGCTTCTCGGCGACCAGCTGCCGCGCGCGGTAGATGTCCTCGCCGAAGTCGAACTCGGCCCACACGATCGAGAGGCTGGTCGCCGAGCTCGACCGCACGCGCCGCACGCCGGGCAGGCCGTTGATCGCGCTCTCGATGGGGAACGTGACCGCGCGCTCCACCTCCTCGGCCGCGAAGCCGGGAGCCTCCGTCATGATCGTGACGGTGGGGGCGTTGAGCTCGGGGAACACGTCGAGCGGCATGTGCCGCAGGTGCACCCCGGCCCCGACGACGACGCCGATCCCGAGCACCAGCACGAGCCAGCGGTTCTGGAGCGACCAGAGGATGAGCTTGTTGAGCACGGGTCAGTCCTTCCCCTCGTGCCAGGTCCCGTCGGCGTGGAAGTGACCGTTGGCGGGCGCCTTGCCGCTGCCCGTGAGGCGGAGTTGGTGGACGCCGTCGCGGACCACCTCGTCGCCCTCGGCGATCTCGGCCAGCACCTCGACCCAGCCGTCGGACCGGCGGCCGAGCGAGGCGACGGTGCGGATCACCTGGTCGGGATTCGCCGGGTCCCGGCGGAAGATGAGCAGTTCGAGCTCGTCCTGCACGACGCAGGCCGTCGGGATCAGCGTCTCCTCCGACGGGCTCCGGTCGAGCAGGACGGCCGCGGTCGCGGAGGAGCCGTCGGGGAACGCCGAGGCGTCGCCGGGGAGCCGCGCCTCGACGAGGACCGTTCGTGTGCGTGGGTCGGCGAGCGGTCGTGCGGCCCCGAGGTTCGTCTCGAGCTTCGCGCAGTCGGTGCAGCCGACCTCGATCCGCACCTCTGCGTTGGGGGGGATGCGGGCCACGTCGGCTTCCGGCAGCTCGCCGCGGAAGACCATGCGCGTGGGGTCCACGATCCGGAGGAGCGGGCCCGAGGCCTCGACCCATTCCGCATCCGACGCGAGGACCTCGACGACGAGGCCGTCGGCGGGCGCGCGAATCGGGACCGCCTCGAGGCGGGCCCAGGTCGGGCCGTCGGCGGCGGTTGCCGTCAGCTGCTCGACGGGGACGCCGGTGAGCACGGCCAGCGAGCGCAACTGCTGCCGGACGCTCCCCTCGAGCGTCGCCTTGCGGCGCTCGAGGATCGTCGTCTCGCCGCCGGCGGTCTCCGCGCGCACCCGCGCGCGGGCGAGCTCGAGCCCGAGCGCGGCGATCGCGTTGCGCGCCTCGTCCCAGCGGTGCGCCGCGTCGAGGACGGCGGCCTGCGCCTCGACGTGGTCCTGGCGCGCGGCGAAGACGACCCCGGTGGCGAGGCCGCCGTCGGTGGTCAGCTTCTGCATCGACGCGATCCGCTCGCGGGCGGCGCGCTCGAGCTCCCGGGCGTTTGCGAGGCTTTCGCGGGCGACGACCTCCCGTTCGCGGGCGGCGGTCAGCGCGGCGTCGGTCGCCCGGGCGACCTCGGCGAGGGGCGGGCCCTCGGCCCGCGTCCGCACGAGCTCGAGGTCGGTGCGGGCGACGGCGGCCTCGGCGTCCGCCAGGGCCTCCTGGGCCGTGCGAAGGTCGGGCGCCAGCAGCTCGGCGACCACCTCGCCTCGCGTCACCTTCTGCCAGCGCGCGGCGCGCATCGCGACGCGCCCGCCCGACGGCGCGCGCACGACGTAGCGTGCTTCCGGCGCGATCTCGACGCGGCCGGGGACGCGGAGCCGGGTCTCGAGCCGACCACGCCGGGCCTTCTCGAACGTGATCCCGAGGTTGGCGACCACCTCCGGCGGCAGCGGGATGCGGTTCGTGATCGGCGGCGGGGCGGCGGGGGCCGCCGCCGGCGCCGGCGTCGGGTCGCCGCACCCTCCGAGGGTCGTCAGGGGAAGGGCGGCCAGGAGCAGGGTGCGGAACGGAGCGCGCATCGGAAGTCTCCACGAGGCTCGGCATACGGACGGGGACGGATCGCGGCAGGGGGCGATCCGTCGAGACGGGCCCGCGCGCGCGGGGCCGGGGCCCGACGCGACGCGTCACGGAGCGCGGCCGTGCGGACGCCCTCCGTTGACGAGGGGGCGCGCCGGGGCCGAGCGCGCGCGGGGCTAGAGCAGCAGCCGGCCGAGGGCGACGAGCGCGTCGAGGGCGCGTCCTGCGCCTCGTTGCGGGTCCGGGTCGTCGAGCGCCCGTGCGGGACCGTTCGACGCTGCGGCACGATTCGACGCCCACCCGACGCACGCCGGGAGGAGCATGAAGGACCGCTCCGCCCCGTCGGCGGTGGCGTGGCCCGCCCCGCGCGCGCGTGCCAGGCCATCGACCGCGTTGCTCGCGTGCGCGTGCTCCTCCGGCGACTCGCCGTCCGGCGTCGCGGGGTCGTGCGGGTGGGGGTGCGCGTGGCCGTCGTCCGCGCGGACACCGCCGTCCGGGAGGATCGGCACGTGGAACCCGTGCGTGCGCCCGTGCGCGTGGTCGTCGTGCCCGTCCTCGTGCGCGTGCACGATCGGCGTCGGCGGCACGAGGAGGCCCACGACGGCCAGGAGCGCGAGGATCGTGGGCACGAGGCGACGCATCCGTTGCACCCTAGGCGCAGGTCGAAGGTCGCGCAAGTCGAACCCCGGTCGGGGGCGGACGTCTTCGCGGGCGACTTCGCGCGCGGCGACCGGGGGGCGAGGGGGAGGTCCGTCGCCGACGGGCGGCCGTGACGCAGCGATCCGGACCCGTGGGACGATCCCTCCCGTGCGTCCCGCCTACCGCCTGATCGATCACACGGCCGACCTCGGGTTCGAGGTTGAGGGCGCGGACTGGCCCGGGCTTCTCGCGGCGGCGACCGCGGCGCTCGGCGACGTGATCCTCGCCGACGACGGACGCCCGCCCGACGCCGACGTGCCGGTCGCGGTGAGCGGCGCGGACCGCGAGGACGTGCTCGTCGCTTGGCTGTCGGCCGCCGCGGTCGCCTACGAGAACCGGGGCCTCGTCCCCCGCGGGGCGCGCTTCGACCACCTCACCGAACGCGAGGCCCGGGGCGTCGTGCGCGCCCGGCGGACGGACCCGCAGGCCGAGCCCCCGGACCGCGTCGTGAAGGCGGTCACCTACCATGACCTCCACGTTCGCCCGGACGGCGGGGGCCGGCCGTGGCGCGCGACGGTGGTCCTGGACCTCTGACGGGGGACGCGATGCGGCTCGAACGGATCGACGACTTCCGCTGGCGGATCCCGAAGGAGCCGCCCATGCGCGTGGAGGGCCTCGTCTTCGGCGACGCGAGCCTCGTCGAGCAGATGCGCGACGAGAAGGCGCTCGAGCAGGTGCGCAACGTGGCCTGCCTGCCCGGGCTCGTCGGGCCGTCCATCGGGATGCCCGACCTGCACTGGGGCTACGGCTTCCCGATCGGCGGCGTCGCCGCCTTCGACCCCGACCACGGCGTCATCAGCCCGGGCGGCGTCGGGTACGACATCAACTGCGGCGTCCGTCTGCTCGCGAGCGACCTCCCCGCCGACGCGGTCGCCGCGAAGCGCGCGCGCCTTGCCGACGCCCTGAACCGCGAGGTGCCGAGCGGCATCGGCTCGGCGCGCGACGATCTCGTCCTCTCGTCCGCGGAGCTCGAGCGGTGCCTCCTCGAGGGCGCGGGCTGGGCGGTGGGCAAGGGGATGGGCGACGCGAGCGACCTCGAGCACACGGAGGAGGGCGGTGTCCTCGCGGGCGCGCGGCCCGACCTCGTGTCGGCGCTCGCGAAGGAACGCGGGCGCGACCAACTCGGCACGCTGGGCTCGGGGAACCACTTCCTCGAGGTGGACCGCGTCGCCGAGGTCTACGACGAGGCCGCGGCGGCGGCGCTGGGGATCGTCGCGGGGGCGACCTGCGTCCTGATCCACTGCGGCAGCCGCGGGCTCGGCCACCAAGTCTGCACCGACGCGTTGCCCGTCATGCGGCGCGCGGCCGTCGCACACGGCATCGAGCTGCCCGACCCGCAGCTCGCGTGCGCCCCGTTCCGTTCCCCGGAGGGGCAGCACTACTTCGGCGCCATGCGGGCGGCCGTGAACTTCGCGTTCGCGAACCGCCAGGTGATCGCCGACCGCGTCCGCCGCGCGTTTCGTGCCGTGGTCGACCCACACGCGCGGCTCCGCCAGGTCTACGACGTTTGCCACAACATCGCGAAGCTCGAGCGCCACGTCGTCGGCGGCGTGGAGCGGGAGGTCGTTGTGCACCGCAAGGGCGCGACGCGCGCGTTCCCGCCCGGCCATCCGCTCACGCCGCTCGCCTACCGCGACGTGGGCCAGCCGGTCCTCGTGCCCGGCGACATGGGGCGCTACTCGTTCGTCCTCGTCGCCACCGAGGGCGCCTGGCGCGAGACCTTCGGTTCGTGTTGCCACGGCGCGGGCCGGCTCCAGAGCCGCACGAAGGCGCATGCGGCGATGAAGGGCCGCGACGTTGCCCGCGACCTCGAGGCGAAGGGGGTCGCGATCCGCGCGGCGAGCCGCCGCACGATCGACGAGGAGCACCCCGGCGCCTACAAGGACGTCGCCGACGTGGTCGCGGTCGTCACGGGCGCGGGGCTCGCGCGCCTCGTCGCGCGCCTCGAGCCCTTCGCCGTGGTGAAGGGGTAGGCGCGCTCTCCGACCTTGGGAAGAAATCGCCTTCGCTCGGCTTCCGGTGGCCCCCGTACCGCGGAAACCCGCTCGGCGCGCGGCCCCAGCGGGCCCGCGCTTCGCGGCGGGGACGGGATCTCCGATTCCTTCACGGCCTCTCACTCGACGAGGGGGATGCCCATCGTGCCGGGTTCGAGCACGACCTCGAGACGCTCCTCGCCCCGGTGGACGGTCACCGCGACGCGCGCTTTGCCGGCGGCCTGGGCGCGCTCCACCTCCGCGCGCACCGCGTCGCGGGTCGTCACCGGGGTGCCGTCGTCGGCGGCGAGGTAGTCGACCGCCTTCATCCCGGCCTTCGCAGCGTTGGAGCGCGCCCCGACATCGGCGACGCGCAGGGTCGGGGCGTCGAGGCGCGCGCCCGGCGCCCGGTAGAGGATCAGGGAGGCGCGCACGATCTGGCTCGCCTCCCGCACCTGGGACTCCGTGGACTTCTCTGGCGCGTTCGAGACGTCGTACGGTCCCGGCTCGTAGCGGAGTTCGGCCTGCTGCCCCGGCCGGAGGTGAGACGTGAGGTCGATCGACCACCGGCGCACCATGTCCCCCGGGCGCCCAGCCCGCGCGCGCGTACTGCCAGGTGCCGGCCTGCAGGCGGTGGGGGTTGAGGTCGCCGTCCATCTTCCACAACACGTCTTCGAACCGCCGCTCCGCGACGGTCTCGCCGCCCTTCGTCGGCGCGAAGACCACCGTCCGTCGCGAGGGCGTGAACTCGCCGACCTGCGAGTGGCCCGTCACGGTGATGGCCACGCGAGCCGTCGTCGCGTCCGCGTCGATCGCGATGGTGCGCGGGGCGAAGAAGTCCCGGAAGTGGCTGTCGATCGATCCGTGGTGGGCGATGCCCACCCACAGCGGGACGACGTGGTAGGGCTCGAGGTCGGGGGCGTCCGGGAAGAAGTCGAGCAACACGCTCATCAGGTCGCCGCGGTTCTTGTCAAAGGTCGTGCCCGCCGTGACCTCGAACCGACACTTCCTCGCGAGGCGCGGGCCGAAGTGCGTCACGTCGACCACCCAGTGGCGGGGCGTTCGGTAGAAGGTGAGGAAGGGGACGATCCCCAGTTTCGTCCCGTCGTCGTCTCACACCGAGACCTCGCCGTTGCGGTCCCTCTCGTCCCACGCGTCCCCGGCGTCGTGGAGGTCGAGCGTCAGGAGCACGCGCCCGAAGGCCCATGTCCGCGGCGGCAGGGAGACCTCCGCGGTGTGCCCGGCCTTCGTGTTGTCGGTCCGCACGTGGTGGAACACCTCGACGTGGAGCGGGGGACGCTTCGGCGCCGCGGGCGTCCGCGTCGTCGAGGCCACGTCTTCCACGTCGAACGTGGTCGTGGCGTCGGCGCGGGTCCCCGCGCCGAGCGCGAGGCGGGCCTCGTACGGCGCCATCCCGACGACGAAGAAGCGGGCGTACACGGGCGCGCCCGCGATCCGGACCGTCACCTCGGCGCCGCCGCCGACGTGCCGCATTTCGATCGCCACGTCGACGAAGTGCCCGCGGAACTCATCGGGCGCCATGCGCATGACGATCTCGCGGCGGTCCCCGTGCAGCGAGACCTCCGGCTGCGGGCGGTCTTCGTCGTTGCCCCAGGGGGTGAACATCTCCTGGCTCGGCGGGTGGTGCACGTCGAGCGCGACCGCGAACGTTCCCCGGAGGTTCGGCTCGACCCAACTCGACACGAACGGCGCCGGGCCTCGCGTCCCGTGCGCCGCGGTCGCGAGGAACAGGAAAGCCCCGCCGTCGCCGCCCTCGAGGACCCGAACCTTCGCCGAGAGCGTCATCGTTTCGAACGCGCCCGGTTGCGCCCGGTCGAAGGCGACCGCGTTCGACTGGCGCGGCGTCCGCGCCGCGTCGAGCCGCGCGATCGTTCGGTCGGTCACGGTCGGGCCGTCACCCTCGGCGAGCCGCGAGAGGTGGGGCGTCGGTGTCGTCGGGGGCCCGTCCTCGGCCCGGACCGTCGGCGCCAGCGCGACGCAGAGGAACAGGACCCGCAGTCGGTTCATCGGTTCATCGCCGTCGTGCCTCGACGGGGCCTCCGATGCTACGCTGGGGCTCTCGGCCGTCGTAGGCCCCGGGCGGCCGGCGGGAGGCAGCGGATGCGGTTGTCGGGCCTGCCTCGCGAACGGACCGACGCGGCCACGTGGATCGTCGCCGACGTTGCGTTCGACGATGCCCGGTCCCCTCGCGACGGAGGGGCATGAGCCCATGGGCTTCGGACGGAGGCCGGACCTGCGGGTGGGGCGCGTCGCGCGGGCGCGCGTGGACGGGCGCGACCGCGTGACGGCGACGGTGGCTGGCGTCCCCGTGTTCTTCGAGTCGTCCGACGCCGACGTCGTGCCGTCCGTCGAGGCGTTCGCCGGCCCGTTCGTGCTCGCGGCCCTCGAGCGCGGCGTCCGGCTCCGACCCGAGGACCCGCCCAGCGCCACGTGGTGCGCGAACGTCGCCCGGCTCGTCGAGCTCTACCGACGCTGGTGGGGCTATCGCGGGCCCGATCCGCTCGACGGGGTCGCGGCCCGCCCCGACGCGGGCCCGCCGCGACCCGAAGGAGGCCAGTGCTTCAGCGGCGGCATCGACTCCTTCTACACGCTGGTCCACAGTCCCCACCGCCGCGACGTCCTCGTTGCGCTGCACGGCTTCGACATCGCGCTCGACGACGAGCGGCGCATGGCGGCGTTCGAGCGGTCGCTGCGCACGGTCGCCGCGGTCACGGGTCGCCGAGCCGTCGTGCTGCGGACGTCGATCCGACGGCACCCGATCCTCCGCCGGCTCTCCTGGGACCGTGAGCACGGCTCGATCCTGGCTGCCGCAGGGCACGTGCTCGCGGGCACGATCGGGTCGCTCGTGATCCCCGCCTCCTGGTCCCGCGCGTGGTCGTTGGGCTGGGGGTCGAACTGGGAGAGCGACCCCCTCTGGTCGAGCGACCGTCTTCGCGTGATCCACGACGACGCGGCGATCGAGCGCTGGGACAAGGTCCCGTTCCTCGCGTCCTCGTCGCTCTTCTTCGCGCACCTGCGCGTCTGCTGGGAGAACCGCGTCCCGGAGGGGAACTGCGGGATCTGCGAGAAGTGCGTGCGCACGCGGGTCGTGTTCGCGCGGTTCGGGCTCGAGGCGCGCGGCCGGGGCGCGTTCGCGACCTCGCGGCCGCTGCCCGCGTCCCTCGACGCCCTCGTCCTCCACCGGAAGCAGCTGGAGATCGTGTGGGAGCCGCACTATCTCGGGTGGTCGCTCCCGCCCGACGTCCAAGCGGCCGTCGAACGCCTCGTCGCGCGCAGCCATCGTGCGCTCGGCGCCGGGCCCCTCGTCCGGCTCGGCCGGAGGCTCCGGAAGACCGGACGACACCTGGGGCGGCTCGTGCGCCGTCGTCCCCGGTGAGGAGTCCCGTGGAGGACGGCGCGACCTCGCGCGGGCCGGGCCTTGCGTTTATCGTCGGGCGCCGCCGCGCCATGAACCTCCCGCTGATCCTCCCCTTCGTCTTCCTGGGGGCGCTCCTGTACACGAGCGTCGGCCACGGCGGCGCGACGATCTACCTCGCGGTGCTCACCCTCGCCGGCGTGCCGATCGGCCCCCTGGTCACGACGATCCTCGTGCTGAACATCCTCGCGGCGGGGATCGCCTTCGGGAACTTCGAGCGCGCGGGGCACCTGCGGTGGCGGCTGCTGCTCCCGTTCCTGTGCACGAGCGTGCCGTTCGCCTTCGTGGGCGGACGGGTGCCCCTCGGGGGGGTCGCGGAGCAGTGGATCCTCGGCGGCGCGCTGCTCGTCGGCGCCGTGCGCCTGCTCTGCTTCGCGACCCCCCCGAACCTGCACGTGCCGCGGACGGGCGCGGCGTTCTACGTCGGCGCGCCGCTGCTCGGGGCCGTCCTCGGCTTCCTCGCGGGGGCCACGGGGATCGGCGGCGGGATCTTCCTCTCGCCGGTGCTCCTGGCGCTCGGCTGGGCGACGGTGCGCGAAACGGGGGCGATCTCGAGCGCGTTCATCGTGCTGAACTCGGCGTCGGGCCTCGCGGCGAAGTTGCCGCGGACGCCGCTCGATCTCGACGCGCTGCTGCCCTTGGCGGCGGTCGTGTTCGTCGGGGCGGCCGTGGGCTCGTTCGCCGGCGCGCGCCGGATCCCGCCCCGCGCGCTGCAGGTGCTGCTCGGCGTGGTCCTCCTGGTTGCGGGCGTGAAGGCATTTCTCTGAACCGGGGCACGGGGCCCTGTGCTCAGAACTCGTCAAGAAATCGCCTTCGCTCGGTTTCCAGCGGGCCCAGCCCCCCGGAAACCCGCGCGGCGCGCGGCCCCTGCGGGTCCGCGCTTCGCCATCGTGACGGATTTTCACGGCCTGTGACGGAATCTTCGATTCCTTCCCAGGCGCTCAGCGACGAGGGTCGCCGCCGGTCGCGCTCTCGATCCGTCGATGGGCCGTCAGGAGCGCGTTCACGTGCGCGATCAGGAGGTCGCGCGACACGGGCTTGGTGAGGTAGTCGTCGGCGCCGGCGTCGAGCGCCGTGCGCTCGAGCTCCTCGCCGGACTCGGCCGTGAGCATGACGATCGGCAGCGTCGCGGTGTCGATCTGCGCGCGGAGCCGGTGGATGACGTCCACGCCGCTCAGCTCGGGCATGGAGTGGTCGATGACCAGCAGGTCGGGGCGCTCGCGCGCGATCGCGTCGATCGCCGCGCGCCCGTCGCGGGCCTCGAGGACCTGGTCGAACCGGCTCCGGAGGATGGCGCAGATCACCTTCCGCTGGAGGGGGTCGTCGTCGCAGACGATCGCGGTCGTCGGGCGGGCCGTGGCGGCGACCGCGCCGCCGCAGTGCGGGCACGCGCGCCAGGTGGGGGCGAGCGGCTTCGAGCACGCGACGCACGGTCGCGTCGCGGCGGCGACGGCGGCGACGTCGGGGGCGACGGGCGCGGTCGGCGGCGCGAGGGCGCGGGCGACGCCGCGGTCGCGTGGGCCCGCGACGAGCAGCACCTCCTGGGGAACCGTCACGCCGGCCAGCACCGCGGCGAGGCCCGCCGCGGACAGGTCGACGGCGCCGTCGCGTGCGGCCTGCGCGCGCAGCGCCGCCTCCGGCGCCCCCGTCGCGATCAGTTCGCGCAGCGCGTCGGTGACGGCCACCAGCTCGACGATGGCGGCGCGGCCCCGGAAGCCCGTGCCCCGGCACCGGGCGCACCCGGTCCCCAGCCGACCCTGCGCGGCCTCGAGCTCCGCGGGCGTCGCGCCGAGCTGCGTGAGGACGTCGTCGGGCCACCGGTGGGGGCGCGCGCACTCGCTGCAGACGGTCCGGACGAGCCGCTGCGCCATGATCGCGATCAGGGACGACGCGAGCGTGTCGCGCTCCACGCCGAGGTTGGCGAGGCGCGCGACGGCGCCGATCGCGTCGTTGGTGTGGACCGTCGACAGCATGAGGTGGCCGGTCATGGCGCCCTGGAGCGCGACCTCGGCGGTCTCGCGGTCGCGGATCTCCCCGACGAGCACGATGTCGGGGTCTTGCCGCAGGACCGTGCGCAGGACGGACGGGAACGTGAGGCCGATCCCGGCGCGGATGGGCACGTGGACGATCCCCGGGAACTGGAACTCGACCGGGTCCTCGATCGCCACGATGTTCGTCTTCGGGTCGCGCAGCTCGAGGAGCGACGCGTAGAGCGTCGAGGTCTTCCCCGACCCGGTCGGGCCGGTCATGAGGAGCATCCCGTTCGGGCGGCGGATGAGCTCGCGCCAGCGGCGCAGGTCCGGCGCGGCGATGCCGGTCGCGTCGAGCGAAAACGTGGGCGCCTGCGCGTCGAGGATCCGGATCACGACCTTCTCGCCGAAGAAGGACGGGAGCGTCGAGACGCGCAGGTCGTAGGTCCGGGCGTCGATGCGGACGGTCGCCCGGCCGTCCTGCGGCCTGCGGTGCTCCATGATGTCCATGCCCGAGACGATCTTGATGCGGGACACGAGCGCCGAGCGGACGGCGGACGGGAGCGTACGGACCTCGCTCAGGTCGCCGTCGATCCGGAAGCGGAGGCGGACGCGGTCGCGTTCGGGTTCGACGTGGATGTCGCTCGCGCCCTGGCGGATCCCGTCCGCGAGCATGAGGTTGACAAAGCGCACGACCGGGCTCTCGGCGGACTCGACGTCGACCCCTAGGCTCGCGGCCGGGTCGTCCTCGAGTTCCTCGGGGGCGGCGGCGGCGCCGACCTCGATCGACGTCGGGCCCACCGGCGCGTGGCGGAGGATCTCGTCGAACGTCTCCTCGCCGAGGCGGGCGTCACGGAGCCCCGCACGCACCGCGGACGGCGCGGCGAGGAGCACGCGGATCCGGCGGCCGACGCGCGCGCAGAGCTCGTCGATCACGTCGATCTGGAACGGGTCCGCTGTCACGACGACGAGCGACCCGTCCGGGTCGAGGCGCAGCGGGAGGATGCCGTGTCGCTGCGCGATCTCCGCGGGGATCATCCGTTGCACGTCCGGCGACGGCCGCACGTCGGCGGTGGGCACCGGTTCCATCCGCGATTCCTCGGCGACGGCCTCCACGAGTTGGGCCTCCGTCAGGACGCCGTGCTCGAGCAGGACCTCGACGAGGGGACGTTTGGCCGCCGCGACGCGACCGGCGAGCGCCTCCAGGCGGAACGCCGTGACGAGGCCCCGCTTGAGCAGCAGCGCCTCGATCCGGGGGCGACTACGGTTTTCGAGCGAGCGGCCGGCCGTCGGCACCGTGGGCACCGGCCGCGTCGGCGTCGGTGGCGTCCCGGGAGTCGGAGGGGTCGGAGAGGTCGGAGGGGTTGCGGCCATGGGGGTCTCCCGCACCAGGCTCGGTTCGCAGCGAGCAAGCGTACCGCGCTATCGACACGCGCGCGCCCCCGCTCGCACGTCCGTCGCGACGGAGCGCGGCGGGGGCGCCGGGGGCCATCGGGACCGCGCCGGTCCGGATCGACGCCGCTCTCGATGCCGCCTCCGGTTGGCCGATGGAGCCGTCATGAGCACCGCTCAACTCCGTCCGTTCACCTACTTCGCGCCGGCTGAGCGCGTCCCGATCGACCTCGCCGGGGCGCAGGGCGACGCGTTCATCGCCGACGGACAGATGGCGACGGTGCTCGACGCGCTGCCGTCGCCCGTGCTGCTGCTCAACGCCACGCGGCAGGTCCTCTTTGCGAACGCCGCAGCCCGGCGGGTCGCCGCCAGCCTCGGGACCACGTCGGTGGTCGGGTTGCGCCCGGGCGAACTGCTCGCCTGTCGCGAGGCGAGCACCGCGCCGTCCGGGTGCGGGACGGGCAAGGGCTGCCGGACCTGCGGCGCCGTCCACGCGATCCTCGACGCCCTCGCGGGGCGTCCGGCGACCGAGGAGTGTTGCATCGCGCTGGCACGCGGCGACGCCCTCGACCTGCGGGTGACCGCCACCCCGTTCCGGTGGCAGACGCAGGAGTTCGTGCTCATGGTGCTGGAGGACGTGAGCGACGAGAAGCGCCGCGCGGTGCTCGAACGGACGTTCTTCCACGACATTCTGAACACCGCGGGCGGGGTGTCCGGCATCGCCGGACTGATCGCCGCCGACGCGACCGCGTACGAGGCGTTCCGCGGCGACCTGCTCACGTCGTCGATGCTGTTGATCAACGAGATCAAGTGTCAGCGGATGCTCCTCTCCGCGGAGCAAGGTGAGCTGGTCGCCGCGCTCACCGCGACGAGCACCCGGCGGGTACTCGAGGACGTCCAGCACCTGTACGCGCACCACCCGGTCGCGGACGGTCGGCGGATCGTGCTGGACGCGGGGTTCATCGACGCCCCGCTCGAGACCGACCCCACGATCCTCGCGCGCGTGCTCGGCAACCTCGTGAAGAACGCGCTGGAGGCGACGCCACCGGAGGGCGTCGTCACCCTCGGCGCGGGCGTCACGGACGGCGCGTGCGCGTTCTGGTGTCACAACCCGGGCGCGATCCCCTCGGCCCAGCAGCCGCAGGTCTTCCGGCGGAACTTCTCCACGAAGGGGCCCGGCCGCGGCACCGGGACCTACAGCGTGCGGCTGTTCACGGAGCGGTACCTGAAGGGGACCGTCGCGTTCACGTCGGCGCCGGGCGACGGCACGCGTTTCACCGTGACGCTCCCGGCGCCGCCGCCGCCTCGAACCGGCGACGCCTGACGGCCGGCGCGGCGCCGGTTGCGCGCGGCCCGGGCGTCAGGCCGGGTGGTCGTGCCGGTGGTGGAGGTCCGACGCGTGGACGTGGGCGTGGACCCGGGGGACATGGTGGTGCGGGTGCGCGTGCGGCGCGGCGGCGGGGTCGTCCGGGCCGTGCACGTGGTCGTGGTGGTCGTCGTGCCCATGCAGATGGTCGTGGACCCGGGCGTCGTGGGCGTGCGCGTGGTCGTGGCGCTCGCGGAGCAGGATCGCGACGCCGGCCGCCATCAGCCCCATGCCGACGAGGTCGAGGGCGCGCGGCGTCTCGCCCAGGAGCGGCACCGCGGCCCAGGCGCCGACGAACGGCGCGGTCGCGAACAGGACGGCGTGGCGCGCGGCGCCCAGCGTCCGCATCGCCAGCGTCGCGAGGACGAGGCCGACGCCGAACGCGAAGAAGCCGAGGAGCGCCGCGGCGAGGGCGCTGCCGGCGTCGGGGAGCGGGTGACCGAGCAGGACGGCCAGGCCGAGGTTCGTCGCGCCGGCAACGAGGCATTTCACGCGCGTCACCGCGACCGGGTCCTTGCCGGACAGCCGCTGCGTGAGGTTGTTGTCGAGCGCCCACAGGAGGCACGCGCCGGCGATGGCGAGCGCGCCCAGCGGGTCCGTCGTCCCGTCGGCCGGGCCGAGCGTGAGGACGACGGAGCCCGCGAGGATCAGTGCGACGCATGCGACGCCGCGGGTGCCAAGGTGCTCGCCGAACGCGGCAACCGCCACCAGGATCGTCAGCGGAGCCTCGAGGTTGAGGAGCAGCGATCCGACGACGCCCGAGACGCGCCCGAGGCCGACGAGCAACAGCACCGGCGCGACGACGCCGCCGAGGAGGACCACGCCGGCGAGCGTCGGGACGTCGCGCCGCGTGAGCGGGGCCTCGGTCCGCCGGCGCATCGGGCGGACGAGCGCGGGCAGGAGCAGGAGGCCGAGGCCGCCCGCGAGGTAGAGGGTGCCGGCGATCGACAGCGGGCCGGCGTCCGGGAGCAGTCGCTTGCTCCAGGGCGCGCTGACGCCGAACAGCGCGGCGGACAGGAGCGACAGGGCCGCGCCACGACGCAGAGACGCCGACGCCGGACGCGGGGCGGTCATGGCGGCGGGGACGCCTCTACCGGGGCGTCAGGTCGGTTCGCCGGGCGCGCACGGCGTCGAGCGCGAGCGGCACGAGGCCCGCGCCGCCGTGCTGGTCGACCCACACGAGCAACTCGGTGCGCATCCGCGGGTCCCAGAAACGCTTGAGGTGCTGCGCCACGCCCTCAAGCGCCGCGGCGCGATCCGGGTCGGCGCTGAAGAAGGCGGCGATCTCGTTGGCCATCTTGACGAGCTTCATCGGCTCCATGGCGACTACCGCGCCCCCGTCCGTGCCGGGGCGGGCGGGGCGGCCGGGGCGGCCGGGGCGGGCGCCGGCGTCGCGCCCGGCAGGAGCGACGCCTGCTGGTCGCGGAATTCGGCGAAGCGCGCCTGCCACGCGGCCGGGCTCGACGCGAGCGCCACCTGCACGGCCGTCACCTTGTACTCGGGGCAGTTCGTCGCCCAGTCCGAGTTCTCCGTGGTGACGACGTTCGCGCCGGACATCGGGTGATGGAACGTGGTGTAGACCACGCCGGGCTGCATGCGCTCGGCGAGGCGGGCCCCCAGGACCGTCTCGCCGGCCCGGCTCGTCACGCTAACGCGGTCGCCGTCGCGGATGCCGCGCTGCTCGGCGTCGTGCGGGTGGAGCTCGAGGAGGTCCTCCTCGTGCCAGCGCGAGTTCTCCGTGCGGCGCGTCTGCGCGCCGACGTTGTACTGCGAGAGGATCCGGCCCGTCGTGAGCAGGAGCGGGAAGCGGGCGGTCGCGCGCTCCTCCGTGGGCACGTACTCCGTGAGGAGAAACTTGCCCTTGCCGCGGACGAACTCGTCGACGTGCATGGTGGGCGTGCCCTCGGGGGCGGCGTCGTTGCAGGGCCACTGGAGGCTGCCGAGGCGGTCGAGCTTCGCATACGACACCCCGTGGAACGTGGGCGTGAGGCGCGCGATCTCGTCCATGATCTCGGACGGGTGCGCGTAGCGCATGGGATAGCCGAGGGCTTCGGACAGGGCGGCGGTGGCCTCCCACTCGGAGAGCCCCGCGCGCGGCGGCATGACCTTGCGGACGCGGGAGATCCGGCGCTCGGCGTTCGTGAACGTCCCGTCCTTCTCGAGGAAACTCGAGCCCGGCAGGAAGACGTGGGCGAACCGCGCCGTCTCGTTCATGAACAGGTCCTGGACGACGATGCACTCCATGGCCCGCAGCGCCGCCTCGACGTGTTCGGTGTCGGGGTCGGACTGCGCGATGTCCTCGCCCTGGACGTAGAGGCCCCGGAAGCTCCCGTCCAGGGCCGCGTCGAACATGTTCGGGATCCGGAGGCCCGGCTCGGCGTGGAGCTTCACGTCCCACGCCGACTCGAACAGCGCACGCACCGCCGGGTCGGACACGTGGCGGTAGCCCGGCAGTTCGTGGGGGAACGAGCCCATGTCGCACGAGCCCTGCACGTTGTTCTGCCCGCGCAGCGGGTTGACGCCGACGCCGCGGCGGCCGAGGTTGCCCGTCACCATGGCGAGGTTCGCGATGGCGATGACCATCGTGGACCCCTGGCTGTGCTCGGTGACGCCGAGGCCGTAGTAGATCGCCGCGTTGCGCGCGCCGGCGTAGAGGCGGGCCGCGTCGCGCAGCCTCTCGGCCGGGACGCCGATGGCGTCGGCCAGCGTCTCGGGGGAGTTCTTCGGGTCGGTGATGAAGGCCTTCCACTGCGCGTAGGCCGGCGCCTCGCAGCGCGCGCGGACGAAGTCCTCCTTGGCGAGGCCCTCCGTGACGATCACGTGGGCGAGCGCGTTCGCGACCGCGACGTTGGTCCCGGGGCGGAGCGCGACGTGGACCGCCGCCTCCACGTGGGGCGTGCGGACGAGGTCGATGACGCGGGGGTCTACGACGATCAGCTGTGCGCCCTCGCGGAGCCGCTGTTTCATCTGCGACGCGAACACGGGGTGCGCGTCGGTCGGGTTGGCTCCGATGAGCATCACCACGTCGGCGTCCTCGACGGAGTCGAAGTCCTGGGTGCCCGCGGACTCGCCGAGCGTCTGCTTGAGCCCGTAGCCCGTCGGCGAGTGGCACACGCGCGCGCACGTGTCGACGTTGTTGTTGCCGAAGGCCGCGCGCACGAGCTTCTGGACGAGGTAGACCTCCTCGTTCGTGCAGCGGGACGACGTGATCCCGCCGACGGCGCCGCGGCCGTGGGCCGCCTGGATGCGCTTGAACTCGCTTGCCGCGTGGTCGACCGCCTCGTCCCACGTCACCTCCCGCCAGGGGTCGTCGATGGACCGGCGGATCATGGGCTTCGTGATGCGGTCGGGGTGGGTGGCGTAGCCCCACGCGAAGCGCCCCTTCACGCACGAGTGGCCGTGGTTGGCCCCGCCGTCGGCGTTGGGGACCATCCGCACCACCTCGGCGCCCTGCATCTCGGCGCGGAACGAGCAGCCGACGCCGCAGTAGGCGCAGGTGGTCACCACGCTGTGGTCGGGCTGCCCGTGCTCGATCAACGACTTCTCCATGAGCGTCGACGTCGGGCACGCCTGCACGCACGCGCCGCACGACACGCACTCGCTGTCCATGAACGGCGTGCCGCCGGCGGAGACCGCCGAGCCGAAGCCTCGGCCCTCGATCGTGAGCGCGAAGGTCCCCTGCACCTCGTCGCACGCCCGCACGCAGCGCGAGCAGACGATGCACTTGGTCGGGTCGAACGTGAAGTAGGGGTTCGACGCGTCCTGCGCCTGCTCGAGGTGGTCCGCCCCGGTGGTGCCATAGCGCACCTCGCGCAGCCCGACGGCGCCCGCCATGTCTTGCAGCTCGCAGTGCCCGTTGGCGGGGCACGTGAGGCAGTCGAGCGGGTGGTCGGAGATGTACAGCTCCATCACGCCGCGGCGGAGCTCGGCCAGCTTCTTCGACTGCGTCCTCACCTTCATGCCCGGGGCGACCAGCGTCGTGCACGATGCTGGATACCCGCGCCGGCCCTCGACCTCCACGAGGCAGAGCCGACAGGAGCCGAAGGCCTCCAGGGCGTCCGTGGCGCAGAGCTTCGGGATCGAGACGCCCGCCTCCGCGGCGGCCCGCATCACGCTCGTCCCCTCGGGGACGGTCACCGGGACGCCGTCCACCTCCACCGTCACGGGCTTGCCGTCGGTGCGGGCGGGGGTCCCGAGGTCGTGTTCGTCGGCGCAACGCATGGGTCAGGGCCTCCCGGCGCCCGGGCGCGCGGCGACCGCGCGCTCGAGCCCGAAGTCTTCGGGGAAATGCTTGAGCGCGCTCTTCACAGGCAGCGGCGTCAGGCCGCCGAGCGCGCAGAGCGACGCGTGGGTGAGGGTCTCGCAGAGGTCCTCGAGGAGCGCGACGTTCTTCGCGCGCTGGCTCCCCGCCACGATGCGGTCGATCACCTCGACGCCGCGGGTGGACCCGATCCGGCACGGAGTGCACTTGCCGCACGACTCCACGGCGCAGAACTCCATGGCGTAGCGCGCGAGCGCCGCCATGTCGCACGTCTCGTCGAAGACGACCACGCCGCCGTGGCCCAGAATCGCGTCCTTCGCCGTCAGCGCCTCGTAGTCGAGGGGCACGTCGAGGTCGGCGTCGGGCAGGTACGCGCCGAGGGGGCCGCCCACCTGCACCGCCTTCACCGGGAGCCCCGAGCGGGTCCCGCCGCCGAAGTCCTCGACGAGCTGGCGGAGCGTGAGCCCGAAGGGGACCTCCACGAGCCCGCCCTGCTTCACGTTGCCCGCGAGCTGGAACGGCAGCGTGCCGCGCGAGCGGCCGGTGCCGAACTCGCGGTACGCCGCGCCGCCGTGGGCGAAGATCCACGGCACCGACGCGAGCGTCACCACGTTGTTGAGCGCCGTGGGCTTGCCCCACAGGCCCGCCACCGCGGGGACCGGCGGGCGGTAGCGCACGATGCCCCGCTTGCCCTCGAGGCTCTCGAGGAGCGCCGTCTCCTCGCCGCAGACGTATGCCCCTGCGCCGCGGCGCAGCTCGACGTCGAACGCCTTCGTCCCGCCGAGGACCCGCTCGCCGAGGAAGCCCGCCGCGCGGGCCCTTGCGATCGCCTCCGTCAGCACGCGCTCCGCGTCGGGGTACTCCGAGCGCAGGTAGATGTAGCCCATCGTGGCGCCGAGCGCGACGCCCGCGATCGCCATGCCCTCGAGCAGCAGGTAGGGGTCGCCCTCCATGACCATGCGGTCGGAGAACGTGCCCGAGTCGCCCTCGTCGGCGTTGCAGACGACGTACTTCCGGTCCGCCGGCGTGTCGAGGACCGTCTTCCACTTGATGCCCGTGGGGAAGCCCGCGCCGCCGCGGCCCCGCAGCCCCGACGTCGTGACGGCCTCGACGCTCTGGGCGCCGGAGAGGTCGAGCGCGGCGCGCAGGCCCTTCCAGCCGCCGTGGGCCTCGTAGTCGGCGAGGCTCGTCGGGTCCGTCACGCCGCAGCGCTCGAACACGAGCCGCTGCTGGCGTGCGAGGAACGGGTGGGCCTCGGGGCGGCCGACGCGCAGCGGGTGCGTCCCGCCCGTGAGCATCCCCTGCGCGAACAGCCTCGGCACGTCGGACGCGCGCACGGGCCCGTAGGCCACGCGACCGGCCGCGGTCTCGACCTCGACGAGGGGCTCGAGCCAGAGCATCCCGCGCGAGCCGTTGCGCACGATCGTCACCGGCGTCCCGCGCCGCGCGGCCTCGGCCTCGAGCGCGCACACGACGGCGTCGGCGCCCAGGGAGCGCGCGGCCGCGTCCCGCGGCACGAACACGCGGACCGGGGCGCTCACGATGCACCTCCCGCGCCGATCACATCGGGGAGCTCGGCGGCGAGGCCAGACGCGCTCACGCGCCCGCGCAGCGCGCCGTCGAGCAGCGCCGACGGGCCGAGCGCGCAGTTGCCGAGGCAGTAGACGGGCTCCACCGTGAGCGCGCCGTCCGCCCGGGTGGTGCCCATTTTCGTGCCGAAACGCTCGCACACGTCGCGGACGACCTCCTCCGACCCCACGGCCTGGCACGCTTCGGCGCGACACAGTTTCACGACGTGCCGGCCCGGCGGGGCGTTGCGGAAGTCGTGATAGAAGGTCACGACGCCGTGGACGTCGGCGCGCGAGAGGTTGAGGGCGTGGGCGATGCGGGGGAGCGCGTCCGGCGGGACGAACCCGAGCGCGTCCTGGACGGCGTGCAGGATCGGGAGCAGGGCCCCCGGTCGGCCGACGTGGGCGGCGATCGCCCGCTCGACCGCGGCGGTCACGTCGGGCGGGAGCGCGGGGGGGGCGGTCGGCGTCATGAGCGTCCTTGGAACAGCCACATAGCGTAGCGCCCGCGAGCGCGCCTGCACCTCCCCGGGGATCGGCTTTACCGGGGGGGCACGAAAGCGAATCGACCGATCCACCGGAGGAAGGGCAACCCCTCGCTCGGGACGCAAGGCCCGGGGGCCCCCGGATTCCCACCGCATCCCGTACCGGGGGGGCTCTTGCGGTCGCCTCGGCGGTCTGTAGGTCCCCGACGGTCCCCAGGTCCCGCAGCCCCCCGGGGGCCGCGATGGCATGATCCGCCCCATGGTGGATCGTCGTCCCGAGCCCGTCCCCCCGTCGTCCGGCGCCCCCCGCGACCCCGCCGCGCCGATGGTGTCGCTGCCGGTCCGACACCTGACCGTCGGCGGGGACGATCGCGAGGGCCCGGACGACGTGGCGGTCGAGGCGCCGCTCGAGGTCCGGTTCGCGGGCGTCGCCGCGACGGTGCTCCTGCGGACGCCGGGCGACGACGAGGCGCTGGTCCACGGGTTCCTGCTTGCCGAGGGCCTGCTCTCGAGCGCGGCGGACATCGTGCGGATCACGCGTCCCGACGGACGGGCCGCCGCCGAGATCGGGAACGTCGTCGACGTGACGTTGGTGCCGGCCCTCGCCGGGGTCGAGCTCGACCGCCCGCTCTACAGCTCGTCCAGCTGCGGCGCGTGCGGGAAGCGCTCCATCGCGTCGCTCACGGTCCGCGCGGCGGTGTTGCCGCCCGGGCCTCGCGTCCCGCGGGCCGTGCTCGCGTCCTTGCCGGCGCGGATGCGCGCGGCGCAGGCGACGTTCGCGCGCACGGGCGGCGTCCACGCGTGCGGGCTGTTCACGGCCGACGGCGCGCTCGTGGCGCTGCGCGAGGACGTGGGGCGGCACAACGCGGTCGACAAGGTCGTCGGCGCCGCGCTGATCGACGGCCGGCTGCCGCTGACGGGGCACGTGCTCGTCGTGTCGGGCCGCATCTCGTTCGAGCTCGCGCAGAAGGCGGTGGTGGCGGGGGCGCCGATCCTGGTGGCGGTGGGGGCGCCGTCGTCGATGGCGATCGACGTCGCGTCGACGTACGGGCTCACGCTCGTCGGCTTCACGCGCCCCGGCGCCCTGAACGTCTACACGGGGCCGGAGCGCGTGGGCGCCTGACGGGCGCGCCCTGTCGCGCCGGCGGCGGGGGGCGCGGATCCGCCTCCCGCGTGCTACAGGGTGGCCATGGGTGCCGATCGCGTACATCCGCGGGCCGGGCTGCCGGCCGAGCCCGAGGACCTCGTCGACGTCCCGCGGCTCGTGACCGCCTACTACGCGCGGAGGCCCGACCCCTCCATCGCGCGCGAGCGCGTCGCGTTCGGCACGTCGGGCCACCGCGGCTCGTCGCTCCAGGGCTCGTTCAACGAGGCCCACCTCCTCGCGATCACCGACGCCGTCTGCGTCCATCGCAAGGCCGCCGGCGTCGACGGCCCGCTCCACCTCGGCATCGACACGCATGCGCTCTCGGCGCCCGCGTACGCCAGCGTGCTCGAGGTGCTCGCGGCCCACGGCGTGACGGTGCGCGTCGACGCCGACGACGGCTACACGCCGACGCCGGTGGTCTCGCACGCGATCCTCGGGTTCAACCGCGGGCGCACGCGCGGCCTCGCTGACGGCCTCGTGATCACGCCGTCGCACAACCCGCCCGAGGACGGCGGCATCAAGTACAACCCGCCCCACGGGGGCCCCGCCGACGCCGCGACGACGAAGGCCATCGAGGCCCACGCGAACGCGGTCCTCGACGGGACGCGCCCGGCGGCGCCCCGCGTGCCGTTCGAGCGCGCGCGGTGCGCCGCGACGACGCAGCGGTTCGACTACGTCACCGGCTACGTCGATGATCTCGGCGCGGTCGTCGACCTCGAGGCCGTGCGGCGGGCCGGCCCGCGCCTCGGCGTGGACCCGCTCGGCGGCGCGGGCGTCGCGTACTGGGGGCGGATCGCGGAGCGGCACCACCTGCCGTTGACGGTGGTGAGCGCGGAGGTGGACCCGACGTTCCGGTTCATGACGCTGGACGGCGACGGGCGCATCCGCATGGACTGCTCGTCGCCGTTCGCCATGCGGCGGCTCGTCGCGATGAAGGACGCCTTCGACGTCGCGTGGGCGTGCGACACCGACCACGACCGGCACGGCATCGTCGCGCGCAGCGCGGGCCTCCTCGACCCGAACCATTTCCTCGCGGTGGCCGCGTCGTACCTCTTCGCGCACCGGCCCGCGTGGGGCCCGGACGTCGGCGTCGGCAAGACGGTCGTGAGCAGCAGCCTGATCGACCGCGCGGTCGCGCGCCTTGGGCGGCGGCTGCTCGAGGTGCCCGTGGGCTTCAAGTGGTTCGTGGACGGGCTCCTCGCGGGCACGCTCGGCTTCGCGGGCGAGGAGAGCGCGGGCGCCTCGCTCCTGCGCCGCGACGGCACCGTGTGGACCACCGACAAGGACGGGATCGCGCTCGGCTTGCTCGCGGCGGAGATGACGGCGGTGACCGGGCGCGACCCCGGTCAACTCTACCGCGACCTCGCGCGCGAACTCGGCGAGCCGACGTACCAGCGCCTCGACGCGCCCGCGACGCTGGCGCAGAAGGCGCTCCTCGGGCGCCTCACGGCGGCCGACGTCGCCGCGACGACGCTCGCGGGCGACCCCGTCACGAGTCGCCTGACGCGGGCTCCGGGCAACGACGCACCGATCGGCGGCCTCAAGGTGGCCACGGCGAACGGGTGGTTCGCCGTGCGTCCCTCGGGCACCGAGAACGTCTACAAACTCTACGCCGAGAGCTTCCAGGGCGTCGCGCACCTCCACCGTCTCCAGGACGAGGCCCGCACGCTGGTGGACGGGGTCTTCCGGGCGGGCGGGGTGGCCTGACGCCGATGACTCGGGTCGACGGGGGCGTGCGCCGAACGGCACGCGCAGGCACCGACGCGAGGCCCGTGGGCGCGCGACGAAAGCGTTGCACGCGGCCGGGGCGGCGGTTTCCGTCGCGACGGGCCGCGACCCGGACGATGAGGGAGGGGCGAGGTTCCACCCACCGGAGGCCCATGTCGGTCCGCGTGCCTGGTCCCGTGCGCCCCGCCGCGGCGGCGAGCGGCCTGGCCGTCGTCGCGTTCGGCGTCGCGTGGTTCGCGCTCGCCTGGGCGACGGCGGGAGCGCTCTCCGCCGGCACCGCGGTCGCGCTCGCGCCGATGGCGGGCGTACTCGTCGGCGTGGCCGTGGCCTTGCCCCATCGGACCGCGCTCGTTCACCTCGGCGCGGCGGCGGCGGCGAACGTGGCCTTCGAGGTCGGTGTCGCGGGCCGTCCGGTGGTCGCGTCGGTGCTCGCGGCGGGGGTCGTCGGCGCGCAGGCGCTCGCGGTGGGCCTCGCGCTGCGGCGCGTGGGCGCGACGCGGCTCGAGTTCCGCTCGCTGCGCGAACTGGTGCGGTTCTTCCTCGTGGGCGTGCTGCTCGCGCCGTTCGGGGCGAACCTGGCGGGCGTCGCGATCCTCCACGCGGCGGGCGTGGCGCCCGGCGGGTTCGATGGCGTCGTGGCGCGGTGGGCGGCGGATGCCACGGGCATCCTCGTGCTGGCGCCGCTCGCCGTCACGGCGCTGCGGCGCCGCACAGGTCGGCCCCGCGTCGCCGGCCGTGCGGGCGAGCGGTGGATCGCGCTCCTCCTCACGGCGGCGAGCGCGGGCGTGGGGTTCGGGCCCCTCTGGGCGCGCCTCCCGACGGTCCTCCAGTCCCCGCACTGGATGTTGCCGCCGTGCCTCTGGGTGGCCTTGCGCGCCGGGGTGCGCGGCGCACGGGTCGCGACCGCCGTGATCGCAGTGATCGTCGTTTCCGGCACCGCGGCGGGCTCCGGGCCGTTCGCCGCGGCCGCGGCGTCGGACATCGAGCGGGTGCGCCTCGTCCAGGTTTTTCTCGCGCTCACGAGCGTGTTGACCATCGGCGCCGCCATCCTGACCGGGCGGCTCGAGGGGCTGGCCCGCGGGCTCGATGGCCGGGGCCGTGCGCTCGCCGGCGCCGTCGCGACGATCTCGCGCCAGCGCGCGCACCTGCAGGACGTCCTCGACACGATGGTGGAGGCGATCGTCGTGTGCGACGTCGAGGGGCACCCCGACCTTCACAACCGCGCCGCCGAACGGCTCCCGGCCGCGTGGGTCGCCTCGGGGTGCGCGTCGGCGCAGGGCGAGGGCGACGGGATCGTGGTGCTCCGACCCGACGGGACCGAACCGTTCCCGCCGGACGAGCTCCCGGTGCGTCGCGCGCTGCGAGGTCTCGAGAGCGACCGGACGCGGCTGCGGTGTCGGTCGATCGCCGGAGTGTCGGACGAGGTGTTGCTCGAGACGAACGCCCGGACGCTCCGGGGACCGGACGGCGCGGTGCGCGGCGCGGTCGTCGTGTGGACCGACGTCACGCGGGTCGCCGCTGCCGAGACGGAACGAGTCCGGTTGCTCGCCGACCTCCAACGCACGTTGTCCGAGGTGAAGGTCCTGCGGGGGATCCTGCCCATCTGCAGCTACTGCCAGCGGATTCGCGACGAGGGGGGGGGATGGACCCGGCTCGATCAGTTCGTCGCGGAACGGACCCAAGCCTCGTTCAGTCACGGGGTCTGCCCGGACTGCCTGCGGCGCGTGCTTGCCTCGACCGGGGGGTGAACGCCGCGTTTCCGGCGAACTCGGCGTGGCTCGGGGGCTAGACTCCGAAGATGGGGGTGCGGCAATGCGGTTGCGCGGCCTGAAGCGCTGGGCGATCTGGACCCCCGCGCTGGGCGTCGTCCTCGCGATCGCGGGCGTCGTGTATGCCCTCCGCCACGCCGAGGCGGTGACGCTCGCGACCTGGGTCCGGGCGCTCGAGCAGACGCGCGACGAGTCCCGCATGCTGATCGACGCGCGCCTCGACGCCGGGCGGATGACCGCACGTCTCGCCGCTGGGTACCCGACGGCGCTGTACCTCGCGGAGGGACGGACCGGCTCGCCGAGGCCGTTCCCCGCGGCCGACGGTCCCGCGAGCCATCTCGCGCACTTGCTCGTGGACCTGTGTCGCGAGGGCGGCTACCTCTCCGCGGTCGCCGTGGCGCCGAGCGGCGCGTTGCTTGCCGCGACGCCGGGCGTGGTCGCGTCGCCCGACGACCTCGAGGTCGCGCAGCGTGCGATCGCGACGGGCGAGGTCGCCCTCGCGCTCTCCTACGAGGCGGGGTCCGGGACCGTGCGGTACGCCGCGGCGATCCACGCGGACGCGCCGTCCTCGCCGCGGGTCGCCGCCGTCGTCGTCCGCGAGGACGCGAACGTCCGATTGTTTGCGGCGATCCGCCGCCGAGAACGGGGGGCGGTCGCGATCGACCTGCTCCTCGTCGCCCGCACGCCCGACGGCGTCCGCGTACTCTCGCCGCCACCGCCCACCGCCGTCGTCGGCGGGCCCGAGGCGTTCCGGGCGCCGTCAGTGAATCTCGCGGAGGGGGACGGTGACGCCGACCACAGCGAGTCGGGGACGGATCTCGCGGGGCGCGACGTCCTCGTGGCCCACGGGCGACTCCGCTCCGCGCCGTGGACGCTGGTGGGCACGGTCCTGCGCGCGGAGGTCGCCGGCGCCGACCGTGCCGAGCGGCTGTCCCTCGCGCTCGGGGGCGTCGCGGCGATCCTCGGCCTCGTCCTCGCGATCGTCGGGCTCCAGCAGCATCGTGCGGCCTCGGAGCGCGCGCGGAACCTCGCGACCGCGGGGCGACTCCAGCTCGCGCTCGACCGCGGTGACGACGTCGCCTTGTTCCTGCGGGCCGACGGCACGGTCGGGGAGGCTCGCGGCGCCGTGCGGCAGGTCTACGGCATGGACGCGGCCGCGCTCGTCGGGCGCTCGCTCGTGGGGCTGCGCCCCGACCGGCTCCGCGCGGGTCCGGTCAGGACGGCGCCGTCCGTCGGCATCCGCGTGGAAGAGACGCTCCACGTCCGCGCGGACGGGCGCGAGCTGCCCGTCGAGCTCTCGCACCAGGGCCTCGACGACGGCGGCGACATTCACGCGATCGTGCGGGTGCGCGACATCACGGAGCGCCGGCGGACCGACGAACGGCTGCAGGCGCTCAACCGCCTGCTGCGCATGCGGTCGAGCATCTCTCACGCCCTCCTCGCCGCCGCCGACCGCGCCACCGCGTTCGCCGTCGTCTGCAACCTCGCGATCGAGCAGGGGGGGATCCGCGTCGCGTGGGTCGGAGCGGCCGCGTCCGATGGGACCGTCGGCGACGGGGAAACGGACGGGCAGGATCCGGGCGGCCCGAGGCTCGTGCCGATCGCGTCCGCCGTCGCGGACCCCGTCGCGACGACCCTTGTGTCGGCATTCGCAGCCGGGACACCCCGAGGCTTGGGCGCGATCGGCCGCGCGGTGGCGCAGGGGCACCCCGTCGCGGTCGACGACGTCGCAGCGGATGCCCACTGCGGCGACTGGGTCACGGCGGCGCAGGCGGCGGGGGTCCGGTCGGTGGTGGCGGTCCCGTTCGGAGGCACGCCCGGAGGCGCGATGCCGGCCGTGTTCGTGCTGCACGCAGCGGACGTGGGCGCGTTCGCCGGGGACGTCCTCGACGTCGCGACCTCGATCGCGGCCGACCTGACGGCGGCGCTGGACCGGATCGCGGCGCGGGCGGCCGAGCGCGACGCCGTAGAGCGCCTCCGGGCGAGCGACGCCGTGCACCGACTGCTGTTCGAGGCGAACCCGTCGCCGATGTGGGTCTACGACCGCGCGACGTACCGCATCCTTCGCGTGAACGACGCGGCCGTCGCGCAGTACGGCTGGTCCCGCGCCGAGTTCCATGCGATGTCGGCGGTCGAACTGCGCCCGGCGGAGGACCGCGCGCGTTTCCTCGCCTACGCCGCGTCGGAGATCGCCGACCACGAGCGCCCGGTCGAGTGGCAGCACCTCCGGAAGGACGGGACGATCTTCCCGGTCTCGACCGTCTGCAGTTCGATCGAGTTCCTCGGGCGGCCGGCCCGGCTGGTCCTCATCGAGGATCTCACCGCGCGCCGTCGCGCCGAGGTGTTCACGCAAACGCTCGTGCGCGCGGTCGAGCAGAGCCCCGTGTCCATCGTGATCACCGATCGCGAGGGGCGAATCGAGTACGTGAACCCGAACTTCTGCCGTGCGTCTGGCTACGCCGCCGAGGAGGTGCTCGGCCGGAACCCGCGCATCCTCAAGTCGGGCCGAACGTCCGGAACCGTCTACGCGAAGATGTGGAGCACCGTGCTCGCGGGGGGGACGTGGCGCGGCGAGCTGAGCAACCGACGCAAGGACGGGCAGGAGTTCGCCGAAATGTCCACCATCGCCCCGGTCTTCGACGGCTCGGGCGCCATCACGCACTTCGTCGCCGTGAAGGAGGACCTGACGGACCGCCGGGCGATGGAGGCGCGCGCAGTCGGCGCCGAGACGAGGTTCCTCCAGGCCCAGAAGCTCGAGGCCGTCGGGCGCCTCGCCGGCGGCGTGGCCCACGACTTCAACAACCTCCTCTGCGTCATCCTCGGCTACGCCCAGATGGTGGCGACCACGCTCGGCACGGACCACCCCGAGGCCGGCAAGCTCGAGCAGGTGGTCGCGGCCGCGACTCGCGCCGAGGGGCTCACCCGCCAGTTGCTCGCCTACAGTCGACGGCAGATCCTGCAGCCCCGCGTCGTGGACCTGCACGAGGTCGTGCGGGGCTTCGAGAAGATGCTGCGTCGACTCATCGGCGAGGACGTCGAGCTCGTTACGCGATTCGACGCCCCGTCGGCGGTCGTGCTCGTCGACCCGGGGCAACTGGAGCAGGTGATCCTCAATCTCACGGTGAACGCGCGCGACGCGATGCCGAACGGAGGGCGCGTGACGCTCTCGACGCACGCGGTGGACGTCGTGAATCCCCTCGAGCTCTTCGGGGACGCCGTCGAGCCGGGCCCGTGGGTGGTGCTCGACGTCGAGGACGACGGCACCGGCATGGACGACGCCACGCTCGGCCGGCTCTTCGAGCCGTTCTTCACCACGAAGCCCACCGGGCAGGGCACCGGCCTCGGCCTGGCGACGGTGCAGGGCATCGTGCGGCAGAGTGGCGGCCACGTGGACGTCCGCAGCGCCCTCGGGGAGGGCACGACCATCTCCGTCTACCTGCCCCGGTTCGCCGGGGTCGCCGAGGGTCTGATCGCCGAGCCGGTCGACCTCCGGCCGTTCGGGGGGCACGAGACGGTGCTCGTGGTCGAGGACCAGGACGGCGTGCGCGAGCTGGTGCGGGCGTGGCTCGAGGGGTTGGGCTATGCGGTGGTCGTCGCGAAGGACGGCGTCGATGCCCTCGAGGTCGTCGATCGGTTGCGTCGGCCGGTGGACCTCGTGCTCACGGACGTCGTGATGCCGCGGATGAGCGGGCGGGAGACTTCCGAGCGACTCCTGGCGCGCTGGCCGCAGTTGCGGGTGGTCTACATGTCCGGGTACACGAGCGACGTGATCGCCCGGCAAGGCGTCCTCGAGCCCGGCGTCCGCCTGCTCGAGAAGCCGCTGACGCAAGCGTCGCTCGCCCGGATGGTGCGGGAGACGCTCGACGCGCCGCGTTGACCCGGCGGCGACCGGTGGCGCGGCGACCGGTGGCGCGGCGACCGGTGGCGCGGCGACCGGTGG